>Ga0101944_10006108_pt1 | contig 13074 bp, 10 predicted proteins | sample DewCreD2012metaG_FD_75245 | JGI IMG/M metagenome (GOLD analysis project Ga0101944, IMG submission 75245) | Hot spring sediment bacterial and archeal communities from British Columbia, Canada, to study Microbial Dark Matter (Phase II) - Dewar... ... | reverse complement strand
TTGGAAGAAGCTCTATTAGGCATGAGCGCTGGAGAGAGTAAAGATGTATTGGTCAAAGCCAAAGATGCTTATGGGGAATACGACCCCAAAGCGTTTACCGAAATCCCATTGAATCAATTTCCACCATCCATGCCCCTGGAGATAGATACACCGGTACGCTTGCGTACTCAGGATGGACATTCAATTATCGCTCGTATTGATAAAGTTGGCGAGACAAGTGTCCGCTTAAATCTGAATCCGCCTTTGGCAGGGAAGGATTTGTTCTTCAAAACATCGATTGCTTATCTTCGTCAGGCAACCCCGGATGAAATCGAAAACGGGCAGGTAGGTGGCTGCGGAGGGGGATGCAGCTCCTGTGGCTCTGAATCCTGCCATTAATTATCGATGAGTTTCATTATACCAACCCATTTCACCAATAAAATGGGTTGGTATATTTGATTAAATTGCCAGGAGAAAGCATGATCCGCATCGTTACAGACAGCACTTGTGATATTCCCGATGAAATTGTAAAAGAGTTGAACATTACCGTCGTGCCATGTTTTATCAACTTTGGCAGCCAAAGCTATAAAGATGGTGTGGAAATAACCCGCCAGGAATTTTATGAGCGTCTGGTAATCAGTCGAGATTTTCCAACCACATCTGCCCCCAACGTCGAAGCCTTTGCCAACACGTATCAGAAATTGGTTAAAGAGGGAGCGGATGGAATAATCTCAATTCACATGTCTGCCAACTTAGGCAGCACATACAACGCCGCCCAGTTAGCAGCCGAGACGATTTCTGCTGTGCCGGTAAAAGTGATCGATTCCCGTCAACTCTCGATGGGGTTAGGCTTTCTCGTGATTGCCGCTGCCCGCATGGCAGCAATTGGACGTCAGATGGGGGAAATTATCGAGTCGGTCAAAGAGATGATCGGGCGGGTATATGCTTTTGCGGTCGTTGATACGCTCGAATATTTACGCCGCAGCGGGCGTATTTCTCACCTGAAATATCAATTGGGCACGCTGTTAGATATCAAACCGGTCATCCAAATTTATAACGGCGTGGTCAACATGGAAATGACGCGGACCACCAAAAAAGCCTTCAACCGGCTGATAACCACCATAAAAGAACTGCAGCCCCTGGATTTGGTTACAGTCGTCCATACCAATGCGAAAGAGAAAGCGGAAGAACTTCTTGAGGTTGTTCGTCAATTGTTCCCCGAAAAAGAACATATCTTCGCCGTGGATGTCTGCCCGGCGATCGGCACCCACATGGGTCCAAATGTGGTTGGTTTCGTCTGTGTTACCCAAAAAACGTCGTAATCTTGTTTCTATTAATGCCAAATGTCCTTCCCCTTCATCCGGATTGATTCAACGCCCCCTCCATTCGGTAAAAGATGACAAATGCATACATTCTTCAATAACAGGGTGAAAAGATGACGTCTATTGAATTGGTTGAACCCGAATCGGTAGGTTTCTCTTCCCTCCGCCTGCAGCGATTAATATCATCCATGCAGCGAATGATCGATAACCATACCTTTGCCGGTATGCTAACTTTTGCCAGCAGACGTAGTAAAACTTTTCATGCTCAATCATACGGAATGATGGATATCAACCAGAAAAAGCCAATGCAGCTTGACGCCATCTTTCGCATATACTCCATGACAAAACCGATCACCAGTGTCGCGATTATGATGTTGTTTGAAGAAGGCTGTTTGCGGTTGACCGATTCGGTTAGCAGATATCTCCCTGAATATAAAAAAGTCAAAGTGCTGTCAGAGCAAAAGAAAGATGAGGTTATCCTCGTCAATCCGACCCGCGATATTACGATAAGAGATTTGTTGACCCATACCAGCGGCTTATCGTATGGGAATAGTGGAATTTCCTATGTTGACAACCTCTATCAAACCCTAATCATGAAACGATTTTTTGAAAAACCCGATTCATCATTGGAAGAAATCTTAGAAGCCCTCCCAACGATTCCCCTATTGCACCAGCCGGGAACCGCCTTTCATTACAGTCTGGCAACCGATCTGCTCGGTTACCTGGTTCAAATCATTTCTGGGATCCCATTCGAAACATACCTAAAGGAAAGAATTTTCGACCCCCTCGGTATGGTGGATACAGCGTTTTATGTCCCGCCTGAAAAGATCAACCGCTTTGCCTGCAACTATAAACAGGATGAAAACGGTCAATTCGTCGAACTCGATCCCATCCCAACCAGCCCCTATCTTAACCCGCGCCATACACCTGCCGGCGGTTCTGGCTTGGTGTCAACGGCACAGGATTATCTCCGGTTTATGCAGCTACTATTGAACAAGGGAGAGCTGGATGGAATCCGATTGCTCAGCCCAAGAAGTGTTGAATTGATGACGGTGAATCATTTACCGGACGGTATCTACATCGATCCGGAAGGATCGACCGGCTTCGGTTTAGGATTCAGTGTTTTATTGAATCCCGCAAAAGCGCAAAACTTGGGATCTGTTGGTAATTATGGTTGGGGCGGTGCTGCTTCCACCTATTTCTGGATAGACCCAAAAGAAGAATTGCTCAGCTTACAGTTGATTCAGTACATGCCCAATACCACCTCTGCGCCTGTTGACTTTACCAATCTGCTCTACCAGGCGATGATTGAATGAATTAATCGTCGATGGACAGGAAAAATCGAGTTGTCAAAACAAGTTATTTCACCGATCGCCCGAAATGTGTACAATAGAATTGTTGAGATAAAATTTGGTTGACCCAATTCATATCCAGTTTTCAGTGAGGTAAAAATGATCAACTATAACGATTATGAAGTATGGTTCGCCACCGGCAGCCAGCATCTATATGGCGATGAAGTGTTGAAAATCGTTGCCCAACATTCACAGGAGATTGCACAATGGCTGACGGCATCTGGCAAACTGCCGGTAAAGGTCATCTTCAAGCCGGTTGTGATTTCACCAGACGCCATTACCGAGCTTTGCCGTGAAGCAAATAATGCTCGCCGATGTATCGGGCTGATCACCTGGATGCACACGTTCTCACCCGCCAAGATGTGGATCGGTGGTCTCAAGATTCTCAATAAACCATTCGTTCATCTCCATACCCAATATAACCGGGATTTGCCCTGGTCTGAGATCGATATGGATTTCATGAACTTGAATCAATCAGCGCACGGCGATCGCGAGTATGGCTTTATCGGCAGCAGATTGCGGCTTAACCGTAAGGTGATCGTCGGCTTTTGGCAGGATGAGGATGTTCTGCAAAGCCTGGCAATTTGGATGCGCGCTGCTTGCGCCTGGAATGACTGGCAAGGCGCCAAAATTGCCCGGTTTGGAGATAATATGCGGGAAGTCGCCGTAACCGAAGGCGATAAAGTCGAAGCTCAGATTCGTTTTGGCTATTCGGTGAACGGATACGGGATTGGAGACCTGGTTGAATATGTGAATGATGTTTCGGATACCGAAATCAACCATCTGTTAGCAGAGTACGATGATAGCTATGCCGTTGCCGAAAACCTGCGCCCCGGCGGCAGTCATCGAAAATCCTTATGGGAAGCCGCACGCATCGAACTGGGCTTACGGCATTTTCTCAAAAATGGCGGTTTTAAAGCTTTTACAACCACCTTCGAAGATTTACATGGATTGACACAACTACCCGGTTTGGCAGTCCAGCGTTTGATGGCAGAAGGATATGGCTTTGGTGCAGAAGGGGATTGGAAGACAGCCGCCCTGGTACGTGCGATGAAAGTGATGGGGGCTGGTTTGGACGGCGGCGCCTCATTTATGGAAGATTATACTTATGATTTGGATAGAAAGAATCCAAAAGTCCTCGGTGCCCACATGTTGGAAGTATGCGCCTCGATCGCCGGTAAAAAACCTTCGCTCGAAATTCACCCCTTATCCATCGGCGGCAAAGCCGATCCTGTCCGCCTGGTATTTACCGTGCGTAACGGTCCGGCAATTAATGCGACCATATTGGATATGGGGAATCGTTTCCGAATGGTGGTAAATGAAGTCGATGTCATACCACCCGAAAAACCGCTCGCCAAACTTCCGGTTGCCAGCGCCGTCTGGGTCCCCCGTCCCAATCTAAAAGTTGCCGCCGCAGCCTGGATTCTCGCCGGCGGAGCTCATCACACCGGCTTCAGCCAGGCGATTACCACCGCTCACCTAGAAGATTTTGCCACGATGGCGGATATCGAGTTCCTTGTCATCAACAATGATACCAAGCTGCCAGAGTTCAAAAAAGAAATCCAATGGAACGAGATGTATTACCTGCTGGCAAATAAAATCTAGCGCTTCATTTGTTCCCAACGGATTTCAACCCAACACAACAGGCACTATCGATTAACCGTGCATCCAGCCGACAAACAAAAAGGGGTTGTTCGAAAAGAAACAACCCCTTTGAAAACCATTGTGCCCCCACGGGGATTCGAACCCCGGTTTTAGCCTTGAGAGGGCTACGTCCTAGGCCGCTAGACAATGGGGGCAATATTTCAGGTGCAGGCAGGATTTTATCACGGGCATAGATGCATGTCAACCGAATTTCACCCATAAACCTTGCGCCGGTTGACATTCTGTTGTGGCAAAGCTAAAATTGATTATACGAAATATCAGCATGTTCAAGGTATATCAGTGTGAGTAAATGGAAAAATAAATATGTCATCGGTTTAACCGGTAACATCGGCACCGGCAAGAGCATTGTCCGCAAGATGCTTGAAAACCTGGGGGCGTATGGAATTGACGCAGATACCCTATCCCACCGCGCTATGGCGAAAGGGGCTCCTGGTTATGAACCCATTGTGCGGATGTTCGGGCAGTGGATCCTCAAACCCGATCAACAAATCGATCGTGCCAAACTTGCCCGGCTGGTCTTTTCGGACCCTGAGGCATTAAAAATTCTGGAAGGAATCATCCATCCCCTGGTCAAAGGAGCAATCAATTTATTAGTCCAGCGATCTTCACAGGATGTCATCGTCATTGAAGCCATCAAGTTATTAGAAGCAAAGATGGATGAAGATTGCGACAGTATTTGGGTAACCTATTCGACTCCAGAACAACAATTGGAACGCCTGATAAAATTCCGCAGCATGGATGAGCAAGAAGCACTCCAACGCATCAACGCTCAGCCTCCGCAGGAGCGTAAACTGGCTGTCGCCCATGTGGTCATAAAAAACACAGGAACCTATGAAGACACCTGGCGGCAAGTGAACCAGGCTTGGGAACGATACATTGGCGAACGAGGATATAAAGCAATTACCCGCCCCCTCATCCCAACCAAAAAAGGTGCACCCGAGTTGATTGTGAACCGCGCCAGACCCAGCCATGTTCGCGAAATCGCAGCTTTTTTCAACCATTTCAGCAATTCAGGCAAAAAATACGAAGCTCAGGATATTATGGCTGCCTTCGGTGAAAAAGCATTCCTCTTGCTTCAAGCCGACCAGCGTATCCTGGGATTGGTAGGCTGGCAGGTAGAAAACTTGATCGCTCGGACGACCGACATCCTTATCAGTCCTTCTATCGCGGCGGAACAGGCAATTCCGATCTTATTATCCGAAATGGAAGCGGCATCCCGCGATTTACAGTGTGAGGCTTCATTGCTCTATGTTCCGGCAAAGCTTGCTACAAACAATCAGATTTGGCAGCAGAACGGCTATCTACCCCGCCGCCCAGAGGACCTGGACAACCAAACCTGGCAAGAAGCTGCCCGAGAATCGATGGTGCCCAACACAACTATGTTTTTCAAACAATTAAGGCAGGATCGTGTCTTGCGTCCAATATAATTCTATAAAACGGATTTCGGCGAAATCTATCTATTCGTTGTACAATAGAACCGATCAGCTTTTTAAGAATGGGAAGCGATTGTGTCGGTATTATTAAGTGAACTTCAATTTATCTTTCAACGCCTGGATTGGATCGGTATCCTGGATATTTTTCTGGTTACGATCATTTTCTTCCTCATCCTCATTATGGTCAGAGATACCCAAGCCGTTGTCTTACTACGCGGGGTTATTCTATTGATTATCTTGTTGAGCGTTATGACCTCGCTGGTGAACCTTCCCGCATTCTCCTGGCTAATCCGTACAGCCCTGCCCTCATTGGTGATCGCCATCCCGGTCATTTTTGCGCCAGAGATCCGCCGCGCCCTGGAACGAATCGGACGGGCGGGTTCCTCAACCACCCTGCCGTTCGGTCAGAGAACTTCAGCCAATCGAAGCATGCAGCAGACCATCCGAACCGTAGTAAAAGCAGCAGCAACGCTCTCAAACAGACGGCACGGTGCGCTGATTGTCCTGCAACGCGGGGATAATCTCGATGAATATATCGAAACCGGCGTATCCCTCAATGCAGCCATTACCGCCGAGCTGCTCCTGCAGATTTTTTATCCCAACACCCCGCTTCACGATGGTGCCGTGATCATCATCGAAAATAAGATCGCGGCGGCAGCTTGTGTTATGCCCTTATCCTCAAGCGGAGTCTTGGAGTCCACCCCGGAGCAGAAAATGGGGCTGCGTCATCGGGCTTCCATGGGCATCTCGGAAGCCAGCGATGCCATCGCGGTGGTCGTTTCTGAAGAGACCGGTTTTATCTCCATTGCTCACAATGGCAGGATGATCCGCAACCTTGATGCTGACCGGTTAGAGAATCTCCTCATGGCATTCTACCGCCCGGTTCAACTTCCCGGCAGCCCTATTACTTTCATCAAGAATCTCTTCCGCCGTTCACGTTCTGTTTTCAGAGAGGAATAAATGCTTTCGGCAATCCGCTGGTTATTAAAGAATCTCCCGACATTCATCTTGGCGTTCGTTCTTGCTGTCGTGGTTTGGATCTCAGCCGTAACCTCCTCAGACCCTACCGAAGAACGCATATATCCTTATCCGATCCCGATTAAATTATTGAACCGGCAGCCGGGTTTTATCATAACCAATGATCCGGCTCTCAATTCTCTCTCTTTAACCCTGCGGGGTCCGAAATCAGTCCTGGATAGATTGCAAAATGAACGGAACCTGATCCATGCATACGTCAGCCTAAAAGATTTAGAAGAAGGCATCCATCTCTTGCCGGTGCAAGTGGAAATAGCCATTCAACCATTACAAATCATATCTCAATCCCCCGAAACGATCACCATTCAACTGCAAAAAGAGATAACCGCCACATTTCCGATCCGGCTTATCCGCCGGGGAGAAGCAGCCATTGGGTTCGAAGCTCAAACACCAATCATGAGTCACCAGGAAGCTGTGGTCAAAGGTCCCTCCAATCTGGTCTCCTCCATCAAAGAAATCCGAGCTTATCTGGAAATGTACCAGGCAAACGAAGATATCCATCAGACCCTTACATTACAGGCGGTGGATGAGGAAGACAGGGTTGTAAGCGGGGTCGAGATCACTCCCACCCAAATCTCGGTGACCCAGCCGATCACACAATTGGGCGGATATCGTACCCTAGTCATAAAGGTCAATATCAAAGGGCAAATAGCCACCGGTTACCGTCTCACCAGCATTCAATCCTTCCCGGCGACCGTAACCGTCTTTTCATCCAATCCCAGTCTGATCGCCGAACTGCCCGGTTATGTGGAAACAGAACCGGTGGATGTCAATGGACTGAAAGATGATCTCGATATCCAAGCAGACCTTACGCTGCCAGAAGGTATCTCGGTAGTCGGCGATCCGTTCGTGGAGGTTCAGGTGGGCGTGGCTGCCATCGAAAGCAGCTTATCCCTTACCGGCTTGCCGGTCAAGGTCATAGGATTATCACCCAATGCCATCGCAACCGTATCCTTAGAAAAAGTTGATCTGATCCTATCGGGTCCCCTGCCCCTCTTAGAGAAACTAAATGCAAACCAGATTCAAGTAATCATCGACTTAACCAATAAAATTCCAGGCACTTACCAAATCAGCCCTGTCGTAGAACTCCCCAACAGCGATCTCAAAGTAGAATCTCTGCTACCGGAAACAATAGAAATTACCATCACCATCAAACCTACGCCAACTTCTACAGCCACGCCGGTAAATCTCAATCCTTCGTTCTCACCAACGGTTTCAAACACCCCCACCATTACCCTCACCCCTACCATTACGCTAACCCCCACCCTCACCCGCGCCCCTACCTTCACCAACACTCCCATCACGCCAACCAATACGCGGGCACCAACCAATACACCCAACCCGTAGAAATCACAGGAAATACCGGATGAAAAAACCAATCGTCGCCCTCGTGGGCAGACCCAATGTTGGGAAAAGCACCTTATTCAACCGCCTTGCCGGCGAAAGATTAGCCATTGTCGATGATACCCCCGGCACCACCCGCGACCGTCTCTATTCTGAATCATTATGGAACGGCAGGGAATTTTTTATCGTCGATACCGGCGGCATCGATCCGACTCAGGGTTCACAAAAAGAGCCGTTATCGGTTGGCTCTGCCGAATATATCTCCCAAATCCGCGCCCAGGCAGAAACCGCCATCGAAAACGCAGATGTCATTCTCTTTATCACAGACGCGCAGGCTGGCGTTACATCAGCCGATATCGAGGTGGCAAATATTCTGCGTCGAAAACTAAAAAAATCCGACGACCAATTCATCCCCCCTGTTTTATTGGTGGTCAATAAGGCTGATAATCTGGAATTGCGAGAACATGCGTTGGAATTTCATGAGTTGGGAATGGGAGAACCCTATCCCATATCCGCTTTTCATGGCACCGGGACCGGTGATTTGTTAGATGTTCTTGTATCTCTCTTTCCACCCATACAAGAGGAGCAAGAAGATGAAACAATTAAGATAGCGATCCTCGGAAAACCCAACGTCGGCAAATCCAGCCTGCTCAATCGCTTACTCGGCGAAGAAAGAGCCATTGTGAGCCCCATCGCCGGGACAACCCGCGATTCCATCGATACCAACATTGTCTTCGATAATACCCCCATCACCCTAATCGATACCGCCGGTATCCGCCGTAGAGGAAAAATCGATCCCGGTGTCGAAAAATACAGTGTCATCCGCTCGTTAAAATCCATAGAACGCTGTGATGTTGCTCTTTTATTAATCGATGCTACTACCAACATCACCGCCCAAGATGCCCATATTGCCGGCTATATTTTAGATGCCTGGAAAAGCGTGATTGTTCTGGTCAATAAATGGGACGCCGTCGAAAAAGATACCTACACCATGGATCAATTTACGCGAATTATCCGCCAAGAATTAAACTTCCTTGACTATGTTCCCATTTTATTTATCTCGGCATTAACCGGTAAACGGGTGGAACAGGTCCTTCCATTGGCTCTGACGGTGCAGAAAGAACGGATGGTCAAAATCGGCACCGGACAGCTCAACCGCATCTTACAAAATGCCCAAGATTCCCACAAGCCCGCATCGAAAAAAGGGCGCTCTTTGCGGATTTACTATGGCAACCAGGTACGCAGTGACCCGCCTACCTTTATGCTGCACGTGAACGATCCATCTCTTGTCCATTTTACCTACAAACGTTACCTCGAAAACTGCATCCGCCGTGAGGTTCCGTTTACGGGGACGCCGATCCGCTTAGTGTTTAAAAAACATTGATATTTACAAGCGGTTCATAATCTTTTTCTCTTGCTTCACGTTATAATAACGAATATAATGCAGCGCATGGTAAATCAATTGGACGAATCATCTGTTCCGCGAGCCGTCACCCAACAACTCGATACCCACTTGATCAAAGGTTTTTTAGTCGAGTTTCTGCAAACGATTCTACTGGCGCTAATCCTATATTTGGCTATCGACGGGGTGATCGCCCGAGTCAGGGTTGAAAATATCAGTATGGAGCCAACCTTATACCCCGGCGAGTTTATCATTGTCAGCAAATTGGCTTATCGGCTGGGCGATATCCAACGCGGAGATATTATTGTCTTCCACTATCCGCTCAACCCAGAAGAAGATTATATCAAGCGTGTGGTTGGGCTGCCCGGCGATCAAGTGGATATTTTAGATGGCTTTGTATTTATCAATGGCGAAAAACTGGTCGAGAATTACATCAGCGCCCCTCCCGACTATGACGGCTCTTGGAATGTTCCGGAGGGCACCGTTTTTGTCCTGGGAGATAACCGGAACAAATCATCCGATTCGCACAGTTGGGGAGTCGTCCCTATCTCCAGCATTGTTGGCAAAGCCTTGATTGTTTATTGGCCCCCCAATGAAATGGAAATCTTGACAAAACCAGACCTTTTGCAAACCCAGAGTTAAAAATGACCATACCTGATCCCAGTAAAATCAGTTTTACTTGTAGCGAATGCCAGGCTGGACAGCTTCGGTATAAGCGGATTACCTACTATACCTGGTTGGGAAATGAAATGATCACAATCCCCGATTTTCCGGCTTGGGTTTGTGATGTCTGCGGACGAAGGGAATACGATCAACAAGCGCTAAATCGGATGAATTTGCTGTTGAATACCCAAACCAAAAGACGAACCCCCTCCTTGAAACAATCTTCTAAAAACAATCGGGGAGGAAAATCCATCTCAAACCGGTAATATCCGCTACGGCTGCCAAACCGGGTATAAATCGATGCCGGCGCTGCTGCTAAGGTTGGTTTGTTTCAAACCTGAAATATCCATGATATATATTTCAGGATTCCCGTCCCGTTCCGAGACAAAAACTATCCATTGGGAATCGCGCGACCATCTCGGCTGCCGGTCAACCATCGACTCTGCTGTCAGCACGTACGAATCCCCTCCCAACGAACTATACCGAACAATACCTACATCCTTTTCGCGGGTATTCTTAATCTGAGTATATGCCAGCCAATTTCCATCAGGAGAAAACGCAACATCTTCTACATTGCCTAACCTGCCAAAATGAGAAGTCCGATCATACGTTTTCGGTTCCGTAAAATCATCTTTCTCTTGGCGGACATAAATCGTCTGATGTCCGCTGCCATTCAGGACAAATAAGAGCTGCTGCCCATCCGGAGACCATACAGGAGCATATTCCTCGTAATCATAACTAATCCGCCGAAGATTTTGCCCAAAAGGATCCATAAAATAGATTTGCCTGATTTTATCATCCCTGCCATTATTCACAAACGCGATGGTTTGTCCATCCGGAGACCAACTCGCCTGGGTATCATCCCCTTTTCGATTGGTCAACTGCACCGGTGGTTTCGATAAATCGTTGACATCGAGCGAGAATAGCTCCAAGCCATTTCCGGCAGAAGCAACTGGTGCAGAATATATTAAATACCTGCCATCAGGGGACCATGCCAAAAAGGATTTATGTCCTTCATCGTAAGTGAGTTGGGTTAAATCGTGAGGAATGATATTACCGCTAACATCCATGCTGATCTTCAGAGTCCAAATTTGCTGGATTCCATCCGCTCCTCTATCGCTTATGAACGCAATCAATCCACCGCCTCCAATTGGGATAAGTTCTGGTGTTGGAGAAGGCTGGGTAGCAGTAGGAGTCACCGTTGGCGATATCGTCATTGTCTCCGTCGGTTCCGCCGGCTTCGTTGGCTGTTTTGTTTCCGGTACGGTTTCAATCTGAGCCGGTTGCAGGGTAAGAGTTTCTGTTGCAACAATCTTGGGGGTATGGGTGATTTCCGGCTGAGATATATTCGTAACCATGCTTGGTTCCGGTTTTTGGGATATAGATGGTAGCCGTTTGGACAAAATGATATATCCAACCGCCGTTCCAACAGCACCGATCAACAAAATTACCGCTGTAATTGCAAGCAATATCCCCAGAGCCGAACGTTTTTGCGATGCTACAGCCGGAGCCGGCGCTGTAATCGTCGGAGCAGACGTTGCATACGCTGCTTTATTGACAGTAGCAGAAGAAGACGGATTACGGTAATTGGGGTTTGCCAGGGCGGCGCCAAACGCATCCACCGACTCGAACCGATCTTCAGGGCGAATACTCAACCCTCGTTCGACCGCATCCACCACATTTTGGGGAACGCGTGGATTGAATTGATGGATCGGTTTTAGCGTATCCTGCTTTAAGATCCTCTGCATGGATTCCGCCGGATTTTGGTTTGTCAGCAGCTTATACAAAGTAGCTGCCAGTGAAAATTGGTCTGTATAAGGTCCTGTTCGAGCAGCCCCATACTGCTCGGGAGGAGCATAACCTGGGGTATATCCTTTGATCCCCGTTACGGTCGATTGAGTCAAATCAACCGCTTTAGCAATACCAAAATCTACCAACATCACTTCCCCTTTGGGGGTTACTTTGATATTGGTTGGCTTAATATCTCTATGAATAACGGGGGGATTCTGATGGTGCAGGTAGCTAAGCGCAGAGATAAGCTGCTTTGCCCAAGCCAAAACCCTTTCAACCGGCTGTATCCCCTCCGAGTCCAATATTGCTCCCAGGTCTCTTCCGGCGATGTAATCCATCACCAGGAATTGGTTATCATCCAAAATAAAATAGTCGATCACTCTTGGCAGGTTTGGATGACGCAAAGCAGCCAATAACCTTGCTTCTCTTATGAATTGATTGGTGCTGTGTTCGGCTGTGCCAAAATTAATCTTTACCGCACACTTCTGTTCTAAAGCCGTATCGTATGCCAGATATACCGCTCCCATCCCCCCTTTCCCGAGCAATTCGATAATGCGGTAGCGATTTTTCAATATAGAGTTGGGAAGTAGTTCCATAGGTTTTCTGATTCCACCAATTCACAAGAACGAACAAGTCTATTCATCATTTCGGTTCATCTCATCTGAATAAACCCCAATAACTCTAAAAAACCGATCGAGCTGCCAACAGATACAGGATTTATTTCTCATTATCGATTTCGATATGATTATATATGATCTATGGGGATATGATGATCTATATAATAAAAAACAGGCAGCATTTTACCTGCTGCCTGTTTCAAATTCACCCTATGGTTTAGTAGGGGGGCATCTCACCGCCACCGGGGCGAGCCGGCGGTTCTTTTTCGGGAACTTCGGTAACCAGAGCTTCGGTGGTCAAGATCATGGCTGCAATCGAGGCAGCATTTTCCAGGGCGCCGCGGGTTACTTTGGCAGGATCGATAACGCCGTCTTTGACCATGTCAACATATTCTTCGGTCAGGACATTGTATCCAATCTGTTTGTTCTTCTTGGCTTTCTGCTGCTGGCGGACGTTCTCAACAATCACGG
>Ga0101944_10006107_pt1 | contig 13074 bp, 4 predicted proteins | sample DewCreD2012metaG_FD_75245 | JGI IMG/M metagenome (GOLD analysis project Ga0101944, IMG submission 75245) | Hot spring sediment bacterial and archeal communities from British Columbia, Canada, to study Microbial Dark Matter (Phase II) - Dewar... ... | reverse complement strand
CAACGTCTCGCCGAGCGTGGCGGGCTTAAAAAAAATTGCCTTCCACAAGGTGTCCCCAGCGCCTTAACGAGACCTTCCACCCTTCGCTAAGGATTTGGGAATTTTCGCGCCGGCCTCTTTCCCGGTTTGACATCCCCTGCCCTGCTTGTTAGGATCCGCCGAACGTTAAACAAATAAAATTATGAAATTCGGCATAAACACATTTTTATACTCGTTTCCGTTCACCAACGACGGAGCCAAACTCTTCCCGACCTACAAGAAATGGGGTTTCGACGCCCTCGAAATCGCTGTGGACAATCCTGACGGCTTCGATCCGGCGTTCATCCGGGCCGAACTGGACAAGGCGGGGCTTGAATGTTGCACGGTTTGCGCCTGCATGGGTGATGGCCGGGATCTGCGCGGCACCGAGGCGGAACAGCAGGGCGCGATGACTTATCTGAAAACCTTGGTGGACCAGGCGCTCATCCTGGGGGCCAAAAAGGTCATCGGCCCGGTTTATTCGCGGGTGGGCCGCACCGGTCCGTTTACCGACGCCGAGCGCAAGAAGGAGTGGAAACTGGTGGTGAAGAACCTCAAGCAGCTTTGCCAATACGCCCAGTCCAAAGGGGTGGAGATTTGCATGGAACCGCTGAACCGGTTCGAAACCAATTTCATCAACACGGTGGACCAAGCCCTGCAGATGATCAAGGATGTCGGCAGTCCTGCTCTCAAGCTGCACCTCGACACCTTCCACATGAATATCGAGGAAAAATGCCAGGGCGAAGCTTTCTTGAAAGCCGGCAAACTGCTGGGACACGTTCACGCTTGCGGCAGCGACCGGGGAACCCCTGGCAACGACCACATCCGCTGGGATTGCATCGCCAAGGCGCTCAAGAAGATTAAATACAACGGCCCGGTGGTCATTGAATCCTTCACCCAGGATGTGAAGATCATCGCCGCCGCCGCCGCCATCTGGCGCCAAATCGAGCCCAGCCGCGAGGAAATCGCCATCAAGGGCCTCAAGTTCCTCCGCAAAACTTTGGCTTGATCAAAGGCGGCGTCGGACCCCGGCTGGGGTTTGTCATCCATGAGCCTTGGCCCGGCGTCATGCCACTAACACCCCGCTTCAGCGGGGTGGAGCGACGGCCAACGCAACAGCGAATTGTTTCAATGGTTTTCTCGTTCGGGAAAACGGTTGAAACCGTTGTGTCTTGTCCGCAGCCGCCGGCGCCTTGCTAAAGCAAGGTGTTAATGGGGAGTGGGATGCGCCGCATTTGCTGGGGCATGAAATGCACGGTTTTACCCGCCGCCTCGTTTTAGCCGGGGCCTATTTCCCAGCTTTTTCTTTTTTCCGTCTAATAAAGCGCCCATCGGCGTGTCAGGTATATGAAACAGTTGCTTGGTAGCGCATGACAAAAGCGCCAGAACGCGAACGAAACGGCTGAGGGAATGACCAATACTGGTCTGATTGTGGAACCAGCGGAAATGACAGTCGCGGCAGCGCCCGGCAGGGAAACGATCGTGGAGCTCTTTGCAGCCCTTGAGTCGCCCCTCCTGCGGTATGCCCTGCGGCTGGCGGGTGACTTGTCGTCGGCGGAGGATGTTGTTCAGGAAGCTTTCATGAGATTGCATGCCCAATTTGCGGAAGTGAGAGAGCCGCGGCGGTGGCTTTACCGGACGGTGCATAATCTGGCTTTGAACCATCAACGAGCGGCTAACCGGGTCACCCCGCTGCCCGCCACCGCCGATTCCGAGGAATCCGCCTCCGCCCAAGAACCAGCGGATTCGCACCCCCTTCCCGATGAATGGCTGGTCCGCACCGAAGGGATTGGGCAAGTCCGGCTTTGCTTGGAAAACCTCGACGCGCGCAGCCGTGAAGTGGTCCGCCTCAAATTCAATGAAGACCTTTCATATAAGGAGATTAGCCTGCGCACCGGCCTGACCATCGGCCACGTGGGTTACCTGCTCCATCATGCCTTGAAAACTATCGGCGAAGAACTCGCCAGAAATGGAATGGCGCCATGAACCCACCTGTGCCCCCTGATCCGCCGGATGACCGCGAGGCGCGGCTGACCGCCTTCGTATTGGGCGAACTGCCACCGGCGGAAGCCGGCCAAATCCGCGAGGAGCTTGCCCGGGATCCCGAACTGGCCCGCCTTTACCAGCGCCTCAAACAGGCCAGCGAACTGGTGCGAGAAGCCGAGCATCAACAAACCGCTGATGCCGGGTCCGCTTCGGTCCCGTTGCGGATGTCCGAAGACCGCCGCCAGCGATTGCTTGCCCATTTCAAGTCGGTCCCGATGCCCCAATCGGACGCAAACAAGGCAAAATCCGGCCCGTCCTGGTTTATTCCCGCCAGCATCGCTGCCTTGCTGATGGCCCTTTTAACCATTGGTGGGCTTTCTCCATTCGCTCGCAGTCGCGTGTTGATTGATCATCTTGGGGGACCCGAGGTGTCTTTCGTGGCGGATGACCATTCGGTCAATCGTTGGGATCGAGATGCGCGAAAATATTCTTTCAGCGGCATGACCCCTCCGCCCGCGGAACGCTCTAGCCGACAGAGCGAGAGGGACACCGATGCCGACGGCAGGGCTGACGCCCCCGCACAATCGAGTCGTGAACACGTGATCCGCAAAAGCGGCGATGAATTCGCGAGCATCGCGAAAAACATGAACCGTGGGCTGGCATCCATCGCACCGCAACCGACCAAGCCTCCTGTTGTTGCGGGAACTCCGGCTGGCCCTGGTGGCGGGGGAGGCGGACAAGGCGGTGGCGGCTTAGTCAAGCCCGAAGCCGATCTACGGACGGCAGGAGAAGGCGAATCAATCGTTGCGCAGAAGAGTACAAGCAAGGGTCTAAACAACGAAAAGACGCGGAGCCAGCTCGAGGCGGAGCGGTTCCATGAAGACAGGTTCGATGATTATGCCGCCCGCCAAAAGTCACGCGACCTCAGCGCCGTCGTGGTTCTGCCCGCTCCAGCATCGCCACCCTCAGCGCCGGCAGCCTCGCCTATGGGGGGGGCCGGTGCGGACATGGGCGTCATTGTCAATGACGATGCGTTGGCGACGGGCATAGCATTGGATGGACCAAAGATTGCCCAACCGGCAAAGCCAGTGCGGTTACGAGGTGAGCTTGAAGAATCGGCTCAATCGCAAACACCGGCGGTAAACACGCCGGCGCCCCCGGCGTCCGCGCGTCCCAGTCCGAAGCCGATGCTCGAACCGGGATTGGGCGGGCGGGGTGCCAGCGATATCTCTGGAGCCCTCCTATCCCGATCCGCCACCGAAACCGAAGCGAAATTCCTAAACAACGCCCAGGAACCGCAAGCGTTTGCCGAAGAAAGGATGAAATTAGCTCAATTGAAAGATAGCCAGCACACGGCGCGCGGCGAAGTGTTGGGAGAACGTCGTGAATCGCTCGAATTAATCGAAAATAAATTGCGCGTCGAAAACGAGACTGCCCCCCTGCCATTGGCGCGTCGGCAGGAAGAAACCGCTCGCGTTGACGAGTTGCTAAAAAACCTGGAGGAACATCGTCAGGCCGGCGGCCCGTTGCCGGGCACCACCTGGGATTTGCAGAAAGGCCCGGCCACCACTGCGGGAGCGACTGTTGAATTTGAAAATCTGGGATTGGCGCGTCACTCAGCCGGGTGGGCTGAGGGCGCAAAGGGCGCCCTGGTCGGCAGCCAAACAGCGGGCTTGCCCGAACTTGCCGCGCAAAGCGACGCCGAAATGAAAAATCTGCTGGCCAAGGAAGCCGGCGGCAGTCCCGGCGAAGCCATGGCTTGGTTTGGCTCGAGTGTCGCCAACGGAACATATAGTGGGTATGCGGTGGGGGAAAAAATGGCGGAGGCGGCCGATAAAACCGCGGATTCATTCTATCGCCTCAGCGACCTCAATGGCCGTGGCGGGCAAGCCGCCCAAGAGCTCGATAAATCACTGGAGGACTTGCGCACGGCAAAAGTCCCGCCCGATGATTGGTTAAAACTCGACGACCAACCGACGCGCCGGCAAGGTGCCGAATCCAGGGATGGATTATCCGCTGCCGGCACGCATGGGAAGGACGGCGCCGATCAGGCGCCCGCTTCCGGGGGAAATAAACGGGCGCAGATCGTTCTGCCCTCCGGCGGCGCCAAAGCCGGGCGCGAAGTATTCGCCTACGCCGCGCCAACCGACCCCATGAGCGTGGATGGGACCGTGGTCCTTTATGATCGCGATGCAGGTGGACGACCGACAACAGCAACCCTGGGCCGAACCGAACGACACGTTGAGGGGACCAAGGAGGAAGCCAAAGCACAGACGGCAAAAGACCTGAGCTTGGGCGTCAATTTCACCGGAATAGTTTCCTCGCCGCAAACCAACGCGTTGGCCTTCTTAGTCAAGGAGAAGGAAAACGGGGCGGCCACGGTCATGGACTTGGATCGGGCGGAAATACTAGACGAAAAATCCAAGCCGGCGCCCGCCACCCCGCCGCCCATCCCGCAACCGGAAATACGCACCCTTGACAACGCTTTCTCGACCTTCTCGCTGAACGTCAGCGATGTTTCGTTCAAACTGGCCGGGGCGAGCCTGGAAAAAGGAGCGATGCCGGACGCCGGGAGCATCCGCAGCGAGGAATTCATCAACGCGTTCGATTACCGCGATCCCGAGCCGGGGCCAGGCATGCCGATCGCGTTTGCCTGGGAGCGCGCCCGCTATCCCTTTGCCCACCGCCGGGATGCCCTGCGGTTTTCGGTGAAGACCGCCGCGCGCGGCCGGGAGGCGGGGCGGCCGCTGAACCTGGTGCTGCTGCTCGATAATTCCGGCTCCATGGAACGCGCCGACCGCGTCCGCATCATCCGCGAGGCCCTCCGGATTCTGGCTGCGCAACTGAAGCCGCAGGACAAGATCAGCGTGGTGGTGTTTTCGCGAACGGCGCGGTTGTGGGCGGATGGATTGGCCGGGGACCAGGCGGAGAAACTGGCCGGGCAATTAGCCGACCTGGCTCCGCAAGGGGGCACCAACCTCGAAGAAGCGTTGAAACTAGCGTACGCAACCGCCCTTAAGCATTACCTGGCCAACGGAGTGAACCGGGTGGTCTTGCTGACCGACGGCGCGGCCAACCTTGGCGAGGTGAACCCGGAAACCTTGCAAAAGGAAGTCGAGAAACACCGGCGCCAGGGAGTGGCCTTGGATTGCTTCGGCATTGGCTGGGAAGGTTACAACGATGATCTGCTCGAAGTGCTGGCGCGCCATGGCGATGGCCGCTACGGGTTTGTGAACTCCGTCGAGGAGGCAGGCCGCGAGTTTGCCGCGCAACTGGCAGGCGCCCTGCAGGTCGCCGCCGCCGATGTGAAAGTGCAAGTCGAATTCAATCCCCGGCGCGTCACCGCTTATCGGCAGGTCGGCTACGCCAAGCACCAGCTCAAGAAAGAGCAGTTCCGAGACAACACCGTGGATGCGGCGGAGATTGGCGCGGCCGAGGCTGGCAACGGCCTATATATCATCGAGGTGAACGACCGGGGCGAGGGGCCGCTGGCGGTGGTGCGGGTCCGCTACCGCGATCCCGGCACGGGGGAATACCACGAGCGCGAGTGGGAAGTGGCGCATTCGACCGCCGTGCCGGCCTTGGAGAAGGCCAGTCCAGCGATGCGCCTGCTGGTCACCAGCGCGGCGTTTTCGGAGTGGCTGGCCGGCCATCCGTGTGCGGCGGAGGTCAGCACCGACCGCCTGCTGGCGCTGCTGGCAGGGGTTCCGGAATTCTACGGGGCGGACAACCGCCCGGCCCGGCTCGAGTGGATGATCCGCCAGGCTAAATCCATTTCCGGGCGATAGGGAAATAAACAACCACACGGATTAACACTGATGAAGAGGGAACGGGAATTCAATCCAAGCATTTTTTAGCAGAGGTGAATTTATGAACAGACTGACATTAATCGCGTTGGTAATGATGGCCTGGTTTTCCGGAGCGATTGCCGCCGATAGCGGCAGCGCGCTCGAAGTCAAGGGGCTGAGCTTGAATGGCGGTTGGCAGGATGGCAAAGGCCGCCTGGTCATCGAGGCCGACTTGCGCGGGTTCGACGATGAGCGGGACCGCCTTTTTTACGCCGCCCATGTCGAGCACCAGATGCGCGTGTCCCGCGAAAAAATCATCCACCATCTCCTGGCCCGCATGGACGTGATTTCCGGGCGTTCGCGGGAAATCATCATCGGGCTGGCCGGCCAGGGCGAAGTTTTGCGCGTCAAAAGCGACGCCCTGCAAGACTGGAGCGTGCGGCAGGACGCCGCTGGGGCTCGCTTCCTGGTGCTGCGCCTCAAAAAAAGCGAGCTGACCAACCAGATCGCCGCCGTCATCGAGGCGGAAACGGAAATCAAGGATCCGCTGCAAACCACCAAACCGCTGGCCCTGGCGCCGGTTCCGGCCTCCTTCTTCAATGGCCACCTGAAAGTGGAATTTCCTGGTGAACTGGATGTCCAAGCGGAGAGTCCCTCGGGCCTGGCGCCGATCGAGGCGAAATATCTGCCCGAAGGGATGCGCGCGGCCACCGAGGGCGCGGCGGAGCCGCTGGCCTTCCGTTTTGGCGGCGCGGGTTACCTGCTGCCGCTCAAGGTCGGTGTCGCGGACCCTGAAGCGCGTCAGATCGTGCTCCGCGATTTCTCCCTGACAGGCCAGGTTGGGGATGATTCCGCCGCTTTTGCCCTCGCCGCCACGGCGCGCGTGCGCAATCCCAAAGGCGGAAGCCTCGACCTGCTTTCCGGCGGAGTGGCGCTGACGGAAATCGAATCGCACCCCGACTGGCGTTTGAAGTTCGAGCAGGGCCGCTTTGTGCTGGTCACTGACCGGCCAGGCGACTTTCCAGTACGCCTGAAATTCAACGCCGCCGTCCAGCAGGGCGACGGCTGGAGCGCGGTGGATTTTCGCGTCGCCCCCTCCACCTTGCAACCGGTGGTTTTGCAAGGATTGGCCGCCGATACCCAATTCAAATTTGCCGATGCCGCCCGGCCTGAGCGGGACGGCGCGGATTTCAAGACTTTTCTGCCGGCCGGCGGCCAAGTAAAGCTGGCCTGGAAACAAGCCCGCAAAGAGGTGGAAGGCAAGCTGTTTTACGCGGCGGAAATGCTGGCGCAGGTGGCGGTAAGCCCCGGGCTCATGCGGCAGACGGCCCTGTTGGAGGGGAAAGTGATGCAGGGCGAAATGGGCGCCTTGGCGCTGCGGCTGTTGGGGCAGGGGGAAATTACCCGCGTGCAGGGCGACCCGGTGCTTTCCTGGAAAGTCGAGAAAACGGCGAACCCGGACGAACGCCGGCTGATCGTGCAGTTCAATCAGCCGCAAAAAGACCGCTTCCTGCTGGTGGTCCAGATGCAAACACCGCTCGGCGTCTTCCCGCAGGCCATGGACACCATGTTACTGCGGCCGGAAGGGGCGACCCGCTGGTCGGGCTATTACCGGGTGGTCAACGAGGGCGCGGTGCGGTTGGAAGTTTTGCAAAGCGCCGGGCTCTCCCAGATTTCCCCGGAGCATTTCCCCGAGAGCGACGCCACCAAGGCGCTGCTGCGCGAAGGGGGCGGACAGCGGTTCGCCTTTCGGTTTTCCGGAATCGAACATTCGCTGCGGGTGCAGGCTGACAATGTGCTGCCGGAGGTCTCCGTCTCCGAACTGTTGACCTATCACCTGGGCGAAACCGAGCTTTCCCTGGAAGCGGAATTGGAATTGGACATTCGCGAGGCGCCTTTGCGCGAAGTCACCCTGCGCGTTCCCAAAGGCTTTGCGGTGGCTCGGCTCACGGCCCAGGGCATGAACGATTATTTTCTGAAGGACGAGCCGGAGGGCGGCGAGGCCCAGCTTCGCCTGGTTTACGGCGCGCCCCTGATCGGCCGGCAGGTGGTCCATTTGCGGCTCGAACGCAACAAACCGTTGGGCGAAGCGGCCTGGATTTTGCCGCGGCTGGAGCTGTTGAAGGCCAAATCCGTTCGCGGGCATCTGGCGGTGTCGGCGGACGCCGGTTACCGTCTTTCTCCCGAAAAAACGCAGAGCCTCACCGACATTGCCACCGCCTTTTTCCCGAAAAAACTGGCGGGCATTCAGTCGGCTTTCCGCCTGAGCGACGCGGCCTGGCAGGCGGTGATGAAGATTGAGCGGCTGCCGCAGTCCGTGCAGGCCGATGTTTTTCATCTCTTCTCCATCGGCGAAGGCGTCGCTTATGGCAGCAGCACGATGAATTTCCTGGTGTCGGGCGCGCCGCTGTCGGTGTTCAAGGTCGAGCTTTCGCCGGAATACTTTAACGTTGAGTTCACCGGCAAGGACATTCGCAACTGGCAAAAGACCGCCGAAGGTTACGTCGTGCAACTGCACACGCCGGTGGCCGGGGCCTACACCTTGCTGGCCACCTACGAGCGGCCTTTCAAAGCCCAAGGCGACACGCTCACTTTTGTCGGGGCGCGTCCGCTGGATGCGCAATCCGAACAAGGGCACACCATTGTCATCAGCGCCTACCAATTCCAAGTCAAGCCGGTAACCGTTTCCCCCGGTCTGCTCGCCCTCGAAACCGCCGAGGTCCCGGCCGAATACCGCCTGTTTTTCGACTCACCGGTGCTGTCGGCCTATCGTTACACCGCGCGCCCCTTTGACCTGAAGCTCGCCTTAAGCCCGCTGGCGCAGGGGGAAACCCTCAGTCTGGTGGTGGATCGGGCGCTGCTGGCCACGCGCATCTCGAAGGAGGGCCAGATCATCACCGACGCCCGTTACTTCGTGAAGAACCGGGGCAACCCGCATTTCCGGCTCAGCCTCCCCGAGGGTGTGGAGTTGTGGGCCGCCACCGTCAATGGCGTGACCGCCGTGCCGGTCAAAGACGCCAAAGGCAGCCTCATCCCGCTGCCGCAGCGCGGCAGCCCCGACGCCGTGCAGCAACTGGACCTCAAACTGGCCGCCCGCTCCAGTGACCCGGCCAAAATCCGCGTCGCGGCGCCCATCATCGGCGCGCCGCTGCTGCTGGCCGAATGGAAACTTCATCCCGATGAGGGTCGGCGTTTGGTTTACCACCGCGGCTCGCTCACCCCGGCGCAAGGGATTCCCGACGTTTCCGGCTTCGCCGGCCTGGCCCGGCTGCTGGCCGAAGGTCAGGTTTGGCTGACCATTTTGGCGGCCTTGGGCTTGGCGGGCATTTGCGTTTGGTCGTGGCGCTGGGCGTCGCGCGAAGGAGTCTATAAATTCAGCGCGCGATACTGGGTGGGGGCGATTCTGGGCTTGATTAGTTTCCTTTTGACCTTGGTGGTTCTGGTCGCTTGGGGAGATATGGCGGAGCATCAAAACCGCTTTTTGCCAAACAGCCTCGCCTTCCTCGCGCCGGTGCAGCAAAGCGGCAGCGCCCTGGTATTGGACGTATTGAACTTGCCGGCGGAAGCTTCCATGCTCTCGCTCGCTTGGACAGCGTACCCGGTGGCGTTGGCGCTGATCGTTTGGTTTTACACCTGGCTCAACAGCGGCGCCTGGTGGCAGCCGCTGGGCCGTGCCGCCGGCTGGACGATGCTCGCCTGGGCGGCGTTGCGGTGGCCAAACGGGGCGGCCGGGGTCGCCATCCTGCTGGGGGTGTTTTTGCTGGTCCAAGTGGTTATTCCGGCGGCGCGGCGTCTGTGGAACAGTCCGCGCAAGCCGAAGCCGCCGGTGCCATCCCCCAGCCCGGCGGCGGCGGCCATGCTGGCCGGATTGCTGCTGGTTGCCGCTTCGGCTCTTGGCGCGGCGCCGGCGACAAAGCCGCCTTCCGCGCTCAGCAAGGAGCCGCCGCTGGCGGAATCGGTTCGGCAGAAAATTCGAGTCGCGGAAAACCAGGTATTCGCTTCGGCCGCCATCCGCTGGCAGGCCCAGCGTCACCAATTGTTGCCGCTGCTCTACGAGCCGGGCGTGCTGACACGCATCGCTTATTCCACCAACGCCCTCAAGCTGGTCCATACGTCGGTGAGCGGCAAAAATTGCCAGGCGCTGCTGGCACTGGAAGAGGGTGCTTTCGACATCGATCTGGATTACCAAATGATAACCGAGAAACGGGATGGCAACGCCGGTTTCACGCTGCCCACGCAATACGGCCTGGTGAACCGGCTGGCCATGTGCCTGGCGGATCTGGATGTGGACATCGCCGCCCCGCAGGCGGTCGCCGCCTGGCGCGAGGCCGGTTCGGTCTCCAACGCCACGTTGGCGACCGTGATTCTGCCGCCGCTGAACAACCTGTGGATCGGCTGGAAGCCGCGCAGCCGGGATTTGCGGCGCGAGAAAGCCGTCTTTTACGCCGAGATTTGCCAGTTGTTTGTGCCGACGGCGGGCGTCATCGAGGGAGAACACCAGGCGGTCATCCGTCCCGCCCAGGGCGAACTGAGTGAGCTGGTGTTTGAGGTGCCTGCGGGCGCCACCATCACCGACGTGCTGGACCCCACCGCCGTGGCCCGGGCCGGAGCGCCCGGCAAGCCCGCGCCACCGGGCAAATCCATCGTCTCCCTGTGGCGTTTCGATCCGGACGCGCGCAAGCTGCGGGTGAGCCTCAGCCCGGCGCAGTCGCGGCCGTTCACGGTGATCGTCAAATCGCAGGTGGCCACCGGGCCGCTTCCCTATCAGCAGCAGGTGGGTTTGATTTCGGTAACCAACGCCGCCGACCAGATCGGCCTCGTGGGGGTCGCCACCGGCCAGGAAGTGCAACTCGAGAACGTCACGGCGGAAACCTTCTCCACGATCAATCTCGAGGATTTCCCCGCCGCCGCCATGCAGTCGTTGCGCGCGCAGGTGGCGGGCCTGACTTTGCGGCGGTCTTTTCGCTACGCGGGCGCGCGGGGCGAGCTGGCGATCAAGGCCGCGCCGGTTGAGCCGGATGTGCGCGTCGAGATGCAGCAAACGTTGTCGCTGGGCGAGGACCGCACCGTGCTGGCTGGCAAGGCCGAAGTCGAGATCAACCGCGCGGGCATTTTCCGGCTCAGTTTCGCGTTGCCGGAAGGTTTGGAGGTCGAGTCGCTCAGCGGGCCGGCGCTAAGCCACTGGACCGAGCTGAAGAGCGGCGCGGCACGGATCATCACCATGCATCTGCGCGGCAAAACCGAGGGACGCCAGCAGTTCGCCATCACCCTGGCCGGACAGGGATTGCGCGCCCGGCAGGGTTGGGCGGTGCCGCAGTTGAATTTGCGCGAGGCCACCAAGCAGCAGGGGCAACTGGTGCTGGTTCCGGAGCAAGGCATGCGTTTGCAGGTCGAAGCGCGCGAAGGGGTCACCCAGCTTGATCCGCTCAAGGCCGGCATCCGCCAGAAGGGGGTGCTGGCGTTTCGCCTGCTGCAATCGGCCTGGAACCTGACGTTGAACGTCGAGCAGGTGGATCCCTGGATTCAGGTCACCAGCCTTCAACACGTGACCCTCACCGAGGCCCAGGCCCGGACAGTCGCCAACCTGCAATACCAGATCGAAAACACGGGCCTGAAAAGCCTGCGTGTGCGCCTGCCCGAGAAGGCCGACAGCGTGCGCTTCAAGGGCGAGCAGGTCGCGGATTTCCTGCCGGTTAGCGGCCAGGCCGCCGATGGGCTGCAGGAATGGGAGATAAAGCTGCACCGCCGGATGATCGGCAAATACCTGTTGCAGGCGAGCTACCAAACGCTGCTGCCGCCCCAAGCCAAAGAAACCGAGGTCCGGGGCGTGCAGGCCCTGGGCGTCAATTTGCAGCGCGGTTTTCTCACTTTGCAGGCGGAAGGCCGGCTCCAGGCGCGCGCCGACGCTCTGCCCGCCGCGTTGCAGCCGACCGAATGGCAGGGCATTCCCCGCGCGCTGCGCCAAGACCTCCCGTCCGTCGCCGCCAATTACGCCTTTCGGCTGGTGGAGCCGGCTTATGTGTTGCCGCTTAAGATCGAACGCCACGAGGCCGAGCGCCTGCTGCCGGCCCGCGTCAATAGCGTCACGCTGACCTCGGTGATTTCCGATGACGCCGGCATGCTGACCCAGGCCCGCCTGGAAATGCTGCCGGGCGACAAGCGGCTGCTGCACCTGACGCTGCCCGCCGGCGCCCAATTCTGGTTCGCGTTCGTCAACCAAAACGGCGTCTGGCCGTGGCGCGAGAAGGATCGCATCCTCATCCCGCTCGAAATGCAGCCCCAGGCGGGGGGCGCCGTGGTGGTGGAATTCTTTTACAGCAGCCAGGCGGGCGCCGCCACACCGGACCGCCTGAACCTCGAATTGCTCGGGCCGAAATTCGACCTGCCGCTCGAAAACATTACTTGGAACGTTTACGTCGGCGAGAAATGGCAGCCCGGCAAATGGACCGGCTCGCTCCAGTTGCGGGAATTGCGGCCGGCGGACCAGCCCGCCGCCGTGGACCTCAATGCCTACCTGGAAGGCGAGGCTGTCCGCCAGCGCGAAAAAACCAAGGAAGCCGAGCAGATGCTGGCCCGGGGCAACGCGCTTTTGGAGCAAGGCGATCCTCGGCAGGCTCGCCGGGCTTTCCAGGCCGCCTACGGCCTCTCGCAGCACGACGCCGCTTTCAACGAGGACGCCCGCGTGCAATTGCACAACCTCAAATTACAACAGGCGCTGGTGGGCCTAAACGCCCGCCAGGCCGCCCTGGCCGGCGACGCCGACGCCGACGCCGCCCGCCTGCGCGAGTTGGGTTCCCGCATGGGCCGCGGCTACACCCAGCGCGAGGTTAAGGAGATGCTCGACCGTTCCACGCCGGAGGAAAACGCCGCCCGCCTGCGTCTGGCCGAACGTTTGATCCAGCAGCAGGACGCCGCGGTGGCCAGCGCCGCGGCCATTCGCGCCGCCATACCCGAACAGGGCCGTCTCCTGACTTTCAAGCGCGCCGTGCAAGTGGACACGTGGGCCGACCTGAAAATCGGCCTGCAAGCCGCCGCCGCCCGCGAAGCCTCGTGGGGGATGCGCCTGCTGATCCTCGCCGGGTTGCTGATGGTTTTCGGTTTGCTGGGCTGGTTGGCCGGGCGCGCTCCCAGTTCCAGCCATGATGCGGGCCGCCAAGCAAATTAGTGCCTGGCCGAAAACAGGTGATTATTTGCGATGCCGCGAGGGCAAGTGATCCAGTTTTAGACCGGCGGCCCAAAATTTCGTTCAATTGGCATCGATCTGCCTTTTTTAAGCGTTTTC
>Ga0101944_10006106_pt1 | contig 13075 bp, 14 predicted proteins | sample DewCreD2012metaG_FD_75245 | JGI IMG/M metagenome (GOLD analysis project Ga0101944, IMG submission 75245) | Hot spring sediment bacterial and archeal communities from British Columbia, Canada, to study Microbial Dark Matter (Phase II) - Dewar... ... | reverse complement strand
TAAGTGTGCCGCCTGGGGACTACGGCCGCAAGGTTGAAACTCAAAGGAATTGACGGGGACCCGCACAAGCGGTGGAGGATGTGGTTTAATTCGATGCTACGCGAAGAACCTTACCTGGGCTTGACATGCAGGTGGTAGTGACCCGAAAGGGAAGCGACTCAGGATTTTCCTGGGAGCCTGCACAGGTGCTGCATGGCTGTCGTCAGCTCGTGCCGTGAGGTGTATGGTTAAGTCCCGCAACGAGCGCAACCCCTGCCCCTAGTTGCCAACCCGTAAGGGCGCACTCTAGGGGGACTGCCTCCGTCGAGGAGGAGGAAGGTGGGGATGACGTCAAGTCAGCATGGCCTTTATGCCCAGGGCTACACACGTCCTACAGTGGCCGTTACAATGGGAAGCTACATCGCGAGGTGATGCCAATCCTGTAAAAGCGGCCATGGTTCGGATAGCAGGCTGCAACTCGCCTGCTTGAAGATGGAATCGCTAGTAATCGCTGATCAGCATGCAGCGGTGAATACGTTCCCGGGTCTTGTACACACCGCCCGTCACGCCATGGGAGTCGGCAATGCCCGAAGTCCCTCCTTCGGGAGGGCCCAAGGCAGGGCCGATGACTGGGGCGAAGTCGTAACAAGGTAGCCGTACGGGAACGTGCGGCTGGATCACCTCCTTTCTACGAGTATCGCACAATCCGAGCACGCTTTATAGAGTTACATCCGCGTGAACAAAGACGAAGGCCAAGGGTGGAGGCCTTCTTCTTTTTGTGGGGCGAACTAGCCGTGCAGGAGGACGAGGAAGCGGCGGGGGATTGGGGTCAGGGGTAGGACAAGGTCAAGGGTACGGGTGATGGTCAGGTCAAGTTTCTGAAGCAGCGAACCGGGCAGTTCCTCGGCGGCGTCGGGGTTCTTGTAGAGCACAATCGTGCCGCCGGGCCGGGTGTGGCGGGCAAGGTGGCTGAGTGTCCTGCGCAGGGGGCCGGTGAGGCGGCTGAGGACGGTGTCGCAGTCGAGCGGCGGCAGTGATTCGGCGCGGTCGCAGACGACCTCGACCGAGCCGAGATGTAGTTCGTTGCGACAGTGGTTGAGGAAGAGGCATTTCTTCTTAATGGACTCGACCAGGGTCATTCTGATGTCGGGTCGGACGATTGCGAGAGGTATTCCCGGCAGGCCCGCGCCGGTGCCGATGTCGGAGCAATGCGCGCCGGCTGGAACGAGTTGAGCGGCGGCGAGCGAGTCGACGACATGGTAGGAGAGAATACGGTCGGTATCTTTGCGGGAGACAAGGTTGATGCGCTGATTCCAGTCGAGGAGAAGGTCGGCGTAGCGGCGGAGCAGGAGGAAGCCCTCTTCAGTCAGAGCCAAATTGAGCTGAGAACAGGCTGCAGCGAAGGCGGGGAATTCCGGGGTCACGCTGACCCGTCCGGCGCTCCCGGCTCAGGGTCGCGGATGTAGACGTTGGTTTCGAGGTACTGGTGGAAGTCAGTCCACTTTACTTTCGGGTTTTTCTCGACAGCATCGCGGAACATTATGATGCGGGCGTCGAGGTTATCGAGGAAGTGGACTATGAGAGCCTCGACGAACTTGGGTGTTATGGGTGAGCCGAACTCGAGCTGGCCGTGGTGGGAGAGGACTATGTGCAGTATCATCCGCGCGGTTTCGGCCGGGAATTCGGGGATAGCGGCAATCCGTTCCTGGACGAGCTGGTAGCCGGTTACGATGTGGCCGATGAGCCGGCCATCGAGGGTGTGGTCGATGAAGCGGTCGGTGACGTACTCGCGCGTCTTGCCGACGTCGTGGAGGATGATGCCGGTCATGAGCAGGTCGCGGTCGACTTCCGGATAAACTTCGGGGATGACGCGGGCGACGCGGCACATCATCACCGTGTGTTCGAGCAGACCGCCGATGAAGGCGTGGTGAACTTGGACTGCTGCGGGCGACGTGGCGAACTGGCGGGCGAATTCCGGGTCGTCGAAGAAGGCGTCGAGCAAGCGACGCAGGAACCTGTGTTCTACACCGGCGATGAAGCCGCGCAGTTCGACCATCAGGTCGTCGCAGCTGAACCGGGTAGCGGCGACAAAGTCCGACCGGTCCACTTCGGCTTCCTCGGCAGGGTAGATGAGACTGACCTGGAGCTGAGGCTTACCTTGATACTCGTTGACTCGGCCCTGGACATGGAAGAACTGGCCAGGTTCGACGCAGGTGACCGCATCTTCGATTCTGTCCCACATGATGCCGCCGATAGAGCCGGTCTTGTCGCGGAATTCGAAGGTCATGAACCTGCCGCCGTCGCGGCGCTCACGCACCTCGCGGCGCTGGCAGAGGTAGATCTCGTTTACGACGGTGCCGGGTTTGAGCTCGGCGACTGTCTGACGTTTCATCAACAGGAGGGCAGGCTAGAGGGAGAAGGCGAGCGATATGCGATGCGCCATGCCGAGCTGAATCATCGGGACGAAGCAGTAGTCAAGCTGGTAGCTGCGCCAGCGCAGACCGAGGCCGGTGGAGAAGCCGGCAAGGATGTCGTCACCGGTGCCGGCCATGTAGTCGGTACCGAGAGAATTGTAGCCGGCACGCAGGACGAGCAGGTCGGCGACCCAGCCTTCGACGCCAACTCGGAAGTTCAGCCGGTTGTCAAGCGGCTTGTGGACGTCGAGAGCAAAGTTCAGGGCGGGATTGGGTTGCCAGGCAAGGCCGAGGGCGAAATCCATGGGCATCATGTCGCTTGAGTCCCGGAATGCTTTGACTTGGGCGCCGAGATTGGCGGCCGAGAAGCCGGCGGTCAGGCCAGGGACCGGGAGTTGGTAAGTAGCTCCGATGTTGGCGGCAAGGCCGAGAGCAAAGAATGTGTCAATCGAGCCGTAGAGGCCCTGGATGCCGATGCCGGCAATAAGTCCGTCGAGTAGTTGTGTCGCAGCGCTGGCATTCACGTCAGCATAGGAGACGCCGAATGTCCCCAGTTCCCGGCCCTGTTCGTCCGTGCGTTTCATGGTGCCGGAGTTGAGGTAGGAGACGCCGATGCCGGCACCACGTCCTGGCCCGAACGGCTGGGCGTAGGCCGCCGCGCCCATGTGAATGCCGGCAACATAGTTGAGGTAGCCGACATGAGCGCGGGCACCGTCGCCAGCGGCGGCGTGGGCCGGATTGAACCAGAAGGCGAGTGCGCCATCGGCAGAGGCGGCGGCGGCGCCGCCAAGTGCCGCCTCGCGCGCGGTCGGTGCCAAGCGCAGGAAATCGAAGCCGGTAGTACCGGCAGCCGGGTCAATGGCAGTCAGGGTAAAGGCAAGCAGCAGCGAAGTCACCAAGAGTTAGGTTATGCCGGCGGCGGCCGATGTCAAGCTGCACCGTAGTTGACAGCGGGCAGGCGGCGTCTAGAATCAGCACGACCGGAGAGGAACTGGCAACTTCCGCGGGGAGCGCTGCCCCGTGTCTTAAGGAGGACCGTTATGTCCGGACATTCCAAATGGGCGACCATAAAGCACAAGAAGGGCAAGGCCGATGCTGCCCGCGGCAGAGCATTCTCCAAGCTGATACGGGAAATCACCACTGCCGCCCGGGTTGGCGGTGGTGACCCGGCCGGCAACCCGCGGCTGCGGACGGCCATCGAATCGGCGCGGTCGATAAACATGCCGGCCGACAACATCGAGCGGGCAATAAAGAAGGGGACAGGTGAGCTGCCCGGGGTTAGCTACGAAGAAGTCGTCTACGAGGGCTACGGACCTGCCGGTGTTGCGCTGCTGGTGCGTACACTGACCGATAATAAGAACCGTTCGACCGCCGAGGTGCGGCACGTGTTCGACAAGTATGGCGGATCAATGGGCGCGGCCGGCTGCGTGGCGTGGCAGTTCAAGCCCAAGGCAATCATCCTGATTCCCCGGAGCAAGGCGGATGAAGATACGGTCTTGAGCGTGGCACTCGATGCCGGGGCGGACGACGTCCAGACCGAAGACGACTACTTCACCGTGGTCGTGCCGCCCGAGAATTTCGAAGTAGTTAAAAAGGGGCTGCAGGGTGCAGGCATCGGATGGGAAAAGGCCGAGATGACAATGCTGCCACAAACGACGGTCCCGGTGGGCGAGGCCGACGCGGCCAAGGTGCTGAAGCTGGTCGAGATGCTTGAAGAGCTGGAGGAAGTCCAGCAGGTATATGCGAACTTCGACATCCCGGGCGACGTCCTTGAGCGCGTGTCCGGGGCCGGGGCGTAGCCTCCGGGTCCTGGGAATCGACCCGGGACTTAGCGCAAGTGGATACGGAATAGTCGAAGGCAGGGTAGCGGTCGGGTTTGGGGTCATCGTGACCCGGGCCGGGTTTCCGCCGGAAGAGCGCCTGCGTGAGCTGGCCGACGGGCTCGACCGGGTCGTACGGCGCTTTCGGCCCGACGTCTGCGCAATGGAGGCGATGTTCTTCAAGGGTGGCGGGGCACGGAGTGTGATTCTGGCGGCGCAGTCAAGGGGGGCTCTGCTTTCCGTACTGGGCCGGCGCGGAGTGAGGGTGACCGAGTTGACACCGGCGACGGTCAAGCTGGCAGTGACCGGCTCGGGCCGGGCGTCGAAATCGCAGCTGGGCTACATGATTCGCGCGCTTCTGAGGCTGGACGGCAGAGTGCCGGAGCACGCGGCCGATGCGCTGGCCGCAGCGTGGTGTCTGGCACGGAGGATGCCGCGGCGGTGATCGGCTCACTGCGGGGCAGACTGCTGGAGAAAGAGCCGACGCTGGTCGTCGTTGAGTGCGCCGGAATCGGCTTTGAACTGCGGGTGCCACTCTCGACGTCAGGACGCCTGCCGGAGCCGGGGCAGGAAGTGCGACTGCTCGTTCTGATGCGGGTTACCCGGTCGGGGGTGGACCTGTTCGGGTTCCTTGACCGACAGGAGCGGGAGGCGTTCAGCCTGCTGACGTCGGTGAAGGGCGTCGGACCGAAGGCGGGCCTGAACCTGTTGTCCCGCTTCTCGCCGCAGGAAATAATGGACGTGATAGCAGCGGGGCGAGTCGAGGTGTTCCGGACCGTGCCGGGAATCGGGCCTAAGAAGGCGGACTCGATTCTGAAGAAGCTGCAGGTCGAGTCGCCGGTCCCGGCGCAGCCGTTGCTGGCTGATGCGCAGGCGGCGTTGATGTCTCTGGGGCTGACCCGGAAAGAGGCGCGGGAACGGCTGAGCCAGGTTCAGCTCCATCCGGAGACGACGCTGGCCGAGCTGCTCAAGCTATGCCTGACGCTGCGAGCGCAGTAACCGTGGCAACAAAGAACGAGCGGCTGTCTTCACCGCAGCGACAGAAGGGGGAAGAGCAGCTTGATGAGCAGATTCGACCCCGGCGGCTTGCGGACTTCATCGGTCAGAGCCGGACAAAGGAGAACCTGCGGGTCTTCATCGAGGCGGCGAAGATGCGCAAGGAAGCACTGGAACACGTGCTGCTGTTTGGGCCGCCGGGACTGGGCAAGACGACGCTCGCCTACATTCTCGCCAACGAGATGGGGACGGGAATCCGCTGCAGTTCCGGGCCGGTGCTGGAACGGCCGGCCGACCTTGCTGGAGTGCTGACCGGGCTGGGGCCGGGCGACGTCTTCTTCATTGACGAGATTCATCGGACGAACAAGGCGGTAGAGGAATACCTCTATCCGGCGCTGGAGGAGTTTTCGCTGGACGTGCTGCTTGACCGGGGACCGGGGGCACGTTCGGAGCGCATCGCGCTGTCCGAGTTCACGCTGGTCGGGGCGACGACCCGGTCGGGCTTGTTGACCGCGCCGCTGCGCTCGCGGTTCGGGATTACGCTGCGGCTGGACTACTACCCGGCAGGAGAGCTGAAAGCGATAGTCGAGCGGACGGCACGGATAATCGGCGTCGAGATCGATGACGACGGCGCACAGGAGATTGCCTGCCGGTCGCGCGGGACGCCGCGAATTGCCAACCGGCTGCTGCGGCGGGTCCGTGACTTTGCACAGGTACAGGGGAAGGAGAAGGTCGACAAGGGGATTGTTCAGTACGCGCTGGCGCAGCTCGATGTCGACTCGGCCGGACTGGACGAGATGGACAAGAAGATACTCTTGACCGTAATTGACAAGTTTTCGGGCGGGCCGGTCGGGTTGTCGTCGCTGGCGGTGGCGGTAGGCGAGGACGCCGGGACTATTGAAGAGGTTTTTGAGCCGTTCCTGGTCCAGGAGGGGTTCATGCAACGAACGCCCAGAGGCCGGGTTGCAACGCCGCTGGCTTACCGTCACTTCTCCCGGCGGCGGGCACAGTCGGCTCAGACTCAGCTCGGCTTTGGCGCCGATAGCGCAGAGGAACAGGCAGAAAACGAGAAGGAGGACGCATGAGGAGAAGTTGTCTTGGGCTGCCGTTGCTGGTTTGCGCGGTTTCGCTTGCCGGCGGGACGCCGCTGGTTTCGTTTACCGGGGCGGTGCTCAAACCGGCACAGCTCAACGGCTGGGTCAACGGTTTCTACTGGCAGACGACGAAGGGCTACTCGTGGACAGACGGAGAGTATCAGGCGCTGCCGGAAGAGCTCCGGACGACCGCGTTTGGTGCCGATGTGCTGGCTGGAGTCGGGCTGCCGTTCAAGAGCGAGTTGCGGCTGGTCGTTCCGGTGCAGTCAAGGACGATGGGCGACAAGAGCGCGGCCGGAATCGGCGACGCGACCGCGGCGCTGCGCTACGGTGTGCTTCAGAGTGGTTCCCTGCCGGTGAAGCTGGCGGTCGGGATCGGCGCGAGCCTGCCGACCGCGGCGAAGGATGCGAATCCGTCGCTTGGCGACCGGACTCTCGACCTGGGATTGGGGGCGTGGGCGAACACGATTCAATTCGGGCCGCTGGTCGGCCATCTGCGGCTTCTGTACTGGTTCAACGGCAAGACGAATGACACGACCAAGGTCGGGGATATGTTTGAGTACCTGGCCGATGTCGACTTCGTTTTGTCGCGGACGTTCATACCGCAGGTCGCCTTCACCGGATACGTGCAGGGCAAGCAGCAGGTGAACGGGCAGGAGACAGAGCGGAGCGAACGCCGCTACAACGCCGCGAGTCTGCTACTGATGTTCAAGCCGCTGCCGATGCTGGTCATCCGGCCCAAGGTGAGCTTTCCGCTGGCCGGAATGTCGCAGGGCGGCGCGTTGCCAGACTTAATCCCGGGTCTCGATGTCTGGGTGACGATTCCGTAGAGGCGTAGGACGTAACAGGAGGACAGAATGAAACCAGTAAAGACAGGTGACACGCTCTACTGTGATGGCTGCGGTGTCGAGCTGACCGTTACCAAGGCCTGCGGCTGCGGCGACTGCAACATCGTCTGCTGCGGCAAGCCGATGAAGGTCAAAGGCGAGGAGAAGTCCGGCTCGTCCTGTTGCTGCTGTGGCCGCTAGTCGCCGGCCGGACGGGGTCGGCGAAGATGCAGCCGTCCGCTGCCTCCAGAATCATTGACGTCAACCTCAACCGGCTGACCGAGGCGCTGCGGGTGGTTGAGGATGTAGTCAGGCTGGGTCTGCGCAGTCCCGCGCTCCTGCGCAGAGTCCGGGGGCTGCGGACGCGAGTCGGCCGCGAGTTCCGGCAGCTGCGGCGGCAGGTTGTTTTCGCCCGCGACAGCCGGGCCGACCCGGGGCGGCCGGACCGGTTCGACCGGACGCGGCGCCGGAGTCTCAATGATGTGCTGATGGCGAACTGCAAGCGGGCACAGGAGGCGGCCAGAGTTCTGGAAGAGGTGCTGAAGGTCGGCGAGCCGAAGCTGGCGGCGCGGATGAAGGAGGTCAGATTCAGGCTCTACGACGTCGAGAGGCAGGCGATTGGCGAACTTGAGAAGGACAAGGCCGGCGAGGCTTGACTGGGGAGCTCGTAGTCTTAGACTGTGGAAATCCATAGAGGAGGAGTGATGAATCGTGTGCTGAGGTTGGTCTCGGTCGTGCTGGCCGTGATTGTGTTCGTCGGGGCCACTTGCCGGCGCGGACCGGTACAGGTGACGCCGGTCGAGACGATGGAGATTGCCGACGAGGTCTACTACCACAATGTCTCGATAACGTGGGACGGCAGTCACTACTTCACGCTCAACGGTGGTAATGACGAGTGGTCACGGGTGAATGAGTACGACGAAGATGGCGAGTTTGTGACGAGCTACGCGCCCGGCATTGACGGCCGAACCATGTTCTACAACACCGCGGAGGAAACGTTCTACGCCAAGGCCTACGATACCGACCTCTACACCGTTGACCTGGATGAAGAGGACTACGACAGCGAAGAGGTCGGTCTGTTCGAAGAAGACCAGACCTCGGTCGGATTCACGCCGGACGGCAAGCGGGCTTTCGAGCTGGAGGAGGGGACGGTTTACGTCTATGACCTGGACGAGCGTGAAGAGGTTGAGAGTTTCGAGCTGGAGCGGGTCTACAACGAAGGCGGGTACGGGCAGGCGATAGCGGCGTGCGACAAGTATCTCTATGTCTGGGGCGCGGAGAACGGTATTATTGTCTACGACCAGAAGGGCAGGTTCGTGACCGAGTTCACGCTGCCGCGCGAGGGTTTCTGGGCGTCGCTGTCGTGGTGCAACGGGATGCTCTGGATTGCCGAAGACGCGGATGCCGGAGACGAGCTGGGGGAGGGGACCTGGTTCGGATACAAACTGAAAGGGCTGCACTAGGAGAGCGGTGACGACATGCTGAAAGACGACAAGGCCCGGGCGTTGACGAGCGCGCTGGGTCAGATTGAGAAGCAGTTCGGCAAAGGGTCGGTGATGCGGCTGGGCGAGGAGAATGCAATCGTCCAGGTCGAGGCGATTCCGACCGGTTCGATCGGGCTCGACGCCGTGCTGGGAATCGGCGGCGTGCCGCGGGGGCGGTTTGTCGAGATTTTCGGGCCGGAGGCGTCGGGCAAGACGACGCTGGCGCTGGAGATTATCGCGCAGTGTCAGCGGCTGGGCGGGTCGGCGGCGTTTATCGACGCCGAGCACGCGATGGACCCGAAGTATGCGTCGGCGCTGGGGGTGAATGTCGAGCAGCTGCTGGTGTCGCAGCCGGACTCGGGCGAGCAGGCGCTGGAGATTGCCGAGATTCTGACACGTTCGGGCGGGCTGGACCTGTTCGTGGTCGATTCGGTAGCGGCGCTGGTGCCGCGGGCGGAAATCGAAGGCGAGATGGGCGATGCGTTCGTGGGCGTGCAGGCGCGGTTGATGTCGCAGGCACTGCGCAAGCTGGCCGGCGTTACTTCGAAGTCGCGCACCTGTGCGATTTTCACGAATCAGATCCGGCAGAAAATCGGCGTGATGTTCGGCAATCCGGAGACGACGGCGGGCGGGCTGGCGCTGAAGTTCTACGCGACGCAGCGGCTCGATGTCAGGCGGGTTGCGGCAATCAAGAAGGGCGAGGAGGTTGTCGGCAGTCGGACCCGGGTGCGGGTGGTGAAGAACAAGGTCGCGCCGCCTTTCCGCGAGGCCGAGTTCGACATCATCTATGGCGAGGGTATCTCGCGTGAGGGCGAGCTCGTGGACATTGGCGTGGAGCAGGGCGTGTTTCAGAAGTCGGGGTCGTGGTATACGTTCGGCGAGCTGCGCATCGGGCAGGGCCGGGATGCGGCGGTCGAGTTTATCAAGGCCAATCCCGAGATTGCGGCCAAGGCCGAAGCCCAGCTTTATGAGAAGCTGAAGATACCGGCGGCGAGGCGCTTCGCCGCCGATGCGGAGCCGAGGACGCAGACAAAGAAGAAGTAGCCCCAAGGCGCATTGCCCGGGGCGCGGATGAAGATTACCGCGCTCAAGCCCCAACAGCGGAATCCGAAGCGGGTGTCGGTTTTTCTCGACGGTGCGTTCGCGTTCGGGGTGCATCAGGAGACAATCGCGCGGCTCGGACTGGCAGTCGGCCGGGAAGTTGACCGGGCCGAACTGGACCGGTTGCTCGAGGAAGAGGAGTTGCGCAAGTGTCGCGACTACGCGCTGCTGCTGCTGACGTACCGGGCGCGGACCCGGGCCGAGCTCGAACAGCGGCTGGTGCGCAAGGGGTTTGCGCCGGGAATCGCGCAGAGGACGATTACGCGACTTCAGGAGCTGAAGCTCGTGGATGACGCGCGGTTCGCGCAGGGGTTTGTGCAGGACCGGATCAGCATCGGGCACAAGGGTAGGTGGCGGGTGCGGGCCGAGCTGACCAAGCGCGGGGTGGGCCGGCAGGAGATTGAGGAAGCGCTCAGGTCGGCGCCGGACGAGACGCAGGCGGCAAGGGAACTGGTCGAGCAGTTTGGCCGGCGTTATGCCCGGCTCGAACCCGAGGTGCGCCGGCGCCGGCTCTATGCGCTGCTGGCACGGCGCGGGTTTGCGGTCGACACGATAAGAGAAGTGCTCCGGTTCGACGACGCGGTCGAGCCGACAGAGTAGCCGGAGCCGGTCGGGCACCGCTGCCGGCGGGTTATTATGCGGTCAGGACTCCGGCGCAACGATGTTGAAGACCTGCGCGCGGATTCGGGCCAGCACTTCTGTATCCAGACCGCGGCGCTGCCATTTGTCGAGAAGGACCTGCGCGGCCAGAGTCAGGCTTGCGCCGGCGAGCTTTCGGCGCCGCGACAGCCGGAAGAGCTCGCGGCCGTAGTCGAGGTACCAGACGCAGTCTATTGTCGGGACGCCGGCTGCGTTCAGGACCTGCTTAACTTCCTGTTCGACCGCGCACAGGGTGACGACTGCCGCCGCGTAGCGCTGCAGCATCTGCCGCCGCCGGGTTGCGAGTGCGGCCATTGCCCGGCCGGGGTCGAACTTGGCGTTCCAGTTGTTTACCCGCTGCTCGGCAGTCTTTGCCATTGCGTTACCTCCATTCTGTGTTCAGGCCTGCCGGTCTTGTCTCCGTTCCCGTGTCCTGTTTCATCCGGTTATACGGCCGGACCGGCCGGATTTGCCGGAGAGTCGGTAGTTGGCGCGGTCGGGAGGCGGCTGCCGGACCGATACGGGAATGACCCGGGGAGTGACTCCCCCTGCGGGCCCGGTCGCGAACCCGGGCCGGAGTCCGGCGGCCTCTTCCCGGGCGGCCGGTATTGCGCGGCGGGTGATTGCTGCTAGAATGCAGCAGCTATGAATCATCGCGAGTTGCGGCGGACGTTTCTCGACTTTTATGCGAAGCGGGAGCACAAGATTGTTTCGTCGATGTCGCTGATTCCGCGCGACGACCCGACGCTGCTGTTCACGAGCGCGGGGATGGTGCAGTTCAAGCCGCTCTGGGCCGGAACGACCGCGCTGCCGTATCGGCGGGCGTGTTCGATTCAGAAGTGTCTGCGGGCGTCGGACCTGGAGCAGGTGGGCCGGACACCGCGGCACTGCACTTTCTTCGAGATGCTGGGGAACTTTTCGTTCGGAGACTATTTCAAGGCCGAGGCGATTCCCTGGGCATGGGAATACCTGACCGAGGTGGTGAAGCTGGACCCGGCGCGGCTGCAGGTTTCGGTGTTCGAGGAGGACGAGGAGGCGTTCGAGGTCTGGCGAACGCGGGTGGGACTTGAGGAGAAGCGGATTCTGCGGATGGGGGCAGCGGACAATTTCTGGGGGCCGGCCGGCGGGACCGGGGCGTGCGGGCCGTGTTCGGAGATATACGCCGACCTCGGCCCGGACGCGGGCTGCGGTAGCGAGAAGTGCGGGCCGGATTGCAGCTGCGGCCGGTTTATCGAGGTGTACAACATCGTGTTTCCCCAGTTCAATCAGTTGCCGGACGGAACGCGCGAGCCGCTGAAGAATCGGGGCATCGATACCGGCATGGGGCTGGAGCGGCTGGCGATGGTGTCGCAGGGGAAGCGGACGATATTCGAGACCGACCTGTTCGCGCCGCTGGTGAAGGCGACGCAGCAGATACTGGGCATCGAGCCGAACCCCGGGAACCGGCAGGCTTTCTACGTGGCGGTCGACCATGCCCGGGCGCTGATGTTTGCGATTGCCGACGGCGCGATACCGTCGAACGAGGCGCGCGGCTACATCCTGCGCAGCATTCTGCGCCGGGCGTTGCTGTTTGCGCGGCGACTGGGGGTGCAGGAGCCGTTTCTGTTCAAGGTGGCGACCGAGGTCGCCGAGATGATGCGGCAGTGGTATCCGGAGCTGGCGGGCAAGCGCGAGCAGGCGGCGCTGATCATCAAGTCCGAGGAGGAGAGATTCCTCAGGACGCTTGACGCGGGACTGGAGCGCTGGACAGCGGTCGTGGCCGAGCACCGCCGCGCCGGCGTGATTCCGGGCGAGGAGCTTTTCCGTCTGCACGACACTTTCGGGTTCCATATCGAGCTGGTGAAGGAGCTGGGACAGGAAGAGGGCGTGGAGCTGGATAAGACCGGGTTCGAGGCGGCGATGCAGGAGCAGCGGGAAAGGAGCCGCAAAGCCGCGGCTTTCGCTCAGTCGGCCGGGCTGACGGTCGGCGACGAGCGGCTGGAGTCGGGATTCGTCGGTTACGATGCGGACGAGGCGAGCACCGAGTTGACCCATTCTGTCCAGAACGAGGACGGGACGTTCTCGGTCGTGCTGAAGGAGACGCCGTTTTACGCCGAGATGGGCGGGCAGGTGGGCGATACCGGCAGGATAATCGGCGAGGAGTTCGAGCTGGAGGTGCTGGACACGTTTGTCGAACACGGAGTCCGGATGTGCCGGGTGAAGCCGGTGCGGGGCCAGCCGGCGACCGGACGGGTGTTTGCGGCCGTGGACCGGGAGCGGCGAAGAGAAATCGAACGGGCTCACACCGCCACGCATCTGTTGCACGCGGCGCTGCGCCGGGTCGTCGGCGATTATGTCAAGCAGGAGGGTTCGCTGGTGGAGCCGGGGAGGCTGCGGTTCGATTTCGCCGCCTTCGAGCCGCTGACCGACGAGCAGCTGCGCCGGGTGGAGGAGCTGGTTTACGAGCAGGTGGTGGTCGACGTTCCGCTGCAGCGACTGCACGACGTGCCGCTGGAGAAGGCGAAGCAGATGGGCGCGCTGGCGTTTTTCGGCGAGGCCTACGGCGAGCGGGTGACGGTGGTGAAGGTCGGCGATTTCTCGATGGAGCTCTGCGGCGGAACGCACCTGCGCAGCACGGGCCAGATCGGAATGTTCCGGATTCTGTCCGAGACCGGCGTCGCGGCCGGAATCCGGCGGATTGAGGCGCTGGCTGGCCGGGCCGCGTTCGCGAGGGTGGCAGAG
>Ga0101944_10006105_pt1 | contig 13075 bp, 10 predicted proteins | sample DewCreD2012metaG_FD_75245 | JGI IMG/M metagenome (GOLD analysis project Ga0101944, IMG submission 75245) | Hot spring sediment bacterial and archeal communities from British Columbia, Canada, to study Microbial Dark Matter (Phase II) - Dewar... ... | reverse complement strand
GCGACATCATCGAGTTTCTGGAAACCGACGAGAGCACGAAAATGATGTGCCTGTATCTTGAAGAAATCGAGCGGGGCCGCCGGTTCATGGACGCGGTGCGCAAAACCACCAAGCCGGTGATCGTGTACAAGGCCAACACCACGGCAAGCGGCGCGAAGATGGCGGCGTCGCACACGGCTGCGGTGGCCAACGACGACGCCGTGGTGGACGCGGCCATGCGCCAGGTGGGCGTGGTGCGCGCGCACGGGCTGCTTGAAATGGCCGTGGCCGCAAACGCGTTCAAAATGCCGCCCATGAACGGAAACCGGGTGGCCGTAATCACGCCCACGGGGGGTCACGCCGTGATCTGCGCCGACGAGTGCGAACGCCTGGCCCTCGAACTGCCCGCTTTCCCGCAGAAACTCGTGGAAGATGTGGAAAAACATGTTCGTGCGGGCGTCATCAAACTCCAGAATCCCATGGACCTGGGCGACATGTTCGACTTCGAAATGTACGCCACCATCGTGCTGCGCCTGCTCCAGGAACCCACCATAGACGCGCTCATGTTGAGCTTCATTTTCCTCGACAACATTCCCGGCGGCACCATCGGCAACATTTTCCCGATGATGAAAAAGCTGATGCGCGATTTCAAGAAGCCCATCGCCCTGTGCGTGGCCGGAAACGCCAACGATGTGAACCGCATCCGCGCAAACAACGATTTTCCGATCTTTGAATCCCCGGAGCAGGCCATTCAGGCCCTGGCCATGCTGCGCCGGCACCACGAGCGTGTTGCGCGGCGCGCGGACCAGCCCGAACTCATTGAATTCGACCGCGCGGCCGTGCAGGAGATTATTGACAACGCTCTGGACCAGGGCCGCACCGAGCTGACCTCCGAAGCCGCGGACATCCTCAAATGCATCGGCGTGCCCATGATTGAAGACAAATGCGCTGCGGATGCGGACGCCGCGGCAAAAGCCGCCACGGATCTCGGGTTCCCGGTGGTCCTCAAAATTGACTCCCCGGACATTCTGCACAAGACCGAGGCGGGCGGCGTGGCGCTGAATCTTCAAAATGAAGTCCAGGTGCGCGAAGCCTTCGCCTCGATTACGGCCAGCGCAAAAGAGAAATTCCCGGACGCCGCCATCCGCGGCGTAACCATTCAGAAGATGGTTTCCAACGCGCGCGAATTGCTGCTCGGCGTAAACACCAACGAACAGTTCGGCCCCGTGGCGGTTTTCGGCGTGGGCGGCATTTTCGTGGAAGCGTTCAAGGACATCACCATGCGCATCGCGCCCCTGACCCGGAACGACGCGCTGGACATGCTCGACGGAATCAGGGCCAAAAACATTCTTGGCGAATTCCGGGGCATGGCTGCGGCCAACAGGGAGAAACTGGTGGAACTGCTGCTCAAGCTGTCGTCCCTGGTCACAAGCTGCCCGCGCATCCGCGAACTGGACATCAATCCCCTGCTCGTGCCCGCGGACGGAGAGAGCATGGCCGCCGCGGACGCGCGCATGGTCATTTCCGCACGGTAACGGCGCGCACAATTCCGCACAGATCACCAAGCGCGGCCTTCATGGCCGCGCTTTCTGCTTGCGCTGCTGTCTCTTCTTCAGGAAATCAATGCGCCCATTTCATGGACAGGCTGCCCATGAAGGCCTCGACATCATGGATGTCGTACATTCCCGCCGTGGCATAGATGTTGTCATCGAGTCTTGCGGACAGGCCCACGCTGGTGGCGTCGTCCGGGCACCGGCTGCAATCAAAGCCCAGGCGGGGCAGATACATGTCGTTGATCACAAGTTTATTGAAATCTTTTCTGCTGTAATCCGCGAAAAGAAGCCAGTTGTCAACCACTTCCCACTGAAACGAGGCGAACAGGCCCTGGTTGCCGGAGAGCAGTCCTTCGGTCCAGTTGTATCCGCCCTTGATGCGCACCTCGCCGAAATCGAACCCGAGCGCCGCGAAATGCTGCTGGAAATTGTAATCGTTGTGATGGGTGCGCTCGAAATAGAGCACGGAACCGATGGTAAGCTGTCCGTTTGCGGGAAGCATTTTTATGCGTTTGCCCGGCGCCCATTTGACGGTGTACACATCGGCATCGTAGGTGTTGCTGCCCGAGTACGACGGCTGGTGCAGCGTTGTCTGCGTGACCAGCCGCTTGTACCCCACGGACACGGTGCCCATGCCCACGATGGCCCAGGGGCCGCCGCTCTCTGCGTCCGCGCTTGTTCCCGCATCAGCAACCCGGGCCACGGCGTTGTAATTTACATAATCCGCGCCCGTGGTCAGCCCCGGCGCAAGGTACACATCCGGGGAAAGCATGTTGACCGTGGAATCCAGCACCGGAAAGCCCAGGGTTTGCGGCGAAGCCGCGCATGGCGCAGCGCAAAGCGCCAGTATCATCGTAATCCCCATCAGGCCGCGCATTGTCATGGCTTGCTCCCCTGTCCGGCGGTATGTTTCAGCAGCTTGCCAGTACCTTTTTCTACCATTAATGGACAAAATGTTCAAGGCGCGCAGCCCATGCGCCCCGCGAGCGCCGCGCCCTGCTATAATACAGGCCATGCCGCACGGGAAAGGCGGACAGACCGCATGATTCAAAGCCAGCGATATGGCCACGCAGGATTCCGGCCGCTGTACTATCCGGGCGGACCGGCCCTGATTGCGGTAATGCGGCGCGCCATGCCCATGCCGGGCTTGAGCTCGGACGCGCTGCGCCATGCGTACTCGCCGCGGTTTCTCGAACCCCTGCTCGACACCAACTCCAATGTGTTTTTTCTGATGTTTTCCCCGGGATTCGGCCAGAACGCGGAACAGCCGTTTTACGACGCATTCGCCGGTGCCGCGGAGTATTTGAAGGAACAGGGCTGCCATGCCGTGGCGTGCGTGAGCGCCGGGCATTTTGACGCGGCCGGAGCGCAGCGCGCGGCCATGCCGTGGGCCGTGCGAGGCCGCAGTGCGCGCGTGCCGTCCTGGATCCCCGGATTCCACATGGCCTGCTGGACACATCCGGACATGCGCGCCAGTGTGCTTGACCGCGCGCTCAAGGCGCTGGAACTCGGCGCGCACGGCGTGTGCTTCGACACGGTGATCAACGGCGCATGCCCCTCGGCGGCGGGAGACGGATTCGCCGGTCCAATCGGATGCGCCTGCCCGCGCTGCCGTGAAGCTTTTGCGCGCGAAACGGGTGAGCCGTGCCCAAAAATTTTTCCGCCCCGCCACCACGACGGGCCGGACCGCTTCTTCAAGTATGCAGACTGGCGCGCCCGCGCAACCACGGACGCATTCTCCGGCTGGGCTTCGGCCATTGAAAAATCCGCGCCGGGCGCGCTCACGGCCGCCAGCCTGCTGCATCCCGCGCAGGCAAACGCCTCCGTCATTTTCGGCGCTGACACGCGCCAAATCGCAAAAAGATGCCACGCCATTCTCGCCGAAACCAACGGCCTTATTGATTTCAACAAATCCGGACTTGCATACGACGCGGCCACTCTCGAAATCCTGGCCGTTACGGCATCCGGCTGCGATATCGCAACTGTTCCGTGGCATGCTGGACCGCGCCTGGAAGCGCCGCCGGGGCCGCAGCTCTGGCGCGCGGTTCTTGGAGAGGCGGCCTCATGCGGCGCGGCCGCGGCGCCGCGCGCAGCCCTGTTTTTCGATCCCGGAACCCTGACCCCGGCCACACTTGCGCAAGAACAATTCGAGCCGCACCGCGCTTCCGCGCGCGCGTTCTGGAACTGGATTGATTCCGCGCCCGAGGTTTTTGAAAACCTGGCGCCGTTCGCGCACACAGGGCTGCTTTGCGACCCCGATTCATGGATGCGCGGCGGGCATGCTGCGGGGCGCGTTTTTCTGGCCATGCACGCGACCCTGTCGGAGCTGCACGCGCCGTTCCGTGTGGTGGCGAGAGCCGAACTGGAGCATGGCGCGCCGAGCCACATCAAGGGTCTGATCGTCCCTCCGGGAATCGGATTCACGGACCATGAAACCGGCGCGCTGCGCGAAAGCGGCGTACGCTTGCTGTTCATCGGCCCCGCGCCCGCATGGGCGGCGGACGGCAACAACGAGTCTCTTGACGCATCGTTGTTCGAATCGCCCGCGCAGCGTGTGGCCGGACTGCGCCTGGCAGAGGCGCGGCACAATGGATCCCCCGCACCTTACATGCAGCACCGCATTCCTGTGCCGGGCCGTGTAGCGCGCGCGCTGGAGACCTATCCGCGGGTGACCGTCCCGGAGCAATGGGAAACGATATTCGGCGCCGTGCAGAAAATGCGCGCGCGCGCAGGTGACGATCTGGTGGTGGAAGCGCCCCCGTATATCGCCGTGCGCCTGTGGAGCGATGAATCAGGCCGCCGCATCGTGGCACACGCCGCGCATCTTCTGCCGGGATTCCAGGGACCCAGCCGCATGCGCCTGTGCGTGCCGGGCGCGCAGTCCGCCCGCATTCTCACCCCGGACCGGAACCGCATTACATACCAGCAGGATTCCGCATTGTCCCTGGAAATCATCTCATACGCAGCTATTGAATTCCGCATGGAATGACGCCCGCAGCAAAGTTCAATCTCTGCTGTTACTGTAACAATGTATATACAATTTCAGCGAGTTTGACTTGAATAAGAAAAATCAACTAAACTATATATGGGACCCATAAATGATTTTCGGAGGCGGCAAATGAAACCCATGAAATGGAACCGCATAATGTCCGTAGCGTGCGCGCTGGCCATGAGCATTGCAATCAGCAGTTGCGGAGGCGGCGGAGGAGGCGGCGGCGCCTCAACGCCCGCTCCAACGGGCGGCACGACCGGAAACACCACACCCACCACATCCACCACGCTCACACTGTCGGGGACAATGTCCTCGAACGCGGCAGGCCGTGTGGCGGGCCGCACCGCAGGCGCGCCTCTGGCAAACACTCCCATCGTGGCATTCATACTCGGCGACGCAGACCGCACGCCCATCAACGCCGCAACCGACGCCACAGACGCAAGCGGCACATTCAACATCACCATCAACATCGGAAACGCTTCAAGCGCCAATGTGATCATTGAGGCCGTGCCTTCCGGCTCCACGCTGGGCGCAAACTCCAATATCCGTTATCCCCTCGAAAATGTCAGCTCCAACCGCACTGGCCTGGCGGGCGATGAAATCTCATCCGCACAGGGCCTGCTCTGGATGTACAACCCCGGCAAATCCCTGACCAACACCGTAATCCCGGCTGTTGCCATGTTCGTCCAGGAAAACATTGACATCCGCTCCTCACTCACCGCGCAAGCTGCCGAAGCGCTCATGGCCGCCATGGAATCCGTGCTCAACTCGTGCGGAACCATGCAGGAGGGCAACGCCAAGAAAACCTGCGTGGTCAACGCCATCGGAAACCTCAACATAACCAACACCACGGCCGCCTCGCTCGTCGAGCGCCTGGAACTCGGTTACAAAGTTGACACGAATTCGGCGTCCATGCGCGAGATGCTCAAGCACTACGCCCCGGACCAGCCCGACGAAAACATTGACGCGGTCATCGCCATGGCCAGCGCCACCGGCGCGTCTCTGGGCGCCATAAGCTCATCCGCAGAAGCCACGGAATTGTTCTCCAAGCTCGAACAGGCTCTGCTCGCCTACAAAGCCTCGTTCTCTTCCGATCTCGAAAAAATCAAGGCCGTGAACCTTCAGATCAATATCTCCATGCACGCCGAGACCTTCAAGAACCCTGATGTGCAGGACATTCTCATCAACATGAGGGCCGGATATCAGGGCCTGATCGCCACGCAGGCCGCGGCCCTGTCTTCCCTGGTGAATGCGTCCAAAATGACTTCCGCCCTTAGCGGCTACGACAACACGATCGGGATGCTGCTGAATGTGTTCGCGCAAAACGCTTCCGTGAACCGGTTCCAGGCCTGGGCCATGGTCAGCGGTCTCCTCTACTGCCTCGGCAAACTTGGCGAGACCTCCCAAAACACGGCCAGCATGGGCGCGGTTCTCGACAACTGGGTCCCGTCTTACGCGGACGCAACCTTCCGGAACAACTGGCACGCGCTCCTGGACCCGCTCGGCATGGACTCGCGGGACAAGACCCGCGACCTCATGCAACTGGCGCACGACCTCGGGGACACCGACGGCTCCCGCGCGCAGGTGCAGGACAAGCTCGACAATTACCTCACGGCGCCCACGGTCGCCAAGGCCATGGCCCTGTACGACAAATACTACGGCAGCATGCAATGCGACAATGCCGGGCTTCCCATCAACTTCAACAACCTTGGCGGCAACTGCCCCACACAGGCCGAAATCGTGGACCTGCTCGAAACCCATTTCGAGAAATCCCTGCCCGTGCTCAATGCCGTGCTCACGGCCATCCAGAACTACATCAACAACAACACCACCAAATTCGCGGGCCTCACCAGCCTGAACGACATTTACACAACCATGAAAGCCAGCACGGCCAACAAACAATCCCTGGGACCGGCCGTGGACGCCGCGGGGATTTCCAAGGAACTGTTTTGGCTCGTCATGAACCTGGAACCCTACATCTGACGATTTACGGAGTGCGAACGCGCCATGAAAAAGACCTGTCTGCCGATCCTGTTCCTGCTGCTGTGTTTCGCGTGCGCCGCACGAGCGGCAGACAGGCCCCTGCACGGACAATTCGACCACGAGTTCCGTTTCATGCCGGTCAGCCATACGATCGCGGACGGCACAAGAGGCGTGATTGACAACCCCGAAACCGGCTGGCCCGCGGCCGGGCATGAACTGCCCGTGGCGCGCGGCGAGGCCATCATCGGCATCTTTCGCGTGGATTACGCGGGCGCGCTGCATCTGTGGGGTTCTCTTTTCAGCCACGACCCCCGCATGCGGCTCATGCCCGGCGACACGGTCATCGTGCCCGTGGCCGCGCCCGAGTCGCGCCCGGCTGGCTTCCCGCTCTCCCTGGAGCCTGCCCGCATCGTGCATCACTTCCCGGCAGGCCATTCCTACTGGGCGTTCATTAACCGCGGCGCCGTGCACGGAGTGTCCGGCGCACAGGCCGCGGCCGTGAACCGCGGCCGAGAGCCCGTGGGCGATTTCAAGGTCATCTACGCGGGCGAACGCTTCAGCTACGGACTTTTTGAACCCTACGATCTCAAGCAGCATCCGGACTATAAAGCGCTGGAAATCGTGTTTCCGGCGAACTGAACACGATGCCGGAACCATTGATGCAGCCCGGTCCGCGCCCCGCATTGCGCGGGCCTTTTTCATGCCCCTGTTTCCGCCGCGGGTGGCGTTTTTTCCCGCCGGCAAATACAATGGGAAAAACTCATGGAGCCGTTCACTGCAATGTCCGACACAAATGATTTTCTGCCCGGCGATATTCTGGAAATGGCGCGGGACGCGTGCCGCGCGGCCACGGCCGCTGGCGCGGACATGGCCGAAGCATATCTGCAATCCGAGCGCGTGATCACGGTCACGGTCGAAAACAATCAATTGCGCGGCAGCGAGGAAAAAGAGGATCCCGGCTTCTGCGTGCGGGCCATGAAAAAAGGCGCGACCGGGTACGCGCGCGGCATGGGCCTGGATGCGGACCCGGTGCGCCGCGCGGGCGCGGATGCCGCGGCAATGGCTGCGGCCGCCGAGCCGGACCCGCGTCTGGGTCCCCTGCCAAGCCCCGGAGACATCCCGTCCGTGCCCGGTCTGTATGACGACGCTCTGGCCGCGCTGGGCGCCGCGGATGTGATACCCTGGGCCGCGGAGTGCATCGAGGCCGCGCGCCAGACACGGGACGGCGTGGCGCTCAAGGCGGATGTGACCATCGTGTCCGGATGGACGGCCGTGGCCAATTCCCTGGGCGTGGCCGCCGCCGCGCGGCACACTTTCGCGTCCATCGCCGTGTTCCCGGTCATCCGTGTCGAGGACGAAGCCGGATCGTACTACGATTACACCGCGGCGCGCCGCCTTGCGGATCTCGAAAACCACCGCGAACTCACGGAGAGAACCACGCGCAAGGCGGCCTCGTTTCTGGGAGCCAGAAAGATCAAATCCGGAAGCATGCCCGTGGCGCTCGGCCCCATGGCCGCGGCTTCGTTCCTGGGAGCCGTGTGCGGCGCGGCCGACGGCGACAGCATCGTGCATGGCCGCTCGTTTCTGTGCGGCAAAAAGGGACAGGCCATCGCTCCGGAATTCCTCACCGTCACCGAGACCCCGCTGGCCCAGGCAGGGCTGAACTCCGAACGGTTCGACGCCGAGGGCCATCCGCGCTCGAACCGGCCGCTGATCGAGAGGGGCGTGCTTACGGGTTACCTTCACAACGCCGCAACCGCAGCGCTTGCGGGCGAACCGCTCACCGGCAACGCCCAGCGCTCGGGCTACATGTCCGGTGTGGGCATCGGCATTTCAAACATGTCGTGCGCGCCCGGCGGTGCGCCAGAAGCCGGTCTCGTGGGCAGCATAAAACACGGGCTATATGTTGACATGGGCTCGCTGGCGCCGAACATGGTTTCGGGCGCTGTGAGCGGAACCGTGGATTGCGGGTATATCATAGAAAACGGAGCGTTCACCGCGCCAGTGAGCAACGCCATGATCGGCGGGGATATCTTTGATTTGCTCATGAGCATCGAGGCGGCGTCCTCGGACGGGCGGTCCATGCCAGGAAATTTCATGCCGTCCCTGCTGTTGCGCGGCGTGGCCGTGGCCGGTGCGTAAGGCGGGAAATGCCGCATGGTCAAAATTGCGTTCAAAACCTTCGGCTGCCTCACGGTGATCCTGTTTCTGGGAGGCGCGGGCGCGCTCATGGCCATGAAAGCCGTGGTGCCCGCGCCGCGCATCAGCCACCAGGTGCGCACCGTGGTCTATCCCCTGGCCGTGGAATCCGCGAAAGTCAAATTCCAGAAAACCCTCCAGAACATGAGCGCCGGATACCCGCGCCAAACTCTTGTGTTCACAGAACTCGAAGCCAACGCGTTTCTGGACCGCGCCGTGAACAATTCCAGCACAGAGAAGAAAAACAAAAACTTTCCGGTCAAGAACCCGTATATCTTTTTTCTTGACGACGCCATGCGCGTGCATTTCGACCTGGCCCTGCTCGAAACCTTCTGGATGTTCGCGAACCAGTTCAAGGGCATGGCCATAAACGAGAACATCGAGGACCTGGCGCGGCGCGAATCCGGCACCTCGCGCATTTCGTTCACCATTGACTTTGAACTGATATGGGTGCGGGACCACCCGCAAATCCGGGTGCGCAAAGCCTACATCGGCGTGCTGCCCGTGCCCCTGCTGTCCCTTTTCAACCGCACGCTCCAGCCCATGAACAACTGGTTCGCCAACGACTTTGGCAAATCGTCGAAGCTGGACAATTTCGCGGTTCGCGGCATGAAGTTCGCAGACAAGGAATTCGCCGTGGACATGGAAACCATGGTCACCGAGGAATACCAGAAAGAGATGCGCAGGCGGCGGGTGGCCCAGGCCATGTCCGCCGGGGGCGGAAAAGCGGATCCGTTCTCGAATTATCTGGGCGGCCGCGGGCCGTGCAGTTTTGCATGCACGGACAGGGAGCGCGAGAACCTGGTGCGCGCCATCGAGAATTTGAACAAGCAGAACACAATGAACGCCGAAGACCTGCGCAAAGCGAAGCGCATGCGGGAAGAATTCATGAGTGAACCGCAGCCGCGCCCATAAGACCGCCCTTCCCTGGTTCAATACACATGAAAAAGCCCCCGTTTTTGAGGCGGGGGCCTGTATGTTTCATGCGATGGATGAACCGGTCAGGTTTTGAGGCCGCCGCTCACATTGAGGCACATGCCGGTCAAGTAGTTGCTCAAGTCGCAAGACAGGAAGTACACCACGCGGGAGATGTCCTGGGGCACGCCCGCGCGAATGCCCATGAAATTCATGTACATGAGGGTCTGCTGGCGGTCCTTGTCCGGAATGCCGAACTTGTCGCCTTCCTTTTTGGCGGCGGTGAGACGGGTGTCAATCCAGCCCGGAGCCACGGCGTTGCACTGGATGTTGAAAATGAGGCCCTCAATTGCCACGGTCTTGGTGAGGCCCACGATGCCGGCCTTGGCCGCGCTGTAGTTGGCCTGGCCCTTGTTTCCGTAAAGGCCCGCCACGGATGAGAAGTTGATGATTTTGCGGGCCTTCTTCTTGTCGCCCTCGGCCTTGGCCAGATCGCGCATGGCGCCCACAGCGCCCTGGCAGCACAGATATGTGCCCTTGAGGTTCACATCAATGATGAACTGCCACTGCTCCTCGGACATCTTGTGGATCATGCCGTCGCGGGTAATGCCCGCCACATTGGCCATGATCTCCAGAGACCCGAAGTTGTCCAGGGCCGCTTTAATGAGCGCGTCCACATCCGCCTTGGCCGTGACATTGCCGGCCACGGCCACGGCCTGGCCGCCGATGGCCTTGATTTTTTCCACGGTCTCGTTGGCCGGATCCGGATCAATGTCCCCGGCTACGACCCGCGCGCCGCCTTCGGCCAGCGCCAGCGCGGTCTCCTGGCCGATGCCGCGGCCCGCGCCTGTCACGATTGCAACTTTTCCGTCAAGTTTCACATCATCGAGTATTGACATTTGTCCTCCCCCATCTATGGTGTTGTGGATTTTGTTTCCTTCGCGAACACGATCATACATCACCCGGCTCGGAGTTGTCAAAGAAAAATGCGGGCCGCCGCCAGCCTTGCGCGCCGCGCCGTTTCGCTGAAGCGAAGCTTTGATTTTGGATTTCGTTTGTTAGAATTGTGTTAGCGCGCTGTGCGCGCGGGGTCAGGCACACAAGGAGCGTTGCATGTTCATATCCCGAAGAGACTTTCTGAAAACCGCGGGCGTGGCCGCCGGAGCCGCCGCCGCATGCACCATTCTTCCGGGCGTGGCGTACACGGCCCAGGGCGCGGCGGAAAAAATCGCGCCGGGCACAACCGCTGTGTCCTCCCCATCGTTCGCCTCCCCTGCTTTTGTGCTGCCCGGTCAGCCCATCCCCTGCAAATCCACGGGAGCGGCGGCAATTGACAAAGCCTGGCTCGTGCCGCAGGGCGGCGGAGAACCCGTACCCCTCGATCACTACCTGGAAAAAATGCTGAACGATGACGGGTCGTCGCCAGAATTTATGGCCGCGGAAAAACCTCTCGAACCGGGCCTGTACGACCTGTTCGTCACGGCCGGACGCGGCGGCAAGCAGCGCACCGAGCGCCAGCCCCACGCCGTGGCGGTCTTCGAAGGCTTCCCGCGCGATTTCCGCTTTGGCGTGATTTCCGACATTCACTTCGGCGATTTTCGCATCGCGCATGTGCTGCCGGACTTCGACACCGCCGCGGCCATGCGACGCGAAATCGCGATTCTCAATGACAGCGGCGTGCAGTTCTGCCTGTGCTGCGGCGACCTGTGCAACATCCCCCCGAAAACCAAGAACGAACTCCTCGAATACATGGACATTCTGGAAAACCACGCGCGGTTTCCGGCGCTGTCCGCGCCCGGCAACCACGACGGCTACGCCGCGGGCGCGGGCGGCGGCAAAATCACCTCCGACACCTTCGATCACTGGACGCGCAACCTCGGGCCGCTGACCTGCGACGCCCGGTTCGGCGGCGTCTCGCTCATCGGCGTGAACACCTATGAAAAGCCCGCAGCCGAGCGCAACCTGTACGGCGGCCTGGGGCAGGACATGGACCAGGGCGCGATCACGGCCGCGCAGCTGGCGCGCCTGGACGCGGCCCTGGAAGCCGCTTCGGGCCGCGGCGGCGCAACCATCGTTTTCGGACACCACAATCCCACCAATACCGTGGTGGACAAAAACGGAATGTTCACCATCAAACCGTTTTCGGAAACCGGGCGCGCCGAATTCCTCGGATTGCTCGAAAAGCGCCGTCCCGAAGCCCTGTTCTGCGGCCATGTGCATGGCGTATTCGAGGAAACCTACGCCGCCACGCGCATCCTCACCGCACCCACCGCGGGAAGTGTGCCCTACGACAATTCACACCCCATCGGTATTCTCATCGTGACTGTGAAAGACGCCCAAATATCAAATGTGGAAACCGTGGAAATCGCTCGCGTCAAGTGATCCGCGGAACAATGCTTTTTATGATTTGCATCAATACGATTCGTGGATGAATTTTCTCACCCATGAGGTTCTGCATAAAAAACAGGAACCGCTTTGGGAAGATTCAGAGTCCCCCTTCAGCCGCTGATCGAAACCCGAACGCCCGGAAACGGCGCACCTACGCAAAGAGCGCCCTGCTGTTCGCAGGACGCTCCGAATGCTCTTGAATGCGGTTGTGTTGTGGCGCGAGGGGTTCAGTTCTCCGCGGCGTACACGCATACGCGCTTTCTGTCCTTGCCCACGCGCTCGAAGGCCACGCGGCCGTCTATGAGGGAAAAGATGGTGTAGTCCTTGCCCAGGCCCACATTTTCGCCGGGGAGGAATCTGGTGCCGCGCTGGCGCACAATGATCGCGCCGGGCTTGGCTGTCTGGCCGCTATACAACTTGACACCCAGCATTTTGGGATTGCTGTCGCGGCCGTTGCTGCTGCTGCCCTGTCCTTTTTTATGTGCCATTGGTGATCTCCTTCCCGGTTACACGGTGATTTTGTCAATTTTCAGTTCAGTGTATTTCTGGCGGTGACCCGTGTGGATGCGGATGCGTTTTTTGGGCTTGTATCTGAACACTTCAATCTTCTTGCCCTTGGTGTGGCCCACAATCGTGGCCTGCGCTTTGGCGCCTTCCACAAAGGGTTTGCCGAAAACCGCGGGGCCGCTGCCGATGACCGCGAGCACTTTGTCCAGTTCCACGGTGTCTCCGGGATTTCCCTCAATGAGATCCACCTGGATGATCGAGCCTTCCTCCACCTTGTACTGCCTGGAGCCTGCCTGTATAATGGCTGCCATGATTCCGACACCTTTCTGATGTGCTGCGCCCCCTGAAAAAAGACACGGGAATGCAGGGACGCGTCCCAAGATACAGATTATAATGACACCCTGCGCGGATTTCAATACAAATCGCAAAGCGCGGCGCGCTTTCGTGGAAACATGGCGCACGGGGTCGCGCATTGCGCCCCGGACCCGCTATAATAATCCCCGTGACGCACGCCGCATACTGCGGCTTCGAGGATGACGCCTGGCATGGAGCTTTCAGG
>Ga0101944_10006104_pt1 | contig 13076 bp, 7 predicted proteins | sample DewCreD2012metaG_FD_75245 | JGI IMG/M metagenome (GOLD analysis project Ga0101944, IMG submission 75245) | Hot spring sediment bacterial and archeal communities from British Columbia, Canada, to study Microbial Dark Matter (Phase II) - Dewar... ... | reverse complement strand
CACTGGTATGCCAGGGGATCGAAATTGGCGTCCGTGCTGCCGCTGCCGTCGAGCGTCACCAGAATTGAAGGATTGTCAATGCTTTGGTCCACACCGGCGTTGGCGATGGGAACACAATTTACATTGATGTTCACAAAATCCGCGGCGCTGGTGGCCTGGCCGTCCGTGACCGTGAGGATGAAGGTGTAATTGCCGCATGTGCCGGGAGTGAATGTGGGGCTGGTCGCGCCATTGTTCGAGAGCGTCACGGGCGCGGGTCCGGCGGTGCGGATCCACTGGAATGTCATGGGGTCGGTGTCGGGATCGTAACTGCCGCTGCCGTCAAGTGTCACCAATATCGAAGGATTGGCGATATTCTGGTCCGTGCCCGCGTCCGCAACAGGCACACAGTTGACATCAATATTTACGGAATCGGCTGTGCTGGTGGCCTGCCCGTCGTTGACTGTGAGACTGAAGGTGTAGAGTCCGCATGTGCCGGGAGTGAATGTGGGGCTGGTGGCGCCGTTGTTCGAGAGCGTCACGGGCGCGGGCCCGGCGGTGCGGATCCACTGGTATGTCATGGGATCGGTGTCCGGGTCGTAACTGCCGCTGCCGTCAAGCGTTACTAATATGGAGGGATTGGCGATATTCTGGTCTGTGCCGGCATTGGCCACAGGAACGCAGTTGACATCAATGTTCACAAAATCCGCGGCGCTGGTGGCCTGGCCATCGTTGACCGTGAGGCTGAAGGTATAGAGTCCGCAAGTGCCGGGTGTGAAGGTCGGGCTTGTGGTGCCATTATTCGAGAGTGTCACGGCCGCGGGTCCGGCGGTGTTCAACCACTGATAAGCCAGGGGATCGAAGTTTGCGTCGGTGCTGCCGCTGCCGTCAAGCGTCACCAGGATTAAGGGATTGTCAATACTCTGGTCCGGCCCGGCGTTGGCCACGGGCACGCAGTTCACGCTTACGCTCACGAAGTCCGCGGCGCTGGTGGCCTGACCGTCGGTGACTGTGAGGCTGAAGGTGTAATTGCCGCAGGTTCCTGGGGTGAATGTGGGGCTGGTCGCGCCATTGTTCGAGAGCGTCACGGGTGCGGGTCCCGCGGTGCGGATCCACTGGAATGTCATGGGATCGGTATCCGGGTCGTAACTGCCGCTGCCGTCAAGTGTCACTAATATTGAGGGATTGGCGATAGCCTGGTCCGTGCCCGCGTCCGCAACCGGCACGCAGTTCACATCAATATTCACGGAATCAGCCGTGCTTGTGGCCTGGCCGTCCGTCACGGTCAAACTGAAGGTGTAGAAACCGCAAGTGCCTGGGGTAAATGTCGGGCTGGTGGCGCCGTTGTTGGACAGAGTCACGGGCGCGGGACCGGCGGTGCGGATCCACTGGTATGCCAGGGGATCGAAGTTTGCGTCGGTGCTGCCGCTGCCGTCGAGCGTCACCAGAATTGAAGGATTGTCAATGCTTTGGTCCACACCGGCATTGGCGATGGGAACACAATTTACATTGATGTTCACAAAATCCGCAGCGCTGGTGGCCTGGCCGTCGGTGACTGTGAGGCTGAAGGTGTAATTGCCGCATGTGCCGGGAGTGAATGTGGGACTGGTCGCTCCGTTATTCGACAGGGTCACGGGAACCGGCCCGGCGGTGCGGATCCACTGGAAAGTCATGGGGTCGGTGTCCGGGTCGTAACTGCCGCTGCCGTCCAGAGTTACCAGTACCGTGGGGTTGGCGATAGCCTGGTCCGTGCCCGCATCCGCGACGGGCTTGCAGTTTACATCAATGTCCACTGTGTCGGCCGTGCTGGTGGCCTGCCCGTCGTTGACCTTGAGGCTGAAGGTGTAAAATCCGCAGGACGCCGGTGTGAATGTAGGTCCGGTGGCATTGATGTTAGATAGAGTAACGGCAGGCCCAACGGTTTTGGTCCACTCATAAATGAGCGGATCGCCGTTGGCGTCGGAGCTGCCGCTGCCGTCCAGAGTTATGAGAATGCCTTCCTGTGAGATGGTCTGGTCCAGGCCGGCATTGGCCACGGGCACACAGTTCACGGCGACATTCACGGAATCCGGGGCGCTGGTGGCGTAACCGTCGGTGACCGTGAGGTTGAATGCGTAATTGCCGCAGGTTCCGGGCGTGAATGTGGGGCTGGTGGCGTTGATGTTTGAAAGGGTAACAACTTCCGGCCCTGCGGTCTGGGACCACTCGAAGGTCATGGGATGTGCATCCGCGTCGGAGCTGCCGCTACCGTCCAGCGTGACCAGGATGCCGGGGTTGGGAATGTTCTGGTCCAGCCCCGCGTTGGCTACGGGCACGCTGTTGACCACGATGGTGACCGTGTCGGTGCTGCTCAAAGTGGCGTCCGACACGGTCAGCATGAATATGTATGTGCCCGGTGAAGCTGGAGTAAACGAGGGATTGGCCGTGTCGGAATTGGCCAAAACAACCGCCGGGCCGCTTGTTTGCGTCCACGCATAGGTTATGGGGTCCAGGTTGGGATCGCTGCTGGCGCTGCCGTCCAGGGTCACAAGAACTCCGGGCATGAGCAGGAACTGGTCCGGTCCGGCGTTGGCCACGGGCGGCAGATTCACGATTTCGTAATTGGTTCCGCACTGTGAAGTGTTACCGGAGCCGTCCACTGCCGAGGCGCACAGGAAATGGCCCGCGGATGTGTTGCAGCCCGTGGCCACGAACTGGCCGCCGGCCACTGCGGCGGAACATAACAGCTTGTACATTTCGCCGCGGCCCGACGGGTCAGGCGTCACGGCGGGCGCTGCCGTGTTGGTGACTTGGTAAATATAAACTGTCGTCCCATTAGCCCCTGTGCCGCGCACGGTGTATACGCCCGGCCCCGTGGCTTCGTAGGCGGGATCGGGAGGCAGATTCTGAATGACGGGAGACGCCAGGTTGATATTACCCGCGCCATTTAGGTTAATGGCAATGCCTGTATTTTCAAAAATGCTGTTGCCGATGATCCGGTTATTGTTGGAACCGCTGGCGATGTTCACGCCGTCGCCGCCGTTGTAGGCGATGATGTTGCCCTCGCCTGCGGCTGCGGACCCGATAATGGCGCCCCCGGCGTTTCCTGTGATCAGAATGCCGTGCGACAGGTTGGTTCGGCCGGCGGGCGCGCTGGCTGTTCCCGCGCGGTTGCTGCCGATCACATTGCCTTTGATGACCGTTCCGGTGGCGCCCGCGCCGGTTACGGTAATGGCGGCGTTGGCGCTTCTGATCATGTAATTGTTCTGAATCGTGTTGTTGGCCGCGGCGCCGCTCACCAGAATTGCGGCGTTGATCCGCACCGTGCCGAGCGCGTCGTTGAACGAGGTGCCGAAAGTCATGTCCGAGATGATGTTGTTGTTGGCGGCCGTGCCCGTGCAGTCTCCGTTGGGCGGGTTTGGCGAGATGGTGATTTTGGGAGAGGTCTGAACCGCATTGTCGTACATGGAAAAGCCTTTGATAATGTTTCCGGACGAGCACAGGGTCAGGCGGTTGTTGATGAACAGCAGTTGCCTGTTCCATGGGTCGGTGGTCATGTCGAGGTTGATGCTGCCGTCTTTGGGGTGCTGCGAGGTATAAGCCTCGATGTAGGGCGCGCCCAGGCCGGATGTGGGATAGGTTTTGTCGAAACACATCTTCAAATGGCTGCTGCTCGTGTTGGCTTTTCTGATGCCCCATGTCAGCGAGCACACGCCGTTCGAGTTCGAGGTGATGCAGTAGTCGCAGCCCGCAAGGCAGCCGCTGCCGCAGGTGGCGGGATCCGCGCAAATTGGATACGAACCCGGATCGCAGGCGTCGGCCAACAGAAGATCGGATTCCTCGACAACGAGGATTTCAGCCGTGGCTTTGACCCCGTTGGGCGCGGTAACCGTCAGGGTTCCGGTCCCCTGGCTCACGGCCTCCAGCGTGTTCTGGGCGATGAATTTCGCGGCGGCGGAGTCGAAACTCCAGAACAGTTCCACGCCGGACATGGGAGCGCCGGACTGGTCGAACACCGTGGCAGAAAACTGCTGCCGCTGGAACACGGCCAGGGTAATCATGTGAGGGTCGAGTGAGATGCTTGCGGGTTCTGCGGGGCCGGAGCCTGTGACCACGGCGGGGATCTGCATCGAGATTTGCTCGCCGTGCGCATCCGTGGCTTTGACCCCGATCACATAATTGCCGGGCGCGGACGGAGCGGTCCACTCGGCGGCGCCCCAGCCAACATCCACAATGGAGCCGCCGGTTGCGGTCCATACAAATGTCACGCCCTTGTTGCCGGCGGCGGTGGTCTGCGCAAGAATGGCGCGAAGCGCGCCGGGCGCGGCCGTTACCGGGTTGGGATCCACGCGCACAATGGCGAAAGAAACGGGGACCGGCGCAGCGGCGTCCAGGGCCGCGCGCAGGTTCAGCCGCGGGCCTATGGCCTTGCTTGTGCCGATGGGAACCGCTGTGTTGATGAGGATATTTTCTATCTGTCCGGGGGTAAGAGCTGTGTCGGCGGATTTGAGCAGTCCGGCGGCGCCGGACACGAACGCCGCAGCCGGAGATGTGCCGCCCGTTCGCGTGTACGCTCCTTCCGCTGTTGTCGAATAGATGGACTGGCCCGGCGCGGATATGCGCACCGCCGGCCCGTAATTCGTGAATGCCGTAGCGTTGTCCGATTCATCCACAGCGCCCACGGCCAGCACGCCCGGCACAGACGCGGGAATCACATTATCGGCCGGGGAATCGCCGTTGCCCGCCGCAGCCACAACAACGGCGCCTTTTGATTTTGCATAGTTGACCGCAACGCCCGCTATGGCACGCGCCGCCGCAGCCTGGTCTCCCATGTCCGCGGCCAGACTGACATTCACGACTTCCGCACCGGCGTCCGCAGCTATGATGATGCCGTTGATAACCGCAGACAGCGGGCAGTCGCCTCCGTCCGTGCAGACCTTGACAGGGAGCGCCATGCAGTCGAAGCACACGCCCGCAATGCCCTGCGCGTTGTCCGGCACGGCCATAATCAAGCCCGCGGCGCGCGTGCCGTGTCCATTAAAGTCCGTGTCAGCCGCAGCCGTGCTGTCATAAATCGCGTTGCGGCCGGGAAGAACCCGCCCTGCAAGGTCCGGATGCGCCGCGTCCACGCCCGTGTCCAGAACAGCCACCACGGGCTGGCCCTGGACCGTGAATGATTTCCACACCTGCGGCGCCTGGATCTTGTCAAAGCTCCACACCTGGGTGCGGTCCCCCCCGGGCTGGTAAGGAGGATCCGCGGGAATATAATCTACCGCGCCAAGAACGAAATTCGGCATCACGGTCAGGCTTGCGGATTCCTGCGCCAGCCCGTTTAACTGCGTGACCGTCGCCGTGGTGTTGTCCGTGCGTATGTGGTACAGGCCGAGCTTCTGATTGTGCTCTAGAATCTCTCCGCCGAATTTGTCCAGAATCGTTTCCAGCTCTGAAGGGGCGATGTCCAGGCCGGCCACGAGCAATTCGCCCTCGATGTAACGGCGGCCTTGCTCATCCGTGGCGATTTTCACGGGGCGCGGCTGTTGGCGTGCGCCCGGAAGCATCAGTGTCACAGTGGCGTTTTGATGCGCGTGAACCGCGTATCCCATGCCCGGCGCCAGCAGCCCCGCCGGTTTGTAGTTCCCGTTTTTGTGGCTGTATTCAAAAATGCTCTTGTTGACGATGTTCGAATTGCGCCATGCCGTGCCGTTGACCAGGATGTCGCGGCCTGGATCAATTTCCGTATCAAATGGGTTCCCGATAAGGTTCCAGCCTTTTTCCAGTTCCACAACCACTTGCCGCAGCTCGGGGTCACTTGCCGCATTGACGGATATCGCGGTTTCTGCAAAAACCCAGTATCCAGATCCGGAAACAAACTCCGAAGTCGCCGTGCCGTCGCATGTCAGCCTGGTTCTGCGCGTCCACAAACCGGGAACCGCATCTTTGGTTCCGGCGCTTGTACAGAATGAGCCGTGCAACTTCCGTGCTGCGCCGGCTTCAACCAGATTCCAGCCCGGCTCAAGGTTAACGGCCGCGGCGCGCGATCCCGAGCAGATTCCAATGCAAATAATTGTTAAAACGCATAAAAACGGCAGCATGCGCCTGGAGCTGAATTTGCTTTCGACCCTCATCTATGCTGTCCCCAGATCCTCGATCCTCATTGCTCATGTATCAGCCATGGCCCTGAATTTCCTGGAGTTTCGCCATGCAAAAAAAACCACGGCTCGCTTGTTCTCCTTTGTATACCTAACTTTTCTCTTTTTTAACCAGCTTTCTTTATAAATATAAATTCCATTAATAACACGCATCAAATTTCGCGCCAAAAGCCGCCTCAAAGCAACATTTCCATAAAAAACGCTCAAATTTCAATAAAACATCAAAAATAATATCGAGAGGAGGACGCCTTCAGGGATTTTTTTCTTTTATATGCATCAAAATGCACAACGCGGCACAAAAAGTGTAGTTTTTTCTATGCAAAAACTATTCAAATGTCACAATGGAGTGCGCATTCATCGATAAGATGCGCATATAAGACAAGCAGTTGAGTGGATAGTTGTCCCGCATTTTTCAATCGCGATCGCCCCTGGCCAAAGAAAGCCGGAATAAATCAACGCTCCGGAGGCCAAGCGCAAAGTTTGCTTTCCAGGGCATTCAAACGATTGGTGATGAGTTCGTTTGCAATTTCTGTGGACGCGCGAAGGCGGTCGAGTTCCGTGTCTGTGTATCTTTCCGCTTTTTTTTCAGCTTTTTCCAAAATTTCATCCGGGGTTTTGTAGTCTTTGAATTTTTCCATGAGTTTATCAAATTCAGCATCCAATTCTTTGCGCAAAATTCTGTATTCTCGAACCTCTTTTTGCAAATTATAGAGATTGAAGAGCGACAGACAGCTGGGCACAAGGATGGCGAGGGCGGCGACGACCGTGAGAATGCCCAGTACAATGGACATATTGGGGAAAAACTGATCGCCTGCGTATGAGCACAATGTTTCGCGTTGAATCGCGCTTAAAGGGGCGCCATCGGAAGGCTGGCACAAGACCGGTGAAGAAGAGACAAGCGCCAGAACAAAAAACAAAGCCTGGCAAAACCGTGCTTTGGGCGCGCCAGTTTTCCTTTTAATGGATTTACATGTTCTCGTTGATGTCCTATTTATCATCTTGGCCCCCTTTCGGCAAGCGTTTTAGGCGGAGATTCAAGCCTGATCTCATCTGACGGCGACTGGGACCAGGTTATGATTTTTGCGTCGAAGAACGAGACAATTCCGTAGAAAACAACGCCCGCGAGAGCGGCCATGACCAGCGCGGCAAACATGCGGACCGTTTCCAGATGATACGAGGACACCAGAATCACATATCCGATTCCGTGGTTGGCGCCAACGAATTCCCCAATAATGGCGCCCACTATCGCCAGGGATGAGGAAATGCGGAGCGCGGAAAATATGAAAGGCGCCGCTCTGAAAAACCTTAGCTTGAGCAGAAGTTGTGTTTTCGAGGCGCTGTAAATACGGAACAAATCCTCCTCGTTTTCGAGCAGCGCATTAAAACCTTTGATGGAGTTCACCAGAACCGGGAAAAAGCAGATTAATGCCGCGGCCATGATTTTGGGCAGCATTCCCGTGCCGAACCAGAGCAAAAGAAGCGGCGCCATTGCCACAATGGGCGTGGTTTTCATGGCGATTGCGATTGGCATAACCGCTTTGTCAAGATTCTTTATGTACACCATGCACACAGCCAGGGCCAGAGCAAGGATGTTGGCTATCAGAAATCCCAGCGCCGCTTCCTGGCATGTAATCCAGGTGTTGAGCAGCAAATCCCGGTGATTCGCCGCGATCTCCTGCGCAATGCTCAAGGGCGTTGGCAGCAGGAATTGGGGGATGCTGAAAACCACGCAACTCGTCTGCCAGATCGCAATCAGAATCGCTCCAAGAATTACTGCCGGGAGAGAGCTTTTGATTTGCGTCTTTGCGTTCATGGGTGTCCCTGTTCCAGAATGTCGTCTATGTCCCGAACCAGTCTGGCGTAATCTCGCATTGCCTTTGTGCCGTGGGAGCGCTCCCGGCCCAGGTTAATGTTGATGATGTTGACGATTGATGCGGGCTGCGAGGAGAGTATGATCACGGAATCGGCGACAAATACCGCTTCTTCCACGGAGTGAGTCACGAACAGCACGCTAATGTTTTGCTGCTGACAGATTTGCCGCACTTTCTCGTTCAGTTTGTCCCGGGTTTTGGGATCGAGCTGCCCGAAAGGCTCGTCAAGAAACAGCGCAACGGGTTTTGTGACCAGCGCTCTGGCCAGGCCCACGCGCTGTTGCATCCCCCCGGAAAGCTTTCCGGGCAGAGTGTCTCCTTTCCCTTCCAACCCGACCAGTGAAAGCATGCTCTGGGCATATTGCCTGCTCTCGGCCGAAGGTTCTTTGTGCAGCAATTCGATCGGCAGCAGTATGTTCCTGTAGGCTGTTCTCCACGGCAAAAGTGTTGGCGATTGAAACGCATAGCCGATGATGCCGTCCTGTCTTGCGTCATAAGGCCTCACCCCGTCAATTTTCACGGAACCGGAGGCAGGAGCTATCAACCCGGCGCAAATTTTCAAAAGGGTTGTCTTGCCGCAACCTGACGGCCCCAGCATGGCGACAAGACTGCCCGCAGGGAAGGAACAGCTCACATCACGGAGAACTGCTTCCGCCCCATAAGAGTGCGACAGGTTGTGGATGCGCAAGAGCGAAGCGGCTTCATTGCCGCCCAATGTGTTCGCCACCGCCGTCAATCCTTTCTTGGAATGTAGTCAACCCTGTAAGCCCTGGATAAATCGAGGTCCTTTTTGATAAATCCGCCGTCCTTGAGAAGCTGATGCATTTCCTCCCACACGGATTTGTCCATCCACCCGGCGGGCTTGCCGTCCGGCATCACAAGAGGAAAACTGGCGTCGAGCATTTTCCGCTCATGCTCCCTGTTGAGTTGATCGCTCTGTTTGAGTGTGTACGCGACGGCTTGCTCTCTGTTCTCGAATGATTCTTCCCAGCCTTTCACGGTCGCCTTGACTACGGCCTCGACAACCGTTGGATGCGTCCGGATCATCTCCTCGGTGGTGAAGAGGACATCGGCATACAAATGGATTCCATAGTCCTCGGGCCAGATCAGGTTGACGGGATATCCCTTCTCCTCGGCGGTTATGGGTTCGTTTATGGAGTATCCCGGCCAGACGTCAATGCTTTTCGCCAGCAGGGGGGAGATATCGAATTTCACGGGGATTTCCTGTACGGCGCTGAAGGGAACCCCGGCCTTTTTCATCATGGCCCGGTAAGTCAGCTCTTCGTTGCCGCCGAGCTTGAGGCCGACTTTTCTGCCGCGGAAATCTTCCACCTTTGTGATGCCCGACTCCTTGAGCGAAAAAAGCACGAAAGGGCTTTTGCGGAAAATGCACGCGATCGCCACGACCGGAATGCCTTTGTCTCTCGCAAGAAGTATCTGATCGGCGGCGGTTACGCCGAAATCATCCGAGCCGGATGTGACCATTTGAATGGCCGGATAGTCAATCCCTCCGGGATGCAGCGTGACATCAAGTCCGGCGTCTTTGTAGAATCCCGCTTCTTTCGCGTAGTAAAAGCCCGCGAACTGCGCCTGATGCAGCCATTTCAGCCTGATGCTGACTTTTTCGACGGTTTCGTCTTGCGGGGATCGCCTGATAGCGAAGATGACTGCAATGACCGCAATGACTGAAATGAGACCGATTGCCAACCATGCTGTTTTCTTCATGCCATGAAATCTCCGTTCGGTTTGTGTTTGAACACCGTGGCGCGTAGTCCGCAGTGCGTAATGAAAATCACCTGCTGGGCAATATCAGCCGCAGCGCCGCATAATGCATTTTGCTGGTTATGGGAATGCTGAACGCTCCTGATGCACCCTCAATTGGGCGGCGGATGGGATGCCTCCGCCACGCAATTGAAAGGGAGTTTTTCAGTCTATTCCTTCCAAACCGTTAAGTTTCTGCTGCTAATTATCGGCAGGGCAAATAGCCAACGCAACAGCAAAACCAAACAAATGTAACTTGATGGCAACGCATAATTGAAATCGGGGCAGATAAGCAACTATTGCTCCAGACATGCAGCTGTATGCATTATGAAACCAAGAGATATCCATGATTGATACATCAAGCGGTACGGCGGGCCATGCGGCGTTGATATATAATGAGGGGCGACCGCCCGCAAGGGCGGGTGCCGCAGAAGGCGCGGCCCGAGGGGTATTCGGCGCAGAACGAGTTGAAGCGGGAGGGCGTTGTCATGGCCATGAATGATTCCGGAACCGGGAAAGAGACCCGGCTCCCAACGAGGCGCGCGTTTCTGCGCGGAGCCGCGGCCATGTGCGCGGCGGCGGCCCTGGGAGGAGCGGCGCGCGCCGCCCTGGGCGCCATGGCCCCGGTTCCGGATTGGGCCGTGCGCCAGACGCCCGTGCTGCCCGCGGGCGGGTCCGGAAAATTCTCGATTCTGCAAGTCACGGACCTGCACATGCACTACATCGCCAAAGGCTATCTGGGCACTCCGCAGCAACTGGATAAGATCAAGGCCATGGTCGAGATCTTCAAGCCGGATATGATCATGAACACCGGAGACTTCTGGGCGAATGTCACGGAGCCGGGCGGAGCGGACACCTGCAAGTGGCTCTGCGCGGAGTTCGCGAAATTCGGGGTGCCCTGGGCATTTGCGTGGGGCAATCACGACGAGTCCAAGGACTACAACCGCACGCATCGTATACTGGAGGGAGCGCCGGACAGCCTGTACCGGGGCGCGGCCGCGGACGGGAACTACCGTATCGAGGTAAAGCCACCGGGCGCGGCCGCGCCCGTGTGGAATCTGATTGTGCTCAACAACTCGCGCGGCGGATTCAGGCAGCCTGAAATTGACTGGTTCGAGCAGGAGGCCGCGGCAATTCGCAGCGAAACCCCGGACCCGCCGCCGGCGTTCGTTTTCGCCCACATCCCCGCGCGGCAATACGAGGACATCGCGGCGCCGGGAAAAGCGGTTGGCGTTAAGTTCGAGAGCGTGTGCCACGAAAACGGCTCCGCGGACGCCGTGCCCGCATTCGGCAGGGCCGGGTTCGTCAAAGCCATGTTCTGCGGCCACGATCATGTAAATGATTATTGCGGCCAGAGCCACGGAATAAACCTGCACTATGGCCGCGCCCTGGGCGGGTATGGCGAGGACAGGGTGCGCAAAGGCGCCACTCTTATCACCGCGGACATTGAATCCGGCACATACCAGGCCCGCAGCGTGTTTGAAGACGGCTCCTCGGTCACCTTCGACACATTCACGGATATTCAGGAACCGGGACGCATCTACTGACGCGCCACAGGCGCCCATGCGGCAAAGAGGTTGTATGGATGGTTAAGGTCAGCGCGTGGCTTCCCACACGGCGTGAGCGATCTCGGGCAGGATGATTTTCTGCATGGCGAGCCGCACGGCCGTGGCGCTGCCGGGGATGCAGAAAATGACGCGGCCGAGCATCACGCCCGCAGTGGCGCGGCTAAGGAACGCGGCCGCTCCGATTTCCTCATAGCTCAACGCGCGGAACAGCTCGCCGAAGCCGGGGATCTCCACTTCGAGCAGGGGGCGCACCGCGTCCACGGTGCGGTCCCTTGGAGAGATGCCCGTGCCGCCGGTGATGATCACGGCCTGGCTCTGGTGCGGCAGATCCTCGATGAGCAGCTTCTTGATGTCGCGCCTGTCGTCCTTGACGATGGCGCTGCCTACGATCTCATGCCCCGCGCCGTCCAGCGCGCCCCTGATGAAATTGCCCGCATGGTCATCCGCGGAGGTGCGCGTGTCGCTCACGGTGAGCACAAAGCACTTCACCGGCCCTTGAGATTTTTCATGATGCTCCGTGTGCCCCATGGCGGCTCTCCATTTTCTGGCGGTTTGTCTGCATTTCCAATTCCATTATACCGTATTCCCGAGAAGAGGGTTTTCAAACCCCGGGGCAACAGAAAATGCCGCCCGTGAGGCGGCATGTTTCTGTTCCCGCCAAGGGATTGCGCGGCCGGCGGGATAACCGCGAAGACTTGTTGCGGTTCAGTCGTCGTCTTCGTCTTTTTTGCGCTTGAACAGCTTGGACACATTCTCGCCCAGGTCCGTGACCATGCGGGTGATGTTGCGGATGGCGTCGTTGGTGCCTTCGGAGATGTCCTTGCGGATCTTCTGGATCTTCTCGATGGCCTCTTCGACTTTCTCGTTTTCCTTGTCGCCCTTCACGATTTCTCCGGCCTTTTCGTAGAAGCCGTCCATGACCTCGGAAATCTTGTCCAGGGTCTCGTCCACGAGTTCCTGAATCTTTTCGCCTCTGGTTTTGTCGTCTGCCATTTCTGTCCCCTTCCTTTCAAAAGAGATTGTTTTCCTTGAGCTTACGATAGTTAGTATATGTAATTGTGAAATGGACAACAAGGGGTTTTCAAAAAAATTATTAATTTTATTTATTTTTTATTTTGTTTATTTCAATTAAATGAATTGGGCGATTCAATATATTAACGGCAGTCCGGACTCGATAAAAATTGTTGATTTCGCGATTAATATATGGAAAAATGGCATGAAAATGGCGTTTTTTTGCGGGGCAGGGGGCGTTTCGAGAGAATCAGTAGTCGCGGCCGATGATGAGGATGGGGTCGTCCGGGGCGGAGCCGCGCAGGGCGATGATGCGGGAGCCGGGCGCGGGGTTGGCATTTTGCGCCTGCGCCGGGGGCAGGTAGGTTTTGTGGCTGAACAGGATGATTCGGGAGCTGTCCTGCACGGAGGAGGCTTCGAGGGCCTGGCCGGGGGTCATGCCCTTGCGTCCGATGAAAGCGTGGGACATGTGCAGTTCTGGGTCGGGTTCCGTGGCCGCGCCGAACGCCCTCATGGCATTTATGGCGCTGCCTGTGAGAAACACACCCGGTCCCCACTGAACCGCGCCCGCGATGAGGGCGCCCTCGGGCAGGGCGTTGAGAAACTGCGCCATGCGCGCGCCGCTCCCCGGGTCGTCGAAGGTCGGAAATTCCGCGGCTTCGAGCGGTTTTCCGGTGTCCGGGTCTAGAACCAGGAATTTGTAACCGTTGAGCGAAGACCAGAAGTCTTTTTCCGGGACCATTCTTCTGCCGTCAACA
>Ga0101944_10006102_pt1 | contig 13081 bp, 7 predicted proteins | sample DewCreD2012metaG_FD_75245 | JGI IMG/M metagenome (GOLD analysis project Ga0101944, IMG submission 75245) | Hot spring sediment bacterial and archeal communities from British Columbia, Canada, to study Microbial Dark Matter (Phase II) - Dewar... ... | reverse complement strand
TGCGGCCGCCGTGAGGATGACTTTCAGGATAGAGCAGACCCGGCACGACATCAAGGCTCGTCCACGTGCATTGCGCACGATTCTGCCACGACGCGTGCCGCGGACCCTTGGCCGCAGATCGCCCTACGTCGTCGCTCGCTGCATCTTCAGCAGCAGATACATCTCGCCCTGGTGATTGGCTTCGTCGTGCAAGCCATGGCTGATCCAGTAGCGCAGCGGTTCGGCGTCCGGTAAACTACCCGTTCGCGGCGGACGGCACAGATCCTCAGTCGACAGAGAGCCGATAACTTCCAGCATGCGCGGCAACTGGCGGGTCAGTTGCTCGTAGACCTCTGTCTTGGCCGGCCAGTGGAGGACCTCGTGGACCGGCTGGCAGTGCATGCTGAACTTCTCGCACCATCCCGGCGGCAGTTCGCTTTGCCCGGTAATCGCCTCGATACACAGCAAGTCCTGCAGCCAGACAGAGTGGCCGGCGTGCCAGAGCACGTGATTGGACAAACCCGGTGGCGTCCAGATCAGTTCCTCGTCGGTGGCGTTCTTGAGGATCTTCAGAGTCTTGCCCCGAATCGCCTCTGCCATGCCCTGCAACACGTCCACCTCTTTGTCAACCTCGAGACTCATGCACTCACCTCCTGTGCAAGGACTTTGCGGCCATGCACATCCGCCGTGCACGACGCGCGGCTGCCGCCGCCAAGTGACGAAAATTCTAGGCAGTACTCCCGGCGGGTCTACAAAGCAGCGGGAAGGAACGAGGCGGGGATGTGACTCTGCAGCGAAGCGCGCCGCGCCCGGATGCGGCACTCCTCCATAGGCGACTGAGAGTCAATCAGAAAGGGCTGCCCCGGCGTCTCCTCCAGGGCAGCCCCGAATGCACATGGGCACTCCGCTGTAATCTGACGGCTTAGCCGATGACGATACTCACCAGCCGGCCTGGCACCGCGATCACCTTGCGGACCTTCTTGTCGCCGATGAACTCCTTGACCTTCTCGTCGGCCAGCGCGGCGGCTTCCAGGCCCTTGGCATCGACGTTGCTCGGCACGGTCACGCGCGTGCGGACCTTGCCGTTGATCTGCACCGCGACCTCAACGCTGTCTTCCCGGGCCAGCGCCGCGTCAAAGGCCGGCCACGGCTCGTAGGCCATCGTGCCGTTCCAGCCGGCACCCTTGATCCGATGCCACAGCTCCTCCGCGATGTGCGGCGCGAACGGGCTCAGCAGCACCAGGAACTGCTCGAGTACCTTTCGCGGGCGGACGTCGCGCCTGGTCATTTCGTTGACGAAGACGATCATCGCGGCGATGGCCGTATTGAACCGGAGGGCCTCGATGTCGTCGCTTACCTGTTTGATCGTCTTGTGCAGCACGCGTAAAGCCTCGGCGTCGGGTTCCACGTCCTGCACCGCAGGACTCAGGCCGCCGGAGTCCGGGTCGACGATCAGCCGCCAGGCGCGATGCAGAAAGCGGTGCACGCCCATCACGTCGCGCGTGTTCCAGGGCTTGCTCGCCTCGAGCGGCCCCATGTACATCTCGTACAGCCGCAGCGTGTCCGCGCCGTACTGGTTGACCACGTCGTCCGGGTTGATGACGTTCTTGAGGCTCTTGGACATCTTCTCGATCGACTCGACCAGCTTCTCGCCTGTCTCTTTGTGATAGGCGCCGTCCTCGCGGAACTCGATCTTGTCGTAGCCGATGTAGATGCCCCGGCTGTCCTTGTAGGCAAAGCCGCGGATCATGCCCTGGTTGAACAGCTTGGCGAACGGCTCAGGCGTCGACAGGTAGCCCAGGTCGAACAGCACTTTGTGCCAGAATCGCGCATAGAGCAGGTGCAGCACCGCGTGCTCGGCGCCCCCGATGTACAGGTCGACGCCGCCCTTGTTCTGCTCGTCGGTCTTCTTCCAACTCGGCAGGCCGCTGGCACCCATCCAGTACCTCTCGGCCTCGCGCCCGACGAACGCCTGGTCGTTCTTCGGATCCAGGTAACGCAGGTAGTACCAGCACGAGCCGGCCCACTGCGGCATCGCGTTGACCTCGCGCTCGGCCGGGCCGCCGCACGTTGGGCAGGTCGTCCTGACCCACTCGGTGATCCGCGCCAGCGGCGGCTGCGGCGGAGCATCGGGGTCGTTCGAAGCCTTGGGCTTGAAGTCCTCCATGTGCGGCAGCAGCAGCGGCAGGTCCTTTTCCGGCAGCGCGACGGCGCCGCACTTCGGGCAGTGCACGATCGGGAACGGCTCGCCCCAGTACCACTGCCGGCTGAACAGCCAGTCGCGCAGCTTGAAGTTGGTGGCGAACTTGCCCAGGCCGGCTCTGGCCAGGTCGGCGGTTACATTCTTCTTGAACTCAGCCGTCGTCTGGCCGGTGTACGGACCGGAGTTGATCGCCTTGCCCTCGCCGGTGAAGCAGCGCCTGCCCGCCAGCACCTCCTGCACCATCTGCTCCGCGGGCGCGGGGTCTTCGGGATACTCCTGCTTGACCGCCTGCGGGCTCAGCGGCGCAACCACCGCGACGATCGGCAGGCCAAACGTTTGGGCGAACGCGAAGTCCCGCTCGTCGTGCGCGGGCACCGCCATGATCGCGCCCGTGCCGTAGCTCATCAGCACATAATCCGCCACCCAAATGGGGATCTGCCGGCCGCTTACGGGGTTGATCGCATACGCGCCGGTGAACACGCCGGTCTTCGTCTTGGTCTCGGCGATGCGCTCCAGTTCGCTGCGGTTGCCGGCCCGCTTGACGTACGCCGCCACCTCCGCCTTGCGGTCGGGCGTGGCGATCTTCTCGACCAGCGGATGCTCCGGGGCGACCACCATGTACGTCGCGCCGAACAGCGTGTCCGGCCGGGTGGTGTAGATCCGCAGCACATGCGGCGCAGGCGTGACCGGGTAACCGCTCCTGGCCCGGCCGGCCTGGAACGCCTCGAAGCTCTCGGCCGAGCCGTTGACCGCCTTGGCGGCCTCCGGCGCCAGCAGGAAATCGACCTCGGCGCCCTCGCTCTTGCCCACCCAGTTGCGCTGCATGATCTTGATCGACTCGGGCCAATCGACCAGGGCCAGGTCGCTCACCAGACGATCGCCATACCGCGTGATCCGCAGCATCCACTGCCGCATCGGCCGGCGGTACACCGGGTGATTGCCGCGCTCGCTTCGCCCTTCGTTGGTGACTTCTTCGTTGGCCAGGACCGTCCCCAGCGCCGGGCACCAGTTGACGGGCACTTCCGCCATCGCCGCCAGCCGGTGATTGTCGACCACCTGACGCTTTTCCTTCTCGGTCAGATCGCTGTAGCGGCGCAGTCCGCTGCCATCGGTCCCTGCCTTGACCGCCACGGCATTCAGCGCCGCATCGACCAGGCGCTTGCCTGCCTCCAGTTCCGCGATCAGGTCCTTGATGGGCCGCGCCCGGCCCGTCACCTGCCGGCCGACCGGATCGGTCCAGGTCATGTCGGCGTCATACCACGCGTCGAACATCTGCAGGAAGATCCACTGCGTCCAGCGGTAGTAGTCCGGGTCGGTCGTCGCCAGGCGGCGCGACCAGTCGTACGACAGGCCCAGCATCTTGATCTGCCGCTCGATGTTGGCGATGTTGCGCTCGGTCGTGATCCGCGGATGAATGCCGTGCTCGACAGCGTACTGCTGGGCCGGCAGGCCGAACGAGTCGTAGCCCATCGGATGCAGGACGTTGTAGCCCTTCATCCGCGCATACCGGCTGACGATGTCGGTCGCGGTGTAGCCTTCGGGATGACCCACGTGCAGCCCCGCGCCGCTGGGGTATGGGAACATGTCGAGCACATAGAGCTTCGGCTTGGCTGGATCGAAGCCCGGCTCGCCCGGATTCGGCGCGCGGAAGGTCTCGTGCTTGCCCCAGTATTCCTGCCACTTCTTCTCGATGGCCAGGAAGTCATACGTCGACGCTTGTGCCGTTGTACTCATATCGGAAGCATCCTCTGCTCGTACAACCTTCTGCGGCCCAGTCTGCCACGGTTCGCGATGCACGCTTTGCCGAAGGTGCGGTCGTCTTTCCTGCGCGCCGGGTGCCTGGTGGGCATGTTGCCACGCTGGCCATATGTGCAAACGCCACTTGCGGCTGCGCTGCCGGACGGACCGGTCATAATATGTCTGGAAAAAGGAGGCGTCAACGCGAGGGGTGCCCCGAATGGCCGCCGCGGGGCCGCCCTGCGGCGCGTTCAGATCGTCGTCCTGCAACTGGCTGCCGTGGATGTGCAGAGCGCTGTCGATGCCGCTTGCGCTGAAGCGGGGATAAGCAAGAGAGCCGGACCCCAAGGAATCCGGCTCCTATTGTTCGAATATTCGGCGACTGAAGAAAGTTTAGTAGACCTTGCCAAACCGGCTGGGTTCGACTTCGAAGATGCTCTGGGTCCGCAGGATCGTAGACTCATCTGGGAACAGGTGGAACGCGTGCACATGGAACTCGTTGTCGCGGGCCTCGGTACTCAGGTAGCTGAACGGCACCAGGCCGTTGGTCGCTCGGTCCGGATACATCATGTACATGCCGCGCCGCTTGGCGTCGCCCAGCAGGTCTTCGTGACAGGCCTTGAATACGTTCTCGGTCATCTGCTCGACCTGGCTGCTGAAAATGTACTGCAAGCCTTCCTCGAATTCGCGCTCCTCGTCGCGCTCACCGCGGAACTTGAAGCTGGTTACCAGGCCGCGCTGGGGCAGAGAGTCGCCCGGGGCCGCCGCCACTTCCGCAATTGTCATGTTCTTGAAGCGCAACATCGCCACGTGTGCCAAGCCGACGATCCAGACATCTGCTTGGTACCGCCGCTGCCGTATGGTCTGTGCCTGATCAATGTGGAATAACTCGGGGTGCAGTATGCGCGAGTACAGATAGTAGCGCAACTGCCCAACACTTTGGCGTGCATGCTCTAGGTCCACTCCGGGCTCCTTATGACTCTCATATCGCCTGTCTGTCAGGCGGCAAAATAATAGATCGGCGATTATATCTGCGAGGCTGTCCCCCAGCAACAAAATTTCGCCAAGCCCTACGCAATGATTGTACATGGCTCGGTCCTGCTGCCAAAGCTTTTTCTTCCAGCGACCTTGCAGTCTCTGGCCATGCAGCTGTTAGAGGTCGTAACCTCTATCGCATAATTTTCTAGTGCCCAACGTTTTAGATGTGGAACAACACGAACACCGGCAACTTCCAGCAGACCGACCCGATACGCATCAGCCCGCGGATGCCGCGGGGCGACTGCACCTCATGCCTCCGCAGAAGCTGGCAGACCTCCCCAAACAGGAGGACCCGACCACGCTGCTGAAATCCGTATCGCACTATGGGCGCAGCGCCCCAGCTTGACACCAGCACCTCCGCTCCGTGCTGTTCGATCCACGGGCCGATTGGAAACGGCTGGTATACCCCCGCGATCGTCGCCGACCCTGGCAAGAGCGCCTGACGGAATGGGCCTTGGGCCCCACATGCATTGCAGATCAGGCGGCTCAGGGGCGTCTCCAGGCCGATCAGCGGCCCCACTTCGTCGATCCCCCAAGTCGAGCATACGGTCAGTTCCGCCGGCAGGGTCGCCCGCTGGACCGCAGGAAGCAAACCGAAAGCAAGCAGTCCTGCCCGTCCCGACCAGCCGATAACTCGCTGCCCCTGTCGGGCCGCATCCTCTGCCCGGCACAGAAGCACGCACTGGTCAAACTGGCCTGCAAGGCGACTCGCCGTCCAGTCCGAATGTCGCGCATCGATAGTCATGTCGACCAGGCCCGCTCGCAGGTGCCCGAGGCCGATCGCCTCCTGCAGTGCCTGCGCGATCCGCCGGCCGGCACGCCACCCGCCAGCCGGCAGATCCACGAGCAGCAGTGTCCGCCTCTGGCGAGCGTCGAACCAGCCCGCCAGTAGACCAACCAGCTGCTCCCGCAGCGTCCGCACTTCGTCCGACGAGCGGGGCCAGCCACCGGTCGGAAGACCCCTCCGATCCAGCGGCTCGTACGTTGCCAGTTGCCTCTGCCAGCCCTGCCGGCTGCGTTGCTCGGCAGAGAATACCTCGACGTAGCTTCGCCAACTCGTCGGCTTCAGGGCGGCCCCCTGCGGCGCCGAAGGCGTATGAACTCCAACCCCCGGCTGGGGTTGCGCAAAGGCGCGCAGCAACGTGGAGCAAGCCGGCACGGCCCGAGCCGCCTGTCGCAGCAGCCGCTCGCCGCGCCGCTGCCAGGCCCGATCGGCCCACCAGGCAGGAATCGCCCGCCAGAACTGACTGGCCAGTGCATACCGTACCACGAGTGGCTTCCCCATCCCTCCGTGACGCGCAGACCCCAAAAGGACGCCGCGCCAACGCTGTGATTGTAACGGGGCGCGCGATCATGGTGAACTGGCTCTTTGCATCCTGTGAGCGTTTCGGGTCAAATGGAGCACCTTGCCAGCGGATACGCCGCCACAGGAAACTCGTTTGGGAGTATGCGTCGTGTTGGGTCGGATTTCCAGCGAACAGACTGCCCTGCCACTCGCCAGCCGGCTGCTATGGATTGTCGGACTGCTGATCTGCCTGGGCGCGGGGCCCCAACTCCTTCTGGCGGGTACGCACCTATGGAACACAGACCCGGCCGAGTTCCCGATCATCGATCCGGCGGCTGTGGCCGACCGAACGATCACGTACGACATCGACCTTAGCGGCTTCAACCTGTGGGACCGTCGCGGGCTGACGTTGCAGCAGCTCGGCGAGTTCAATGACGCGATCCGCCGGGCGTTCACCAAGTGGAACGAGGTTCTGACGCCGCTGGGGCTGCAGTTTCGCGAGGCGGAGCCGGGCGAGTTGTCCGAACTATCGGTGCGAGCCCTCCCCTACGACGCATTCGACGACGCCTTCCAGGACGAACCCGGAGACACGAGCGTCGCTATTTCCCTGGGCTGGCCCTTCCGGCACGTCTACACCATCCTGCCCATCTGGTTCGATTCGACCGAGCCATTCGGGGTAACCCAGGAGGCCCCGGTCATCGCTGACCGCCTGCTCAGCCAGCCGTACATCACCATCGTCGATACCGAACAGTTCGACCTGTACGCCGTGGCTTTGCACGAGATCGGGCACACCTTGGGCCTCGGGCACCTGGGCGACGCCGTCCGCGGCAACTACAATTATAACTTCCTTGGACTCACCACCGTCCAGGTGGACCCCTCGAGCATGGCCGTCAGCCAGTGGATCGGCGGCATGCAGGTGGACCGCCGCCGGCCGATCCTGGAGACCGAACTCTACACCGTGATGGTCCCGCTGCGGCTGGCCTGGGAGCACGAGATCCCCCCGGAGGACCGCGCGACCGTCGCCTTCACGCTGCGCAACCTCAACCCGGCCGGCGCCGACGAGATCCTGGCCGAGGCCCGCCGGCTCTACGAACGAACCAGCCCCCTGCGCTTTGCCAACGTGGTATACGAACTGGAGAAGAACGGTCCCAACGAGCGCAACAACACCCGCGAGGAGGCAATGCCGATCGTGCCGAACCAGGTGGTCATCGGATCGTTGTTCGGCCCGGACAAGGACAGCGGGCCGCGCGACAGCGACTGCTTCCGGCTGGACCTGTCCGGCACGCCGGCCGGCACGGCGATCATCCTCGACATCGACGAGGCCAACGGCCTGCTGGACTCGGGCGCCACGCTCATACAGCTGAGCCTGCAGGATGCCGCGGGCAAGACGGTGGCTGTTGGTCAAGCCGTGGGCACGCCGCCGGATGCGGACAGCTACAGCGAGAAGGACCCGATCCTGCATTGGACACTCCAGACCCCGGGCGTGTACTACATCCGGGTCGAGCAGGACGAGGCAGGCATGCCCGGGATGTACGTGCTCAAGGTGGGCGTGGGCGGCCCGGCGGAGCCCGCCGGTGAACAAAGGCCGGCCATCGACTCGACGGGTGCCGGCACCCCGCAGCCGATGATAGAGCACCCGCTGGCCGGCCTATGTCCGGGCCTTGGGTTCTCGCTTCTGGCGCTAGGTGCGGCAAGCCTGTGGCTGACAAGATCAGGCTGCACGAAGGCGTAGATACACCGTAGGGTGTGCTCCGCACACCAACCCATTACCGGCTACCACGCTCCTCCACTGGGAGCACCGGCGGCACCTGAGCTGCCGACCTCCAGTCATCATCGGAATGGGATAGCAAATGAATAGCACGGACCAGACACAACAACGGCAGCAAGATCCACTGGCGGATGTGCCTCTGGCCCTGCCCGTCGCCCCTGCCCGACTCAACAGCGCCCTGTCCGACAGCCTGTTGACGACGCTGCTGTCCCCGCTGGCAGCGTTCATGCCGCTACGGTACGCGCGGAGGGTCCGGCGGCATGTCGTGTTGGTGCCGGTCTTGCAGGTGGGCATCCTGCTCCTGATCGTCCTGCCGGATATGCTCGGCGAAGCCGGGAACGCTCTCTCACGCTACCCGACGATGGCCCTGGTTGTGCTGTCCCAACTCCTGATCTACGGCCTTCTCTGGCTGTTGGCAGGGTATCTCACCCGGCCGCTGGCCAGTCGATGGGAAGACCCACCGAGCGGATCTTTCTGGCGGGCGGCCGCCCTCTGGCTAAGCTTCGCCCTACCTGTCGTCTTCGCCTTCGGTATGGTCGACTGGTTGGCCGAAGAGATGTGCTTCCGGCCGATGCGGGAGGCAATGGAGCAGGTCAACGTCCCCAGCATCACTAACCGCTATGGTTACGACTACTACTATGCACTCACCGCAGTGCGGAGAACTCTGGAACTGACGTTGATCCCGCTGGTCGCCGCACAGATGCTGCGGGGCTTGGCCCTCACCGCCGGCGGTCCGCTTCCGCCCCTCGAACCCCTCTGCCGCGACTGCGGCTATCAACTCGAGGGCGTCTGCGAGATGTACCAGGCGCACAAGGCAGCCGGCGGGAATCCATCCGGGCCGCCGGTCTGCTCCGAGTGCGGCCTGCAATTGGCGGCGTCTTTAGAGCCCGATGCCCGCCCCGGCACCGCCTGGACCCGCGGTGAGGATCTGTCGCTCGCCTCGTGGGCCCGGACGGCCGGGCAGGTGCTGCGTCGGCCGGGCAGGTTCTTCGCGAGCCTTCGGCTGCATGCGTCGCGACAAGCCGCTGTGCGATTCTGGCTGCTCAACACAATCGCGGCGTTTGTGCTGATGGTTGCCCTCCTGGCGGCTGACTACCTGGTCTGCCGGCAGACACATGTGACCGGCCCCGTCCTGCCCAGCTTCCGCGCGGACCCGGACGAACCGGCTTCGTTGAGCTGGCTGATCAGGCTCCTCGATACGGTTCAGTTTCTGCTGGGCTTTGCGATCGGCGGCCTGTCCCTGGCAACACTGCTGGGCTGTCTCGGTGCCGCCCAGGTGGGCCGGCTGATGAGCCGACATCGCGGGCGGAACATGCATCCGGCCGGGTTGCTGCCGGCGGCCTACCTGTCGGGCCACATGTACCTGGCCCTGCTGCTGTTCCCAATCGTCTTCCTGCCGATGCGAATCATCATGACGGTCGTCCTGGCCGACATGCCTGTCTGGTTTCGCCGGGTCTTTCATGACCCCGAATTGGTGGCAGCCCTGGCCGGTGTGCTGGGCCTTGTCATCGGGCTGATCGGGTACCACTCGGCGGGCAAGGCAGCCATCCGCGGGTTGCAGTATGCGAATCGGTAGATATGCGCCGCACTGGCCTTGACTCGACGGCTTGGCCGATATACTTGAAGTAAGTTTGTGTCTCTGGCGCGGCTCGATGCGTCTCGAGCCAACCAATCCTGACCTGTTCTGACCAAAGGAGGCTCTCGGATGGCAGAGAAGAAAGGCTGTGGCTGCGGCTGCAAGAAGGGCGAGAAGAAGGCCGACAAGAAGGCGACCCCGAAGAAAAAGTAAACTTGGGCCGCCAACCAAGATGAAAAACGGGCAGGTCTCCCACGGAGCCTGCCCGTCTTGCATTCAGCCCGTCACCCGCTCGGCCGGCACCCTGCGAGTCGCCCGCGACGGGCGTACGATGTGCAGGACTTCGTTCACCGTGGTCACGACGTGGTCGGCACCGCCGGCCACCAGCCGCTGGCGGGCGCGTGTCACGTCGCCGGCCGCGTCCCACAGACAGACCACCACCTTTGTGTCGGGAAACCGCCCCTCCAGCCGCTTGCACAGGTGGCGGACCCTGGCCATGGCCCCCGGTGGCATGCCGGAAATGCACACGATCCGCGCCCCGGAGCCCTCCACCGCCTCCAGCATCTCGCTGATCAGCATGTCGGCCGGCACGGAGCGCGCCTGCGTACCCGACCGGCTGAGCACCTGCGCCAGCATCATCGCAACGATCTCGTCGGCACGGGCGCGGGCGGGCAGGCACAACACCTGGATCGCCTGGGGCGCGCCGGCCGGCGGCCGTTCGGCTCGGGCGGCCCCGGCCGGCGACGTCATCTGCTCGGCCGTCTTGTCGGGGTCCCGGATCTGCTCTCGCTCGCGCCCAAGCTCGGTGTCACGGGCTATCAGGCAGTCGATGGTTTCCGCCGCACCTTCGAAAACGGTTTCGGTGCGGGCCTCGTCAAGCCGACCGCGGTGCCGATCCTCCTCCGCCTGGTGCAACGCGGGAATCAACACCTGGTCGTACACCGCCACCAGCGAGGCGTCTTCCAGGTAGGTCTCCGCAAGTTCCTGGGCCTCCTCCTTGTCACCCGCCAGGAGCCGCTGGTAGAACCGCACGGGCGGGTCCAGCACGGGCTCGTCGGTCAGGAGGATCTCGAGGAACTTCAACGCGGGTACATACTTGCCCATCACCACCAGGCAGACCGTCAGCGGCGTCGACAGCAGCAGGCCCACCGGCCCCCACAGCGACGCCCAGAACACCGCCGCCACAAGTACCGCCAGCGGCGAGATGCCCGCGCCGTGGCCGTAGAGCAGCGGCTCGGCTACGTTGGCCGCCAGTACTTCGAGCCCTACGACCACCGCGGCGACCGCCAGCGGACCCAGCCAGCCGTGCGGCCAGACCGCCAGCGACAGCGACAGCGGCAGCGCCATGCCGATCCAGATCCCGATGTAGGGAACAAAACGCAGCGCGCCGGCCAGCAGTCCCCACAACAGGGCGTTGGGCAGGCCCAACAGGTACAGGCCAAGCGCCACTGCCAGGCCAAAGGTCAAATTGATCGTCGCCAGCATCAGCAGATACCGGCTGATCCGCTGCGCCGCGTCGTCGAACGCCTTGGTCGTAACTTCCACCCGCTCCTCGCCAGCCAGGCGGATCATCCGGTCCCGCAGGTCCTCCCGCTGCACCAGGATGAAGATCGTGAAGATGACCACCAGGCCTGCCGTCAGCAGCGGGTGCAGCACCGTGCTCAGCGTGGTCCGCACGAATTCCAGCGGCGGCTGCGGCGATTCGACGATCCGCACCGGTGCCGGCTGCTCCGCCAATTCCGGCAGGGCCGGCTGTGGGGCGGCCGGCTGCGTGGCCGCCTGCGTCGCCAGTTCCTCGCTGATCACCTGGATGTTCTGGCCGGCCCGGCCGAACAGGCCCCCGGCGCTCTGGCGGACCCCGGCAATACGATCGCGGATCGCTTCGCGATACTCCGGCAGCCGATCGGTCACCTCAACCAGTTGGTGCGAAAGAATGTAGCCCAAGCCGATCAGGAAGGTAAAGGTCAGCAGCGCGACCAGCAGAACCGCCGGCACACGCCACACGCCGACTCGCTCCAGCCTGTACACCAGCGGGGCCAGCAGGAAGCTGAAGAGCACGGCCAGGGCGAACGGAATAAGCACTTCCTGGGCGAGGTACAGCCCGGCAATCGTCACCACAAGCGTGACAATCGTCAACAGGCGCGTGTCTGCGGAAGCGGAATCGGATCTGGCCATCGACATCCACCCGTTCAAATTCTGACGCGCACCCCCTCCGCCTCCGGCAGTGAATTCTAGGCAACCGTCGCGTGTGATGTGTCCTTGAGTCCCTTAATCAGAGCACTCGTCGGATCAGCAGGGCCTCCGCCTGTTCGGGCCAGAGTTCACCATCGATGAGCAGGTCGGCGGTAATCGGCAGCCGCCGTTGGCTGGGCCAGTCGGGTGGCGCATGCAGGTGGAAGGTGACGGACTCGGTCTGACCGGGCGCGATGAACATGGCCTCCTGCATGCTGGTGGCGGCGAAGCCGTCGGGCAGGTTCAGCCTTGCGCGGATGCGGACGGGCTTGTCAAAGGGCGAATCCACAACGACGTCCACATCGCGGGTCTGGCCGGGTCTGATGTAAAGGTGGAACGGATCTATGCGGCACCACCAGCAGTCGACACCAAGGCGCTCATGACCGGCCAGCGATCTTACGGCCGCCGCCGTGGCGGCCGCCCAATCGCGGTAGCCTTCGAGGTCGGCCCGGGTGACGTCGAACACTTCGCCGTGGGCGGGTGCGATCATGGTTATGCCGAGATCGAGCATGCGTCCAGCGGGCAAATCATGGTTCACACCGGGCAGGTAGCGGTTCCGGCTGATGACGGGGCCGGTGATCGGGCGGTCCAGCGACTGGCGGCGCCAGATGTTGTCGCCGGTAAAGGCGACGCGCCGGCCGTCGAGGTCGGCAGTCAGGCCCGCGTGCCAGAAGGTCTGCCCTGGCAGGAAAATGTATCGCATCGCAATGCCGTGGAAGTCGAAGGGCTCGTCGTCGAAGAGGCGGTCGATGTGCATGGCGTCGGGCATGAGGCAGGGGTAGCGGAACCGGTCGGGGTCCGTGAGGATCTCGCCCAGGATCCGATGCGACCAGATCTGCGCGCGGGGCTTGTCGTGGCTGGTGCCGGTGTAGCCATGGGCGACCTCCGTGGCGCGCCAGCAATGGTCGTCGTGATAGTGGCTGAAGGCGACGGCCTCGATGCGCTTCACGTTGGCCCGGGCGCGAAACTCGTCGAGGCGGTCGCGCGTGGGCTCCGGGTAGCCCACATCCCACAGCAGGGCCGTTCCGTCGTCGGCAACAATGCCGTAGCAGGTCTGGCCGATGAACCACAGGTGCGGAAGGATCTGGTAGAGCTCCGCCCGCTGACGGGGGATGCGGTTGGGCTCAACCTGGTCGATGAAGCGGCGGAGGCTCGCGCGGAGGGCGGCCAGTTCGCCGGGAGCATCGGTCAGCGGCTGGGCGTGCGCGGGGCAGACCAGATCCGCCCGAGCGGCCTCGAACGTATCAAGATCGTCCAGCAGCA
>Ga0101944_10006101_pt1 | contig 13081 bp, 7 predicted proteins | sample DewCreD2012metaG_FD_75245 | JGI IMG/M metagenome (GOLD analysis project Ga0101944, IMG submission 75245) | Hot spring sediment bacterial and archeal communities from British Columbia, Canada, to study Microbial Dark Matter (Phase II) - Dewar... ... | reverse complement strand
GACTTGGAGCGGATGTTCGCCGCGTACGGCACCGTACAAAGCGCACAGGTCATTTCCGACAAGTTCAGCGGCCAGAGCAAGGGCTTTGGATTCGTCGAGATGGGATCCGACCAGGAAGCCCAGTCGGCCATCAACGCCCTGAACGGCCAGCAGCACGAAGGCCGCGCCCTGACGGTCAACGAGGCGAAGCCTCGTGAAGATCGCGGTGGCGGCCGCGGTGGCCGTGGAGGCGGCTACGGCGGTGGCGGTGGCGGCGGCGGCCGGGGCGGCCGCGGCGGTTACGGTGGCGGCGGTCGCTACTAGCCCTCGGCAGCAAGAGCCGAACATCGAGGAAGGCCACGAAAGTGGCCTTCCTTTTTTTGCGCGCGAGGCCCGCCGAAATCGAGGTTCGTTGACCAGTGCCCGCCGAGTCCTGACAATACAGCCCTTTCGGCACCTGCACACGGCCTGTAAACGGGGCCAGACTGCGGGATAGATGCCTGTCACACCACGACTGCACCTCAGGACAAGGAGTGCACCCGATGTCAACCGATTGCGTGCCTGCCGGGAGGATCGACCGCCCTTTGATCGGAGCTGTCTACCTGATCGAGCCGGAGCTTTCGCCCGCCAGGCAGCAGCGCGACCTGGAGAACATGGCGGCAGCCGGCTTCAACCTGGTTGTCCTGTGGCCTCCGATGAGCCGGTGGGATGCCCCGGACGGGGTATCGCCGGCGTTTGACTCGGTGGACCGCGTGATGGATGCCTGCCACCGGCTCGGCATGAGTGTGATCCTGGAACTGGAAGGGCAGAACCCGGCGTTTCAGTTCGGGCCGGACTTCCGGTTCGACATCGATCAGATCGTCATCACCGACCGGTACAAGCACTGGCTGAACTACTACCACCCGGCTGTCGACGAAATGATCCAGGAGTATTGCCGGCAGGTAGCGCAGCATTTCAAAGACCACCCGGCGTTGTGGGGATACGACCTTTTCAACGAGGTGAACTTCCACTCCACCGACCGTTACACGGTCGCGGCGTTTCGCGACTGGCTGCGCCGAAAGTACGGTGACACGCGAGCGCTCAACCGCGTCTGGGGCCGGTTCTACACCTCGTTCGACCAGGTGCATCCGGAGACCTTCCCGCACGCCTACAGCATGTGGTCGAGTCTCCGGCCGCAACTGGACTGGGACGACTTCCGCAGTGATTCGATCGTCCGGTTTATCCGGCGCTGGGGTCAGGCTGTGCGCGAGGCGGACCCGAACCCGGCGCATGTGCTGATCGCGGATGATTCGTGGTCCATGACGATCACCGACCTGTCGGTTCTGGCGAACGATGATTGGAAGGTCGCTCGGGCGGTGGAGGTGTTCGGGCTGAGCGTCTATCCCCAGAGCTGGGGGCTGACGTATGGCCAGGACCCGGCGACCATCGGGCAGATCTATCGCGGCGGCATCTGCGCGGCCGCCGGCAAGCCGCTGATGATCAGCGAACTGCAGACGCACAACCAGACGGCGCTGGCGGCCAACTCGTCGGTCTTCGATGAACTGAAACTGTGGACATGGCAGGCGTTTGCCCATGGCGCGCAGGGACTGGTCTACTGGAAGTGGAACCCGTTCGTTCGCGGCAAGCAGGCGTGCGGCCGAGGAATGACGGCCCCGGACGGCACCCCCAACAACCGCGCGAAGCAGGCAGCCCAATGCGCGGCAGCGCTGAAGGTCCTGCCGGAGGCGTTCGGTCCGCGGCGTGTCTATGACAGCGGCGCCGCTCTTGTCTACAACCCGACGTGCGACAAGTGGTGCGATCTGATCGTGCCGGAGGACAAGGGGCTCTACCGGCGATCGCTGGCAGGATGGTACCGGTTCCTGTGGGAACGGAACATCAACGCGGCGATCGTGCAGCCCAGCGACCTGGGCAGCGAGTACTGGCGACACCTGAAGGTGCTTGTGGCGCCGATGCTGGCGATGTTGAGCCGGGAGGACGCGGCGGCGATTGACGCGTTCCTTGCCCGAGGCGGGCGGATCATCGCCGACAGCCGGTTTGCGATCGTCGACGAGAACGGTGTTGCGTACGAGCATTCGCCGGGCGGATTGGTCGAGAGGTTCGGGTGCGAGGAGGTGGATTTCCTGTCGCCGTACGAGGACGCAGCACTGTGCTCGGGCAAGCGGTTCAGCGTAATGAAGCTTACGAATTCGCAGGCGGTGGAACGCACAAGCCTGGGCGATGCGGCTGTCTGCCGGACGGACAGGACGCTGTACGTGGCGACGCCGTTCGGACTGGATACGGCCAAGCCGCGCCTGGCGAAGGCTGTCGAGGAGTTCCTGAAGGCAGCCGTCGATCGCAGTTGCGAGGTGCTCCATCGGAGCCAACAGGTGGATGTAACCATCAGCCATGGCCAGGACAACGAGGGTCGTAGGAACGTGCTGATCTGCGCGACGAACTATGCGACGGAGCCCGCGGAGGTGCGGGTTCGCATCGATGCAACAGGAGCAACGACGGCCTTGTGGCCGGACAAAACGTGTCACATTGAACCTGCGCCCACGGGGCAGATCATCCGCTTCACCGTGCCGGGCCGTGACGCAGCGGGTTTTGTGGTCCAAGAGCGGCCCAAACCCCTTGCGTGAAACGCTTCGACGCCAACTCCGAAGGCTGCCGGCGTCCCTGTCAATTCTGGACTTCGCTCCACAAGCACTGTCTTCACGGCCCGATAACAGCCCGCCAATCTGGACAGCGGTAGGCGCTTCAGCCTCAAAAGGCCATGCAGCCGAACCGTGGGAATTGTAGGTTTACCAGCAGTGCCGGGCTGATCGATCCGCGCGGCGGTGTCCGCCCGGCAGGGGCAAAACCAGGAGCGAAGGCGGCATGCGACGCAGCGCTATGGCGATCCTTCGAACATGCCTATGTGGAGGTCGCTGATGGACAGGATCGGCTGGCTGGGTTTCGCGGTGCTGGCAGGGATGCTCGTGGTGCTGCCGGGGGCGACGTGCGTTCCCACGATTGTGCTGCCGGCAGTCGAGATCGATGACGGCGGCGAGACTGGCAACAACGGCACTCCCGTGGATGGTTCGAGTTTCGCGCGGCAGGTGGTCGACCTGGTGAACCAAGAGCGCGCAGCCCACGGGCTCGGTGCGCTTGCTCCGAACGACATGTTGGCCCAGGCGGCGGCGGAGCATGCGCGGCGGATGGCGGAACTGAACTTCTTCGCACACACCGACCCCTACAACGGCACGCAGCCGTGGGACCGGGCCCAAGCGGCTGGCTACAACTTTGTGTTCATCGGCGAGAACATCGCCGCGGGTCTGCACACGCCGGAAGAGGTGATGGAGGCGTGGATGAACTCCCCAAGCCACCGGGAAAACATCCTGCGCGAGCAAATCAGCGAGATCGGTGTGGCGGTCTACGAGGGCGGCGCGTACGGCATCTACTGGGTGCAGGTGTTCGGGGAACCGTGGTAGACCACGGCCGTCGTGCTCTGGAATGGTCCAAGAGCCAGCACGTAACCACGGACACACAGACCGGAGCACTACAACGTCATTCGGCACTGCTGTCGACGTGGCCCTTGGGCTTTCGTTGTTCGTCCGGAACCTTACGCGGTTCGACCGCGTCCTACGCCTTCCACGTCTGCAGAATGTGCACGTAGTTCGCGCGCTCGTAGGCGCTGGGGTCGGGGCTGCGCATCAGGTTCATGCTGCCCTGCATCTGCTTGAGCGACTCGTACTCGTGCTTCTCGAGCCACTCGGCCAGTTCGGCGCGGAGGATCTTGAGCAGCGCCGGGCCGTGCTTGAGCATGGCGGACACAACCTGCACGGCATTGGCGCCGGTCATGATGGCCTTGATGGCATCGGCCGCGGTGTGCACGCCGCCCGAGGCCGCCAGCGAGGCGTTCACGCGGCCCGAGAGAATCGCCAGCCAGCGCAGCCGCAGCAGCAGTTCCGACGAGTCGGATAGGTGCAGCACCCGCTCGGTCTCCAGCGTCTCGATGTTGATGTCCGGTTGGTAAAACCGATTGAACAGCACCAGGCCGTCCGCCTTGGCCTTGTCCAACTGGCCTGCAATGCACGGGATCGAACTGTAGAACGGCGAGAGCTTCACAGCCACCGGCACCTTTACCGCCGCTTTGACAGCCGTGAGCAACTCGACGGCCCGGTTCTCGACGTCCCGGCCGCACTCCTCCATATCCGTCGCCAGGTAGTAGACGTTCAGTTCGATAGCATCGGCGCCGGCGTCAGCCATGAGCTTGGCATAGTCCAGCCAGCCGCCCTTGGTCACGCCGTTGAGGCTGGCAATCACAGGCACCTTCACCGCAGCCTTGATCTTGCGGATCTTCTCGAGGTACTCCTCCGGACCGATGCGGAATTCATCGACGTCGGGAAAGTAGCTGAGCGCCTCGGCGAAGGAGTTCGCGGGGGTGTCCATCGCCTCGGTCGTGGCCAAACCCTCCTTGATGATCTGCTCCTCGAACAGCGACGGCATGACGATGGCGGCTGCGCCGGCGTCTTCCATCTCGCGGACCTTGTCGAGGTCCAGGCCCCACGGGCTTGCGCCCGGCATGATCGGGTGCGGCAGATTGAAACCGAGGTATGTGGTCGAAAGATCCATGTTCTCTACTCTCCTGGGTTGCGCCCTTAACGCATGGCCTGCAACCGATTATAGACCTATTGGCCGTCCTGCTTCTCCGCGGGTGGGCAGTGCCCACCCTGCATGCCCGCGAGCGATACGGACGTGGCCTCCGGCATCCGACTCTTACTTCGCCGCATCCTTCACGGCCGCGGCCTTGGACACGTTGACGGCAGCCAGCTGCTCGTAGAAGGCGATTCGCTTGGCAGCCTCGTCCTGGGCGGCCTTAGCGAGGTCGGCGTAGCGCTTCGGGTCGATCTTCTCGACCATGCGGAAGCGGGTTTCGTTCTGCATGTACTGAGCGACCGGCACCTTCGGGGTGCCGCTGTCGAGCTTGAGCGGGCTCTCTCCCGCCGCGGCGCGGCGCGGGTCGTAGCGGTACAGCGGCCACTGGCCCGAGTCGACCGCCAGCTTCTGCTGGTCGAGACCGAACTTCAGGTCGTAGCCGTGGGCGATGCAGTGGCTGTAGGCGATGATGATCGAGGTGCCCGGATAGCTGTCGGCTTCCTGGAACGCCTGGACCGTCTGGACATCCTTGGCGCCGAAAGCGACACTCGCGACGTAGCAGTGCCCGTAAGACATCGCGATCATACCCAGGTCCTTCTTGCCGATCGCCTTGCCGGCCGCGGCAAACTTGGCCGCCGCACCGATCGGCGTGGCCTTGGACGCCTGGCCGCCGGTGTTGGAGTACACCTCGGTGTCCAGCACCAGAATATTGACGTCCCGGTTCATGGCGATCACGTGGTCGAGACCGCCGAAGCCGATGTCATAGGCCCAGCCGTCGCCGCCGAGGATCCACACGCTCTTCTTGACCAGGTAGTCCGCCAGCAGAGCCAGGCGGACCGCCTTGATATCCTTGATGCCGTTCAGCTTGGCCTTGAGAGCAGCCACTCGTTCGCGCTGGGCCGCGATGCCGGCCTCGGTGGATTGATCGGCTTCGACAATGCCCTTGACCAGATCGTCGCCCACCTGGGCGCCCATGGACCGCAGCATCTCGATGGCGAACTCGCGGTGCTTATCGACCGCCAGACGCATGCCGAACCCGAACTCGGCATTGTCCTCGAAGAGACTGTTGGCCCAGGCAGGGCCCCGGCCGTCCTTGTTGGTGGTGTACGGAGTCGTCGGCAGGTTGCCGCCGTAGATCGACGAGCAGCCGGTCGCGTTGGCGATCAGGGCGCGGTCGCCGAACAGTTGCGTGAGCAGCTTGACGTACGGCGTCTCGCCGCAGCCGGCGCACGCGCCGGAGTACTCAAACAGCGGCTCGAAGAACTGGCTGGACTTGACGTCGACCCGGGTGATCTTCGAGCGATCAACCTTGGGCAGCGTCTCGAAGAAGGCCCAGTTGGCCTTCTCCCGCTCCAGGATCGGCAGCTTCGGCTCCATGTTGAGGGCCTTGTGCTTCGGATTGGCCTTGTCCTTGGCCGGGCAGACCGACACGCACAGGCCGCAGCCGGTGCAATCCTCAGGCGCCACCTGCATCGTGAACTTCATGCCCTTGAAGTCCGGGGCCTTGTAGTCGGCCGAACGGAACCCTTCGGGGGCCTTGGCTGCCAGGGCCGGGTCGAAGACGCTCGGGCGGATGGTCGCGTGCGGGCAGACCATCGAACACTTGTTGCACTGGATGCAAATGGCCGGGTCCCACACCGGGATTTCCAGGGCGATGTTGCGCTTCTCCCATTTGGTCGTGCCGGTCGGCCAAGTGCCGTCGACCGGAAAGGCGCTGACGGGCAGCTGGTCGCCCTTGTTGGCCATCATGACGGCCTGTACGTTGCGGACGATCGCCGGGGCCTTGTCCGAGACGGTGGGCGGACGCTTCGACTTGGCGGTGACGGTCGCGGGCACCTTCACCTCGTGCAGGTGGGCCAGCGTGTCGTCGACGGCCTGGAAGTTGCGCTTGACGATCTCCTCGCCCTTGCGGCCGTAGGTCTTCTGGATGGCCTTCTTGATCTGGCCGATCGCCTCCTCGCGCGGCAGCACGCCCGAGATCGCGAAAAAGCAGGTCTGCATGATCGTGTTGATGCGCTGGCCCATGCCGGTCTTGCCGGCGACGTCGTACGCGTCGATCACGTAAAACTTCAGTTTCTTGTCAATGATCTGCTTCTGCATCTCGCACGGCAGGTGGTCCCAGGTGGCTTCGGGGCCGTAGGGGCTGTTCAGCAGGAACACCGACTCGGGGGCGGCAAACTCCAGAACGTCGTACTTCTCGATGAAATTGAACTGGTGGCAGCCGATGAAGTTGGCCTGGCGGATCAGGTATTCGCTGCGGATGGGCTTGGGACCGAACCGCAGGTGCGAGATCGTGATCGCGCCGGACTTCTTCGAGTCGTACACGAAGTAGCCCTGGGCATAGTTCTCCGTCTCCTCGCCGATGATCTTGATCGAGTTCTTGTTGGCGCCCACGGTCCCGTCCGCACCCAGCCCGTAGAACATCGCGCGGACGACGTTGGCCGGCTCGATGTCGAACCCGGCATCGTACGCCAGCGACGTGCCGCTCACGTCGTCGTTGATGCCGACGGTAAAGTGATTCTTCGGCCGGGCCGCCGCCAGGTTCTCATACACCGCCTTGACCATCGCCGGCGTGAATTCCTTGCTCGACAGGCCGAACCGGCCGCCGACGATCTTGGGATCTGCCCCGAACGGACTGCTCCCTTCGTTGCGGGCCTCGAGGATGGCGGTGACGACGTCCTGGTACAGCGGCTCGCCGGCCGAGCCCGGTTCCTTGGTGCGGTCGAGGACGGCGATCGCCTTGACGGTCTTCGGCAGGGCGGCCAGAAAGCGCTTCATGTCGAAGGGCCGGAACAGGTGGACCTTGACCATGCCGACCTTTTCGCCCTTGGCGACGGCCCATTCGACGTACTCGCCGATGGTCTCGCACGCGGAGCCCATCGCCACGATGACCTTCTCGGCCTGCGCGTGACCTTCGTAGGAGTAAAGCCTGTACTGCCGGCCGGTGAGCCTGGCAAAGCGGTCCATGTATTCCTGGACGATGGCCGGGGCAGCGGCAAAGTAGGGGTTGCAGGCCTCGCGCTGCTGGAAGAAGGTGTCGGGGTTCTGTGCGGTGCCGCGCAGCACTGGACGATCGGGGTTCAGAGCGCGGTCGCGGTGGGCCTTGACCAGGTCCTCATCGATCATCTGACGAAGTATCTCGTCGTCCAGATACGCGATCTTGGCGACTTCCGAACTGGTGCGCCAGCCGTCGAAGAAGTGCAGGAACGGCACGCGGCTCTTGAGCGTCGCGGCATGCGCGATGGCCGCAAAGTCGTGGGCTTCCTGAACGGTGTTCGAGCAGAGCAGGGCAAAGCCGGTCTGGCGGCAGGCCATGACGTCGCTGTGGTCGCCGAAGATCGACAGCGCGTGGGTCGCCACGGTGCGGGCCGACACGTGCATGACGAACGGAGTGAGTTCGCCGGCGATCTTGTACATGTTGGGGATCATCAGCAGCAGGCCCTGCGATGCGGTAAAGGTGGTACTGAGGGCACCCGCCTGGATCGCGCCGTGGACGGCCCCGGCCGCACCACCTTCGGACTGCATCTCCTGCACGAACGGGATGGTTCCCCAGATGTTCCTCTTGCCGCGGGCAGACCACTCGTCCGCAAACTCCCCCATCGTGGAAGACGGCGTAATCGGATAGATCGCAATGACTTCGCTGACACGATGCGCAACGGAAGACGCCGCTTCGTTGGCATCCACGGTGATCATGGTTCTGTCGGGCATTAGAGTGTCCTTCAAATCCTGCAGAAAATCCGCCGCCTGAAGCTGGCACGTAAGTAACGCTGCAGTCAGCGTCTTACCATCACCACAAGAGGGTCTAGTACAGGGCAATCATACACAATTGTCAAGCACCGACCCGGAGCACAATGCGTTCGTGCCGGATTTCACAGAAACCTAAGTGCTAGGCACATAGACGCCTAACATCAGGGCCTGAATCCGATACGCTACTACATCTTCTCGCCCGACGGGCGCGGAAAAAGGCTCGACCCGTGCGAGAAATCACCCGTAGCGCAACCCGCGAAACCGGCTGCCATCTGCCTGTTTGAAAACGCAGCGGGCTGCCCGTTGTGCCTGAGTGGATACAACTTACGTACAACACGCGGTCACGCAACGGAAGCAGCCTCCTCCGGCACACGGGGACGTATATGCAATGGGAGTGCCAGATGCTGGGGATCGCGCCGACATCCGGTCAAGCTAAGACCCCGGAGCTGCCAGGAACCTCACGCATGCGGGGGCCGGCACTTCGATGGTGACCCCGGCATACTTGAGCAATCCCGTCTGCACAGCGATGTCGAACACGACAACAGTGTCGGAATCCTGGTTGGCGACGAGCAGGTACGCCCCGGTCGGATCGATGGCAAAATTGCGCGGCGTCTTGCCGCGGGTGGATTCGTGGCCCAGGGGTTTCAGTCGGCCGGTTTGACCGTCGATGGCGAACACCGCGATGCTGTCGTGGCCGCGATTGGAGCCGTACAGGAACCGGCCTGAAGGGTGGACCTGCACCTCGGCGCAGCTGTTCTGGCCGGCAAAGCCGGCTGGCACCGTGGGCAGCGTCTGCAACTCCTCAAGAAAGCCGCGGTCGCTGTCGTAGGAGAACGCCGTCATCGTCGAGCTCAGTTCGTTGATCACGTAAGCCAGCCGACCCGACGGATGCCACACGAAGTGCCGAGGGCCGGCGCCGGCGGCCATAGATGCAAACGCCGGGTCGTGGGGCAATAGCGCGCCGTCGGCTGCGCGGAAGCCGTATAGACAGACTTTGTCGAGGCCGAGATCCACCGCGAACGCCACTTTCTGCCCCGCGTCCAGGTGGATCGAATGACCGTGCGGCTTCTTTCTCGGCTCGCCGTCCGGCGCCTTGTGTTGGATGATCGACGATGGCGCCCTCAGCCGGCCGTCCGGTCCGATCGGCAGAACAGCGAAACTGCCCCCGACGTAGTTGGCGACAAGGGCATACCTGCCCGTGGCATCAACGGTCACAAAGCACGGGCCGGCGCCCCCGGATGGCTGCTGGTTCAGGAGCGACAACTTGCCAGAGGCAGGATCCACGGCAAACGCGCTGACCGCGCCGGTCTTCGCACCGGCGAACTCGCCGACTTCGTTCACCGCATAGAGAAAGCGGCGGCCAGGATGAAACGCCAGGAACGACGGGTTGTCCGATTCGCCGGCAAGACCTCGCTCGCTCAGCCGGCCGGACGCTGCGTCCATCTCGTAGAGATAGATCCCCTTGCTCGCGGACTTCGGGGCCGTATAGGTGCCAATGTAGACTAGTAGCGCGTTTTGCATGCCGGCTGGCCTCGTAGCGGCCTGACTCGAGAAAATAGCGCGATCGGCTCCGCCGCACACGCCAACGCAGAGTGCCAGTACAGCCAACGGCGCCAGCCCGAAGCCCGGACGGCAGATCATGGGGCTCTCTATCGCGTCACGGTGATCTCGACCGGAACGTACTCGGACTCGTCGCCCGTCTGGCTGTTCCAGTCGCTAAGGCCCTCCCAGCCGCCTCCGAAGAAGTTCGTCGGTGTGAGTGTTACAGTTCCCGCAGCGACGGCCTTGATCTCGAAGTTGAGCACTTGCACCGGATCGGGAATGCCTTCGTCCTTGGCCCCGTCGATCGCCAGGCCTGCCGCCATGCCGCTGATGCCCCCGGCCGGGCTGGCCGTGCCCTCCTCTACACCCACCGGAGACGCATCCCAGGGGCTGAGGATCGTGACCGGCACGCTTGACTGAATGATGCCGGCCGGGCTGGCCACAGCGTTGACCGCGACGGAGAAGATGCCGTTGTCCTCGGTCGCGTTCGGACTGCTCTGCTGCACCCAGAGCCGCACCGTGGTCGTCTGCCCGACCGTCAGCGTCGTATCGTCGGCGGTCAGGAAGGCAACAGGGCCCCGACCAGTCAGGCCATCGGGCGGCGTAACGGTGTCGTTACCGCCATTGGAGGGCTGCAGGTAATTGTTGAACCAGGCTGTCAGGTCGCTCAGCCCAGGGATGAAGTCGTCGAGTATGTTCAGCAGACCGGCGATCAGGAACGTGATCGGCAAGCGGACCTGCGGGGGCGGTTCGGACGGCGGAGTGACGGTAGTAGTCGTCAGCGTGCGATTGAAGGCGATGTGCTCGGCGACCGCCGCGTTGATCATCGTGGACGGAGAACCGATGCGGTTGGCCGGCTGGGTCGTGCTCGGCTGGGTGGTTGCCCCGCCGCTGCCGCTGACCCCCAGCTGATCGAGCAGCTGGAGTATCTGGTCGGCGGTAACGCCCGGAGGCAACTGGTCCAGGAGCCCCGCGGGCAACTGGTCCAGCTGCGCGCGAGCGGTGCCCGCCATAGCCAGCACTGCCATAAATCCCGTGCATATGGCCAGAAGTCTGTTGCAGCTCATGGTCGTACCTCGTTCACAGGTATCCCGGTCCCCGCGGGCGCAGCATATGTTCTTAGTATATATACACTATGGTGTGCTTGCGAATGCACCATAGTGCTATATCGGCTCGCGACCAGCGCTCTGGCAGTAGGGCCAGGCGCATCCAGTCCGCCTGTCCCCCAGCAAGCACCCTTGTGGACATAATCTGTCATCTTACGTACTATAAGTGGCTGCGGAGTCCGGCCTCCTACGCCGTACGCTACGCCCAAGTGTCACAACAATCTGCGTATTCTGATATTCCGCCGGCGAGTCGGATTCTTTCACCGGCCGGGTCGTTGGCGAGTCCGCCGTGTTGCGGTAAGATACCTGACGCTACGGCAAGGGTTTAGGCGTGGATATCGCCGCCAGACAAAGGCATCCGCGTCGAAACGGCCCCTTGCCCGCACGCGTGGAGAGGTGCCCGAGTGGCTGAAGGGGCACGCTTGGAAAGCGTGTGTACCCCTAACCGGGGTACCGTGGGTTCGAATCCCACTCTCTCCGTTTCAAGAGACAACACCGCCGCAAACGCCCGAGAATCCGGCCTTGCGGTGCGTTTGTCTGCTCCGCCTGCCGCCAGTGACGTGTGGCCCTGGCGCATCTCATGTCTCACCGCCGGCCGAGTCGCTCGTACACCTCGTTGTAGTACAGCGCACTGTCAACGGGCGTGTTGGCCGGAATATGGTTGCCGACAGCCATAAAGAACCCGGGACAAGGCTTGCCGATTGCCATGCAGCGCTGGACCTCCGCGTGGATCTGCCGCCTGCCGCCGGACAGCAGGATCCGCGTATCGGCGTTGCCGATGAAGGCGATCTGCCGGCCGTACCGCTGGGCCACGTATGCCATGTCGGTCATCGGCTCCATCACCAGGGCATGCACGCCGCAGGCGACGATGTCGTCGATGAAGGCGCTGTAGTTGCCGTCGGATGTGTAGATGATCTTCTTGCCCGCCTCGCGAAGCGGCGCGAACATCCGACGGTAGTTCGGGAAGACCCACGCGCGGTACCAGTCGGGGGCCAGAAAGGCCCCGCTGGTCCAGACGATATCGTCGTGCACCATCACCACCGGAACGTTGCTGTCGGCCAGTGCATCAAAGTACTGTTGAATCCACTGGCTGTAGCGGTTGGCCAACCGGCCGAAGGACTCGGGATCGGTTCCCGCGGCGAGCAGCAGCATCTCCCAGCCGAAGATATCGATCAGGCCGGAGACCAGGCTGATGTAGATACCCGTCATGTTGACCAGGTCGGCCTGCGCGCGGCAGTTCGCCTCGTAGTGGGCTTCGAACCGCTGTACCAGTTCGGCATGGTGCTTGCGGCCGTAGGCGGCAACCGGATCGAAGGCCAGGACCTGCTCGGGCTCGGTGAATGGGCAATGAACCGTATCGCGGCGATCCACTCCCCCAGCTGCATATTCCGCGTGCCCCATATCGGTGCGCAGATCTCCGAACTCGCTGCCGGCGATGGCTGTGGACCACAGCAAGTCGTAGTTCCACGCGCGGACGAAAGCGCGGCTCGCCTGTTGCCGAATCGCCTCGGGAGTCTCGGGACCGACCGCAACGCCTGTTACAGCCGAGACCAGCTGCCAGTGGCAATCGGCGGAGTATTCCGTCCGCGGCACGCGCGGCGGCATCTGCAGGTTGAGTGCGGCCCAGCCATCCGCATAGCTCATGATGCTCTGCCTCGTACCCGACAGCCCTCATGGGGACCCTATCGCCCATTCTGGCGGAATCGGACATATCCGCAATAGAGTCTGTTTCCCAAAGGCAAAGGGAACCGTCGACTCGGATCGACAGTTCCCCATTGTTCTGCCTGAGGTATCTGGTTACCGGCTTTGCCGGCCCACCCGCCGCACTTCGTTGCCCGCTGAATCGTACACCACCACCTCGATCGGCATGCGGCCCACCGCGTGCGTCGAGCACGACAGGCACGGATCGTAGGCACGGATGGCGGCTTCTATGCGGTTGAGGGCGCCTTCCGTCACGTTGTCACCGTGTACGTACGCCTTGGCGACCTCTTCGACCGCACGGCTCATCGCGTAATTGTTGTTGCCCGTCGCGACGATCAGGTTGACCTTCTCGAGCTGGCCGTTCTCGTCCACCCAGTAGTGATGCCACA
>Ga0101944_10006100_pt1 | contig 13083 bp, 10 predicted proteins | sample DewCreD2012metaG_FD_75245 | JGI IMG/M metagenome (GOLD analysis project Ga0101944, IMG submission 75245) | Hot spring sediment bacterial and archeal communities from British Columbia, Canada, to study Microbial Dark Matter (Phase II) - Dewar... ... | reverse complement strand
GGCCACGCGCCAGCGTGAGCGCCGCGCATACGATTTCAAAGAGCGCATGTTCCGCGATGTGACCGAGGCCTGGCAGGCCGCGGGCGGCTCCGCATTCTGGGTGCACCTGGACCGGCCCCTGCAACAGGCCGTGCAGTTCACCGTGCGCGGCGCTGGCGTGGCGCGCGCCGCGTCTTCGCGCATCGCGCTCGAACCCGGCTGGAATGTGGTCGGCCTGCCCGGCTACGAGTCCATGTCTCCGGACAGCCTCACCATCGTTCACGGCGCGGAATCTCTCTCAATGGCCCGCGCCGGAGAAATGGGCGTGGCGCTCGGCAAGCTGTTTGAATTCAAGGACGGATCGTATGTGGAAGTGCAGGAGATGCAGCCGTTCCGCGCGTATTTCATGCGCGCGTACCAGCCCTGCTTCCTGCAGTTCCCGTGACGCCCGCGCACTGCGGCGCGGCGGCATAAAATCTATTTCAATGTCTCACGGATAATGTCCATGAACTGCCGCGCCACGGCGCGGCTTTCGTATTCGGAGCAATCTCCGTCCAACCCGGCAGGTTTGCGCTTCAGCAACTGCGCGAGCGCTGCGGCCGCGGCGGCGGGGTCGTCCACAGGCGCAACGGTTGCCCCGGCCGCGGACGCAATGCGCCGCGTGGCGCCCTCGGGGGTGAGCGCGAATATGTGCCGCCCGGAACCCATGAAGTCCACGAGCTTGGACGGGAAAAACACCGAAACCCCGGACGGCGCATCCACGGCGAGCAGACAGTCCGCGCCCAGCGAAAAGCGCAGGCTTTCCATGTATGGAACCGAACCCTTGAAAGAGATGACGCGCCGTGCCGCGGGATAATTCTCGATGAGGCCCTTGAGCCGCGCTTCGGTGTATCCGTAAAATTCCACGCGCACTCCCTGGAGCAGATCGGGGGCGTTGCGCGCCACGGTTTCGAGCGCGGCGTAAAACGGCTCGGGCGAGCGCACGCCGTAGAAACTGCCGATGGAACGGATCACATATTCTCCGGGTCGCGGGGCGCGGTCCGGCTCCAGGCTTTCAAACAGCGCGCGGTCGTAGCAGTGGGGCAGCACGCGCGCCTTGCCGCGGATGTCGGGGCTGTACTTGCGCATGACCAGATCCACGGTTTCCGGCGAAGTGAACACAAGCGCGTCCGCGGCGCGGGCCACTTGCGCCTCGAGGTTCGCATTGGCGCGCGCCGCGGCGCGGGTTGCCGCGCGGTACGGGCTGTCCGCCCACGGATCGCTGAAATGCGCAACCCAGGGCGCGCTCGTGCGCTTCCTGAACTCCAGCCCGAACAGGTGGCAGCTCATGGGCTGGCCGAAAGTCACGAGCGCATCGGGCGCGGCGTCCGTGTGTTCCGTGATGAAAGCGCACGCGCGGCGCGCCCAGCCGCGCTTGTCGTCGGGAGCATTGCCCCATGCCAGGCCCGCGCGCCGCGCCAGGTAATCAAGCCTGCGCAGCGCGCGGCCGCGCGTGAACGGGATGCGGATCACGGCGCCCAGCCTGTTCTCCACATCCGGCGCGATGGTGGGATCCACTCCCTCGTCCGCGGTGCGGCCCGCCACAACCGTGACCCGCGCGTCCGCGGCGCACAGCAGCCGCGACACCTGCACCGCGCGCGGACCCGCAAGCGGCGGAAAATAGAAACTCACGCACAGCAGCCGGGGCGCGTTCACAGAGTCACGACCTCCAGCAGCCGCGCGTAATCCGCGGGTTCCGCAACGCGCGTCCATTCTTCAACGGCGTCAAAGAATTCCTCGCGATCCGCGATGTGGCTGGGATCCGCATAATAATTCAAAATTCCGGGAAGGCCCGCTTTGGCAAAGTGGCGCGCCACGGCACGGCCCTCGCGCAGATAGTCGGCGCCTTCGAACGCTCGGCCCGGCGCCTCGAAGCAGTTCCAGGTGTCCAGCACGGACAGGGGCCGCGACCACATGCCTGACACGGGAAACTCGATCAGGCCTCCGGGCATGCGGAATGCGGCCCCTTTTGTCAGCCCGAAATACGGCATGGTCGAGCTTGAGTACGCGTAATCCAGCTCCTTGAGAATCCGGTGCAGAGAGCGAAGCTGCGCGCGCGTCTGGAAGGTTCCGAAATGCGGCGCGCGGAACCCGCAGGGCGGCTGGCCGAGCACGGCGCGCACGGTCTCGTGTCCGCGCCGGATATCCTCGCGCACCTGCTCCGGGGTAAGCGCGTCATAAAAAAAACAACTGCGGTACGCGCCCGACGGCTCGTCCCGGCAGGTATGCATGCGATGTCCGTGATTCATGAATTCGGATCCGGCAGCATGGATTGCCCGGTACACGGCGGCGCCCTGTTCCAGGAGTTCTCCGGGCACAGCCATGACGGGCGTCACGCCCAGGCCGCGCAAACGCTCGCACACGGCCGCCGCGCAATCCGTGTCCCGGGTCAAATCGCAGTCAAGGGACACCACCAGATAAAGTTTCTTGATTCCCGCGGCGCGGCACCGGCGCGCGTAATGGCGGTACAGCCCGGCGCGGTCCGCTCGCGCATACAGATTCACGGCGCTCATGCCAGGGTGTGTAAGCATGTTTTTGATGCGATTCAGCATGCCGGCCGCTTTCAGATAAAAAATCTTCGCTATCTTTTACGGTGTGCGCTGTTTCCGAAAAAGGACACCGCGGAGACACGGAGTTTTTTTTTGGCGCGGCCTCTGGCCGCATCCCCTGTGTCCTCTGTGCTCTCTGTGGTTATCCTTGTCTTTTCGTTTTTGCTCTGCGGCGGCGGCATTCGGCGATGCCGCCCTACATTTCCATTGCCATTAAGTCACTGTTGAAACTGTGGTTTTGTCATGCGTCACAATCTTCTAATGACACCGCGGTGACGCGGAATTTTGTTTTTAGCGCGGCCTTTGGCCGCGACCCCTGTGCCCTCTGTGCTCTCTGTGGTTATCCTTGTCTTTTGTTTTGCCCTGCACCCCGCGCTCCCGGTTGGCACCGCAGCGGCGGCATTCGGCGATGCCGTCTTATATGCCCCACGCGCGGCCCCATTGCTCCAGTATGATCAGTATCCAGATTTTGTGCGCGGACAGCTCATGGCCCGCGCGCGCGGCGGCCAGCGCGGGGCGCGCGTGTTCGAGATTAAAAATCGTCCCAAGAACCGGGCTGTTGCCGAACAGCATATCCTCGGCCCATGACCCCAGATCCCCCTTGAGCCATTCATAGGCGGGAACCGGGAAGCCCTGCTTGGGGCGCTCGATGATGGACTGCGGCACGCGCGGCTTTGCGAACTCGCGCAGGATGCGCTTGGTGGAATAGCCAGAGCTGCGCGAACCCGTTTTCCACTCCACGGGCAGGCGCGCGGCCCACTCTCCGATAGGGCGTTCCAGAAACGGCACGCGCAGCTCCAGAGATGCGGCCATGCTCATCTTGTCAGCCTTCATGAGCAAATCCTCGACCAGCCAGGAGCGGCAGTGCGCCTGCTGCAACTGGTCCAGAGGGTGCGGCGATTGCGCGGCGGCGTACCATGAGGCGATCAGCTCCGCGGTCGGCTCGCACTCCCCGTTGCCGGCCCACAGCGCGCGCTTTTCCTCCTCGGTCCAATAATCCGTCATGTGCGTATTTTTTGATTTGAGATATCCGGAAAAGCCGCCGCGCGCAAGATGCCGGAGCGATTCCGCTTTGCTGTTCGGCAACAGTGCGGCCGCGGCCTTAAGCAATGGCGCGGGCACGCGCGCGTGAAGGGTTTTGAGGATGTCCAGATGCGCGGCGAGCGTGTCGAAGCTGTACCCGGCCAGCAATTCGTCGCTGCCCTCTCCGGTCAGCGCGACCTTGACATGCTCCCGCGCCAGGCGCGACACGAAATGCAGGGGCACGGACGCCAGATCCGCCAGCGGTTCGTCGGAAAACCTCACGAAATCCGGAAGAAATTCCAGAAATTCCTTTTGGCCGATTTCGATTTCGTGGTGCCTGGAACCGATGCGCCCGGCGAGTTCGCGCGCATACGGAAGTTCGCTGAACGAGCCGCCCTCGCGGAACGCCACGGAAAAGGTGTGAAAATTTTTATGCCCCATCTCCACGGCCGCGGCGCTCACGCACGCGGAATCCAGGCCCCCGCTCAACATCACGCCCACCGGCACATCCGCGGCCTCGAGCTGCTTGTGAACGCTGTGCAGGAACAGGTCTTCGAATTCGCGCACATAGTCGCGGCCCGGCTCAAGGGGTTCGGAATGGAAGGCAAGCTCCCAGTATTTTCCAACGGCAACCGCGCCCGTGTCGAGATTGTATTCCAGGCGGCGGCCAGGTTCGAGCTTGTAGATTCCCTTCCAAACGGTTTCGGGACCGGGTATGTAGCGCAGGGTGAGATAGTGATGAACGGACTGGAGATTCAAGTCCGGCCGTGCGGGCAATGCGGCCAGCAGAGCCTTGATTTCACTGGCGAACAGAAACCGGCCGTCCTGTTCTGCATAATAGAGCGGCTTGATTCCGAACCTGTCCCGCATCAGCAACACGCGCCGCGCACGGGGATCGTGGATGCACAGGGCGAACATGCCTTCGAGGCGTTCGAGCGCGGCAGCGCCCCCGGTTTCGTACAGATGGGGAATCACTTCGGTGTCGCTTTGCGTAGTGAACGCGCAGCCCTGCGCTTTGAGATCCTCGCGCAGTTCGCGGTAATTGTAAATTTCGCCGTTGAACACCACGCCGGTTCCGCGCGGGGTGCGCATGGGCTGCGCGCCGCCGGACAGGTCAATGATGCTCAAGCGGCGCATGCCGAAGGCGAACCCGTCAACGGCCCAAGCGCCTTGATCGTCCGGGCCGCGGTGCGCCATGGCCTCGTTCATGCGCGCCACAGCCTCGCGGCCCTGGTCCGCGGAAACACCGCCGATGATTCCGGCTATGCCGCACATAACGCATCAACCTTTTTTATGGCCGTACATCCACAGGCTCCACCCGAAACGCCGCGCCCAGCTTTTTTTCACGAATCGCGGGAGGACCAGCCCCACGCCGGGCAGCATGGTCCTGAAAACAGAATCCAGCTCCGTGCCGAGGATCTTGAATTTCAAATCGCCGGAATAGTCTTGAAGCGCCCGGCGCATTTCTTTCCGGGTCACCGGCCATGTGTGCGGATTTCCCTCTTCCCGGTATCCGTCGCCGTAGCGCGAGGCGAGCTGCAATGGGTCGAGAAACCGCTTTTCATAATGCAGAAAACCCTCGACATATTCCGTGAGGTACCAGCGCCAGAGGGAGCGCCTGTTGTAGAGCATGATGCCGAATCCGCCGCCCGGTTTGAGCACGCGCATCATTTCCGACAGTGATTGTTCGAGGTTCGGGGAGTGGTGCAATACGCCCCAGGAATAGGAGTAATCGAAATACGCGTCCGGAAGCGAAAGCCTGTTTGCGTCTTCCAAATGAATGTCCGCAGCAAGGCCTTTGATCTCGAAGCGGCGCTTGGTCTGCTCCACGGCGGTCGGGTTAAGATCCACGGCAGTGACATCCGCGCCGTTCAGCGCCCAGAGCATGGCCATGGTTCCCATGCCGCAGCCAATCTCGAGCACGCGGGTTCCCTGTCCGTAGCTGCCGAAAGGAAAGAGCCGCCCGAACGGCCTGTGGTCGTGCAGAGGCGCGTTCCAGGAGAAAAACTCGCGGTCCACCCGCTCGAAGAACTCCGGCGTGCCGAGCGTATACTGCCCGTCGTCGTATGCGGCGCGGCCGTGCACGCTGCCGTAAGTCATGGGGTTCTCCGCCCACCACTCACGAATGCTGCCCGTGTTTGCGTCTGCCGCCATATCAGCGCTTCCCCCGCACAAAATCCGCGCACACAAGAAAAGGCGTTGCCATCACGAAACCGATTGTGATGGCCAGTTCGCCCAGCATGTATCTCTCCAGAACCCGGCGTAGGCGCAGCGCGCGAAGAGCGCGGCCGTCAAGCTCGAAGTCGCGCCTGCGCCCGTTCAGCGCGCGGACGCGCGACCCGTTGCGCGCAGAGGCGCGCAGCGCCGCCTTCTCGATGCCCCCGAAGCCAAGGCCGATAGCGTCGGGATACAGCAGCACGATTTGCCGTGCGCCGGCAAGCCGCGGACCTGCATCCTCTCCGGCTTTCACGGTGATGAACTCGCCGTCCGGGTATCTTTCAATAAAAAGATCGCGCATGTATTGTTCGCCGCGCGGGTTGGCCTTTTGCCACAGTACTTTGCGGTATGCGGCAATCGGCGTGAGCGTGTGCGCCCGCGCCGCCTCAAGCCCGGCGCTGAAGGTGAAGCAGTACAATCCCACAGTGTTTTCCATGGCATGACTCCGGGCCGCGCCTGTGCATGCACCAGCGCGGCGCATTGCGCAATTACGCGCTTCCCTTTTCCGTGCGCTCCATTCCCGCCTGCTTCATCACTCTCCGGTAAATATCCGCGAACCGCGCCTCGGTTTTGTGCGGCGCCCAGCGCTCCTGTGCGTGCGCGTATGCGGTCCTTCCGAGTTTTTCCCTGAACGCATGGTCAGCGATGAGCTTCTCGATGGCCGCGCGCCAGGCGTCAACCGTGTTGTCAACCAGCATCACATGATCGCCCTGCAGTTCCGGCACGGGCCGGCCCGCGCGGCGGTTCAGCGCCACCGGCAGCCCGGTCAGCAGCGGCTCGAGCACGGACTTGCTGATTTCCCAGAACTCGGTGTGCGTGGCGAAAATGTCGTACTCCGGCAGGCTGCGGCACAATTCGTCATTGGGGATTGCGGTCTCGAAGGAAATGCGCTCCGGGGCGCCGCACTCCTGCGCCGCGCGCACCAGGCGGCCGTGGTATTCGCCGTCGCCGACCAGGGTCAGATGCGCGCCGGGGATCCGCGCCACGGCCCGGATGAGGTTCTCCGGATTTTTCTCCCGGAACTGGCGTCCCACGGAAATCACGCGCACGGGATCGTGCAGCGCGTAGTCGTCCTTTTTGCGAAGGTGTTCCGGATTCAGAACATTGTAGGCGACTTCGTAGTGCGAGACGCCCATGTTCTGGAGGTACGGCACGATGGGCTGATACACGGGAAGCACGAGGTCCGCGTGGCGCAGGGAGAGCCGCTCGATGTCCCGCGTAGCGTTAGTGTAAATGCGGTCCTTGAGGCTCGAAGCGCGGCCGCGCATGTCCTCGTCCCGGTTGATGTGCAGGGACACGACATAGGGAATGCCCAGTTTGCGCTTGATTACGGACGCGGCGAACGCGTTGAGATAATTGCCGTGGCAACGGATCATCGCGGGCCGGATGCGGCGCGCCAGGTCCACGGCGGGAGCGGCCCATGACTCGAGCAGGAATGGGCGGAAGCCCAGAGAACGCGCGAATGTCTTTTTGTCCGCGGGCAGATTATGCAGGTGCAGAGCCGCGCGGCCCACGGTCTTTTGCAGCGCCGCCGCATCCGGGCGGTCGGCGTTGGTCATGAGCAGATGCACCTCGTCGAACAGTTCGCCGGGGTTGTAATATCGTGCGGTGATCTCGCCCTTTTGCACGAGTTCGGAGAGATGGTCCGGTACCATGACGAGGAGAGGCTTCATCGAGTTTCCCTCCTGTAAGCCGCGAACAAATCCGTGCTGAACGCGGGAGCGGCCGCGCCGAGCGCATGCGACACGCGGTTGCACGCCAACGCTCGGGCCGCGGGCGCAACCAGCGCGCGCAAACGGCCGATGCCCAGGCTCAAGAGCATGCCGGCGGCGTCCTCGTCCGCGATCTGGCGCCCCGTGAGCGCTTGAACGGACCACCCGCCGGGCGCGGCGCGCAGATCGCTCAATGAATATTCCTTAATGTGAATGGGGTCCAGAAGCACAGGCGCACGGCCGAACAAAGCGCGTACCCGGTTGGACAACCGGTCCCGGTTCGGAGTGCTGATAAGCAACAGCCCTCCGGGCCGCACAAGCTCGCCCGCTTTCTCGAATACCGCTTGCGCGGACGGCAAGTGCTCAAAAACTTCGTTCATGTACACGGCGTGGTACGGCCCGCCCTGGTGATCGAAAAAGTTGCCCTGCAAAAATTGCAGGCGCGGCGCGTCTCTTTGGTCGAGCGTTGCGCGCCGGGTTTCTGCAAGGGCCAAGGCTTCGGCCGAGGCGTCCAGGCCGGTGATGCGGCGCACGCGCTCCCCGCCCCGGCGCGCCATCTCGAACGCGGTGAACCCGATGCCGCAGCCCGCATCCAGCAAATCCCACGGTGTCGAATCCGCGGACAGCAGGCGCGCGCATTGCGCAAGCATCCATCGCGCGGTCTCGCGGCGAATGAAGTCCCACCACGCGGAACCGAAGAAGGTGTCGTGCTCTTCGCGCACCTTGCCGGAATAATATTCGCCCTGGCGCGCGGCTTCCCGGCGCAGCGAATCCTTATCCATGCGCGGCTCCTCCGGGAACGAAATTCCGCACGGGTTCGAGCCATGCCTGCAACGCATCCTGTCCCTCTGTCTCCCGCTTGAGCCAGGCGAAGAGCATGAACGCGCGCATGACCTGGTCTCCGCTGGCGGCCGCGCCGTTGCAGTAGGCGTCATAATGCCCGAGCGCCCACGACGGGTCAAAGCCGAAGGCGGACAGGCCCTGCATGGCGTTGCGCATCAGGGACTTGACCGGTTCCTGGCGGATCCAGAGATCGAAGCGGATGTTCCAGCCCATGCCGCGCTTGTCGTCGTACGCCAGCTCCGGCCCCACGCGCGCCGCGTACAGGTCTTTGAGCACGGCCTTGTTCCGGCGGTGCGTGAAAAGAGAGCCGATGCGCAACCTGTCCGGAATGTCCGCAACCGCGCGGATGAGGCCCCAGTCCAGAAACGGCGCGCGCACCTCGACCTGGGCGTGCATGCCGGAAATGTCCGGCAACAGATAATTGGACGCGACGGTTCCAATGAACAGGTTGCGCCACATGTGATAATCGGAATACCGCCTGAACGAAGCGCGCTGCGCGGAATCGGACAGGCTCCACAGAAAAGGCGCGCATGCGGACAACAGGGCCTGGCCGTCAACTCCGAGCGCCGACACAAGCGCGGCCAGCGCGGCGCGTTCCTTTTCCATGAGGAAAGCGGGCCATCCATTGCGCTTCAGAGATTTGAGCGCGCGCGGCAGAACCGCGGCCGGGGCCGCGGACATGGCCAGGCGCAGCAAGCCGCTGCGCAGGCGCACGCGCTCGTCGCCGCGGTATCCGAAGAAGATTTCATCCGCGCCGTTTCCGGTGATCGCCACGCGCACCCCATGTTTGCGGATGGTTTTCAGGATGTCGTAAAGATACACGAGAGGCAGCATGTCGCACGGCTCGTCGTAATGCCGATAGGCGTCGGGGAGGTTGCTGAAAATGCGATCCGGGACGAAATTTTCTTCAATGAGTTCGAGTCCGAGGATACCGGCCGCGCGGCGCGCGTTGGCGCGCTCCAGGCTCTTGTGCGCGCCCGACTCGTAGTCTATGTTGAAAAGCCGCATGTCGTAGCCGATGTCCCTGCACAGGCACGCGAGCAACCCTGAATCCACGCCGCCGCTGAATGTGAGGGCGAGGGGCACATCGGCGCGCGTGCGGATCTCCAGGGCGCGGCGCAGATCGCGCTGAATCGAGTCAGGGGTCACGGAGGCGCGGCTGCGGCCGAACTGCAGCGCGGCGTAGCGCCTGGTGTCAACGGCCGCGCCGCGCGCCCAGTGCGTGCGCACGGTTCCAGGCTCGATCTTTTCGCACCCCCTGTAAATGCAGAGCGGCGCGGGAATGCATCCGCAGTGCAGAAACAGGAGCATGGCCGCGGAGTCCAAATCGCCGGGCCAGCCCGGGAGGTCGCGGAAAGCCGTTGGACTCGAGCCGAACGCCAGCCCGCCGCCGGGCATGTTCCATGCGAACAGCGGCTTTTTGCCCAGAGGATCGCGCGCCAGGGTGAGGGCCTTTTCCTTGCGATCCCACAGGGCCGCGGCGAACATGCCTTCCGCCTTGCGGAGAAACTCCGCGCCCTGCGCCGCCAGGCCTGTGAGAAACACCTCGGTGTCGCTCTCCGTGGCGAACTCGTGCCCCGCGGCGCGAAGGTCCTCGCGCAATTCCTTGTAGTTGTACAACTCCCCGTTGAATGCGATGACATACCGGCCGGTGACATCGGTCATGGGCTGCGCGCCGGTTTGCAGATCGATGATGCTCAACCGGTAATGCGCGAGAAAACAGAAATCGCCCTGAAACACGCCCTGCTCGTCCCGCCCGCGCCACGCCACGCGCGCGGCCGCGCGCTGCAACGCCTCATCGGGCACTCGCCGGGTTCCCTGTATTACGCCGAAAAATCCGCACATGCTGTCAGCTCCGGGCCTGGTCTGGCCGGATGTTGTTTTTAATCAGTTCCACGAACTGCCGCCTCTCGTCCGGGGGCACGCACCGGGTGGCGGCCAGCAGAGACACATACGCCGCGCCGCCAAGGGCCAGGCCCGCGATCAGGCGCGCGGCAGGGCCGCCCGGAAACTGCTGCGCGAGATGCATGGCGCCCGCGGTCCCGGCCCCGCACACGGCCAGGCGCGCCAGAAACCCGGCGCCGTACCGGACCGGGATGTAGCGCACCGCCACCTGGCGCACGATGATGAAATGCGCCACATAGGCCGCGCAGGTGGACCACGCAGCGGCCACGATGCCGTGCCCGGGAATCAGCCACAGGTTCAGCGCAACATTCAGTCCGGCCGCCACCAGGGTGGACCACATTATCACGGCGCCTTTTTTGTATGCGTGCAGCGTGAAGGTGTGCACGCCCAGAAGCTGCACCACGGCAATGCCGCCCACGACCCAGGGAAAAATCACCGCGCCGCCAAGGTACTCCCGGGTCGTGAACACTTCAAGCAGATCTCTTCCCTGAATGGTAAACAAAAGCACTGCGGGCGCATAGACCAGCATGAGGGCGCGAAACGAGCGTTCGAGATAATGTCTGGCGCGGTCCTCACGGCCCTCGGCCACAGACGATGTCACGAAGGGAAGCAATATGGAATACACCGGAACCGCCAGTTCCATGGCGAAAAGGGCGATGCCGTAGGCGACGGAATACACGCCCAGCTGATCCATGCCCGCCAGTTTCCCGATGATGAATTTGTCGCTGTGCTCCACAATGAGCAGCGCCAGGCCGGAAACGAACATGATCAGGCCATAGGAGTAATACTTTTTGAGATGCTTGAAAGCCCCCGCTTGAAGCGGCGCAAAAGCCGTCTTGCGCGACACCGCGCGCCCCATGAGCAACAGCAGCAGGACCTGCTTGAACACGAGCGTGCCGAGCACGCCCGCGAGGCCGAAGGCATAGACCGACGCGATCATGACCCCCAGCTCCAGCATTGAGGACCATGTAATAATGCGCGCGTAATCCCGCGCCTGCCGGTTGTTCAGGGCCTGTGAAAGAAACAGCGCGTTGAGGGCCTGCAGCGGGATGAGCGCAACGGAAATCGCGAACAGTAAGGGCTGTATGCCCGCATTGCCGTACAGCCCGACAACAGGCGCGCGGAGCGCGATGAGCGCGGCGGCCACAATCAGGGTCTCGATCAGCATGATCTGCGCCAGACTCCAGAACTCGCGGCGGCGCGCGTCCTGTGACGGTTCCGCCGGAATGTACACCTGGAGCGACGAGTTCGTTCCCATGACGCAGATGATGTTCGCCAGGGAAGCGAATGCGGTGAGGATGGAATAGACGCCGAGTTCGCTTTGCGTGAGCGCGCGAGTGAGAATGGGGAGAACGATAAGCAGACGCAGCTTGAGCACGACCTGGACAAAGCCGAGCGTGAGAACCTGGCCGCCGAATGACTGGTGTGTGGAGTCTTTCATTCCGTGTCGTAGAACCCGCTCTGTTTCACGCCCCAGAACCCGAGGCGCCAGGGGCTGATGCCCTTGATTGCGATGCCGCACTCCCGGAGCGTGGGAAAAATCTCATGCTCCGACCATGTGTCGTCCCAGTGGTTGCAGTACCCGTCGAACAGGTTGAGGAACCGGTACTCGCGGTCCGGGTGCTGAATGGTGGGGAATACGATCATGCCAAGATATTTCAGGAAAGGAATCCTGTTGAACCATGTCCAGAAATCCGAGGCGAAGGGGCGGATGATGCGCGCCGCAGCGGCTGGAGACATGTTGCGGAACAGCCGGATCCAGGTGAATTCTATCCACATGTAATACATCGCGAAGATCAATTCGCGCAGCGGCCGGGTCCGGCCCGGCTCGCGCACGCTGATGGGCACAATGCTGGACGCGTATATCCAGAAATTCAGGTGCCCGCCCTCGGACGCCATGTCAGCGGCCGCGCGGATGGCGTCCCGCGTACGCCCGGTGTGGTGCAGCACGCCGAACGAAAAAACATAATCGAACGATCCGGGCCGGAACGGCAACGCGAATACGCTGGCCTGAACCATGAGGATCTTTTGCTTGTATTCCGGATAGCGCTCCCGGAGAATCTTGCGGAAAATGTCCACGCCTTCAGTAAGGTCCACGGCTGTGACATGCGCGGGATCGTACCGGCGCAGGATCTCCACCGAGTACTGGCCCACGCCGCAGCCGATATCCAGAACTGACCGGCCCCTGGCGCACTCATGCGCCCGGCCCTCGTATCCGTTGCAATCGAACACATTATGCGTCTCGAAAGCGGGGTCCGATCTGTCCAGAATCTTGTAATTCAGCCCGCGGCCCCGGTCAATCTTCGTCCATTTGTAATTCCATGTGGGGTTGTAGCCCGAGTCTTCGGTGATGAAGCGCGGGATGCCGTTTGTCACCGGAAAAGACTTGCCGCAGGAAACGCAAGATAGCCTGGCTTCCAGAATCTCGCCATCGTCCGGATCGCGCGTTTCCGCGGTCAGCGCCAGATCTCCCCGGCACAGGGGGCATGCCAGCAGTGCGAGAGCGGAGTCATACATGGTCCGCGCCCTCCGGCCCGGCGCACCCCGGCTCGAAACCGTCCGGATACCCGAACCAGTCCGGCACCAGACCGCGCATGCGGCTGCGCAGAAATTCGATGTCGCCGCCGGTCAGATACTCGCGGTAGCCTCCGATCAGGCCTTTGCGCACATGAAAAGCTTCTCCAGTTTTCTCGATGTCTCCTGTTGCGAACACGGGCAACCCGGTGCCCTGGTACCTCAACGACTTCTTGTCCGCATCGTCCTTCTCCATCTTGCGCATTTTGTCGAAATCACTGAACTCCACGGCTTCGCGGATC
>Ga0101944_10006097_pt1 | contig 13086 bp, 13 predicted proteins | sample DewCreD2012metaG_FD_75245 | JGI IMG/M metagenome (GOLD analysis project Ga0101944, IMG submission 75245) | Hot spring sediment bacterial and archeal communities from British Columbia, Canada, to study Microbial Dark Matter (Phase II) - Dewar... ... | reverse complement strand
GGAATTGATTCGGCTGCGAAATCTCATCAAAGCGCTGGAAAAAATCGAGGGCCGCAAACTGGAACTGTTTCAGTCACAGGAAACCGCTCGCCGTCGCAAAGAAGAAATCGCTCGTAAACTGCCTCTCATCGAGACCAATCTGCGCCCGCTGGAAACAAAATACGAGACACTTTCAGCAGAATTGGAGCGGCTAAAATCGCCGCCTGATTATCGCGCCGCCGAAAAGCACTTTACCGAGACAGAAACAGCCGCCCTGCTGGGAGAAAACCCCGACCCGGGCTTTCTCAAAAAACTCTCCGAACTGCGCAAAGCGCTGATGAACGAATACGGATATGCCGGGAACAAGGTCCTGGCATTGCGCAACCACCTTTTCCACTGGCAACAGGTTCTAAAGGAATTAGAAAAAGAAGCCACGACCATCGAAACCAATCTACAGAATATGCCGCCAACCTGGGCCAGGCGCGCCGAGAGCGAAGCCCGGCTGAGGCAATTACGTGAGCATACCCTGGGAGTCATTCGCAATGAAATCGACCAATTGACAAACTTTCATGCCGGCTTGCTGGCTGCCACCCGCCCGCAGGCCGAGACGGAAAAGGAAATCCGCGCCAAAGAGCAGGAACTGGCGCGGGTGGAACAAAACCTGGCGGTTTTCCGCAAGGATTACGAAACCATGCAAAAGGAACTGGCCGAGGCCGAGGCATCCCTGACAATCAACGAGGACGCCTGGTTGAGTGAGTACAAACCATCGGGCGCAGTGACGGCCAAACACATCGCCCGCGCTAAAGTGGAGGCTTACCAAATGTCGCTGACGGCCAAAAACAGCCAGGAATTGCTGGAGGAAGTCGTCCAGCGCTTCATCAACGAGCCTCAACGCTTCCCGCTCTGGCTGCAATACATGGTCATCCACTTTTCAGGCATGCGTTACCGCAGCGCGCACGGCTCGTGGGCCAGCCCGCGCGATTTGCTCCTGCGCCTGCACACAGCGAAAACAGAACGAGAATTGCAAGCAATGGACGATATTGCCATTGAGGAACGCTGCCGCGCCAAGGCGGCGCTTTACCAAACGGGCAATTCCAACCGCCCGCCTCTGGCGCAAGCCTCGGAACCGGCCTGGAAAAACAAACTGGCGGAACATCTCAAAGGTCTGAGCGGCGGCCCAAAAACACGCCGCGCTGCGCTAATTGCCCTGACTATTGATGAACGCCGTTATGAATTGGAAAAAATGAGCGAGGACGAAGCCCTGGCCGAAATCGAAGCGATGAAAGAGACCTTTCCGGCCTGGGCCTGGAAAGAAATTGTGGCTGTTACGCCCCTGCGCGTCCATCACGTTCAAGATTTGAACTGGGAAAAACTGACTCCCGAAGAAGAAGCGCAGAAAAACGCCCGTGAATATTCGGAATTGCGTGCGGTCATTGGAAAATGGCGCGAAGACAACACAACCCTGTGGCGCGATGAGCACGCCCGCACGCACCGGCTTATCGTCAGCCGGGCAGTGTGCAACGAAACCGCCGAACACTGCCAGCACCTGCGCGGACACAATCCGCCCGGCGGCCTGACCGCCAAAGCGCCCTGGTACATGAAGCACGAAAAAGAAGGCAAACTGCCCGGCACACCGCGCCCGTACTTTACCAAGCCCAAAAAGCGCGAAGATTTCACCGTAGGGGCCAGCATCCTGTGGCTGCGCTTCGTCTCGGAGCAAATCAGCCCCTGGCGGGTGGCGCGTCCGTTGGCCACAAAGGACGGCGATACTTTGCTCGACCCGCAGGTAATTGGCAAGAGCAACTGGAAATATACCACAACCGACATGGTAGCGCGCACTCGCACATTCACCGACGCCGAGAAAAAGCAGGTTACGCAAGAACAATGGCTGCGCTGGATTCATGAAGCAACCGTCGCCGCGGTAGGCGATACCGCCGACGGCCCGGTGGTGCTGACCTTCGAGACCGCCCTGCCCGATGATGACCCCGGCTTGTCCTCGATTGGCCTGTTCCGCATCTGGCTCTCGAATGCGCTTTTCATGGGGAGCGAGGACAACTACAACGGCTCTTTCGTCGGCTTCGTGCCAGAGGGCGATGTGCCATACGAACACTTGCGCGAAATGCTCGACTGGAACAAAATCCTGCGCCGCGAAGTGATGCCGCCAGAGGCGTTGAGAGCGTACCAGGAGAAGTATTTGCGAGGCGGGTAAACAGGAACAATCCCCGACACCATCCCCTGCATCCAAAATACCCTTCACAGTTGACAGATGGACGGGTACAATCTTGTCACAACAGGCTTTTTGACGCTAATTGTAAAGAGTCCCGTTTTGGGGCGATGGCGGAATCGGCAGACGCAACAGACTTAAAATCTGTCGGTGGAGACACCGTGTGGGTTCGACCCCCACTCGCCCTACTCATCGCATGTCATTGCGAGGGTCGCATGGTCTCGATACGCCCGAAGAACGCGGGCTACTCGACCAGCAAATCTCGCAATGACATCTTCATCGAAAGGTGAACGATGTACTTCGACCGCTCCCTGCTCGAAGAACTGGAAGACAAAGCGCTGGCCCCCTACGGGATGCGCAGCCGCGACACCAAAGGCCGCGCCTATCTCGACAGCGAACCCGACTACCGCACTTCCTTCCAACGCGACCGAGACCGCATCCTTCACACCACCGCCTTCCGCCGCCTGGAATACAAGACCCAGGTCTTCATCAACTACGAGGGCGATTACTTCCGCACCCGCCTGACGCATACCCTCGAAGTGGCCCAAGTTGGCCGCACCCTGGCGCGCGCCCTGGGCGGCAATGAAGACTTGGTGGAGGCCATCTGCCTGGCGCACGACCTCGGCCACTCCCCATTCGGGCATTCCGGCGAGGTGACTCTCAACCGACTGATGAAGGATGCTGGCGGCTTCGACCACAACAAGCAATCCTTCCGCATCGTCACCGAACTGGAACAGCGCTACCCCGAATTCCCCGGCCTAAACCTGACCTGGGAAGTGCGCGAGGGCGTCGTCAAGCACGAATCGGAATACGACATCTCCGACGCGCGCGACTTCAACCCCGAACTGCGCGGCAACCTGGAGACTCAAATTGCCAACGTAGCCGATGAACTGGCCTACACCACCCACGACCTGGATGACGGATTGCGCTCCGGCATGATATCCCCGCACATGCTCGAAGGAATCGCCCTGTGGCAAACCCTCAAAGAGACCTTCAACTGGCGCGGCCCGCTGCTGGATGACATCGAACGCCACCGCATGATTCGCCACCTGGTTGGCCTGCTCGTCACCGACATGGTGCAGGCCACCGACCGGCGGCTCAAGGAAAGCGGCGCGAAATCATCGCTCGATTTGCAGAAACTCGACCACAATGTGGTTGGGTTTAGCGACGACATGCGCCGCCGCAACCGTGAATTGAAGGATTTCCTGTACCAGAACCTCTACCGCCACTACCGCGTGGTGCGCATGCAGGTCAAAGCCGAGCAAATCATCGCCAACCTGTTCCATGCCTACCGCGAAGAACCCGCCATCCTGCCCGGCCAGTACCAGAAACTGGCGCAAATTCGCGGCCTGGAACGCACCATCTGCGATTACATCGCCGGGATGACCGACCGCTTCGCCATCGAAGAACACCAACGCCTGTTCGACCCCTTCCTGAAACCCTGAACTTCCCTTATCAACTTTTTGGGAAACTCCGGGTGGCAGGTCACACACTCCCGGAGTTTTCTCTTTTCTAGCGAAACGTCCCGAAGCCTGCCTAAACCCGGCAAAGTCGTCAAAAAGAACTTTCGGGACGGAACTTCCATATGATTGCCAATCCGTTTTTGTAAGGAGAACGCCATGCCCGAACCCATCTACCTGACCGCCGAAGGAGCGGAAAAACTCAAGCTCGAACTGGCCGACCTGAAAGGCCCGCAGCGCGAAGCGCTTGCCAGGCGGCTGCGCGACGCCATCCAAATGGGCGACCTTTCTGAAAATGCCGACTACCACAAGGCCAAAGAAGACCAGGCCTTCCTCGAAGGCCGCATCCAGGAATTGGAATACATCCTGTCTGCCGCCGAAATCATCGAAGGCACTATCTCGAAAGACGTGGTGAGCGTGGGCGTGACGGTCACGGTGCAGGAGGACGACTTCGAGCCGGAGAAATATTACATCGTCGGCGCCAAGGAAGCCGACCCGCGCGCCGGAAAAATCTCCAACGAATCGCCGATTGGCCGCGCGCTGATGAACCACAAGGTTGGTGATGTGGTCGAAGCCCAAACGCCCGGCGGCACGCTCAAACTCAAAATCCTGAATATTGAATAACGTTCCAACCCCGCCCCTCCCCAGGCGGGGTTTTTCTTTCGAAATGCAAAACACAACCGCAAAATGTGATATTTATCACAGAATTTATCTGCTTTATGAGGGATACTTCGTTCATACCAACAGTCTGCGAAAGGAAACAGTTATGAGCGAAATTATCAACAACCGCCAGCAGCGCATCGAAATCATGAAAAACCTGATTCGACAGTTACACAACGGCGTATCCGAAGAACAGGTGAAACACCAGCTCGAAACCATGCTGGATGAAGCCGATTACAGCGATGTATTCCTGATGGAAGTCCAACTGGTGCAGGAGGGCATTTCAGCCGAAAAAATCCAGGAGTTGTGCGACACCCACACCCGCGTGCTGAAAAAGCACCTCGACCTGAGCGAAACTCCCGAAACGGTGGCCGGGCACCCGGTCCATACCTTCGTGCAGGAAAACCGCGAACTGGTGAAAACCACCGCGCAAATCCGTCTGCTGATGAAAAAACTGGAGGCCCTGCCCGACGATGCTGACGCCACCGAGCCAATGCGCGCCATCCAACAGTTGCTCAACAACCTGATGGATGTGGACAAGCACTATCGCCGCAAGGAATACCTGCTCTTCCCCTTCTTTGAGAAGAACAACCTGCCCGGCCCACCGATGGTGATGTGGGGCAAACACGATGAAGCCCGCAACCTGCTTAAAGAGACCATTGCCGGGTTGCAGCAGGCAGAAACGATGACCGCTGCCGAAGCCAGGGCATACAACCTGTTCACCGTCACCCCAGCCATCGAAGCCATCGACGACATGGTTTACAAGGAAGAGAAAATCATGTTCCCGACTGCGCTCAACCTGCTGACCGAGCAGGACTGGTACGAAATCTATCTCCAGAGCGATGAATACGGCTATTGCCTGTTCGCCCCGCAGTTCGAGTGGACGCCCGAGGGTGGCTTCCACAAAGAGATTAAGAAACCGGCCGCGGCAGGAGGCAGAATCCAAATGCCAACCGGCAGTTTCTCGCTCGAGGAGTTAATCGCCGCGCTTGGAACCCTGCCCTTCGACCTGACCTTTGTGGACAAAGACGATACCGTGCGCTACTTCAGCCCGGGCAAGGAGCGCATTTTCGACCGCTCGCGCGCCATCCTGGGCCGCAAGGTGCAATATTGCCACCCGCCCAAGAGCGTGCATATCGTCAACCAGATTGTGAAAGATTTCAAGGCGGGTAAACAGGAGCGCGCCCGCTTCTGGATTAACATGCACGGGCGGCTGATTTACATCTGCTACTACGCCGTGCGTGACGCCCAGGGCGGGTATATGGGAACGCTCGAAGTCACCCAAGACCTGACCGAAGTCCGCGCGCTGGAAGGCGAGCGCCGCCTGTTGATGTATGACGAGGAGTAGGAAATGGATATCACATCCCAAACCAAACTCTTCGACTTGCTGGAAGCCTACCCGCAGCTCGAATCGCAAATCATGAACATCGCCCCACCCTTCCAGAACTTGAAAAACCCGGTGCTGCGGCGCACGGTGGGCAAACTTGCCACGCTGGAAAAGGTCGCCCAAGTGGGCGGGATGGAGGCCAGCAACCTGGTCAACACCCTGCGCCGGGTGGTTGGGCAGCAGGAACTCGGCGTGGAGCCAGCCTCCAACCCAAAGGTCGAAATCCCGCGCGCCGCCGATGACCCGGACTGGCTTGCCGGGGAAGCGCAATTCACCATAGATGGCACGGAACTGCTGCGGCGCGGCGAAGTGCCGCTCGGCAGGGTCAATGAACTGCTGGGCAAACTGGAACCGGGGCGATTCCTCCTGCTCCTGACCAACTTCGAGCCGTCGCCGATTCTCGATGCAATGCAAAAGCAAAACCGGAGGGTATTTCATAAAGTCCGCCCCGATGAGCCAGGCCAGCACCTGACTTTTATCGGGTAATGCGCGAACGGAAAGACGTTTGGAGGAACGGGCTGGGGTCAAAAATCTCCCAAATTTTGACCCCAGCCAACATCCCCTTGAATTTGCGCAACTATCGGTTATAATCTCGCCGCTTTGGAAAGGACGGCCCCATGCTGAGCGTCCATGAAGCGCGCGAGCGCATCCTTGCCCAATTTTCTCCCCTCGACACAACCCGATGCCCGCTGGAACTGGCTGCCAGTCGCGTGCTGGCGGAAACCATTCGCGCTGAAAGCGATTTACCGGCTTTCGACAATTCCAGCGTGGATGGATTCGCCGTCCGCGTGATGGATGTAGCCGCAGTTCCAGTCAGATTGCCGGTTGTAGCCGATGTTCCCGCCGGGAAAGCGCCCAATTTCAGGCTGCAAGCCGGCCAGGCGGCGCGGATTATGACCGGGGCCATGCTGCCCGCCGGGGCCGACGCGGTGGTGATGGTGGAAGATACCGATTTCGGCCATCGCGCCGCCGGAGCGTCCGCCCCGCAACAGGTTTGTATCCAGAAGACGGTCAGGCCAGGCGAAAACCTTCGCAAGCGCGGCGCAGACTTGCGTGCCGGGCAAGAGATTTTGCCAAAAGGACAGGTCTTGCGCCCGCAAGATATCGGGATGCTGGCGATGCTGGGCGCGGCGACTGTCCCAGTGTATCGCAAACCAAAAGTTGCCATCGTTTCGAGCGGCGATGAACTGTTGCCGGTGGATGCCCCGCCCGAAGACGGAAAAATCCACGATACCAACACCTACACGCTGGCAGCGATGGCCGCCCAAACAGGCTGTGAAGTGCTGCGCCTGGGCGTGGCCGCCGACCGGCGCGAGGCAATCCAGGCTATTCTCGACCAGGCGGTGGAGGCTGGGGTGGATGTCATCGTCTCATCGGCAGGGGTCAGCGTGGGGGCTTTCGATTTCGTCAAGGAAGTGGTAGAAAGCGCTGGAACGCTGGATTTTTGGAAGGTGAACATGCGCCCGGGCAAGCCGCTGGCGTTCGGATCGTACCGGGGAATCCCGTTTTTTGGGCTGCCAGGCAACCCGGTCTCGTCGTTTGTGGGGTTCCTGGTCTTTGCGCGGCCAGCGCTCAGGCGGCTGGGCGGCCTCGAAGCGGCGAGACAAGATACAGTGAGGGTTGTTCTGGCTGAGGCGGTGGAAAGTGATGGGCGCGAGAGTTACCTGCGGGCAGTGGTGACGCGCGAAAACGGGATATCCACAGCAAGATTGACCGGTCACCAGGGTTCGGGTAACCTGTTCTCGCTGGTGCAGGCAAATGCTTTACTGATTATCCCAAGTGGGGTAAAATCCTGCCCGCCCGGAACCGAAGTAGAAGCATGGCTGTTGGAGAATTAACATGGATAAAAAATTGTACTGGGCTTCAGTGGCTTTGGCCGCCCTTGGCGTGGCTGTTTCTATTTACATGACCACCTATAAAATTGTGCATGAGCTGACGAGCAGCAACGCCATGTGCCTGGGCAGCGGTGATTGCGCCACTGTCAATGAAAGCGCGTATTCGGAGATTTTCGGCATTCCGGTGGCCCTGGTTGGCGTGGGTGGGTATCTCGCCATCCTGGCGGTGTTGCTGCTCGAAAAGTACGGAAAAAACAGGTTTTTGAAGGAAAACGGCTTGCTGGCGGTCTTTGGCCTGGGCGTTGGCGGGTTTGGCTTTACGCTCTACCTGGTGTACGTCGAGGCGTTCATTTTGAAAGCATGGTGTCCGTTCTGCGTCGTTTCGCAAATTACCATGACCATCCTGTTCACTATCACCATCATTCGCCTGGTTCGCCAACCGGTGTAATCACGAGGAGGAATTCATGCCACGCATTCGCTGTCACTATAACGATTGTGTTTTCAACGATGAAGGATACTGCTCTGCCGCCGCAGTGGAGTTCGACCCTGATACCGGCTGCGCCACCTACTCGCCCACCGACGGGGTGGCTACGGATGAGGACCAATGGGACGAGGAAGAAGAACTGGAGGAATGGGAAGACGAAGACGTTGACGAGGATGACTTGTGGTCGGATGACGAAGAAGACGAGTTTTAGCTAGCCACGCATTTTATTGAGGCAAACAACAGGGACGAAGTCTGTCACTCCGTCCCTGTTTGCTTTAACGGTTTACCCCTTCAGCCCGTACAAGAATATCCCCGCGGCAACGGCCAGGTTGAGCGAGGAAGCTCGCCCACGCATAGGGAGCGAGAGCAGGTCATCGCAGATTGTAATTTGTTCCTGGCTAAGCCCTTTTTGTTCGGAACCAAGCAGGAGAATGGTTGGTCTCTCGTCCAATTTGACATCCGCCAGGCGAGCCGTGGCATGGGCGGATGTACCGATAACCCGGAATCCGCCCGCTTTTGCCCAGGCAGCGAACGCGCCGAACCCGGCCTGGACAAACGGTTTCCAGAAGATGGTCCCCATGCTGGCGCGGACGCAGGCCGGCTGGTAGGGGTCGGCGCCACCGTCGAGCAGCAGCAGACCATCAGCGCCAACCGCGTCGATGGCGCGCAAAATCGAGCCGACGTTGCCAGGGTCTTGTGGAGAAACGAGAGCAACCGACAGGCGGAAGGGCGGGAAATCCTGAAAGGCAAGATGTTTTTGTCGAACCAGGGCGGCGATACCCTGTGGATTGTCTTTTTCCGCGAAAGACTCAAAGGCTGCCTCCGAAACCTGCGCGCAGCGGATGTTTTTCGCTATAAGCCGTTCGACCAGTTCTCGGCCAAAATCGCTGCGCAGCCGCTCCGGGCAATAGAGCAGGCTTTCGATATTCCAGCCCGCCTCGGCGGCTTCGCCAACGTGCAGGATTCCCTCCACCAGGAACAGCCCGCTTTCCTCGCGGGCCTTTTTTTGCCGCAGGGCGCGGGCCTGTTTGATGAGGGGATTGGAGGCGCTGGTAATCAGGTCAGGCATGACTATTTCACAACCAACTTCCCGGCCATGCCCGCCGCCAGGTGGCCGGGGATGCTGCAAATGACCTGGTACTCGCCCGCTTCGTCGATGGTGAATGTGAAGGTGCCAGATTTTCCAGGGTCGAGCCGCGCCTCGAACAGGATGTCCTCCAGATTGGCGTTGTGGTCGAAGTTGCCCTCGGCAGTAACTCCCTTCTTGAGAATGACAAAATTGTGTTCGATGGCGCCTTTATTGACCAGCTCGAGCGTAATTTCCTGCCCTGCCGGAACGGTGAGAGTCTTCGGCTCGAACATGAATTCGACCATATCGACCTTAAGGGTAGTGGACTCCCCTCCGTTGCCACACGCGGCCAACAGGAACGCGAAGATGAGCAGGATGACAAACAGGGAAAAGTGTGTGCGTTTCATTGTGAGTGTTTTTTTCTGTATGTAAGGTGAGAGAACGTCTCGCGCCACGTTACGCTGCTAAAACAGGAAGGGGATGAACAGTTTGCTCTTTTTCTTGTACTCAGCAAATTCGGGATAACGCGAGAGCGATTGATCCTTATTGCGCATCAGGCCAAACCAAAAACCAAAGACAAAAAAAGCCAGGATAGCGAGCGGCAGCCAATGCATGGCGAGCAGGGCAAAGCCCAAATAGATGAGCAGTTCGCCGAAATAATTGATATTACGCGCCCGCGCAAACATCCCGTCGGTAATCAGGTGTCCGGGATTGTACTTCAACTGGATGTATTTTTGCATATCGGTTGTAAAATGGCAGAAAACGCCAAAAATGTTCAGGCTGACGGCAATCGCAATCAGCCAGGGCGGCGCGTTGACATCCAGCCAAGTGATGAGGAACGGAGCGACCCAATAACTGGTCAAACCAACCAAGATGAACAAGCCATAGCCCAGGCCTTTATCGGTTTCCCACTGCTTATCGGGGAAAATGCTGCTCTTTAGCACCCATAGAATGCCATAAGTGCCATGCAGGGCCAGGTATACCCAAGCGGTGACGTTTTCCCAGCGTCCAAACCAGGCCATCATTGCCAGCACAGCCAGGAAGGTCAGGCTTTTGTGCGAATTGAGGAAGTATTTTTGCTTGAACATTCCAATTATCTCCCTTTGGATTGATATTTCCATTGCAGCACGCCATAATCTTTGCGGCCAGGGCCGCCCATGCCAACCATTTTACTCAACAAATCAGGCGCAATGGCAAAAAATAGGTACATAAACGGCAGGTAGCCGGGCATGTCCAGGCTGGCCTGGCCGCTGCGCAAAGCGCGGAGAATGCCTTCGGCCACTTGCGGCGGGTTGAGGGCCGGCAGAAAATCACCCATGCGCGGCATACTTTGGGATGAAACCTGCTTGCGAAAGAAATCGGTGCCTTCGACCGGCCCCAGGCGCACCACCGTGGCGCGCACGCCCGTCCCTCGCAGTTCGAGCGTCAGGGTTTGGGTGAACCCATCGATAGCGGCTTTGACGGCGGCATAGGCAGCATCGCCCCTGCTGATAAACAACCTGCCCGCCGATGAACTGATGTTGAAAATATGCCCACGACCCGCCGCAAGCATCAACGGCAACACGGCCTTAACGGTGTAAACCATGCCGTTATAGCCTACTTCCATCGTCCGCTCCATCTCATCGACCGGCATTTGGGCAACCGGCGTCCAGCGCGCAAAGGCGGCATTGTTGATGAGGACATCGATTCGCCCATTCTCCTTGTGGATCTCTGAAATCCACTGTTCCACATCCTTGCGGACAGAGACATCGCACTGCCGAAAGTGGATTTTCCCACTCCAGGGGCTGGCCGCCAGTTCGGCCTGCGCCGCTGCGATGTTTTCCGGGCTGATGTCGCAAACATAAACATCCCCGCCGTGGTCGGCCAGGGCCTGGGCAGTGGCCCAGCCGACCCCCTGCGCCCCGCCCGTCACCAGGCAGGTTTTCCCAAGTAGAAATTGCTCATCCATGTTGGTATCCTTGTCGGGTAAAATCATCGTCCCGAAGGCTTTAAGGAGCGAATTTGGTCATTTGCAGGAACCTTCGGGACGTTTCTTGTATAATACGGCGACTGGATTATAACCAAAAAGTTTGACTTCACGCATTAATGTTTCGACCGACATGGAAAAAAGGCCATCCCCAACCCTGGGCAGCCTGCTCTGGCTGCCAATAGGGCTTTTACTAAACATGTCCCCGCTCACAGCAGCCACGCTGACGCTGCTGGTTCTTTCGGCTTGTGGCACGCTATATTACTCGCTCAATTCCGATTTTTTTGGCCTGGCCGCGCCGCCCTTTGCCAAAATCACCTTCTCTGAGGATTTTACCGGCGTCACCATGCCCGATGGCCGCTCGTGGAAAATCACTTACGAGAAAGACACCACATCCACTTTTGCCGGCGTGGCGCGCAAAGTGATACACTGGCGCGAAGAAACAAAAATTCCCTTCGCTACGCACGATATACTCGTCACGAATGGCGACTATTCTTCGCCCGGGCAGGTTACGGCGCGCGTATATAACCATGCCGTTTATTACCAATGGTATACCGATAGTCCACCCAAAGGCACAATCAATCTTCTACACATTGTCCCACTCAACGAAGAAATTTATCACCAACTGCTGCAAATTCGTGACTGGAACCTGGTGACCATCAAAGGACGTGAAATCTTGCGCATCGAAATTTTTGATAGGCTGGGGAAATTCGAGGGATATTTCCAAGACGAAGGCTGTAATTCCATCCTCGTGACCTCGGTCGAAGTCCTTGCCAGAGGCACGCCCATCCCATAACGACAAAGAAGACCCAATGCGCCGCTACCTTTACTTCACCGTTTTTTTCTCTGGAATGTCCACCCTGGCCGCCGAATTCGGGGCCTCGCGCCTTTTACAGACCATCTATGGCTCCAGCAACCTGGTCTGGGCCAGCGTCATCGGGCTGATACTCATTTACTTTGCGGTTGGCTACCGGCTGGGAGGCCGCTGGGCCGACCGTTCACCGCACCCGCGCACGCTTTTCACCATCCTGGCGCTGGGCGCGTTTGCGCTAGGAGTTGTTCCGTTCATTGCCCAGCCAGTTTTGCGCGGCGCGGCGCTGGCCTTCGATAGCCTGAAACTGGACGCAGCCTTTGGCGCATTTGCCGCCACGCTCATCCTGTTCAGCGTCCCCATCACCCTGCTGGCGGTCACCTCGCCGTTTGTCATCCGGCTGTTGGTGGATGACCCCGCCCGGGCCGGGAACGTGGCCGGGGACGTGTACGCGCTCTCGACGCTGGGTTCCGTCATTGGGGCCTTCCTGCCCACGCTGGTCTTGTTTCCCCTTATTGGGGTAACTCTCTCCTTCCTGCTCTTTAGCGGAATCATGCTGCTGGGAGCGACCGCCCTGAAGCAGGCTCCAGGGCGGTCGCTCCCTTCCTGCTCATGCCGCTTTTCGTCTCGGTTCTCGCCGTCGCCAATGACTACCGCATCAAATCCACGCCAGGGCAAATTTTCGAGACCGAATCGGCTTACAACTACATCGAAGTGCTGGAAGTGGACGGCACGCGCTACCTGCGCCTGAACGAGGGACAGGGCGTCCATTCGCAGTATCACCCCACCGAGTTGTTCTACGGCGGGCCCTGGGAGCAGTTCTCGGTGGGGCCGCTGTTCAACAACCCGCCTTTCGATGTGAACCAGGTCGAGCGGATGGCAATCATTGGCCTGGCCGCTGGCACTGCTGCCCGCCAGGCAACCGAAATTTACGGGCCGATTCAAATTGACGGCTGGGAAATCGACCCGAAAATTATCGAAGTTGGGCAGGAATACTTCGAGATGACCCTGCCCAACCTGAACGCCTACGCCGCCGATGGCCGCTGGGGGCTGGAACACAGCCCCTATCACTATGACATCATCGTCGTAGACGCCTACCGCCCGCCCTACATCCCGCCGCACCTGACCACCCAGGAGTTTTTCCAGATTTGCGCCGACCGCCTGACCGAGGACGGCGTGCTGGCAATCAACATTGGCCGCGCCCCCAACGA
>Ga0101944_10006096_pt1 | contig 13086 bp, 13 predicted proteins | sample DewCreD2012metaG_FD_75245 | JGI IMG/M metagenome (GOLD analysis project Ga0101944, IMG submission 75245) | Hot spring sediment bacterial and archeal communities from British Columbia, Canada, to study Microbial Dark Matter (Phase II) - Dewar... ... | reverse complement strand
GTGCAAGAACCCCCCGAAAGCCTGCTCTACGCCGGGCGCTGGGAGGCTTTCGGGGGGTTCTTGCGCGGGTTCGGCTGGGCTGGACAAGGGTCGCCTCGTTTTTGTCCAAGTGCTTGTGGTACACGGATTGCGCGGATTGATGGACTTACACGGATATTTCCCATCAACAACGCAAGCGGAATCTGCGTTACGGGTTACACGGGTTGAATATATTTCGACAAATCAGCAGAACCGATGAAGGGCAGGTGACGGAAACGCTCATCGATGTCGATTCCGTAGCCGAAAACGTATTTATCCGGCACGTCGAAACCAACGTAATCGACCTGCACCGGCACTTCGCGGCGCATTTTCTTGTCGAGCAGGACGCAGACCCGCACGCTGAGCGGTTCGCGGGTGCGCAGCATGGAGAGGACATGCGCCAGGGTGCGCCCGCTGTCCACGATGTCTTCCACAAGCAAGACATGGCGGCCTTCGATGTTGGTCATCAGGTCGAGGTTGACGCGCACGTTGCCGCTGGAGGCGTAATTCCCCCGGCCATACGACGAAAGCGACATGCAGTCGAGTTCGTGCTGGATGGTGAGTTGGCGGGTCAGGTCGGCGGTGAAGGTTATCGCGCCGCGCAGCAGGCAGACGACGAGCAAGTCCTGCCCTTCATAGTCACGGCTGATTTGCGCGCCCAACTCGACGATGCGCGCTTTGATGTCCTCGGCGCTGACGAGGACTTCATCGATAAATTCGGTGTAATCTTGCATGGGTCACTCCGGTTTGTATTTGTCCAAATCGACCACCGCCACGAAGGGCAGGTTACGGTAGTATTCGTCGATGTCGAGGCCATAGCCAAAGACAAATTTGTTTTCGATGACGAATCCGCGATAGTGGATGGGGACGACCACTTCGCGGCGGGATTCTTTGTCGAGCAGGGCGCAGACGCGCAGGGATTTTGGCTTGCGGGTCTGGAGCATTTCTAACACGTGGGCGATGGTGTGGCCGCTATCGACGATATCTTCCACCAAAAGAACGTGCCGGTCCTCGATATTTGTCTGCAAGTCATAGGTGACGCGCACATTGCCGGTCGCCGAACGCGCGCCTGTGCCGTAGGATGAAATCGCCATGCAATCGATGGCGTTCAAGACGGTGACATGACGCATGAGATCCACCAGGAAGGGCAGCGCGCCGCGCAGGATGCATATCAATAGCAGTTCTTCACCAGCATAATCGCGGTTGATTTCGTCGGCCAGTTCCTTGACGCGCTTTTGCAGGGTTTGTTCATTTATCAGGATTTCGCCCAGGAATTCTTGATAATCTTGCATGGAGTCTCCATGTTTTTTGCTGTTTTTTGCCCCTCTCCCAAAGGGAGAGGGGATAGGGTTGAGGGAAAATCAACGCGGGACTTGGCCCCACTTAACGCGGGACTTCGTGATGCTGGCGGCAGCGGGCTTCGTAGAGTTCAGACGCGCCAACGATGACGACGGGGTCATCGTAACGGGCGGGTTTGCCATTCACCAGTCGCTGGGTGCGCGAAGCAGGTTCGCCACAGACCATGCAAATCGCGCGCACTTTATCAACCTGCTCGGCCTTCGACATCAGCGCGGGCATGGGGCCGAAAGGTTCGCCGCGAAAATCCTGGTCGAGACCAGCAACGATGACGCGCACGCCCCGGTCGGCCAGTTGGCGGGTGATTTCGAGGATGCCATCGTCGAAAAACTGGGCTTCGTCAATGCCGACGACGGTAGTATCCGGCTCCATTTTGGCGGGGATATCGCCCGATTTTTCGACCGGAATAGCGGAGAAATCGGCCCCGGCGTGCGAGGTGACCTTTTCGATGGCATAGCGCACATCGATGGCCGGTTTGAAGACCTGCACTTTTTGGCGGGCAATCACCGCCCGGCGCAGGCGGCGGATGAGTTCATCCGTCTTGCCGCTGAACATCGAACCACAAATGACTTCGATCGAACCGTGAATATGCTTCATGTCCTCTCCCAGGGGAAATAATAACAGGCAGATGTTAAACATCTGCCTGTTAAGTTTACCTGATTTTAATGCGATTGCAGGATTTTTAAGCGGCCTCGGGCAGGTCATAGCCCAAGGCACGGATTTTCTTCTTGCTGTCGATGAGCGCTTTGCGGCCAAAGCCATCAATGGCCAGGGCGGCTTCATCGCCTTCAGCGAGTTTTGCCATCAATTGGGCAATTGTGGTAATCCCTGCTTTGGCGAGCGACTCGGTCACACGCGCGCCGAGTTCCAAGTCGGCAACCGGTTTGGCCGGGGCCTTTTTGGCTTCTTCGCGGGTTTTAACCTGCTCCACATACTCCTGGCGGGCCTGGAGTTTCTTGTAGAAGCGGTCTACCTGCCCTTCCACGTCGAGAATGCGGGACTGCTCACCGGAGAAAAACGGGTGGCATTTGGAGCAAACTTCAACATGGATAGATTTTTTTGTCGAGCCGGTTGTCCAGGTGTTGCCGCACGAGGCGCAGACGACCTTGGTGTCTTCATAAAACGTTGGGTGAATTTTTGCTTTCATTGCGAGCCTCTGTTATTCAGCCGCAGTGGCTGCTTCCAACGCTTCCGCGGGGATAACGTTGGCGCGCTTGCGCCCATGCACAATATCGTAAACAACAATGCCATCGACCACGGCGAAAAGGGTGTCATCCTTGCCCACCATCACACCCATGCCGGGTTTGATGTGAGTCCCACGCTGGCGGACGAGGATGTTGCCGGAGAGAACAAACTCGCCAGCGTAGCGCTTTACGCCCAAGCGTTGGGAATTGCTATCGCGTCCATTTCGGCTGGAGCCGCCACCTTTTTTATGAGCCATAGTTACCTCTCTTACTTTTCGATTGTCTCAATCGCAAGGCGGGTGTAAGACTGGCGATGACCGGTCTTCTGACGAATGCGCTTCTTGGGGCTGTAGGTGAAGTTGATAGTCTTCTCACCTTTGAAATGCTCCACAACCTTCGCGCTAACAGACGCGCCCGAAACCACCGGCGCGCCGACGGTGACGTTGTCACCATCCACCAGCAACAGCACTGAATCGAGTTTCAGGCTCTCGCCGGCTTTCACATGCAACAGGTCAACATCGATGACCCCGCCTTCGACGGCCTTATATTGTTTGCCGCCGCTTTCCAAAATAGCGTATTTCATAGTTCCTTTCTCCTGGTCTTCGCTTCGCCACAGCCGCCGCGTAAGGTTGTTCCCAATCCGCCGCGCCGCGGGTAAGCCCGGAATAACACACGAAAACCCCCAGCAAGGGGCAGACGCGAAGGGGTATTATACTACGAGGCAACAGGGTGTCAACGTTAAAACGCAAAAAATCCAAGCGTGTTTCCGCCTCGATAGGAAAAACCAATGCAAATTGTGATTGCGCGGGGTATAATCAATTTGTCTGACAACTTTCTCCCCGTTCAAGGAGTTTTTATGACCACCATTGACCTGACCATCCATCCTGAGCGGCGCAAACGCGCCATCCAGCGCGCCCGCGAACGCAATATCATCATCCCTACCTACGCGCAGATGAAAAACCCCTCCAAAGTCCCGGCGAAAGTCAAGCAAGAACTGGCCGAAATCGGATTGTGGGATATCCATCCGCGTAACTTGTTCCGCATCACCTGGCACAACGAGCCAAAAGCCAGCGGCGGCGGCTTCGGCGGCGTCAACTATCTGGAACTTCCTCCCGCGCTGACAGGCGTCCCGGCCCGTATCATCGTGTTGGTCGGCAAATGGTTCCCCACTGGCGCGCATAAAGTGGGGGCAGCATTTTCATGCCTCGTTCCGCGCCTCGTCACCGGGCAGTTCGACCCGACCACCCAAAAGGCCGTCTGGCCCTCCACCGGGAACTACTGCCGGGGCGGGGCCTACGATTCGGCCCTGTTGGCCTGCGATTCGATTGCCATCCTGCCCGAGGGGATGTCCCGCGAGCGGTTCGAGTGGCTGGCGCAGGTTGCCGGGGAAACAATCAAAACCCCCGGCTCCGAATCGAACGTCAAAGAGATTTTCGACAAATGTTGGGAATTGCGCAAATCGGGCCAGGATTTGATGATTTTCGACCAGTTCCAGGAATTTGGCAATTACCTGTGGCACTACGAAATCACCGGCCATGCCATGGAAGAAGTTCTCAAACAGGTCATGCGCCCCGGAGACGAGTATCGCGGCATGACCAGCGCCACCGGCTCGGCCGGCACGATTGCCAGTGGCGACTATATGAAGCAGTTATTCCCCAACAGCAAAATCGCGGCCAGCGAGGCCCTGCAATGCCCGACCCTGCTCGAAAACGGTTTCGGCGCGCACCGAATCGAGGGCATCGGGGACAAGCACGTGCCATGGATTCACAACGTCAAAAACACTGACCTGGTGGTTGCCATCGACGATAACGCCGTTGTCAACGTCTCGCGCCTGTTCAACGAAGAAGATGGCCGCGCCTACCTGGTCGAAAAAGGCGTTCCCGAATCCCTGGTCTCGAATCTCGATCTGCTAGGCTTTTCCGGCATCTCCAATGTGCTGACCGCCATCAAGATGGCAAAATACTATGAGATGGGCGAAAACGACATCGTGCTGACCGTGCTGACCGACTCGATGGAGCTGTACCATAGCCGCATCCACGAAATGCGCGAAGAAATGGGCGAATATTCCGCGCGCGCCGCCGCCGCCGATTACGCCCGCTGGATTTTGGGACAATCCACCGACAACCTGCTCGAACTGCGCTACAACGACCGCCGCCGCGTCCACAACCTGAAATATTACACCTGGGTCGAACAGCAGGGCAAAACTTACGAAGAAATCCAGGCCATGTGGTACGAGCGCGACTATTGGACAGGAATCCAGAAACAGGCCGACGAAATTGATGCGTTGATTGAAGAATTCAATGCGGAAGTAGGATTGGCGTAAACGGAAAAAAGTCGTTCGGTCCGAAGTCTCCCGACTTCGGACAAAATCGGGAGATTTTGGAGTCCAGGCAACCTTTACTTTGTCTGGTATACTTGCGCCCATCAAATTTTACGGAGGAACCTATGGCTTTTATCACCGAAAGACTGCGCGAAATCAGGCGCCGCCGCCATCGCAAAGCGAAGATTGCCAAACTCAAGGCGAAATACCTGGCCGCAACCAACAAAGCAGACAAAGAGAAAATCGCGGCCAAAATCAAGCGGATGAGCTTCTACATGGAACTGCCGACCGCCAAGTAAGCAGCGCGGCCCTTTGGAAAGTGGAAAGTAGCGAGTAGAATAAACTCACTACTTTCCACTTTCTATTTTCTTATGCTGACTCCAACCTCCCTCGTTCTTGTCTGCCTGTTGCCCGCCCCGCGCGATTTGGAACTGGCGCGCTTGCTGGGTTGGTATCGCATCCCCTTCAAATCGGCCCCCAAAGTAATTGCGGTAGACTACCTGGCCTTTTACCAGCCCGCCAGTTTCGGCGAAAAAGGCGGGCAAATTCAATATATCGCCCAAGTGCGCGGTCACGAATTGACCACCCGCGCCGAACTGCTGCGCGACGAAGCCAACCATCCCCGCGCCCGCGAGGAATACTTCAAAATCCAGTTAGGACCGCTGGAACGGCTCAAAAATCCGGTCCGGGCCGAAAAATGGCGGCGCATCACATTCTTCTACACCACCGGCGAATACCTGCTGCGCGCCAAAACGCTCAACGAGCTGGTGATAGATAGCGAGGAGCGCCAACTGCTCTGGCATTGCCTGCGCGAACGCGCCGAAAACGAATCGCTCTACAAAACCGACCTGCCCGCAGCCGATTTACCGCCCGAAGTGCTGCTGGCGCTGCTGGGAATCAAAGAACTCACCGCGCCATACCGTGCCGGGGACTCAAATGACACTCTTTGACCAGATGTCTTTCCGCTACCCGTTCCGAAAATACCAACGCATGATTCTGGAGCAGGTGGCCGCCGAACAGAAGGACCAAAAGTATCACCTGGTTGCGCCGCCAGGAGCGGGAAAAACCATCATCGGCCTGGAACTCATCCGCCGCTTCGATGCACCAGCGGTCGTATTCGCCCCAACCACCACCATTCAGGCGCAGTGGTACGAAAAAATCGGAATGTTCCTGGAAAACCCGGCAGACATCTCGCGCTACGCCAGCCTTGACCCGCACCAACGCGCGCCAATTCACATTTTCACCTACCAGCTGATTTCCATGCCCGCCGAGGCGCAGGAACGCATCATTGAAGCGGCCCTGCGCCAATGGCAGGAGGAACTCGTCCACAACGGGCAGGCCGCTAGCCTGGAAGCAGCCCGCGAGCGGTTAGAACTCCTGCGCCAGAACAACCTCCTTGCCTACCGCAAAGATACATTGCGCCACGCCAACCGGGTCAAACACCGTCTCCTGCGCGAACCTGAGATTGATATCGAACCCTTTCTGCACCCCAACGCCCGCCAACTCATTAACGACCTGGTGGCAGATGGCGTCAAAACCATTGTCCTTGATGAATGCCATCATCTGCTCGATTATTGGGCGATTGTGTTACGCTATCTCATCGGGCGCATCGAAAACCCGCGCGTGGTCGGTCTGACCGCCACCCTGCCCTCGCCCGACGGCGATGAGGAATTTGAGAACTACGACAGCCTGCTCGGCGAGGTTGACTTTGAAATCCCGACCCCGGCGGTTGTCAAAGAGGGCGACCTGGCCCCTTACCGTGACCTGGCCTACTTTGTCAAGCCGACCCCGCGTGAGATGGAATATCTCAACAAAATCCAGGCGGAGTTCGAGGCAGCCATCGCCGGGCTGACCGGCGACTCCCGCTTTATTGACTGGGTACGCCGCCTGGGCACGCTCCCGCCCGACACCCACGAACCACAAACCGAATGGCAAAAACGCTGGGACGAACACCCGCTGCTCATGCTGTCCGCCGTCCGCTTTTTGAACGGAATTGGGCAGCAGCCGCCGCCACGGTTGGTCACGCCCGCCGAGGCCACCGAACCCATCGAACTGGAGGATTGGTGCAATCTGCTGGAGCGATTCGGGCTAGATGTACTCAAACCCAGCGCCGATGAACGTGACCATCGCCTGCTGCGCGACCTGCGCAAGGCCATTTTGCCCTTTGGCCTGACGCTGACGGAGCGAGGAATGCAGCAAAGCCGCTCGCCCGGCGACCTGGTGCTGACCTTCTCCGAATCGAAAGATTTTGCTGTAGCCCACATCCTGACAGCCGAACGGAAAGCCCTGGGCGAGAAATTGCGCGCCATCGTCGTCACCGATTTCGAACGGGCAGGCAGCGGGGTGCGGCAATTGAAAGGCATTTTAGAGAACGACGCTGGCAGCGCCCTGCGTCTGTTCGGGCGGCTGGCCACCCACAGCGAAACACTGCCCCTTTGCCCAACACTGGTCACAGGGAGTCTGTTCCTGTTGCCCGCTGCAGCAGCGTCAACGCTGCTCGAGGAATTTTCTGCCTCCCTTCGCGAGCAAAACTTGCGCGCCTCCTGCTTTATCCAAACCACCAAAGACCCGGCCATTGTCGAACTGGTCGGCGAAGGCCCCGATTGGACTTCGCGCACCTATGTGCGCCTGGCAACTGCCGCCTTCGAAAAAGGGTTGATTAAATGCCTGGTCGGCACGCGCGGCATCTTCGGCGAAGGATGGGACTCGCTGACCTTGAACACGCTCATTGACCTGACCAGTGTCACCACCAGCACCGCGGTCCAGCAATTGCGCGGACGGACAATCCGCCTCGACCCAAACTGGCCGCGCAAGGTAGCGCATAACTGGGATGTGGTTTGCATAGCACCCAAATACCAACGCGGCGCGGTAGATTTTTTCCGCTTCACCAACCGGCACAATCGTTACTGGTCGCTGGTCATCTACAGTGACTGGCTGGAGGAGCAAAACACCGCCAGGCGCGCCACCCCGCCCCAAATGCACGGGAAAATCGTTAAAGGCGCGGCGCACGTCAGCCCAGATTTGATTACATCCATCCTGAGCGGGCAAAAGGGGCTGCTTCAAGACATTAGCATCTGGGGGCACAATCGCCGTACGATGAGGCAAATTCCGCTGCGCGACCAAGTGTATGAATTATGGAACATTGGCGAGGAGTATAGCAATTTCACTTACTCAACCACCACGCTCAACACGCGCGACCTGAAAATCCAGACGGTCTTCACGCTCCAAAATACGCTCAAGAAACTGCTGCGCGACCTGTTCACTTCGATACTCACCCTGGTTTCAGGACTTTTCTACGTCGGCGCGCGCGCCTGGTTGAGTGGCCTGGGGGCAGGTTTGGATGTTTTCCTGCTATGCACCTTCCTGTTTTTTGGCGTCATCTCACTGTTGGTCATTATTTTTAACGGGCGGCAGATTGTTGAAACCGCCCGCAGCCTGTTCATCGCCCAAGCTCCCGATGCCATCTTGCTCGATGTAGGCCGCGCCTTGCTCGAAACCCTGCGCCAGTTGGGCCTTGTCAGCCGCAACCTGGATGCAGGTTATGTGCGCGTGACCAAAACCGCCCACGATGCCTACAACGTGCTGCTCGACTATGCCTCGCCGGATGATTCAGACACCTTCATCCGCGCCTTTCGGGAAATTTTCGAGCCGGTGCGTGACCAACGCTATCTCATCATGCGCACCGAAGACCGCCTGCCCAACCTGCCGTTGCAAATCCTGTGGAGGCCGCTCCGTAACTGGGTGCGAGAAACGGGTATGTACCCGCCCGCCTACCACCCAGTGCCGAAAATCCTGGCTTCGCGCAAGGAACGGGTTGAGCTATTCGCCAAATACTGGGCCAAATATGTCGGCGGCGGCGAAATTGTCTTTACCCGCTCCGAACAGGGTCGGGCCATCCTGCTTTCCGCCCGCGCCCAGCGCCGTCCGAAGGTGAAGCAACAAGCCTTCGAGACCTGGAGATAACCATTATGAGCCTGCCGCCCTCCCCTGAACCAGTCTGGACGTTTCGCGGCTATCAGTTGAAAGCCAGCGAATTTACAACCGCGATGGTGCATTTCTTCCGCGCCGAAGTGCAGCGCGCCAATGTTTGGCGGCAGCGGCTAGATACCACCACCAACTGGGCGGTCGTCACCACCGGCGCGGCGATTTCCTTTGCGTTTACCCAAAGCGGCGGGCACCCGGTCATTCTGCTCAATCTGCTGCTCGTCACCATCTTTCTCATCATGGAAACGCGCCGCTATCGCTACTACGAATTGTGGGCCTCGCGCGTGCGCCTGATGGAAACCGACTTCTTCGCCGCTATGCTCGTCCCGCCCTTTCACCCCGCCGCCGATTGGGCCGAATCGCTGGCCGAAAATCTGCTGACCCCGCACTTCCCCATCTCGCACTGGGAGGCCTTTGGCCGCCGCCTGCGCCGCAACTACCTGTGGATTTACGCCATCGTCGGGCTGGCCTGGCTGGGTAATCTGTGGTTTCTGCCCACTCCAGCAGCCAGTTATCAAGAAGCCCTGGCCCGCGCCGCCCTCGGACATATTTCTGGCGAATGGACAATACTATTCGTCGGGTTATTCTTCACCACTATGCTCATCATCGCCGCCGTCACCGCCCGCCTGCAAGAAGCCCCCGGCGAAGTGCTGCCACGTTATGGCAGCAAACACCCCGAAACAGATTCTCCCCAGCGCCGTGGGCTGGCCTGGTTTCGCCCTTCTACGCGCCGCGAACAAAATTTAGCCTTCATCATCACCGATAAAGCAGGCGAAATCGCTCACCAAATTCTGACAGAAATGCGGCGAGGCGCAACCATCCTGCCAGGCAAAGGAGCATACACCGGGCAAGAGCGTTCCGTCTTGATGGTTGGGCTGACCGTCACCGAATTTGCTCAACTCAAAGCGCTGGTCGCCCGCCTGGACCCCAGCGCTTTTGTCATCATTTCACCGGTCAAAAGCATTTTTGGGCGCGGATTTTCTCCGCTGGAGCAGTAACTCAAGGGCGCATATAACCTTTCAGATTCAGCCCCGCTGAGATAGGATGACGCGACTCCACTGCAAAAAGGTTTCTTACAAAGCCGATTTTTGGCGTAGACAAGATATTATCTTGTCCTACTTTGCGGCTTTGCGCGAGAAAAAAGGATAAAATTTCGTCAGAAAACCTTATCACGACCTGACGTTAGGGTGAGTAGTTGCCTGCCTCGTACAAAAAGCCAAAGTGCTTGCGCGCAATCTCCAGGTCTGCTTCGCTGGGGGTAAACCGGTTGGTTTGGTAACCAGCAATCCGCGCCAGGTATTCTTGCCAACGCGGCAAAACATGGCGCGTCGAAAGATTGAATGCCTCATAAATGCGCTGTAACTCATGCAGCGGGTCCGATACCAAGTCTTCGTAACGCACCGAGACCAAATTTTGAGCCGGGATGAGCGATTTTTCATCCAACCACTGCTGCATGGCGTGCGTAAACACATGCAAACTATTTTGCACTACCTGCTGGTCATCTATGTCTTCTAATCGGTGCATACGAAGCAAGACATTTTGCAAGTGCAAAAAAGAAAGCCAGGTTCGCAACGGGTGACGCTGAATTTCAATAAAGCGCGCGTCGGGAAACAACTTAAGTAGCTCGCGGGTGCGCGTCAGATTGGTAGGAGATTTCAAAATAAGCGGCTTACCCTGTTGCAGATAACTGGTCTGCTTCAAAAGCATCAGGTAATCACGCTGCCATTCTTGATACTCGCGCGCGCTCAAACCCGTCAGGCGCATATATTTTTCAAACAAGAATCTCATCTGACTGGGAAAAAGCCAGTACCCATAGAAACAATGCGGGCTGAGATTCGCCATCGCCACTTCTTCTTCTTGCGGTAAGTCTAACCCGGCCTCCATGTTATCGAACAAGCGCGTTTTGGGCATCAAGCCATTTAACAACCGACGCATCAACTCTCGCTGGCCGATAATAAAATTTGGCGCCAGGCATTGAAGCGTAGAAGCATACCCAAAGGAATCATCTAGCCCCAAAAGATTATGTAAATGCGTCGTCCCGCTGCGCCACAGCCCCATAATGAAAACAGGCGACGGATGAACTTGCGTTTTTTGAATCACATCCCGATAGCGGGCCTGTTCCTGCCAGCGTAATGGTTCCACCAGCCAGCCTAAAAGACGCATTCGCATCAGACGCGGCCAGTAACGCACTCTTACCGTCGGATTCTGACGTAAAATCCGCCGCCAGTTGTTAGGCGAGGTAAACATATATAGGTGGGCAAAAGTTTCAATTTTTCTCATAATAATCTTCTTGTGCATGAAAGTTGGCTATTATAATCAAAATTACCAAGTAGTCAGTTCAACAGGCTACTGGAGAATTTTACGGGCGCAATTTTAGTGACAAAACGAAATTTTTGAGACGGTTCACTTTTCAGGCCAAAATAACGCTACGCATTCTAACTGATGTTGTAAAGGAGCGTGCCATGTCAATTCTCATCAAAAACGGGACATTAATCACCGCCTCGGATACCTTCCAGGCGGATATTCTCATCGAGAATGAAAAAATCCTGGAACTGCTGGCCCCGAAATCCGAAGTCTCCCAACTTTGGGAGGGAACCGTGATTGACGCAGCTGGCAAATTCATCACCCCCGGCGGCATTGACCCCCACTGCCACTTCGACCTGCCAATGTTTGGCACGGTCTCATCGGACGACCATTACACCGGTCACAAAGCCGCCGCATTCGGCGGAACCACGACCGTCATGGACTTCGTTCCCCTCGCCCCTCGCCCTCTCCCGGCTGGAGAGGGGGCAGAGTTGAAAGCCAGCGTTGAGGCGTGGCTGGAAAAAGCCGCCAAAGCCGCCATAGATTACTCCTTCCACATGAATCTCAGCCGCCTCGACGATTCGATTGCCGCCGAAATCCCCTCCCTGGTCAAGATGGGCATCACCACCCTAAAAGTCTTCACCGCCTACAACGGACGCCTGCGCCTGGATGACGGCGGGATTTTCCGCGCCTTGAGAATTGCCAAAGAACATGGCATGTTGGTCATGGCGCATTGCGAAAACGGCGATGTCATCGAGCAGCTCGTCCCCGAAGCGCTGGCGGCGGGACACGTCACTCCCGAATGGCACGCGCTCACCCGTCCGGGCTGGGGCGCGGTCGAAGCGACGCTCCGCATGGCGGCAATGGCGGCGCAAGCCGACTCGCCCGTTTACATCGTCCACATGAACATGGGCGGCGAAGTGGATATGCTGAAATATGCCCGCGAGCGCGGAGTCAAGGTGATGGGCGAGACCTGTCCCCCTTATTTGTTTTTTACAATTGACGATTTGCGCCGCCCCGACGGCGCGAAGTGGATTTGCTCCCCGCCGATGCGCTCCAAAGAAGACAACGCGCGGCTCTGGCAGGGGCTTCACGAAGGGATTCTACAAACCGTCGGCACCGACCATTGCCCGTTTTTCTTCGACGGCGCGAAACCGATTATCTATGAAGGAAAGGAAATCGCCATTCCCGGCAAGGAACTCGGCGCGCAGGATTTCACGAAGATTCCAAACGGCTTGCCCGGCGTTCAAGACCGGATGCCCATCATGTGGACTTACGGGGTGCGCGCGGGAAGAATCACGCCGAATCAGTTTGTGGCGTACATGTCCACGAACCCCGCCAAAATCTTCGGTTTGTATCCGCGCAAGGGAGCGCTTCTCCCCGGCGCGGACGCAGACATCGTGATTTGGGACCCTGAAAAGCGCGTCAAATACGGCGTGGCGCATTCCCACCAGCGGACGGATTACAACCTCTACGAAGGCTGGGAGTTGACCGGCTGCCCCGAAAAAGTTTTCCTGCGCGGCAAGTTAATCGTGGACGGCGAGAAGTGGCTGGGCAAATCCGGCGATGGGAAATTCTTGAAACGCGGCGCGGGCGAAATTATCTGACGCAAAACGTCCCGAAGTTTTTATAATTCAGGCTCGCTTTCCGCCCAGTCTCGCCCCGCTGGCGTATGGCGCAAGCGCCGGGACAACGCCCATATTTACATTAAATGAGGACAACATGCCAACAAAAAAAACCGCAATTCATTGTGACGCGCTTGTCGTCCATTGCATGGACTATCGGCTGCAAAAATTCTTGCAGCCGTGGGTTACCGTCCGCTTCGGGTATGACAACTTCGACATCGTCTCGCTGCCGGGCGGCGTTCAGGATTACGAGATGGTCTTGAAATACGTCCAGCTTGCGGCGCAAATTCACGGC
>Ga0101944_10006095_pt1 | contig 13087 bp, 25 predicted proteins | sample DewCreD2012metaG_FD_75245 | JGI IMG/M metagenome (GOLD analysis project Ga0101944, IMG submission 75245) | Hot spring sediment bacterial and archeal communities from British Columbia, Canada, to study Microbial Dark Matter (Phase II) - Dewar... ... | reverse complement strand
CGGGCTCAATTTTATATAATTTTTCTTTTATTTTTCTATTATCTTCACATAATCCAATAAGTTTTTCATTTCCATATAAAGTTGTATCTATTTTTTTAAGGTTTCCTTTTATTTCATTTAATATATTTTTTTGTTCATTTAATTCTTTATTCATATAATCATATAATTCTTTTATATTCATTTTTTACCACCAAGTTTTATATATAAATATATTCCTATAATTCCAAGTATGAGTCCAAAAATTATTGATTGATTTAAATTATCTATTTTTTTACTTTCTATATCTTCAATCGGTTCTATGATAGGGTCTTTTGGTAATTCCATATTTTTATATTCAATATAATACTTATATACTATATCAGCATAATTTTGATTTTTAACTCTTGTATGAAATATATCAGTCCATAAAGGGCTTCCTGAATTATATGTTGCAATTTGTATTTTAAAAGGTAAATCACTATATTTATCCAATCTACTTTTTAAATATCTTGTGCCATAATATATATTTATATAAGGGTCAAATAATTCTTCAAATTTTCCAGTAAATCCCATTGATTTTGCTGTATCATATCTAACTTGCATAAGTCCAACTGAATAATCATTTACATTTTTTTCAAATAAATATGCTTTTTCGTTCCAGTTGCTTTCCCATTTAATAATAGCCATAATAATTTCTGGTTCAACATTAAATTTTTTTGACATCTCTAAAATTATATTGTAGTATTTTGGATTTATCGTATTCATAAATAGTATCACCATTAAAAGTAATGTATTCATAAAATTTTTTAAATTAACTCAATGATAATAAATTAACGTGTTTTAATTTAATTGTATTGCTTGCATTTGTAAATTGTAATTTAATTGCATAAAAGAACATACCTTTTAATAAATCAGAATTTCCGCCAAATGGTAAATAAATATAATCACCAGAAGTAATAGAAGTTAAATTTAAAACAATACAATCACTATCATCTAAATCATCTGGATAAATTATTTTTATATTTAAATCAATTGAAGAACCTAAATAATCATTTGTTGCTTTACACATAAAAATATGAGAACTATATCCAGCAAGAAAAATAGGATTTGTGTTATATGTAGTTCCAATTGAAAAAACAACATCTGAAAAAATTGTTTGTAATCTAAAATTTCTTAAATTTTCTAATTTTGTATTTGAAAAGGTAGAAAACATATTATATCTCCCTTATAGAAAAATATATTCCTGTAATTTCTGCATATAATTGAATTGTTTGATTATACCAAGATGGACTTGTTGATTGGTCTGATAAGAAAAATTCTGCTATAATTCTTGCTTCAACTTGTTTTATAGGTAAAAATAAATTTTTATCAATATATGGTTTTTCAAAGATGTTATATCCAGTAATTAAATTTTGAGAAGAAGAAAGTATTGAATTTCCATTTACTTTTATATCAAATTTAAAATTATTATTTTGAGATAAATTTGGAAAAATGTTTGAATTTTCAAATCCCATTTTTATATTTGTTATAAGTGTATAATGAGTTGATGGAGTAATCCACTCTAATATAGTTCCCTTCGTTTCTCCATATCCAACTTGATAAACATTATAATTTGAAAAAGGAACTATATTTGTGAAATTTAATAATTCATATATTGTATTCATAATTGTTCCTTTTATTTTTAAAGGATTTTATATTTTTAAACCAATTAAAGCCAAATCAATTGTTTGACTTGAACCAGACAAATCAGTAAACGTTATTTCAATATCAGAATTTTCATCAAGTTTTAATGGAGCAGGTAATATAAATGGTCTTTGTGCTGTTCCTACAATTGATGAAAAGAGAACATTAGTATTCATTAAGACCTTTCCTCTATTTGTAATTTTTATATTTAATTTCAAATTATCTCCATTTGTTGCATAACCATTTATATACATAACATTAAATTTTTCTGCTCCAATTCTTATTGATTTGGTTGAACTGGCTGAACCTGAAAGAGAAAATCTATCAATTGCATAAATATAAAATTCGTTCATAGTTTTTACTCCTTTTTTAAAATTTTTAGTTGTCTGTTTTTAATTATCAGGCAAAAACAGACAAAAATCCTATTTATTTTACCTATATATTTTTCCAATCTGGGCTTCAAGAATAACAACTACATATATATTTGCACTTGCTGTCCAAGTTGCTTTTACATCAACATCAAACTGTAATCTATCACGGCTTTCAAATGGTTCTGGCTGTAATAAATCAAAATAATTTGTTTTTACTGCCATACCATTAGAAATTGCTGATAAAATTGTAGTTGTAGTGTCATTAGTTGAAACTGCTCCTGTTAAACCAATGCCAGAAGGTATCATATAAAGAGGACACTCTAAAATAACTCTATCTTCCTTTTTAAAGGTAAGCGTGCAGTTATTTAATAACTGGTTGTAATCACCAACAGTTATTGCGGATGAACCTCTTGTATATGCGTGAACTCTTAATCCTACAACTGTTGCATTAGCATAAGGAAGTTGTCCTGCTGTTGTTAAATTTGTATCTAACAACGTTTTAGAACTCTGTCCAAGTGGAACAGCAAAAAATTTATAAGTTGTTCCTGATGAAACTAAACCTGCTGAAATTGACTGTGTGTCATAAATTGGTTGTCTTAAAATTTCATTAGCCATATTTTTTCACTCTCCTTTCTTTAAAATTTATATCCGATTTAATATAGCGGATAAATTTGCTGAAACTGGTTTTGAACTTATTGGTGAAGAAATCATTAAACTTTGACCTTCCGATTTACCAATAGAAGCAATCATATCCATAACACCTACATTTGTTAAAACATCTCTAACAACATTTGCAGTTGCTCCTGCTCCAACTTTTATTCCAATATCTTTACTAACAAATTTGGATAAAAGCATAGAAAGTGCTACTGCTGTTGCTCCTTTTACTAAAACATTTGTCCATTTATTTGCAGGTATAAAACCACCTACTATACCTTGAACAAATGGTGCTACTAAATCAATACCTACAAAACCACCAAGTATATATGCTCCATCTATAACCAATTCTTGTGTGTTTCCAAGTAATCTTCCAATACGAACTGGATTATGGATAGGTTTTTTCAATTTTCTCATTGGTTTCGGTGGTCTTTGTAAAAATCTTTCAAATTCATAAACAACTGGGCGATGTTTCTTTCTTCCTTTAAATTTTTTTGGTAGTTTTAAAAAACCTCTACGATAACTTTTACGATGACTTTTTTTACGTTTTCTGCTCATTTTTTTCATCTCCTTTCTTGTAGATTTTTTAATTTTTCTACGAATTTTTTTATGTGTTTTCTTTTTTGCTTTCTTTTTTCTTATTGTAGGCAATGTCAATTTTTCAGGAATATATTTTATATCTCCTGTGTCTCCTTCACCTGCATAGGTAAAAGGATTTCTTCTTATACCAGTAATTTTGTCAAATGGTGTTGGATTTACAATTAGTGCTCTCATTTTTTTCACCTTCCTTTCTTTATGAAATTAAACCACGTTTATCAAATTTAATATCTGTTAAAATTAAAACATTTCCAATATCATTTGTGTATATATAAGGCATTATTTCAAATTCGTGTAAATAATGTCTTTCTTTTCCATCATATTTATTTGATAAATATCCAAGCATTGTTGCAGTTCCAAGTTCAGCAAGATGAATTCTTCCATCTGATTTTGGATAAATAGGTAATTCAACTTCTATAATTTTATTTGGTTTAAAATCGTGCCATATACTATATTGTTTTATAACTTTATTCATTATCTTTGTTTTTCCTTATTATAAAATAAAGTATAACTATCGCCACTAATATAATTATAGGCAAAAAATCTTTAATTGTCAAGTTCTTTTTTGAATTTTCTGGTAATGTAGAACTATTTGGAATAACAGGAATTGTAGAAGTATTTGGAATAATAGAACTTGTAGAAGTTTTTGTAGTAGAACTTGTAGCAGAACTTGTAGTAGAACTTGAAAAAACAACTTTTTTCTGTGATAATTCGTTCATAATTCCTATAAGTTCATTATACTGGTTTTTTGTTAACATACCTTCATTTAAATTTTTTAATAATACTTCTTTCATTGCCAGATATTGAGAAGCAGTCCAAGTAGGTGCTTTTTCAATTATTGATTTTTTAGTATTTTCATAATATGTTTCTTGTGCTGATTTTTGTGGAGATAAAAAATCAAAAAATCCTGACATACCAGAGTATTTATTGTATCTTTCTAAAATCATTGAATTTCTCCTTCAAAAATTTATTATTTTTAACAATATAAAATAAAGTTGCTATTCCTGTTCCTATTCCAAAAGATATTCCAAAATTTATATTATTATCATCACCAAAAATTTTACTTTCTATATTATACATATCATATAAATTAAGAGAAACCATATATAAAATAATTCCAATAACTGGAAAAGGAATTAAATTTTTTATTTCTTTTATAGTTATATTGTCAATGTTATCTATATATAATTTAATTAAATGTTTTATTTCATTATGTCTTTTTTCAACTATTTCAAGTGTTTTTTTATATTCATACATTTTTTTATCTTCAATTAAAAATTTTAATCGTTCTAAATTTTGATTAAAATTTTTAATATAAGATAAAATTTTATAAAACATTTTTATTCACCTTTTATTTCTTGTGTTAAAATTCTTGTCTCTGCTAAAATTCTCCATATAAAAAATACAATCAAACCAACAGATATAGTATAAACATACGGCTTTATTTTATTCCAAATTTCAACTGGATTTTTTTGTAGTATTTCAGGTGCTTGAAAATTTGGTATATTATAATCTTGTGGATTTATATTTATATTTTTTTCTGTTTCTTTATCTGTAATTCTTTGTTCTATTAAAGTATAAAGTTCATCTTTTCTATTGCTATCTAAATTTGATTTTAATGCAATTGCTTCTTTTAATTTATTTGCTTCTTCTCTTGTCCACAAATTTTTTGATATTGCTTCTTTCATAAATTTATAATACTCATCAGAAGTTTTTATATTTTGTAATGAAAAAGCAATTATACTATCAACTGTAAATTTATAAACACCACCTATAATAGGTATATTTGAAATTGTGTTATATATAAACCCACCTACTGTTTTATCAACATTTCCTAAAAAATTTCCAACATCATCAAAAAATCCTGATTGTCCTATATACCTTTTATACCTTTCTTTTATCATTTTATTTCCCTATTTTTTTAAAAATTGCATATCCTAAAAAAATAACTGCAATTCCACCTGCCGTAATCAATCCAATTGTAATTATCTTATTCATAAATTCTTGCTGTTGTATCTGTGCCTGAACTTGTGCTATTGCTTCTTCTTTTGATTTTCCTTCATTTATTAACTTCTGAATTTCTGTCTGATAACTTAATTGAATTTCTTGTAATTGTGCCTGTTTTTCTAATATCTGACTTTGTGTCTGTGAAGTAATTGCTTGTGTTCCTATATTAAATAAAAAATCCATCCCTTTATTTAAAAAAGTATCCAAACTAAATCCAGTAGTAGGTTTCGTAGATGTAGTAGCCATATTTTTCACCTTCCTTTTATTATTTTAAAAACAATATATAATCCAGAAAGTATTAACAAAAAATTTATAACAAAATCAATACTTTCAAAATTTATTGTTTCAATCTCTGTTTTGTTATCTTCTAAATGTATCGTATTCATCTTAATATAATTATATACAAAATTTTTTTATTTGTCAAGAAAAAACAATAAAAAAGAAGCAGGACTACTTATTGTAGTCCTGCCAGTGAATAAAGGAGGGATAAAGGAGGTATAAAAGAACAAATGAAAGGAGGCATCTAAAAAAACAAAATGTATCTTTTTATTATATATTCATCTGGAATACTTTTATCAAATTCGTTCAAAGTTAAATCTCCCCAGACATATCCTTTCTCATTATTTACTTTAATTATTAAAAATATATGATTATAATCATTACTTGCTGTTGCAGGAATATCTGAAATTTTACTCCAATCAACCTGAACTGAAACTATTCCAATATCATATCCAATACTTCTTAACATACTTCCATATAATATAACAAAATCATCACAATCTCCAAATTTATTTTTTAAAGTTCTATCAGGTGTTTGTAAAATTTCAACATCTTTTGTATCAGGAATATATTTTATATTTTCTTTTATCCAGTAAAAAATTTTTTCAGGAACTTTTGGGTCATTATCTTTTACAAAAGAAAAATCTCCTAAAATTTTTGCAACAATTTGCCTTATTTCATTGCTTTGAGAATAATCATATATTAACCTTGCTATCTGTCTCATTTCCATTTTGAACGAAAGTTGTGTCTTTATTATTGTCATTGTTTTCCTCCTTAATTTCTTCTGTTTCAATATCTGTTTCTTCATTTTCTGTTTCTTTCATAATCTCATTTAATTTTTGTTCATAATTTCTAACGCCATCTAAAATTTCAATTAAATAATTTTTGAATTCAACATCATCTAAAACTTTTTTTAATTCTGTCTGTTCTAACATTTTAACAAACATTTCTGGTTCTGTCTGTTTAATAATAACTTTTAACTGTTCAAATTGTTTTATTCTTTCTATTTGGTCTGAAAAATAAAAAGAGTCAACTCCATTTTCAAATCCAACAACAATCTGATTTATAAATATAGATAAAAGAGTATTTAAAATATCTTGTGTAGATTGAACTGGATTAGAAACAGGATTTGAAACAGGATTAGAAACTGGATTAGAAACTGGATTAGAAACTGGATTAGAAACTGGATTAGAAACTGGATTAGAAACTGGATTAGAAACTGGATTTAATTGAGGTATCATACGTGGTTTTATAACTTGTGTTAAATCAATTTTAGTAGCAAAATCCTTTAAAACACCACCTATAACATCTGTCCAAGTTTCAGAATTCCTTGTTTCCATAGAACGCATCGCAAGTTCTATCCCTTTTCCAAAAGCAGTCATCATCATTTCTGAAAATTTAGAAAAATCAATATCTTTTCTTTCAGGTTGCATCAATTTTACTATATTCATTATTTTTTCAAGTTTATCTATCTCATCATCTTTTTTCTTATCCACTAAACTTGTGATTAAAGAATTTAATAATTCAGTATTTTTTTCCATAATAATCTCAAAATTTGATTTTACATCTGAATTTATACCAAATTTTGGGATTGGTCTCATAAAATTTCGTTCCTGAATATCATCTTCTTCATTATCTTCTTTTTCATTTTTAACTGACTCTACTTTTGGTTCTGGAAAAGCAACTTTTGAAATTGAAAATGTTTTTGATTTAAAAAATTTTCCATCTACTTGAATTTTTATAATATAATCTCCACCACCAAACCTGCGACCAATTTCATCCAATTGCAACATATAATCAGTTGTAATTATATGTTCCCATTTACCTGTTAAATCATTTTTCTTGTCTAAAATAAATTTTTTGTTAGTAGAAGTGTCAAGCCCTGCATCTTCCAATTGCTCATTGATATAAGATACAACATCTTCTCCCATTTCATCTTCGGCAATTGTTTCTCTTTCTTCCTGTTCTTCAATCTCTTCTTCATTTTTTCTTCTTCTTTTCATAATAAAATCCTCCTTTAAAATTAAATTTTTCAATATAATTATACAAAAAAATCAATAAAAAATCAAGAAAAAATCATAAAAAAATAATAAAAAATCAACAAAAAATCAGTAAAAAAATCAAACATTTATATCTATTCTTAAATATACTTTGTTATTATTTTCAATAAAATACATATTAACTTCTGCTCCTTTAATATAATACTCTTTTCTTTTTTCTTCACTTTCAATAAAATCTTTAAAAATTGCTGAAATTTCTGTCTGACTTATATTTTTAAATTTTTCATAAATTTTACTTTTCATATTTATTCATCTCCTTTCTTTTTATAAGTTAAAAGGGAAGGAACGCCCTATATTGTTTTCCCTTTTACCTTTTAAACTTACTTACTTCCAGAAATTTCTTTAATATCAAATTTACAGACCGAACGACCACCTTTAATCTTTTCTTTTCCAAGATATTGAATATAGTAGAGTTTCCCTTCTGTAATTTTTTCAGCAAGAATTAACCTTATCACATTGTTTCTAAAACGAACCTTGCATTTGTCAAATTCTTTCGTAGTAGGATTGTATAACTCTACTAATGCAATACCTTTTACAGGGTCTATCAATTTTCCATACCTAAAAACTGCTTCACTTCCTTCAACATTTGTGTTTAAAATCGGTGTAATTTTGTCTTCCAACTCTGCAACCACTTTAAAATCCTTTAAAAGTTTCTTTTCAATTTTTGTGTCAGCCATTGTAAAACCTCCTTAAATTTTTAAAAATTTTTAGGGCGTTCCTATATCTTTAATGGTTCTGTTTCACCTCCTTTTAATATCTTCCTTTTTGTATATTGACTCCTTAATACCTTATATTGTTTAATCCAAACGTTTGCTCTTATATCATCTTTTCTTCTAAAACTTTCTCTAAATTTAATCGGTCTTAAAATTTCAGTCATCCCTTTATGAAAAAATTCATATTGTTTATCCTCTGGAACACCTTTTGCAACTATATCAATACCACCTTTATCATCTTCTAAAAGATATGTTTTCGGAAGTAAAAATTCTGCTCTTTTAAATTTTCCTTGAAAACTCCACTCCCCTAATTCTTTTCCTTCTTTTAATAGTCCTTTTTTCCCTTTATAATATATACTATCTGTATCACAATACAATAATTGTCCACCTTGCGATAAAACTTCATTTAATCCAAGCCACAATCTTGTTCTACCATAAGCAGTAGTATATATGCTCCATATATAATTTGTATGCACTGGATAATACTCATCTTCAATCTTTATCTCAATTATCTCTCCTTCATCTGTTAAAACCGCTGTATCTTCTACTTTTTCAGCAAATTTACCATATAGAGAATTCATTAAAAGTTTTAATGTAATTGAATAAAATTTACTTTCAACATCTTCCTTATTTTTATATTTTTTTCTTAAATCATATAAAAAATTTACATATTCATTAAAAGGTGAACATAACATAGAAAAATTTATTGATTTATAAATTTTATTCAATTCAATCAATTTGTTTTCTAATGCAAAACGTAATTCATAATTTGTCCACCATCCTGATAAATTATCAGAATATGGAAAAATAAGTTTATTTTCAAAACGATAAGGAAGATAAGGAATATAATGTTTTTTAATTTTAACTGAAACATAACTAACTCCTTCTTCATCAATACTTTTTTTATTTGTAAAAATTGAATTTGGATTTGGATAGGTTTTTTGCATAACAGAAGGATAAAGTGAATTTACATCATATCCATAAATATCTCCTTCGGCTTTCATTGTAAATATCTCTGTCCTTCCACCATAATAGGCATTACTCATTTCTTCTAAAATTTCATCATCAATTTTTTTAACTGTAAATCTTAAAAATTTTCTACGATATAAATTTAAAGAACTGGAAGCAATTGTAAATTTTAAATCGGCTCCTAACTTATTTAAAACATCCTGATAAAAATTTACAAATTCATAAGTAATTTCAGTGTCTCTTTTACAATATGCAACCGTTTCTTCAAATTTATCTTTCAATCTTTTAAAATCAACTTTTAATTTTTCTTTCCCTATAATCTTTCCTTGATTTTTAACAGATAATTTATAATGATTTAATGTATCAAAAAAATAAATTTTTGTATTTTTCAACCGAGCAAAAATTAAATGATTAGAATACTTAAATTCAAGATAATTATAAAATCCTTTAAAACAATTTATTAAATCATATTCAAGATTTACACACGCAATATATAATTGTTTCTTCTTTTCTCCTAAATCAAGCAAAAAATTTATAATATCATACTGATTTTTAAATATAAAATAATCTTTCCCATTATAAAATACGGCTACAATTAAATTCCCTTTCTGGTCATCTTCACTGTCTAACGCCCATACTTCCTTTTTACTTACATCCTGTTTAATAATTGTCATTTCTTTTGCCCTTTTTACCATTTTTATTCTCCTTTATTTTTTATAACATATTTTTAAATATGCAAAAGCCCTCTTAATTGTTTCCAGCCCTTGCTGATATTTCCCTGTACATCTTTTAATCTTACCTTCCTTTGTTTTTTTATAATAATCATATCTTCTTTGCGATTTTGGAGTAAAACTCCAACCAAGATAATCTATCTGTCTTTTCATACTATAATATAGCCAATTTACTACATTTACACGTAATCTTTTCCCCCACTCCTCTACATCTTTCTTAATTCTACTTTTTAAATCATTTGTCATAACTCTTGTCATTTTATATTTTTCACCTTTATAAACATAACCAGCAGGTCGTCCTTCTTTATCATTAAACATAATTTTAAATACAACTCTAACATCTTTATATTCTGGCTTAAGATAATACTTTTCAATATCTATCGCTTGCAAAACTTCTTGAAAATTATATCCTGAAATTTCAAATGTATACTCTTCACATTGTCGCATCTTACTTTCAGAAATTTTTTTATAATACTCTGTTTTCTTTCCATTTGAAAGTTCAACCTGATATTTTTCTCCCTCTCCAATTTTTATCTCTTTTTCAAAAACCTCTGTTTTTATATCATTTATAATTTTTTGTAAATATAAATCTTTCCTTTTTGCTCTTTTTATATTTATCTTTTGTGATGATATAACTTTATTATCTTTATAAAAATTTACAATCTCATCTTTTAAATTTATTGATGCATACAACTTCCCTTTTACATATATATTTATTTTATTCTTTTTTCTAAAATCTGGTTTTCCTTTAATATAAAAATCTTCTACAACTTTCTTTTTACGTTTATACTTTTTAATCGGCTTTTTATATTTTTTAACTTTTATTTTTTCTACTTTTTGCTTCTTTACCTTTTTCTCTTTTACCTTTTGCCTTTTTACCTTTATTCTTTTTATCTTTTGTTTTTTTATTTTTTGTCTTTTTGTTTTTTGTCTTTTTACTTTTTTAATTCTTTTCTTCATCTTTATCCCCAATTACCAAAGATGAATTTTTTTCTAAAAATAAAACAATCATACATTTTTTATCCTTTACACTATAAAACATACAATTTTCCAAAATGCAATCAATAGTTGATATTTTAATGTTATTTTGTGGTAAGTTTGGAACAGATAACTTTTCAATTAAAGTAATCGTTCCTAAAAACGGACACTGTTTCATAATTTCCTCCTTCATTTATTTTTGATTTATATAAATTATACTTTAAAAATTTTTATTTGTCAACTTTTTCTTTTTTTAAAATAATAATTTTTACTTCATTGTTAACATTTTCAATTTTTAAACTTCTTTCTTTATCTAACTCAATAGTAAATTTAAAATTCGGTATCTGTTCAACAAAATCAACAAATTCTATAATTTTATTTTTAAAATCATCATTAAAAATAGAAAAAAAGTTCATTTTTTCACCTCCTTTTTAATTCCAAAACAATATAAAAAGAAAAATAAATAATTTATAAACAAATCTTTTTCATCAAAAAAATACTTAATTTTTAAAAAAGAATAAGTTGCCCTCTCCGTTTTAAATGTAAAAAATTCAATTGAAAAAATTTTTTCATTTAATAAAATTGAAAATAAATTAAACGCAAATTCATTTTTCATTTTTTTCACACTCCTTCCTCATATTCTTTACCTTACAAACTAAATTTCCAGTATCATCCTCATACATAATAGTAATAACATCCTTAATTTTATATCTTGCAACATAATTTAAAAAATCTGATAAATAATTAAGGTCAGCATTATGTTTTTCTATATCAAAACTTTTCCCACCAAACAAATTTAATTGTTTCACTTTTGCTTCCCTTTCTCTTTCAAGCCGTTTCTTTTCATCTGTTATATATTTTATAACTGCCCTTTTTACCTTATCTATTAACATTATTTTTCTACCTCCTTCTTTAAATTTTCCAATGCAAAATCAAGTAAATTTTCGTTCGGATTACCTTTACCTACATACCAACGCCACACGGTTGAATATCCTACTTTACAAATTCTTGCCACACGTTCAAGAGACATTTCGTATTCATCTATTATTCTTTTAAATTCTTTAATTTTCTGTGAATATGTTAACATTTTTATTCACCTCCTTTCTTTAAAAAATTTTTAAACACTTCTTTTTTTCATATTTCTCCTTTATGGAAGATATGTCGGTTTATATACCCCCTTACTTCTCATATTTTTATATTTTTCTTTTAATCTCTCACTTATCTTTACCTTATTTCTTACAATATATTCAATCAAATGATATATCTCATTAAATACATCATAATGCATATGATACAATTTATTAAATTCTTTTAATTTTTTATAAATAATTTTCTCTTTTTTTATTAAATCATTTCTCAACTTTTCTTCTTCGTTCAATGCTTTATTTAATAACATTTCAACATCTTTTATTATCATTGTTTTTTCTCCTTTCCTTTTAATATAATTATACAAAATCTTTTTCATTTTGTCAAGTGATATTTTAATAAATGTTAATTAAATATCACTTGCAAAAATTTAATCAACTTTTCCTTTTGTTCCTTATTAAAACTAAAAAAATATAACGGTTCATCAGGACAAAATTTATCGTATACATCTAACTTTAAAAAAACTTTATCTTTTTCTTTTATTAAATCATTTATCATCTTCTTTTCAACTGATATCTTCCTTGCGAAAAATCCCTGCCTTGCTTTATACTTTCTTATTAAATATAAATCAATGTCATTAATAAATAATTTTAAAATAGGAGAGAAATTTATGAATACAGCAGTAATTTTAGCTTACATTGGTGTAGCACTTATGATTGGCTTATCAGGAATTGGAAGTTCTTTAGGAGTTGTTATGGGAGGTAATGCAGCCTTAGGATCACTCAAAAAAAATCCTGATAAGTTTGGTAATTATATGTTATTGGCAGCTTTGCCAGGTACTCAGGGTCTATATGGTTTTGCAGGTTATTTCGTAGTCGATAAATTATACCATATTATAACCCCTACAATGTCAGTTTTTAATGGAGCCGCAGTACTTGCTATGGGTATTTTTCTTGGATTAGTTGCATTATTATCGGCAA
>Ga0101944_10006094_pt1 | contig 13088 bp, 10 predicted proteins | sample DewCreD2012metaG_FD_75245 | JGI IMG/M metagenome (GOLD analysis project Ga0101944, IMG submission 75245) | Hot spring sediment bacterial and archeal communities from British Columbia, Canada, to study Microbial Dark Matter (Phase II) - Dewar... ... | reverse complement strand
CTTTCGACTGGTCTTTCAGTCCGCGCAGGATGTCCTTAAGGCGCTGGCGCTCTTTGGGGTCTTCCACCTTCTTCGAAATGCCGCCGGTTTGATTCGGGAACGGCAGCATCACCAGGAACCGTCCCGGCAGCGACAGGCCCGACGTCACCCTCGGCCCCTTGGAGCCGATCGGTTCTTTGGTCACCTGGACCAGCAGGTCTTGGCCGGGGTGCAGCAACTCCTGAATGGGCGGCAGGCGCTGGCCGCGTCCCTCCGCGCCGCGCACGCGCCGGCTGCCCCGGCGGCGCGATGGTATCTTGCCGTCCGCTCCGGCCTCGCCAAACGCGCCGGGGATCGACTCGTAGAGGACGTCGTTGAAGTGAAGGAAGGCGTTTTTCTCATGGCCGATGTCCACAAACGCGGCCTGAAGTCCTGGGACGACACCCTCGATGCGGCCCTTGTAGATGTTTCCCAGAAGGTTCTGCGCCCCCGCGCGCTCGATGAACAGCTCGGACAACTGACCGTCTTCCAGAATGGCAACCCGGGTGTCGTTTTCGTCAACGGAAATGAGAACTTGTTTCAGCACGATAAGGAATATCAACCAATCGGAGAAGGAATGGCAGCCGCGCGCGTGACAGAAAAGGGCTCCTGGCGTTGGGCTGTGACCCGCGCAAGTATCAGACGGCCCGCCGGCGGCTTCAAGGCCTATTTCGGCAGGTCAAGCCCTTGAGCGACCAACTCTTGTGAAATCAATTCTGACCAACCCCGGTTGGCCTTGGGGCTGGCCGGGCTTGGATGGGAGACGCGCCCGATGCCGACGGGCATCCCGCTCAGCGCCTCGCGCGCCCGCGCCTCGGCAAAAGCGCCGATGCCAATCACGCGTTCGGGCTTGAGTATCGCTTCAATCCGCCGCAAATGGCGGTCGCACGCCTGATACAGCGCCCTTCGCTCGGTTGGGGTCAGTTTGTCCGGGGTGCGATTGCGCCCCGTCGCTTCCAGGAAACTCAGCGGGCAATAGTTGGCGACGAAAAACCGCGCAAAAAATCGGTCGGGCGTCCCAAACGTATTCCGCGCCCACCCCCACAGGCGCAAGCCGCTGATCTCCGTGCGCGGGCATCCAAAACCCAGAACCGGCCTGCGGGGATGTTCGCAGGGGGGGTGTCCGACGGGGGCCTCAATGCCCAGCCAGTCGCGCACGGCGCTGACTTCTCCAAACGGCACGCCAGTCTGGACCATGCCGAAGGGGCCGGGATTCATGCCCAGCAGAATGGCCTGTTTGGGGGCGGCGCCATAGCGGCGCACGTATTGCTCGAAGGGCGCCCAGGCATATTCGAGTGGATTGTAGATATGCGTGACGGGCGGGCCGAAACGCAGTCCCTCCACCTCCGAGATCAATTCCCGGGCCGCGCGCAGCATGTCCATCCGCCGATTGTGTCGCGTCCGGACGACGCGCGTCAACCCCTGACATTTTGTTTACATGCCCCAATCCGTCAGCCTGCAAGGGTTATGTCCTGTTTGTAGTGCGCCCTTCAGGGCGTTCGACATTCACCCGCCGCCAGCGGTTCGGACGCTCTGAAGGGCGCACTACAAACGATTTCCGCCGTGCGGCGCGCCGGCAACTCGATCAGGCCGCTGCGCTCGAGCCGCAGCAACAACTCGCGGCACGCCATGTCCTTAACCGCGCCGTTGGCCCCGCGCCAATCCCAACGCTCACACAACTCCTTCGACAGCCGCGTGCGATGCCAGGAGGGATGGGCGGCCCGCAAGCGGCGGATTTCCTCGACGTCCAAGCGCGTCCGGCGCTCATTGATGATGGCCATGATCGTTTTCATGGCCAAACCGCTAACCAACGACGAATTGCGAAGCCGGCGAAAAACGTCGACGAGCGTCACTAATTTCGTTTGTCTGTCAACGACCGGGGGACTATGTTCCTGACTCAGGTGAGCCGTGAACGGCTACAATGCAACAAACAAAAGGGAGTCACGAGATGGGAGCCAGACAAAACATCCATTCTATTATCGTCGCAGCCGGAGGCATCCTGCTGGCGGCCACCCTGCTCCTCGCCGGACCGCTCGGCGCGGCGGAGAACGCGCGTCCCCAATCCGAGGACATCGAAACCATCTTCCGAGACCCGCCCCGCGAGGCGCGGTTGCGCACCTATGCCTGGCACTGGATCAACGGGCACGCCACCAAGGAAGGCATCACCGCCGACCTGGAGAATATGGCCAGGGCTGGGATCGTCGGCGCGATCATCTACTTCGGCGGGAATGAGCCAATGCATCGCGGGGAGCGGCAGGCGAATGAGCAGGAGCAGGAATTCATCCGCCGCAGCAGCGCCCTTCACGCGAGCAAATCCCCGTTCATCCCCGAGGATGGACCCGTGCATTACATGAGTGAAGAATACCTGGCCCTGGTCCGCCACGCCGCCGACGAGGCGCGGCGGTTGGGGATCGAACTCGGCATGCATGCCGGCTCCGGCTGGTCGGGCGCGGGCGGGCCGTGGATCAAACCGAAACATGCGTTCAAACATCTCCAGATTGAGGAGCGCAAAGTCAAAGGCGGCGATGTCTTTCGTTGGACCAAGCCGGCCTACGACCCGGAAAAGGGCGAGGGATTTGTCGGTGTCGTTGCCTGCCGGACACCGGCGGCGGAGGTCGCCGGTGCGAAACCTTTGCGCATCGCCGGAGCAGATGGAAAGCTCGGGCGCAACGTAGAACCATGGAATCCCATGGCCGGACATGAAAAGACGTGGATGAAGATCAAGCCGACTCCGCATGGCGCTGAAGCGCCGGCTACGGCGGAGGCCGTGGTGGAAGCGGCGAGCATTACCAATCTGACCGAGCTGATCGGCGCGGACGGAAAACTGGAATGGACCGCGCCCGACGGGAACTGGACCGTGCTGATCGCCTCCTACAAGGCGGGCGGGGAAAGGCTGATCATGGCGGATCCGTCGGGCATGGGGTTGGATTGCGACAAGCTCGATCCGGCGGCGCTCGATTGCCATTGGGAACATGGGATCAAGCCGGTGCTCGACCGCTTGGGCGACCATGTTGGCACGACGTTCAAGTACATCCAGCTCGACAGCCACGAAACCGGCAACCACACTTGGGGCGCGATCCTGCCGGAGTTGTTCCGTCGCTTGCATGGCTACGATATTGTGCCGTGGCTGCCGGCGCTGACGGGCCGTGTGGTGGGCGATGCCGAACGCTCCGAGCGGTTTTTGCGGGACTATCGCAAGGCGCTGGAAGTTGGTTGGGTGGAAGGGTTTGTCAAGCCGATGGTGGCGAAATGCCGGGCCGCGGGGATGCGGTTCGTCGCCCAGCCGTATGAGCGGGGGACGTTCGGCTGCTTCTCGTTCGGCGCGGCCGCGGATATTGTGCAGACCGAGTTTTGGCACGGAAACTACTCGCCGTTCCGCGGCTTTGCGAACTCTGGCGGGGACGGCTCGATGCGGGAAGAATACACGAATCGGTATCATGCTTCGATCGCCCATACCACCGGCAAAAGGCTGGTGACTTGCGAGTCGTTCACCAGCTACCTGTCGCATTACGGGGCGGAAGCGACGCCGAACAATCTGAAGTTCGGCGCTGAACGGGCCTGGTGCGAGGGGGTCAACAACTTCTGGCTGCATGAGTTGGCGCACAATCCATATCCGGGATTGCGGCCGGGGATGTATTTCGGCATCTGGGGCGTAAACTTCAATCCGAACGCGATGCCGTGGCGCGATCAGTTTTCGGCCTTCAGCGACTACGTGGCCCGCAACCAGGCCTTGCTGCAAGCCGGGCGTTACGTAGCGGACTTTCTCATTCATGACCCGTCTGACCTGGGCGGCGCCTTTCCGAAGAAGTTCCCGGCAGGCTATCGCTTCGACATGGGCAACGACGACATCCTGCTGCAGTTATCGGTGCGGGATGGAAAACTGGTTCTGCCCTCCGGCATGAAGTACGGCTGCCTGATGTTCATGTCCCAGCCGGAGTGGTTTAGCTTCCGCCGCCTCACGCCGGAAGTGCTCGCCCATGTCGCCAAGCTGGTGGAGGCCGGTGCGCAGGTGCTCGGCGAAAAGCCGCTGGGATCGTGGACGCTCAAGGGCGGCGAGGCTGCCGACCGGGAGTTTGAGCGGTTGGTCAGCTCGCTCTGACAGGGCTACGAGGAGGGCAAAAAAGGGTCGCACGCGCACGGGAAGGGCAAGGTTTGGTGGGGCTACAAGCCCGACGAATGGGCGGCGGAGGTCGGTTTGCGGCCGGACCTGGAACGGGACAACAGCCTGATGATTGACTTCATCCATCGCCGTGACGATGCCGCCGACGCCGATTGGTATCTGTTGCAAAGCGGCGAACCGGGGCGCATCGTCGAGGCCGATGTCCGGTTCCGTGTCACTGGCAAAATTCCCGAATTGTGGGATCCGGTGACCGGCGAGATTCGCGAGGCGGCGGTTTGGCGCGAGAAGGACGGTGTAACGGAACTGCCGATGTCCTTCCCGATCAACGGGGCGATGTTCGTGGTGTTCCGCAAACCCTCGGCGGGCCGGGAGCCGCTGGTCACATTCAGCCCGGTCAAGGCGTTCACCGGTGTTGTGGATTCCCGGGCCATCGTCCTGAAGAACGGCAAACCCGGCGTGCTCGCCTTCGACAGCGGACGATTCACGGGCCAGACGAAATCCGGCAAGACTGTCGCCGCCGAGGTGACGGCGCCCGCGCCCATCGCGCTCGATGGCCCGTGGACGGTGAGTTTCGATCCCGGACTGGGTGGTCCGGCCGAGCCGGTCGTGTTTGAGAAGCTGACCTCGCTGCACGAGCACACGGACCCGAAGATCAAGTATTATTCCGGCCCGGCCAGCTACAAGCGGACGATCGAGATTCCGGCGGCGATGTTGGGCGAGGGCAGGCGGCTGATGCTTGACTTGGGCCAGGTCATCGAGTTGGCCGAGGTCCGCCTCAACGGCCGAAAGATCGCCGTGGCGTGGTGCCCGCCCTATGCGGTGGACCTCACGGCGGCTGCCCGTCCCGGCGCAAACGACCTGGAGATCATCGCCGTCAACAAATGGCACAACCGCTGGATCGGGGACGAGCAGCTTCCGCCGGACGTGGACACGGTGCTGCCGAATTTTGGCGGCTTGAACCGGACGCCGGTGAGATTTCCCGATTGGGCGAAGCAGGGGAAAAAGAGCCCCAACGGGCGGATTTTGTTCAGCACCTTCATGCCGCGAACCAAGGAGGACAAGCTCGGCGCCGCCGGCCTTCTCGGCCCGGTGACGTTGCGCGGCGGGGTGGAGGCCGAACTCAAATGAAACAGTATCAACTGCAGCGGGGTCAGACATTGAATTGCGATTCCGCTGAAAAACTCCGTGGTGTTGACAGGCTTGCGCCAGGGTTCAAATTGCCCTCCTTCACCTGCGCTCGGGGATATCGCTCCTCCACTGCCTCAGGGCGACCGCTTTATGCCGCTCCTGGATTGGTAATATCTGTTTTACGATAACGTCCCCTGCCCACAAATTCGATAACATGCAAGTCTCGTGCGACCTGAAGCTGCTGCCTGATTTTTGCCCTTATATTATGATTGCTTGGGTGCAACTTGGCTAGATCGACTTCAAATCTATATATATCATGCAAGGTAAACTCAACGGGCAATGCGTCTACACGCCATAGAACATCTGATGTCCAACCTCTGCTTTCAGCTGTCACGCCTGCAATTGATTGGGCTTTAAGCCACTGGGCGCGAACTTGCTCGCTGGGCAGACTGGTACCTTCTTTGATAGCTTGAATGCGTGCCAAAGCAGGAATACGATCAAAATTTATTTGACAACCCTGCCAGCCCGCACGCCTCGCGTTGGGTCCCAGCGGTTTACGCGCGATTATCGCACTAGGAGTGATCCAGGACTTGTGAACAAACTCCAAACCCTTGACCAGCATTGAATTAGGGTCATAGTATAGAAGTATCAGGGATGGATGTGTATCATTTTGAATACTCTTGAGGGTTGTGTTGTACTCTGCACCGAGTATCCTGTGGCCAAATGGTCTCGATTGGCTCTTGAGTTGGTACGTTTCGCCGCATTGCTTACATCGCAAGTCAGTGGCTCTGGTGTTTGCCGGCAACAATTGAAGCGAGCCTCCACATCCTGGGCAGGTGACTTCAGATGCCACCCAGGCCTCAGTGAGAACACGAGCCCTTTGAGAACGGCTTTTATAGCGGGCAGCACAGCTGCTTTGAAGGCATTGATTCATCACAGGAAGTGCCGTGTACCTGATGAGCGGCATAACGGGGCGGCCGCTGAGCCTCAACCCGGAGGCACGCTTGCGTGCCGCAGGGTTGTAGGCTCAAGCGGCTTGTTCGCGACGCGCTCCGCGCGGAGCGAGCAAACCGCGCAGCGGCCGCCCCGTTCACGCCGCGCGGAGCGCGGCGTGAACAATGATTATACAGTCTGTATAAAACGGCAAAGGCAGGCTGTCGCCTTCTGTATAAGAAGTCGCCGTTTCTTCTTTCGTTCTCGCATAAGTCCTTGCATGCCAACGGTCTTCCTTGAAATCCTCGCAATGCCCGCTCCGGTTTATACAGACTGTATAAACCGGGCTACAGGCCGTCCATCGGGCTGCGGACGCCGTGTCCTCCTTTGTTCAAGACGTGCGTGTATATCATCGTCGTGCTGACATCCTTGTGTCCGAGGAGCTCCTGAATCGTGCGGATGTCATAGCCTGATTCGAGGAGATGCGTGGCGAAGGAATGCCGGAAGGTGTGGCAACCGGCGTGTTTCACGATGCCCGCTTTGCGGACGGCTTCCTTGACGGCGCGTTGCAGGATTGTTTCATGAACATGATGCCGCCCTTCGTCGCCGGTCTTTGGATTCTTCCAGCGGTTTTCCTGTGGAAAGATCCATTGCCATCGCCATTGCTTCGGCGCGTGGGGATATTTGCGGTCAAGAGCGCCGGGAAGGAGCACGCGGCCCCAGCCATCGGCCAGATCGCGCTCGTGGATGGCCTTGACGGTTTTGAGATGCTTCTGCAACGGGCCCTTGAGCGACTCGGGCCGCATCGTGATCCGGTCCTTGGCGCCCTTGCCGTCGCGAACCAGAATCTCGTTGCGGGAGAAGTCGATGTCCTGGACTCTCAACCGCAGGCACTCCATCAGGCGAAGGCCGGCCCCATACATCAGGGAGGCCATGAGCCATTTGTCGCCCGAAAGGTTCGCGAGCACGGCCTTGACTTCATCGCGGGTCATGACGACGGGCAGGCGCGTGGATTTTCGGGCGCGGATAACTTCGCCCAAGTCGCCGATTTCCCGGTCGAGAACGTGGCGGTAGGGAAACAGCAACGCCGAAAGCGCCTGGTTTTGCGTTGAAGCCGCCACCTTGTCCTTGACGGCCAGATGCGTCAGAAAGGCGTTGATCTCCGGCTCGGCCATGTGCTTGGGATGGCGCAGGTTGTGAAAATGGCAGTATCGCTTCGCCCAGAGGCAATACGTCTCTTCGGTTCGCCGGCTGTAGTGGCGGGCGCGCAGGGCCTGACGCAGGGCGTCAAGCAGACGCGGCTTGGGCGGGGCCGCCGCCGCCGGTGTTTCTTGCGGCGACCGAACCGGTTCATCGCTTCGGTTCGCATCGCGAACGAATGCGCGCGCCGGGAAAGGCCGCGCGTCTCGGACGCCGAAAACCGATGCGCTGCTTTGCCTCATGGCCACCGTGCTCATGGCCGCCCTCCACGGAGGGAATTCAGCCCCCGCCCTTGCGCGCCTGTCAAACCTTTTTTCAACGACCCGCTATATCCCCAATCCGTCAGCCTGCCGGCAGGCTGACGGATTGGGGTTATATGCCGGAGAGGCGTTTTTGCGTTGACCCGGTTTCCTCAGGCGCCTAACATTTCGGCGCCTGACGCGCGCGGCGCGATCGCGCCGCGTGGCTTGTCGCAGGCTTTCGTCAATCAAAGGTGTTCGGTATGTATGCGATCGAGACTCGGGGTCTGACCAAGACCTACATTCAAGACGTTCTCGGTGTCGAGCACGGGCGGGTTAAAATCCGCCTGCGCAACCGCAAGGTCAATGCCCTCAAAGACCTCAACCTGACGGTTGACGAGGGCGAGATTTTTGGCCTGCTTGGGCCCAACGGCGCCGGCAAGACAACCACCATTAAAATCCTCATGGGCATCCACTTTCCCACCAGCGGATCGGCCACCATCATGGGCCGGCCTCTCGGGGACAAGGCGGTCAAGGAGAAGATGGGTTTTCTTCCGGAAAACCCGTTTTTCTATGACTACCTGACCGGTTATGAGTTTCTGGATTTCTACGGGCAGCTGTATGGCATGAACAAGGCCCGGCGCCGCCAGAAGATCGACGAGGTCCTGGACATTGTCAAACTGCCCTCCCATGCGCCGGGGCTGCCGTTGCGCGGCTACTCCAAAGGCATGTTGCAGCGCATTGGCCTGGCCCAAGCCCTGCTCAACGACCCGCGGATCGTCTTTCTCGATGAACCGCAGTCCGGCCTGGACCCGCTGGGCCGCAAGGAAGTGCGCGATGTCATTCTCGGGCTCAAGGACAAGGGAATGACCGTGTTCTTCTCCTCACACATCCTTTCGGACGCCGAGCTGATCTGCGACCGCGTGGGCATCGTGCATCGCGGCGAGCTGATCAACGTCGGCCGCCTCAGCGAACTGCTCCAGTCCAAGGTCCGCGAATACGAGATCATCGTCACCCGGATCAAGCCCCAGGATGTGGCCCGGCTGCGGTCCAAGGCCACGCGCGTCGTGGAAGGGCCCGAGGAAATCCTCCTTGCGGCCGAGGCCGAGGAGCAGGCGCGCGCCCTGGTTCAGGAAGTCCTCGGCTGCGGCGCGACGCTGGTCAGTTTCACGCCGCGCAAAGAAACCCTCGAAGAATACTTCATTGGAAAGGTGAGTGGAACCTCCAATGTTTAAGATGCTCGCCATTGCGCTCAACACGTTCCGGGAGGCGGTTCGAAACCGCATCCTGTATATCATCCTCATTTTCGCCCTGCTGCTGCTGGTGTTCTCCGGCGTCCTTAAGAACTTCACCATCGCCGACGATGCCCGCATCATCCAGAACTTCGGCATGTCGGCGATCAACTTCTTCGGCCTGTTGATCTCCATTTTCATCGGCATCACGCTGATCTACAACGAAATGGAGAAGAAAACGCTCTACACGATCGTCTCCAAGCCCATCGACCGCGGCCAGTTCCTCCTTGGCAAGTATTTTGGCCTGCTGCTGACCATCTACGCCAACGTCCTCATTATGGCGCTGTTCTTCCTGATCGCGTTGAACTGGCAGAAGCTGACCGAATCCGACTTCATCCAGAACGCCATCTACACCTTCGATCAGGCCTCGCAGCAGTATGTCCAGACGATGTCGCTGCCCGTTTACTATCTGCGGGCCGCAGGCAAGTCCGTCGTGCTGGCGGTGGCCACCTTCCTCAACCTGTCCACGCCCGAATACGCCACCGGACTGATGGCCACGACCTGGCTGACCTGCCTCGAACTGGCGGTCATCACCGCCTTTGCCTGCATGTATTCGACCTTCTCCACGCCAACCCTCAGCGCCATTTTCACGCTTCTGACGGTTATCATCGGCCGCCTCAGCACGGACATCTACTACTTCGCCCAGATGATGGCCCAGCGCAAAGGCAGCTATGAAGCCCTCGATCAGGCCGAGAAAATCTGGTATCAGACGGCCATCGGCGTTTTCTATATCGTCCCCAATCTGACACTGTTCAACCGCCGCGCCAGCGTGATCTACCCGGACCATGAGCCGATGGACTTCATGGCCTACACGGTCGGCTACGGCCTGTGCTATTCGGCCGCGGTGCTGTGTCTGGCGATCCTGGTCTTCCGCAAGAGGAACTTCAAATGAGCCTGTCCTCCGGTTCTCCGCTTTCCTCGCCCACAGGCAGCCTTCCCGGCGGGGGGGGCGGCCGTCTGGCCGGAACCGTCGTCCTGCTGGTTCTCATGGCCGCGACGGCGGCCTACGTCATCGGTTTTCAAAATCGGATGATAAAGCGCATGCGCGCCATCAATCCCTATCAGGGCATCACCTACACGGCCACCGATGGCCAGCGTCTGATCCCCCTGTCGATGGGATACCGGCTGTCTCTGGCCGACTTTCTGTGGATGCGCTCCATCCAGGCGTTTGGCGGCCTCAGCCGCAATTCCAAGCAATACCGGTCGCTGTTCAACCTCTTCTTCGTCATCACCGACCTCGATCCGCGCTTTGTTGAGGCCTACAAGTTCGGCAGCCTTGTCATGGGCGACGAGGGCGGCGACCAGGAGAAAAGCCTCGAACTGCTGGAAAAGGGGATGTTCGCCAATCACGACAACTACCGACCCCCCTACGAGGCCGCCTACTGCCTGATGTATTCGATGAAGCGGACCGAAAAAAACAAAAAACGCGCCCTGTTCTTCGCTCAAATGGCCCTGAAACGGCCCGATTGCCCCGAATGGGTTCGCCGTTTCCGCGACGAGATTCTCAGCGGCGTCGGCAAGCATGAGTTTGCCATGAAACACTCTCTGCGCGGCTATCTCGAAGCGATTGACGACAACGAGGCTGTCATCATGGGCGTCTATCGGCGCCGGCTGATGGCGGCCGTCCATGAGTGGCAGCGCGATCAGCTGATGCAGCAGGCTCTGCGCTTCAAGCAGAAACACGGACGCGACGCCACGTCGCTGGAGGAAGTGCTGGCGTTGGACCCCCAGTTCCGCTACCGCACGCTCGATATTCGAAAGGCGATGGACATCATTGACGCCCTGGCTCAACAGGAGCAGGCCAAGGAAAAGCGCCAGCCTCTGGAGTCCTACTTCGAACAGATTCTGGCTTATTCCAGCGTCGAGACCAATCAGCCTCCCCTGGATCCGCGCGTATGGGACGACATCAACCGCGTCAACGAGCGGGTCGGCTATCGGGTTGTGCGCGGCAGCACGTCCGAGGACTACGATGAGTTCATCCAGAGCGACGACGATCTGATGAGCGCTCTGCGCCAGTATCTGGGCAATGTGCGCTTCTATCTCAAGGAATACCTGACGCTCAACAAGAAACTGCCCGAACGCTTTGAGGAGGCCCTGCCTCCGGGACAGATGGTCCGCATTGAACCCTATGGCGGGCAGTGGCTGTATGATCCCAGTCTGATGCCCGATCCCAGCCAGGGTTTCAACAACGCCGTCTTCCGCTCTTCCACACACCCCGAAATGTAGCCGGCGCCCGGACGGGCCGGAAGGCCCCTGTGGTCCGCGTCATGGGCCGTGGAGAATCGATGCGCTGCTGGCGATGAACGCGCCGGCCTGCCGCATGGCCTCCAGGGCGCGCGCGACGTCGCCGGGGCGCAGGTTGACTCCGCGGCAGGCGTCCTCGACCACCGTGACCTCGAATCCCAGCCGCCGGGCGTCCAGCGTCGAGAACTTCACGCAGTAGTCGGTCGCCAGCCCGACAATGACAATCTCTCGGGCGCCCTTGCCCGTGAGATAGTCGCCCAGTCCGGTGGCCTTGCGGTGGCCGTTGTCGAAGAAGCCGCTGTAGCTGTCGATGCGGGGATCGGTTCCCTTGTGAAAGACGCGTTCAATCCGGGCGGTCTCCAGATCGCGATGGAACGCGGCGCCGGGCGTGTCCTGGACGCAGTGAACCGGCCACAGAACCTGCTCCAGGCCATCGAGCGAAATGACGTCTCCCGGCTTGGCGCCGGGATGGTTGGCGGCGAAGCTGCCATGATCGGCCGGATGCCAGTCCTGCGTTGCCACGACCAGATCAAAGCGCGGGATGAGCCTATTGACGACGGGAATCACCTGATCGCCCCCGGGCACGGCCAGCGCGCCGCCCGGAAGGAAATCGTTCTGAATGTCCACCACGATCAGCGCGCGCATGGGCTCTGCTCTCCGTCTGTCTGGGCTATGCCCAGGCTGCCACTCCTGGGCGCGTGGACACTCGGTCCGCTCACAGCATCTTGTGATCGAGGAAGCTGTAGAAGTTGTCGCCGCCGATGATGATGTGATCGAGAACCTTGATGCTCAACATGCTTCCGGCGTCGGCCAGCTGCCGGGTCAGAGCGATGTCGGCGTCGCTGGGCCGTGGATCGCCGCTGGGATGATTGTGGGCCAGGATCACCGCGTGCGCGGATTCGCGAATCGCCTCGCGAAACACCTCGCGGGGATGAACCAGGCTCTGGGTCAGCGTTCCGACCGACACCAGCGCTTCCTTGAGGACCTGGTTCTTGACGTTCAGGCACAGCAGCACGAACTCCTCGTGCGGGACGCTGTGGAAGCGGGCGCGGCAGGCGTTGAATACGTCGGCGGCGCAACGGATCGACGCCCCGCGCGCCAGCGGCCGGGTCAGCAGGCGCCGGCCCAACTCCAGCGCCGCCTTGATCTCCACCGCCTTGCTGGCGCCGATGCCCTTGACCTTCCTCAACTCGCTGAGCGACGCGGCCTCGACGCCCTGAAGCGTCTCAAACACGCGCAGCAGATTCGACGCCACTTCGACGGCCGATTGTCCGGCGGTCCCCGTCCGCAGCAGGATCGCCAGCAACTCCGTGTCCGTCACGCGGTCCGCGCCCAGTTGCTCAAACTTCTCGCGCGGGCGGTGATCGCGCTGCATGCGCTTGAGGCCCGAAACCTCCGGCTCCGGAAAGGCGCCCCGGTAACGGAAAAACGAACAGCGCCGGCCCGCCGGGCATTCCTCACACAATGGGCGGGTGACGCACAGGGCGGTGAACTGGCGTTTGCGGACGATCGCGCCGCTATACAACCCCGTCAGCAGGTCGATCGCCGGGGCCGTCTCGCCCGTCAGGCGCGCCAGCGTCTGACACAATTCCTGAAACGCCGCCATCCGCGCCTTGGTCTGGCCCATCTCGGGCCACCAGCCCAGCCGATACAGGAACCGCTGCCTCAACGGGTCGGGGATCACAACGGGATACTCGCACTGCTGGAGAAACTGCCAGGCCTTCAGTCCCCGCAGGTCGGGGATCGCGGTGGCGATCCAGTCGGCGGCCCGGGCCGCATCGCCCTGGGCTTCGAGGCCGGCCGCCAGGCCCGCCCCGTCCGCCAGCGCGTCCAGCCTCCGCAGGGCCTCGCGAAGATCGTGCACGCTGCGGGCGCCCGCGTCGCTGATCCGGAACGCGCGGACCGCGGCCGCTC
>Ga0101944_10006092_pt1 | contig 13089 bp, 12 predicted proteins | sample DewCreD2012metaG_FD_75245 | JGI IMG/M metagenome (GOLD analysis project Ga0101944, IMG submission 75245) | Hot spring sediment bacterial and archeal communities from British Columbia, Canada, to study Microbial Dark Matter (Phase II) - Dewar... ... | reverse complement strand
TGATCGCGTGTCTGGAAAAGGAGTCGAAGCGCCGGGGCATCGAACGCGTAAGGTCTCGGTGCCTTCCATGGGAAGACCTGGAGCCTTCCCCTGCCCATGACCTGGTGACGGCCGTGTTCTTTCCCCAGGCCATGAGTCCCGAAGGCGTCCAAAGGATGGAGGCTTTCTCCCGCGGAGCTTGCGCCCTGGTCTTCGGCACCGGGGAGGACCCGCTCCCCTTCCGCCGTCTCCTCTGGGACCGGCTGGCCCCCGGCCCGCCGCCTCGCCCGGGCCGCCACCTGGCCTGCGCCGTGAATTATCTCCTGGCCTCCGGGAGGAAGCCGTGCCTCAAGCACTTCGAGTGGCCGTTTCGGTTTGATGTGTGGGAGAAAACCGTTCGGAGATATTTCAGGGCTTACTTCGCCCTCTTCGGAAATCCCCCGGAGTCCGTCGACGAGGCCATGACGGACGTCCTCAACCCTTTCCTCGAAGCCCGGCGCATCCAGGCGACGGGCTGGCATTCCATCGCCGTCGTCTGGTGGCGGCCGCCGGTGAAGATAAGAGGAGCCGTGCCTCATGCCTCTTCCAGCCACCCGAAACCATGAAAAGCTCCGCGAAAGGCCGGTTTTCAACTTGAAACCAGGAGCCAGAAACTCAAGACTTCTTGTACCAGTTCCTTGGCAGGCACATCTCCCGCTCCTTGCCGCATTCAGGACTGCCTTCCCGCTCGCAGCCTGGGGTGCGCGGACAAGCGGTTGATGGGGAAGAAGACGATGCTGGGCTTTCCAGTGACGGGATGTTCCCCCACGACCCCGCCCACCTCGAAAACATCCAGCAGGAGCCGCTGCGTCAATATCTCCCCGGGTCTGCCGAAAGCATGAATCCGCCCGCAATGCATGACGAGCAGCCTGTCACAGTAGGAAGCGGCCAGGTTGAGGTCGTGGAGAACCGCGATGGTCGTGACCTTGAGCTGCTTGATCAGATCGAGGATCTCCAGGGCGTGGCGAATGTCGAGGTGGTTGGTGGGCTCGTCCAGAAGCAGAAACCGTGTCTTCTGGGCCAGGGCCCGGGCCACGAGGCATCGCTGTTTTTCTCCGCCGGACAGGGTCAGAAAGGGACGGCTGCGCAGCTCCATCAACCCGACCTTCAGCAGCGCCGATTTGGCAATCTGCATGTCCTCCTGGGTGAAGCGATCGAACGATGGGCGGTACGGCTCGCGTCCCATGAGGACGATCTCGAGAACGGTGAACTCGAACTCGGTCGACGTTTCCTGGAGAACCACCCCGATCTTGCGGGCGGCGTCGCGCGGCTTCATGGAGAGGACATCTTTCCCATTGAGCAGGACCGCTCCAGTGTCGGGTCGGAGGGCCCGGTACATACATCGTAGCAGACTGGATTTTCCGCTTCCGTTGGGTCCGATGATTCCGACGAGCTCGCCGGAGGCCACATGAAGCTCCACGGCATCGAGGACCTTCTTCACACCATCGGGGCTCCAGCTCACCCCTTCCACATCCAACCGCATGATCGCACTCCAGGCTACGAGAAGTTTTGAGTTTCCAGTTTCAGATTTCGAGTTGAAAAGCGGTCACGCCGCTGGCGCTCCCCTCGTTACGGACGGCCCGGTGCTGCATGAGGAAATGCCGTGAATAGATCATGCCGGGGAGACCCTGGATGCCGGCTCCCGTCTTGAAGCATGCCGAAAGAAGCTTCGCCGGCATGACCGAGGTGGATGTCGCCTCGGAAGTCATTCCGACAGTCTTCAAGCCGGAATCCAGAAGATCTTGACAAAACGCGAGTTTTCATCCTTTACGGGTGTATCGACCCCAACAAACAAAAGAGCCGAGAAAGTTCAGACCATTTCACGGCCTTGAGGACCTTCTCGGCTCTCTTTGTCACCTTAGCGAATCGAACGGGACTTTCCCGTGCTCTTTGGTGCGTCACCCCCCGGCAAGCAGTCCCGCTCTCTTCCTCGCCACCCGCGCAGTCATCGAGGAAGGGGTCGACTGCCGACCCGTAGGACTAAAGCACCCCGTAGTGGCTCCCTGCCACCGTTTTGCACCGCACCGACGACGCACAGGGATTAAAGCGAATATCACAGCGTTTGTCAACGAAGATGAAATCGTCCCTCCATGGAATGCCGGGTTCACAAGATTTCTTTATATCTTGGTGGTTGGTATTCATGGTGTGAAATAGGTGTTTCTCACTCTTTGGGACTTTGTAAAGTACAAAGTCCACATTGAAGCATATCCTAAAGATATAATTATTTTTGGTATAATTTCATCAATTGTAGTGCAAATTTCTGGACCAAAACACAAAAGTGGTAGAATTATTAATAGAACAACCTTACCTAATGGACCTGCTATCCATACATATCCAATCGCATTTTTGACCGATGAAGGTTTTCTATCTTTAATCAATAGTAATCCTGAAACAATACCGTAGAGCATAATTGACCCAACAAAACACCAAGCCATCCACTTAAACCATCCCCATTCAGGAGACAACAAAAGGATGGGGCTCTGCACTTCCAGTCCCCTTATATCGGCGGTCATGCGCAGGATCGTTAAAATAGGTCCAATGAATATCATGCCGGCCACCAGAAGCGCCAGCCATCCCCCCACACCGTGGGGACCGTCAGGGGTGCTCCTTCCGCTCGAGGTGCTCTTCGATGCTTGTGCATGATTAGAGCCGCCGGGACGTCGAGCGGACCTTCCGAAGGTCAGCGGAAATCCGCAATTCAGGCAGCTCAAATCGTTCTCTCCGACTTCCTTGGAGCATTCGGGACAGGCATTCGAAGCCATGGTGTCTCCTTGCAGTTCCTTTTCCGGCCGCATTCCGATGTTTGCGTTTCGACAGACTTCACGAAACGTTGCACTTCATCCAGTTGAGCGCTTCAGACAACCGATTCCGGGCAGGCGAGTCTCAGCGCCACAGCCCGAGACGTGTCATCCACTCACTTCCTCCGGGTATTCGGTTTGCGACACACTTTACAGAAGGCAATTTCCGCCCGTCATTCTTCTGCGTATCGTTGAAGTTCCTGCGGGGACTCCCGGCATTGCTTCCTTGGAGGGTGTGTGCTATGAGAGGTTCTACTGAAGAAGCTTCTTTTGCTTCGAAGTCTTTCCACATGTCTCAATGGCGGCACGAAGCCGACCCGCATGATGGATGGTGTTAACCTGCCGCGGCAGGCGGCGAGCTCGTGAGGTGGCCCCTTCATTCAAGGGCGATGCCTCCCCACGTCATGAACAACCGAAGCCATGAAGGCCTCGAATCCCGATCCCAGGGGAAACGAGGTTTTTTCGTTTTTGAGGACAGCCATGATCGATGGACCGAAGCCAAGCCGGCAAGCCGTCTTTGGCCGATGGCTCCCCATATTCGTCGGCGGAGTCATTCTGATGCTTTTCCCAGGGTGCATGGAGACGGGAGACGGTGCTCAGCCCGCCAGTTCCCGAAACGGCGGAGCCGCCCCCCTGGAACTGAGACTGCCTGGAGGCGACTGGGGCCTTCCGACCCCCTACTCCTTCTACCCGAGGGGACCCGGATATGTGCATCTGAGCCTCGTCTACGATACCTTGACCTGGAAGGACGAGACGGGGACCATTCCCTGGCTGGCTGAGCGCTGGGAAGCCTCCCCAGATGGGCTCACCTGGGTCTTTCACCTGCGCAGCGGCGTCCGGTGGCAGGACGGCGTTCCCTTCACCTCCCGAGATGTCCGGTTCACTTTCGAATACCTGAGGCGGCACCCCGTGGAATGGTTCCCGGTGGAGCGCATCGATCGGGTCGAAATCCCCGACGAAGCCACGGCGGTTTTTCACCTCAAAGCCCCATACGCGCCCTTCCTCGGACGCATCGCCGGCAACGTGGTGATCTTCCCGGAGCACATCTGGAGGGATGTCTCCAACCCCCGGGGAGCCCCCTGCCGGGAGCTGGCCGTGGGCACCGGCCCCTATCGGCTGGCGGGTTACGACAAGGCCCAGGGAGCCTACGAATACGAGGCCAACCCGCACTTCTTCCTCGGCCCGCCCCGAATCACGAAGATCCGGTTCGTTCCCGCTCCTGACCCGGTGGCGGCGCTGGAGGCCGGGGCCGTCGACCAGGCATCCATCCCGGCGTCCCTTCTGCCGCGCTTTCGGGATAAGGGCAGGTTCCAGGTGAAGGCCGGCCCGTCCTTCTGGGTCCTGGCGCTGCAGATGAACCGCGCGCGGTTTCCCTTTTCGGAGCCAGCGGCGCGCCATGCCCTGGCCCATGCCATCGACCTACGGACTCTCGTCGAGCGCGCCGTGCCGGGAGGGTTGGAAGGGGCGAAGCCCGCCAGTCCGGGATTCATTCCCCCGGACTCCCCCTGGGTGGACCCATCCTGGCAGGACCTTTACCCTTTCGACCCGGCCCGCACCCGCAACCTGCTGCAGTCCCTAGGCATCACGATTCCTGAGGGAAGCCGCGTCGCCATCGGGCCCGACGGGAGCCCCATGACCTTCACCCTCGTCACGACTCAGGCCTACCTGAGGGAAGCGGAGATGCTCAAAGGATGGCTGGGGGACGTCGGCTTCGCCCTGGAGATCAAGAGCCTCGACATGAAAGCGGTGGATTCGGCGATGCACGAAGGGCGCTTCGATCTGGCAATCTCCGGGCACGGGGGTCTCGGAGGCGACCCTTCGGCCATCATGGGGTTCGGGGCCCTGAAAGAGGGCGCCTGGTCGGCTCAGGCCCCCGCATCGCCGGAATTCCGCGAGGCCGCCATGGCCATGCAGCGCGCCGTCGACCCCGAAGAGCGCATGCGGCTCGCCTGCCGCATGCAGCAGCTTTACGCCGAAGAGCTCCCTGCCTTGCCTCTATACTACACCGTCTCGCTCATCGCCTACCGTCCGGAGGTGTTCCGAGGGTGGTTTTTCACCGCCGAGGGGGGCATCGCCATCGGGGTCCCCATGGTCCTCAACAAGGTCGCATTCATCAGGGGTGAGTGAGCCTTGACCCGGTATCTTTGCAAAAGGCTTGCGGGCTGCGTCGCCGTTTTTCTGGCGGCGCTCTGCCTGAACTTCCTCCTGCCCCGGCTGGTTCCCGGAAATCCCATCCAGGATCTCACCAGCGGTGTCGGCAGCGTGGCCGTGGCCCTGGACCCGGAGGCCATGGCCGTCATCAGCCGGTATTACGGCCTCGACCGCCCCCTCCTGGATCAGTTCCGATCCAGCCTCGCCGGCATGCTGCAAGGGGACCTCGGCTACTCCATCCAGTATCGCGCGGCGGTTTCGGGGCTCCTGTGGGAGCGGTTCCCCTGGACGCTGCTTTTGACCCTGACCAGTCTTGCCCTGAGCTTCTCGGCGGCTCTCCTGCTCGGAACGCGGGGCGGGCTGCGGGACGGGACCCAGTGGTCGGTGCTGGCTCCCGCCGTCCTCCTGGAGAGCATTCCCGCCTTCGTGCTGGGGAGCATGCTCCTGGTCTTTCTCGGCGTCCATGCCGGGCTCTTTCCCTTGGGCGGCGGGTCCACCCCCTTTTCCGCCCTCACGGGAACGAGGAAGCTCCTGGACCTTGCGCATCACGCGGCCCTGCCCGTTCTGGTCCTTGCGGCTTCGAGCTTCTTCTCCTTCTATCTCGTGGTGCGGAGCTCCACTGCCATGGTCCGAAATGAGCCCTATGTCGTCATGGCGCACCTGAAGGGGCTCCCGGAGCGAACGATCCGCACCCGTTATATTCTGAGGACGGCCCTGCTTCCGGTGGTCACATTCTTCGGCATGCGGCTGGCCTATTCGGCCGGGGGGGCTATCCTGGTCGAAGTGGTCTTCGGTTACCCCGGCATCGGACGGTTGACCTACGAGGCGGTGCTGGGCCACGACTATGCCCTGCTTCAGGGCTGTTTCCTGACGTTCACCCTCTGGGTGCTGAGCGTCAACCTCCTCACTGACTGCCTGTACGCCATCCTGGACCCCAGAGTGAAGGAGGCTTGACCTCGTGGGAACCATTCGAAGACACCTGGAGGCGTTGTGGTCCGACCCGCCCGGAAGAATCGGTTTGGCGGGGCTCGGGATCCTGGTTATTCTGGGCGCGGTGAGCCCCTGGCTCGCCCCCCACGCCCCCGATGCTCTGGCCGGGCCGAGCCTGGCGCCTCCCGGGCGCCTGCATCTCCTGGGCACCAACGGCCTGGGCCAGGACATCCTGAGCCAGGTCCTGGCGGGATGCCGGGTCTCCCTCGCGGTCGCGGTCTCGGTGGGTGTGGCGGGGACGAGCCTTGGATTCCTGGCCGGCGCGGCTGCCGGCTTTCGTCCCAGGCGGTTGGGGGTCTTCATCATGCGGGTGGTGGACGGGCTCATGGCCGTTCCGAGGCTGCCCCTCATCATTCTCCTGGCGGTTTTCCTGAGGCCCCGCCTGGTGAACGTCATCGGCGTCCTGGTCTTCCTCTCGTGGCCGGGTGTGGCCCGCACCATCCGCGCCCAGGTGCTCTCCCTGCGGGAGCGGGACTATTTGCGCTTCGTCCGTTTCTCGGGGGGAGGGTTCTTTTACGTGATGCGGTGCCACCTGTGGAGGGAGCTGCTGCCGCTGCTGCTGGCCAAGGCCACGGCCGCCGCCGGCCATGCGGTGCTCGCCGAGGCCGGCCTGAGCTTCCTGGGTCTCGGGGACCCCACGCTCAAGAGTTGGGGGTCCATGATCCGGAGCGGGCTGGATTACCCGGGAATCCTCTGGACCCCGGCTTGGAGCTGGTGGCTGCTCCCGCCGTCCCTCATGGTGAGCCTGGCCCTGCTCTCTTTCACCCTGGTGGGATACGGGCTGGACGATGCCCTCAAGCGGGAGGCCGCCGGCTGATGCTCCAGGTGTGTGACCTCACCCTTTACGCCCCGAGGCGCCGCATCACACCGATCTGGCGGGTCGGTTTGGAACTTCGGCGGGGGGACCGGACGGCCGTCGTGGGGGAGTCCGGCGGCGGCAAGACGAGCCTTGCCTGGGCCGCCGTGGGATACCCGGTCCCCGGCCAGTCGGTGGTGGAAGGAAGCGTCCGGTTCGATGGAGTCGACCTCCTGACGCTCTCCCGTGATCGACGGGCCGATCTCTACTACCGGCGGCTGGCCCTTGTTCCACAAAACGTGCAGGACACGTTTCACCCGACACAGCGCCTCTGGAAGTCCGTGGGGGAGGTGCTGCGGAAGGGAGCGGGCCGCAGGCTCAGCCGCCACGAGGTCCTGGAGCGGGTTGAGGCCCTTGGCGCACCTTTGGGGATCGAGGCTTCCAACTGGGATGCGAGACCCCACGAGCTTTCAGGGGGGCAGAAGCAGCGGATGGGGCTGGTCCAGGCCATGGTGAACGACCCGGACCTGCTGATCCTGGACGAGCCGACCCACGCCCTGGATGAGCTGAACCGCGCCCGGCTCATCCGGTTCGTTGACCGGTGGACCTCGGAGCGAGCCGTAGGGATTCTGCTCTGCACCCATGACCTGGGTCTCGCCGGAGCCTGGGCGGACCGCATCCTGGTCCTTTACCGAGGATGCATGGTGGAGGAGCTTCCCGCCGGGCCGATGGTGCGACCACTGCACCCCTACACCCGGGACCTCCTGGATTCCGCCGTTCGGCTGGGGGACGCGCCGGGAAGCCGCTCGGCCGTCAGGGGGCACGCCCGTCTGCTGGAAGGCGAGCCCGTCGGCTGCGGCTACGCCGATCGCTGCGCCGTGGTTGGGGACCTCTGCCGGCGGGAAGCGCCTCCACTGGTGGAAGATGGCCGGCAGAAGGCATGGTGTCATCGTGCCGGGTGACTGAGGCAACCATTCAACTGCCCGAAAGAGTGAACCGGATCGAAAGGAGCTGAAAGATGTCGATGGAATTCCCAGAGGACTTGCAGGAAGCCATCCGTTTTCATGGACACGTCTGCCCGGGGCTCGTCATGGGCTACCGCGCGGCCAGGGCAGCCCGGGAATACCTCCAGGTGGAGCGGCCCGAGGACGAGGAGCTGGTGGCTATCGCCGAATCGGACGGGTGCGGCGTGGACGCCGTCCAGTCCCTGCTCGGCTGCACCCTGGGCAAGGGCAATCTCATTTATCGGGACCAGGGAAAGCAGGCCTACACGCTCATCTGCCGGAAAAAGGGGCGGGCCGTGCGGGTGGCGGCCAGGCCCGGGCTGTTCGACCGGACGCCCGAGCAGGAAGCGGCTTTCCAGAAGGTCATGGGCGGCACGGCCACCGAGGAGGAAACCGCGGTATTCCGGGCTTTCCAGAAGGAGCGGCTGGAGTGGATGCTGGAGGCCGAAACCGAGGATCTCTTCACCCTGACTGAGGTTTCTCCGGAGGTTCCCGGGAAGGCCCGCATCTTCAAGTCGGTCACCTGCGCGTACTGCGGCGAGCCCGTCATGGAGCCCAGGGCCAGGGTTCGCGACGGCAAGGTGGCCTGTCTCGACTGCTGTGAGGATTACAGCCGGGGATGGTGATGAGGCCGGGGCAAAAGGCCGGGAGCGAAGAGGGAGCCCGCAGACCTCACGTGGAGAGGCGTCCTCAAGCCCCTCTGCTCGAGGTTCGGGGGTTGGTCAAAAGCTACGGCCGCAGGGGCCGTCCCGGACCGGTCCTCCGGGGAGTGGACCTCACGCTGCGGAAGGGGGAGGTGGTCGCCCTGGTGGGTCCTTCGGGGGCAGGAAAGACGACACTGCTGCTGGTGCTGGCGGGGCTGCTGGCGGCCGATTCGGGGCGGGCCGTTCTCGGAGGGGGGCCGCTCCCCCTCGGTGAAAACGGCCGGGGACGCCACCGCATGTCCCTCGTTTTCCAGGACCCTTACGCAGCCCTTTCGCCGCACCTCTCCGTGTACGCGACGGTGGCCGAGCCTCTCCGCATTCGAGGGCGCGGAGACATCAACGGCGCGGTGATCGGCCGGGCCCTCGCGGCGGCCCACCTGGCTCCGCCCGAGGCCTTTCTCAATCGATTCCCGGCCCAGCTTTCCGGAGGACAGCGGCAGAGGGTCGCCATCGCCAGGGCCATCGTCACGGAGCCCGAGCTCCTTCTCGCCGACGAGCCCACCTCCATGCTGGACGCCTCGGCGGGGGTCGGCATCCTGAATCTCTTCCGGGAGCTGGCCGAAAGGGGCATGGCGATCCTCGTGACCCTTCACGACCTGGCTTTCGCCTGCTACGTGGCCGACCGGGTCCTGGTCCTCGCCGAAGGCGTCATCGTGGAGGAAGGCCCCCCGACGGAGATCCTCGCCAACGCCCGCCACGACATGACCCGCCGTCTCGTGGCCGCCGCCGGAGTGCGGGATCTTTCCCGTGCGGCAAGAGAGCCTGTGGAGTCTTGAAGGTTCTGAACGTTAATCATACTAGGGATTGTCAGGAGACTTTTCACGGCCAGTCAGGAGCTGATCGTCATGCAGGTCGGTGTTCTGAAGTCCTCCGCGTTCGAAGCCGCCATTGAGTCGGTGATCGCCATGCTTCGACAAAGTCTGAGCATGCGGGCGCACTGAAGCTCCAGGGGGAGCCGCACGGCACGGGGCTTCCGCTGAATACAGCCGGTTGGTGACTCGGTTGACCGACGGCGGGCGCCCGGCGGGAACGGGACGGATGTTCCGGAAGAGACGGAGTGGAGCCTCTTCGGCGGGAGCCCGGAACATCCGTCCCGATGCGTTCTCCCGCCGGGGGGGCGGGAGAACGGCACCCCCGGCCGGAGCCGGAGGTGGCTGGTCAGTTCATTTCATGAGACCGACATCCATGCCGTAAAACCCTATTCGTCTTCCCACGGCGGGTTGTCCATCGCCATGATGTCCATCCCAGGCCTTGCGTAGTTCTTGGGATGATCCGAAGCCGGCAGAGTGAAAGACTTCAAAAGGGTGACGAAATCCTCGGGTTTGTCCAGCTTGTCCAGGTACCACAAATCGGCACACAGCCTGTTGATGGTGCCGTTGGAATAGTTGCAGCCGGTTTGGGTGTTCGAGGCCAGTGTGACGTTGAGGATCAACCCCTCCCAGGAACCGTCCGGCAGTTGACCGTAGACGATGTTGACGGCGGAGGCGTAATCTCCCCACCCAGCCCGATCATCGGCGGTGGAGTACGTCACGGTATAGCCGCTCTTGCCGGGCGTGGCGTTGAGCATGACCATGAGGGCGTCCTCCTTGCACCAGGGGTTTAGACCGTGGACGAAGTAGCCTTTGGGCGTCACTCCCTTGTCGGCAAAATACGCTTTGACATAGTTGGCTATCAGAATTCCCGAGGTCACGCCAGGGCAGTAGTGGTCGTGGAATTCGAACGACCGCGTGACGTAGGACGGCACGCCGAAGGCCACGCCGTTGGCGATGGTGACAACGCTGAACGTGTTGTCGAAGTTGGCGTCACCAAATTTAAAAGGGATGGTGGGGTCACTCGCGTAAAGGGTCTCGGGATCGATCTTCGCCGCGATCCGCTTTTCGAAGAGCTCCGAAGCCTTCTGAGTCCCCCCGACGGCCGACGACTTCACCTGGAGGTAGGCGCAGTAGCCCGAGCGGGAGTCGAACACGGCGAACCAGAGCGGCCTCTCCGGCGCCGAATGGACCTCGACGAGGGTGTTGTTGCCACGGCTCACCCGGAACACTTCGCTCAGGCCGTCGAGGGCGCCCATGGTGGACTTCCCGCCGATCTCCGCGTAGCCCGCGTTGGAAAGGACGATGACGTCATTTCGGTTGGGGACCCTCCGGGTCTCGGCTCGAAGGAGGTTCCTGGCTTCGACGGCCGCCAGCTTTCCGATGGCCTTCATGGGAGCGTACGCCTCGCTCGAAACCCTCACCGCCAGAACCTCGGTCCCCGTGCACGCGACCCCCCCGAAAACGATGCCGCTCAAGATCAGCAGGTTCAATAAAACTCGTAAATTTCTCATCTTGGTTTTCATGTCGCAATCCTTTGCTTGAATCAGCGGAAGAAGAGCCCGACGCGGGCCCCGTCCAATATCCTCGAATCCTGTGAAACCTGCACGGTTTCCCTGGGTACGACTCCACGGAATGAAATGCCCATTCCCCCGCTCGTCATGCCGGCGGTTTTCAAGCCGGCATCCAGTGCTTTTTCGTGGATTCCGGCTCAAGCCTGTCCCGGCAGGTTCTAAGCCGGGAGACTGCCGATTTGACCTGACGGCTGCACTCATGTCCGTCGCAACCTCATCACTGCGTTGCGCCTCTGCCCCTCAATCCCTTCATGGGTGACCGTTCGGGCTTGCCCCGGCCGACTCGAGCTCCGGCTCTTCGACCGCCACCAGTCGATGGACCCTTTCATCCACGGGTCCCATGACCTCCTTTCCGCCTTGCGGTTCAGATCGTTTACACCTCTGTCCCTTCAGGAGACAATTCCAAGTCTTTAGATAAACAGAGCTTGCTCCGCCGCGCGAAACGGGCGCATCCCCAGCCGTCGGCGGCAGGCGCGACACGGGACTATTCCTTTTCCACCCACGGCTTGATGTCCAGGATGGGGGTGCCGTCGTACGTGTCCACCCCCTTGACCCGAATGGTCGTCCCGTCGATGCCCAGGACCTCGAAGACCGAAAGGCCGATGGGATTGGGCCGCCTCGGAGAGCAGATGCTGAAGACTCCCAACCGCTCCCCCTGACGGTGGGGCGGCGTTTGAACCAGCATCTCCGGGTCGAACGGCGGCGATTGATGAAAATGGAAAATCACTGCGATCCGCTGACCGGCCTGGATGTCCTTGAGCCCCTGCCGGTACTCCGGGTCGATCTCCAGGGTCCCCTCCACCTCCGAAACCGACCAGTGACGGGGCACCGATTCCGCCTGTGTGCGCACGACGCCGATGGATTTGAACGTCACCTCCATGTTGCCCTTTCCTCTCGTTCTCAAGCCGCGGAAACACGTCAGCCTCCGGTCCAACGGCCTTCAGCCTTCAGCTGTGAAGCCTCCTCCGATTCTACCGGTGAAGCCTCCGATTCGAAGCTTCCTCCACCGGCGGCGCACGGTTTCAGAAATCCATGGACAGCTTCACCACGGCGGTGAACGGAGGCCCCACGAAATAGCTGGCCTGGCCCGCTCGAGTGTCGTCGCTGGCGTTGATGCCGGCCACGTACTTCCGGTCGAACAGGTTGTAGAGGTCCAGCGAGACCTTGACGGCATTGGCCATGGGCAGCTTGTTGTAGGTGTAGCTCAGCCTGAGGTCGGCCAGGAAATGGTCCCCGACCCGCTGGGTGTTCTCGGCGTCCCCATACCTTTCGCCCACGTAGCGCACCATGGGGACCACCTCGAAGCCGCGGTACTTGAAGCTCAAGCCCGCCTTGACAAACCACTCGGGGGTGTCCGTCACCTGCTTGCCCTCGGTATCCAGGCGGTTGCCCGCGAAAGTCAGGTCGTCATCCAGGGTGAGGCTGACGTAGGTGGGGTTGATGAAGGCGGTGAGATAATCGTTGACGTAGAAGTTGGTTTCCATCTCGAACCCGATCCCCGTGGCTTCCCCGACATTCTGCTGGTAGTTCAGTCTGACCCGTGGATCGTAGATCGTGACGAGCAGGTTTTCATTCTTGGAAAAGAAGAACGTCGGCATCACTTCGAACCAGTCCCTGCGATACCTTGCTCCGAGCTCGAAGGCGTCGGTGATCTCCATGTCATAGCCGTCGAACAGGTCGGCCAGGGTGATCCCGGCCGCCAGGAAGCGCGCCCGGTTCTGGCTGTAGATGTTGATGATGGGAACGTACGAATAGGGCCTGATCTGGTTTCTGCCGTAGCTCGCGTAGGTCTGGAAATTCTCGGACCAGTTGTAGGCCACTCCCAACGTGGGGAGAAACTCATCGTAGGTCTTTTCCACCCGGTCCAGATCCGGCGCCCGCACCAGCTCGAACGTCCGCGGGTTCGTAGTGTAGCCCCTGGTGGCGGGATCCCGGTAATAGAAGTACTTCACCCCCGCCTGCCAGTCGAAACCGTGGAAGTTCCCGGCGAGCCTCAGGTAGGGGCTGTGGAGCCGGCCCTCATCCTCGTTTTCGGAAAAGATGCCATAGCCCCTGAACGCCAGGGAGCCGGGAAGGTAATTCCGGGTGGTGATGCTCATGTCGACGGATTCGAACCAGTAGCCGACGCTGGCCTTGATCCAGTCGAAATCCGCCGTGGCGTCGGCGATGACTCCGTAGCGCTCGATGTCCCGGAGCCTTTCGGTGACCAGCCCTCCCTGGGAGGTGGTCCCGTTCAGGATGGAGG
>Ga0101944_10006090_pt1 | contig 13094 bp, 14 predicted proteins | sample DewCreD2012metaG_FD_75245 | JGI IMG/M metagenome (GOLD analysis project Ga0101944, IMG submission 75245) | Hot spring sediment bacterial and archeal communities from British Columbia, Canada, to study Microbial Dark Matter (Phase II) - Dewar... ... | reverse complement strand
TGCCGCCGAAGACGTTGGCATCGTCGAAGATGCGGTCGACGAGCGCGCCGAGCGCCTTCGGATCGGCGACGGGGATCGGACGCTTGCCGCGCACTGCCGCGATCGCCTTGAGCCGCTTGCGCGCGAGGACGGTGCCGAGGCCATTGTGCGCGGCGATGTGCCCTCGGTCGCCGACGAGGCCGGTGAAGAGCGCGCCGTTCTCGGCAGCCGGCCCGACGGTGAACACCGAGAGCTGGCGGTCGCCGAGGCCGAGCTCCCGGTGTAGCGCGTCCTCGGCCTGGTTCGTGTCGAGCCCCCAAAGGCCGGTGGCATCGCGGAGCCGAGGCCCCTCGTGCGTGAAGACCAGGCAGACCGGCCGGTCCGATGCCCCGGTGATAACGGCGCCGTCGTAGCCGCAGAAGCGCAGGAACGCGCCAAAGTAGCCGTTCGCCTGGGTGGCGCCGGCCATTCCGGTCATCGGCCCTTTGAAGACGGCGGCGAAGTTGCCAGTGCCGGAGATGCGCGTGCCCGCGAGAGGCCCGGCCATGATGGCGACCGGGTTGCGGGGATCGTCCCAGGCGATGCTTGGCCCGGCCTCGTTCATGAGGTAGCGAGTGCCCGCGCCGGTGCCGCCGACGCAGGCGCGCAGCTCGTCTGGGGTGAGCTGCTCGTCGGTCAGCGCGCCGGACGTGAGATCGACGCGCAGAATCTTGCCGGCGTAGCCGCCGGGCAGAGTATCGCTAGGCATGGCCGGGATTCCTCCGTGAGTTGGCGCACAGGCGAGCGCCGCGACTGGATGCGACGGGTATCGTACCACTCCGGCGACCGACGCGACGCCCAGCGCGCTCGACAGATGCTACAATCCGCCGACCGCGCGGCCGTGCCGGGACGCGAGGCGAGGCCATGCCGGCAGCAGCGCCGCCGCCAGCACCAGCAGCCGAAAGAGGAACGCCGTGAACCCACTCCGACGAGGGTTGATCGCGCTCAGCGTTGCCGTATTCAGCTTCCAGTTCGCCAACGGCATCAACCGGTCGATCCAGAACAACTTCTACGTCGAGACGCTCGGCCTCCAGGCCGACCAGATGGGCTTCCTGACCACCGCCCGCGAGCTGCCGGGGTTCCTGACGGCGCTCATCGCCGCGCTCGCGGCGCGACTCACGCCGCCGCAGCTAGGCAGCGTCTCGCTCGGCGTGATGGGTATCGGCTACGCCGGTTTCGGGTCGGTCGAGACCTACCTCGGTCTGCTCGGCGTGGCGGTCGTATCGAGCGTCGGGTTCCACTCCTGGTTCCCGATCAGCAGCGCGCTCGGGCTTTCGCTTGCGAGCCGCGAGAATGCCGGCCAGGTGCTCGGCAAGATTCAGGCCGTCGGATACGCGGCGTCGCTGCTCTCGATGGCGCTGATTATCGCGGTGGTGCAAACGTTCAGTGTGAGCGGAACGCCCTTCTACCGTGCGGCGTTCTACGTGTCTGGAGTCGCGGTTGTCCTGGGCGCGGTTGGGATTCTGTTCTTCCCGAAGGGCATCGCCCAGCGGCCGAAGGAGCGACTCGTGTTCCGGCGCCGCTACTGGCTCTACTACGCGATCACGTTCCTCGACGGCTGCCGGGGCGAGGTGTTCATGGCCTTCGGGGTGTACCTGCTGGTGCGGCAGTACCTCGTAGACGTGCAGACGATCACCGGCCTGCTGCTGCTCTCGAGCGTGCTGAGCATGGTGCTCTCGCAACCGGTCGGCCAGCTGATCGACCGGCTCGGCGAGCGCACGTGCCTCACGATCTCGTACGCCGGCCACCTCTCGACGTTCGTGGGCTTCGCGCTGATCCAGAACGGGACGGCGGCGGTCGCGCTCTACGTCATCTACAACGTGCTGATGCTGTTCTCGATGAGCACGAACACCTATCTGAAGCGTACTGCCGACCCGGCTGACGTCGGTCCGAGCCTGGCGATGGGCATGACGACAATGCACATCTCGGCGATGATCGTGCCGATCCTGGGCGGGATGCTCTGGGAACGGTTCGGGTTCCAGATCCCGTTTCTGGTGGGTGGCGGGTTCGCCCTCGTGTCGATCATCGTGAGCCGGCAGATGCCGAAGCGGACGATCGCGCCGGCGAAGGCTCCGGTCGTGGTGGGGTAGAGGTCGCCTCCGCCCTACATCCGGTCCAGCAGTTGCTTCTTCTCGCGCTGGAACTCGTCCTCGGTCAGCACGCCGCGGTCGCGCAACTCGGCAAGCTGTGAGAGCAGCTCGGGCACGCTTCGCCCGCCGGTCACCGCCGCGCTGTCGAGGCGCTGCTTTGCCTCGACGATCGCGGTCTTGAACCGCAGCGGCCGGCCGATGTGCTTCAGATCGCTCCCCATAGCCTCGGAGCTGGTCAGGATCGAGAGATTGCCGTAGTCCAGAATCCGGCCGAGGATCGATTGGTTCATGACGATGTCGTTCACCTTCTCGAGAGAAGAGTCGCGGACGTCCTTGCGCAGGACGCCGCGAATGTGAATCAGCCGGAAGTTGGTGACGACATACTGCTCGTTGCGCCAGTCGAGGTACTGGAGCACGAACGCGACCAGCGGGTAGAGGATCAGCGCGACGACGAAGACGATACGGACGATCGTCTGGGTATCGCCAATAATGCCCCACTGCTGGAGGACGCCCGTCCCGAAGACGTTTCCGGCGACGGCCAGCGCGATGCCTATGAGGAGCAGGAGTCCGGGGAGGAACAGGCGGGCGACGAGGCCGGTCCAGTGACCGCGGGTAGCCGCCTCGATTCGCTCGTTGGCCGCCATCAGGTCTTCGAGGTAGCCCATCGGGGGCCTCCGTGGTGGCAAAGGATGGTCGCGCCGCTCGCGGGCGACCGGGCGGCGCGCCTCGGTGCCAGTATACGGCTGGCAGGGCCGGCGGGGAAGTGAGAGAGTGACGCTCCCTTACGCCGGACCTTTCTCCCGCGTGGCGAGAGAAAGGTGCAGAACGCAGGCCGAGGGGCCACTAACCCACGCGACTCCGGCGCCGGCATCCGCTATCATTGCGTCGCCAGCGCGCCACACGCCCCGAATAGGAGTCCGCCCCGTTGACGAACGACCAGTACAAGCTCCTCGTGCTCGACATCGACGGCACGCTCGTGGGCCACAGCGGCGAGCCGACCGACCGCGTCCGCGCGGCGCTCCAGGCGGCACAGGCGCGAGGGGTCCACATCGCGCTCTGCACCGGCCGGCCGATGGCTTCGTGCGGTCCTATCGCGCGCGGGCTTGGGCTGCACGGGCCGCACGTCGTCTTTAACGGAGCTCTCGTCAAGGACCCCGAGAACGGGCGCGTCGTGCTGGAGCGCTCACTTCCGATGGCTGCCGCCCGGCGAGTCATCGCCTACTGCCGTGAGCACGGCATCTGCTGCGAGCTCTACACCGAGGAGACGCACTTCGTCGAGCAGGACTGGCGCGAGTCACGGCTGCACGCCATCTCGATCCACGTCACGTACGAGTTTGGAGACTTCGACGAGCTGCTGAAGCTGGGGGAGCCGGTCAAGCTGCAGGTGATCACCGGCGACGACCGGGCGCGCAAGCTCGTGGCGCGGCTGGCCGACGATATGCGCGGCGAGGTGGGCATCAGTTGGGCGATCCCGATGCCGCCGGCGGTGGACATGGAGTGCGTAAACATCGTGCACCCGGCGGCGTCGAAGGGCGAGGCGGTGAAAGCGCTGACAGCGTACTTCGGGCTGGACCAGGCGCAGGTGATGGGAGCTGGCGACGCGCCGAACGACCTGCCGCTCTTCGAGGCAGTCGGATACCGCATCGCGATGGGAAACGCCGACGCGCGGCTCAAGGCGATGGCGGACTACATCGCGCCCGACGTGAACGAGGACGGTCTGGCAGCGGCACTAGAGGACCTGCTCTTGCGGTAGGCCATGCAAGCATCCGGGGCTGGCGCGGAGACGGCCGGGCGCCGGGTCCGCGCGCCGATGCGGGCCGGCGTGTCGGCCCCGCATACGCGCTGATCGGCGATGCTGGGGACGCGCGCTGGCGCTACCTCGGGGCCCCGCCGCGTCGCCGCTCAAGCATACGTTCTTCCTGAGGAGAAGAGAGCGGGGAGCGGATGTGGCGGGTCCATCCGCTCCCCGCGAGGGGAAGGGGAGTGACGCAGTGGGGTTACTTCCCTCGGGCCTTGGCCATCGCTTCGGCGACGGCGAGCCGGCTGGCGACGTCCTGCCAGTCGATGTTGCGCAGGAAGGCGTCGATGTAGGCCGGGCGCCGGGTGCCGTAGTCGATGAAGTAGGCGTGCTCGTAGACGTCGAGCGCAAGGATGGGCACGGCGTCCCAGATCGGGTAGCTGTTCTGGGCATCGCCGACGTAGTTGTGCAGCTTGTTGTCAAAGAAGTCGTAGGCGAGCCACGCCCAACCACGGCCGGCCATGCCATAGGCCTTGAGCTGGGCCGCCCACTTGTCGTAGCCGCCGAAGTCCCGGTCCAGAAGCTCGCCCACCCGGCCGTCGGGCTTGCCGCCCTTGCCGCCGAGGTTGGAGAAGTACAGCTCGTGGTTCTTGACGCCGCCGAGCGCGAAGCTCAGATCGACGGCGAGCGCGCGGACATCGCTGAACACCTGATTGGCCGAGGCTAGATCGACAGCCTCTAGCTTCTCGCGGATCTCGTTGGTCTTGTTAACGTACCCTTGATAGAGCGTGTAGTGGGCATCCATCGTCGCCTTTGAGATGCCGTCAAGCTCTACGCTGTAGGCTTTGAACTGCTTAGCCGTGATCTTATCAGCCATTCGAGTGCGGATCCTCCGGAGGGGGTGAGGTGCGTCTAGGACTATTCTAGCTTGGGGGTTGGTTGTTTGCAAGGTTTCTCTCGTGGTTAGCACGGTTAGAGCGATGGCAGTTTGACCGCTCGCTGAGCCGCCCGTATACTCAGCACCGCTCGTCAGCGAGCGCTTCTCATCGATGACCAGCGACGAGGCGACCGCAGCCAGCCGCCGAATGGAGCCCGACGTGACGTTGACGCCCGAACAGCTCGCCCACACCATCCGCTCGATACCCGACTTCCCCAAGCCAGGTATCCTCTTCCGCGACATTACGACGCTGCTCAAGGACCCGGAGGCCTTCCGCTCCGCAGTCGACCTGATGGCCGCGCCGTTCGTCGGCCAGCGCATCGACATCGTGGTCGGAGTCGAGTCGCGCGGCTTTGTATTTGCCACGCCACTCGCCTACCGCCTCAACGCCGGCTTCGTGCTCGTCCGAAAGCCGGGCAAGCTCCCGGCGCCGACCGTCCGGGCCGAGTACGCGCTCGAGTACGGCGCCAACGTCCTCGAGATGCACGTCGACGCGATCAGGCCAGGTCAGCACGTGCTGATCGTCGACGACCTCCTGCCCACGGGCGGCACTGTCAACGCGACCATCCAGCTAGTCGAGCGCCTCGGGGGCGTGGTCGTCGGCATCTCGTTCCTTGTCGAGCTGCGCGACCTGCATGGTCGTGAGGTGCTCGTCGGCTATCCCAACGTCCACGCCGTCATCTCCTACTAGCGCTCATCACAGGGGGAGGAAATGCGCAAGAACTCGGCCAAAGCCCTGATCAAGGCGGGCAAGCCCGCTTTGGGCGTTATGCTCAACTTCCCATCGCCCGCAGTGATCGAGGTGTGCGGCTACGCCGGGCTCGACTTCGTCGTCATTGACGCCGAGCACGGCCCAATGGACCCCGAGACGACCGAGTCGATGGTCCGCGCCGCCGAGGTCAGCGGCATCACTCCACTCGCGAGGATCGGCCAGAACGTCCAGCAGTACATCCTGCGTTACCTGGACGCCGGAGTGATGGGCGTGCAGATGCCCTGGGTCAACACGCGAGCCGACGCCGAGGCGGTGATCCGGTCGGTGAAGTACGTGCCAGTCGGCAAGCGCGGGCTAGCCGGCGTCCGCGTCGCGCAATACGGCCTCACGACGCCCCTGCCGCAGTACATGCAGGAAGCCAACCAGGAGACGATGATCATCACCCAGGTCGAGACGGTCGAGGCCGTGCAGAACCTGCCCCAGGTGCTCGAGCTAGAGCCGATCGACGTCATCTTCATCGGCCCGACCGACCTTTCGGTCTCGATGGGCTATCCCGGTCGTCCGACCGAGCCGGTCGTCCAGGCGGCGATCGACAGCGTGATCAGGCAGTCGCTGGCAGCTGGCAAGGCGGTGGGCACGATCGCGCGAGACGGCGAGCACGCGAAGCAGCTAATCGACAAGGGCGTGACGTATCTGGCTGGCACGGTCGTGACGCTCCTCGGCAACTCGCTGAAGCAGTTCCGGGCAGCCGTGCCAAAGTAGCGGTTCCACTGGGAGCGGGTCACTCGGGCGGAGGCGCTGAGACGCGGAGTCCCGGCGAAATCCCGCGCTCCGCTCCTCCGCGGCTCCGCGCGAGGCGTTCTCCGGGAGGTGCGGCGTGGCATCGAGCACCATGACGTCGCGCGAGCGCGTGCTCACGGCATTGGCCCGGCGCCAGCCCGACAGGGTGCCGGCGACGCTCGGCTTCCGGCCGACGAGCCTGGGCGGGCTTGGCGCGGCGGAGGTGGTCGAGCGGCTCGGGCTGGACATCAGGTATGTCACGTTCGCGCCGTCGGCCAACGACGAGGCGCTGGTCGAGTACCTGCGCTCGCTGCCGCCCGACGTCGACGCCGGGTCGCCCGAGCTGCTGCGCGGTTACGTCGAGTGGGGCTATCGGCCGAACGTCATCGAGGTGAACCCGCTCGGGTCGGCGAGCACGGTCGAGGAGATGCGCCGCTACAGCTTCCCGGATGTCTCCGCCGACGAGCGCTATCGGCAGATCGCCGGCGAGGTCGCCGAGGCGCACGCGGCCGGCTACGCGGTCGCCGGCGCTCCGCCACGCCTTGGCGGCGAGCTCTTCGAGACGGCCTACCGGCTCCGCGGGTTCCAACAGTTCATGGCCGACCTCGGCTCGCGGCCGGAGCTGGTCCAGCACCTACTCGACCAACTCGAAGCCATCATGCGGCTCAACGTGGGCATCCTTGCCCGCGCCGGCATCGACATCCTGACGATCGACGACGACGTGGCGATGCCGACCGGACTGATCCTGAGCCCCGATACCTGGCGCATGCACTTCCGGCCGCGGCTCGAGCGCATCATCGCGGCGGCGCGGCGTCAGAGCCCCAGCCTGCGCGTGATGTACCACAGCGATGGCGACTACACCGCTATCGTGTCGGACCTGATCGCGATCGGCGTCGACGCGCTGAACCCGCTCCAGCCGGATCATATGAACCCGGCGGCGCTCAAGCGGGAGTTCGGCGAGCAGGTGGCGCTCTGGGGCGGAATCGGCACGCAGCGTCTCTTCACGCACGGGACGCCGGAAGAGGTGCGGGAAGAGGTGCGGCTGCGAATCGGGCAGTTGGCCGGAGGCGGGGGCTACATCGCGGCGTCGGCGTACGACGTGGACTTCGCCGGAAGCTGGGACCGGGCGGTCGCGTTCGCGGAGGCCGTGCGCGAGTTCGGGGTGTACGAGTAGCCGGCCTCTCCCGCGGCCCCTCTCCCGGAATCGGGAGAGGGGCGCCAGAGGCGGAGTGAGGCTCTACTTCCCGTAGACCTTCTTCATGTCCTCGAGCGTCTTCGGTTCGTAGTCGTCGTTGTGTCCGGCCGTGCCGAAGTCCACCATCTTGGTCTTCAGCAGCTTCGCGATCGCCTCGCGCGCTGGACCCAGGTAATCGCGGGGGTCGAACTTCTCCGGCGACTCCGCGAAGACCTGCCGGATCGCGCCGGTCATCGCCATCCGGCTGTCGGTGTCGACGTTGATCTTGCGTATGCCGAGCTTGATCGCCGCCTGGATGCTCTCGATCGGCACGCCCTTTGCACCTGGCATCTTGCCGCCGTACTTGTTGATCTGGTCGACAAGCTCCTGCGGCACCGACGACGATCCGTGCATCACGAGCGCCGTCTCGGGACAGAGCCGGTGGATCTCCTCGACGATCTCGAGCGCGAGCTTCGGAGTCGCCTTGAACTTGTAGGCCCCGTGCGAGGTGCCGATCGCCACCGCCAGCGCGTCGACGCCCGTGTATTCGATGAACCTCTTCGCTTCCTGGGGATCGGTCAGCAGAACCTGGCTCGCCGCGACATGCTCTTCGATGCCACCGAGCGTGCCGAGCTCGCCCTCGACCGTGACGCCGAACTGGTGCGCGTAGTCGACGACTTCCTTCGTGACACGGGCGTTGTCCTCGAACGAGCGCGGCGTCTTGCCGTCCTCCTCGAGCGAGCCGTCAATCATGACCGAAGTGAAGCCGAGATCGATCGCCTTCTTGACGGTGTCCAGCTTGTCGCCGTGGTCCAGGTGAAGCGCGATTTTGAGCCCCGGGTTGTCCTCGACGGCAGCGAGCATCAGGTGCTTCAGGTAGACAAAGTTGGTGTAGCGAAGCGCGCCACGGCTCGCCTGGATGATGACGGGCGAGTTGGTCTCGCGGGCCGCCTTCATGATTCCCTGGAGCTGCTCCATGTTGTTGACGTTGTACGCGCCGACGCCGTACTGCTTCTTGCCAGCCTCGTCGAGCATCTGCCGCATTGGGATCATTGGCATATCCATTCCCTCCGGTTAGTGGATCGGCCATCGTGCGATACGGAGAGAGACGGCACGGCACGCGCCGGCCGCGCATTCGGTCGCAGAGCCAGGCGGATTGTACCACAGCGCTTCGGCGGGACCGGTCGGGCACGCGAATACCCGCGCCATCGCCATCCACCCCAGGCGCCCCCCTACTACCCCATCACCACAAGATACTAGCCCACCCTGGGACGGAAGTACCATTCATCTAACACCCCTCTCATTGACTCCCCATTCCGGCGCTCTCTAGTATGGGGCTGCGCCAGAGCCCGATCGACCGGCGACTCCGCGCCACTGGGACGCCTCCAACGATGACTCCAGCCATCCTGTCGCAGTCCGAGATCGATGCCTTACTAGCGGCGATCCCCGTCGACCCGCGGCCAGCGGCGACGGGCGAGCGCAAGGTCAGGTCGCACAGCTTTCGCGACCCGAGCCCGCTCACGCGCGACAGGATTCAGACGCTAGAGATGGTGCACGCCTGCTTCGCACGCAGCCTTGGCGCCGACCTCTCGGCTCGGCTCCGTAGCACTGTGTCCGTCGTCCTGCTCTCGGTAACCCGCGAGACGTACGACGAGTTCGCGCGCGCGACGCCGATCCCCGCAGTGCTCTACGTGCTCGGGATGGAGCCACTGCCCGGCCTCGCCGTCCTGGAGATTCACCCGAGCGTGGCGTTCGTCGTCATCGACCGGCTGCTCGGGGGGGTGGGTCGCGGGATCGCTTGCTTGCGCGAGCTGACCGAGGTCGAGCACGCGCTGCTCCGGCCGGTCGTCGATCAGGCACTCGCCGCACTCGGGGCTGCCTGGGCACAGACCGCCGAGGTGAAGCCGGTCCTTCAGCATTCCGTGTCCACAGCGCAGGCGCTGCGCATCGCCGGCGGCGCCGACGCGGTCATCGTCGCGACGTTCGAGATCCGGCTCTTCGAGACTACGGGCCGGATTCGCCTCTGCCTGCCCGGCCGTATGCTCGAGCCGATCTGGCATCGCCTGCGAGCAGGGTATCGGCCAGCCCCGGAGTCGGAGATTGAGGGCGGGAATGGGATTCGTCCCGTTCAGCGGAGCCTCGGCAACGTGACCGTACCGGTCGTCGCGTTGCTCGGTTCGGCCCGGGTCACGCTGGGCGACCTGATGGACATCGAGCAGGGCGACTTCATCAGGCTCGACACGTCTCCCTCGGACGACCTCGAAGTTCTCATCGCCGGCGAGCCGCGCTTCCGGGGGCGCCCTGGACTGAGCGGCCGCCGACTCGCCGTGATGATCACCTCCGTAATCGAACAGGAGGATGAACCGATTGATGCCGACTGACACCACCACTGGAGACACTCGCCCCACCTCCGACGAAGTCTCTGTTCGCGACAACTCGCCGCTGGGGTCGGCCGCTTCCGACGGTCCGGCCGCCGGAGCGCCCCAGGGCACGACGGACGGGCCGGTCGTGCGGCCGGCGCAGTTCGTCCCGCTGCAACCCGACGCCGATGCCAGGCCTGCCGGTACCCTCAATCTGCTGCTCGACGTCAACCTCAATGTGACTGTGGAGCTAGGTCGGACATCAAGGTCGATCCGCGAGGTTCTCGAGCTCGGGCCGGGTTCGATCGTCGAGCTGGACCGGCTGGTTGGAGAGCCGGTCGACATCCTCGTGAACGAGCGGCCGATCGCTCGGGGTGAGGTCGTCGTCGTCGACGACGCGAGCTACGGGGTGCGAATCACCGACATCATCTCGCAGGCCCGTCGGGTTCAGACGCTGCGCTGAGCGCTGCGAGACGGCCCGGCTCCACGAACGCGAGCCCTCAGGGAGGCGGCTTCCCGCATGAACGAGCAGGACATTCTGATCCCGCCGTACGCCGATCCCACGCAACCGGCTTCGGCCGTGCCGTGGTGGACGGTCTCGGCGGACCTGCTCCTGAAACTGGCGTTCGTGCTCGTCGTGATCTACGTGACGCTCTGGCTGCTGCGCCGGCTGATGCGGTCTGGCGCGACGCTTCCCGGCGCCACGCTGGTCAGCGTCGTCGAGCAGACGACGCTCTCGCCCGGCCGCGCGGTGTATCTGCTGGAGATCGGCAACCGGCTGCTGCTCGTCGGGTCGACCGCCAACCAGATCAGCACGCTCGCCGAGATCACCGATCCCGCGGAGGTGGCCGAGCTCCAGGCACTCCGGCGGTCGGAGGGAGGCGTGCTGACCACGCCATTCGCGGCACAGCTCCGGGCGCTGGTCGAGCGCGGCGGGCGGCGAACGGCTGACGTCGACACCAGGGCAGCTTCTCGGTTTGCCTCGCCCGAACGGCCCGACGGCCCGTCGCAGTCGATCGGCCCCAGGTAGACGAATGACCGCTCAGCACCGCGCGCCGCTGATGCTCGCGCTTGGAGCCATTGCCCTGCTCTCGACCGGCTGCGTCGCGGCGGACGGCACGACGACGGTGCCAAAGATAACCATCGGCGTCGACTCGGCATCTTCGAGCGGCGATGTCTCGTCCGGCATCCAGTTGATCGCTCTGCTGACCGTCCTCACGCTCGCGCCGTCGATCCTTGTCATGGTCACGTCGTTCACGCGCACGGTGATCGTGCTGTCGCTCGTGCGCAACGCGCTGGGCCTGGCGCAACTGCCACCGAATCAGGTGCTGATCGGGCTCTCGCTCTTCCTGACGCTCTTCGTGATGACTCCGACGCTCAAGGCGGTGAACGAGCAGGCCGTGCAGCCATACATCGCCGGGACGATCACCCAGCAAGAGGCGCTGTCCCGAGCCGAGAAGCCGATGCGTGCCTTCATGTACAAGCAGACACGCGAGAAGGACCTCGCGCTCCTCGTGTACCTCGCCAAGGAGGAGCGGCCACGCACGCTCGCGGACGTGCCGACCTACGTGCTGATCCCGGCCTTCATAACAAGCGAGCTGAAGACTGCTTTCCAGATGGGCCTGATGATCTTCCTGCCGTTCCTCGTCATCGACCTCGCGATCTCGACGATCCTGATGTCGATGGGCATGATGATGCTCCCGCCGGCTATGGTGTCGCTCCCGTTCAAGCTGCTTCTGTTCGTGCTAGCCGACGGTTGGCATCTGATCGTGCGCTCGCTGGTCCTCAGCTTTGGCTAGATGGTGATTACGAATGACTCAAGAAGCCGTGCTCACTCTCGGCCAAGGCGCGCTCGTCGTGCTGATTGCGATCGTTGCGCCTTCGCTCCTGCTCAGCCTGATCGTCGGCCTGGTGGTCAGCATCTTCCAGGCGGTGACTCAGATCAACGAACTGACCCTGACATTCATCCCGAAGATCGTCGCGGTCGCGATCGGGCTTGTGCTCTTCGGCCCGTGGATGCTGAGCATTCTGACCGACTACACGGTGAGCACTCTCACGCAGATCGCGGCAGTAGCGAGGTGACAATGCCGTCGCCGACCCCTGGCTTCCGCTTGATCGACCCCCGTCTCGACCGCGCCGAAAGCGGGCGGGCAGGCTGACACGACGATGGATCCGACCGCCATATCGCCGGCCTACGTCCAGACGTTCGTCCTGATGGCCGCGCGCATCGGCCCGGCGCTCTTCACGATGCCGGTGCTCAACAGCCCGAGCCTGCCGGCCACTCTGCGCGTCGGCATCGCTGCGGTGCTGACCTACATCTTCCTGCCGATCCAGTCACGGGTTCAGCCGGCGCCGGTCGATCTGCTGCCGTTCGCGGTGATGCTCGCGCAGGAGGCGATCGTCGGCCTCGCGATCGGATTCGTCGCAACGTCGATCTACAGCGCGATCCAGATGGCCGGCCAGGTGGTCGGGATGCAGACCGGCCTGAGCCTCGCCTCCGCGCTCGACCCGACGATGGCCAGCGAGACGACCTCGCCCGTCGACCAGCTCTACGCGGTGACGGCGGCGCTCACGTTCCTGGCCATCGACGGGCACCACCAGGTCATGCTCGCGGTGCGGCGCAGCTTCGAGCTCGTCCCGATCGGGACCTACGCCACGACCGGCGCACTGCAGCTCTCGCTGATTGACTTCACCGCCTTCCTCGTCGAGCCGCCACTGAAGATCGGAGTCGCGCTCGTGATCTACCTGGTGATGCTCCCGGCGACGATCCTTGTGATGACGCGAGTGTTCGGCGCGCTCTTCGAGACCACGACCGGCCTCATCGGCCTGTCGGCGATGGGGACGAACTGATGGCGATCAGCGAACGGACTGAGCCGCCCAGCCCGCGACGCCGGAGCGAAGCCCGCGCTAAGGGACAGGTAGCCCGGAGCGCGCAACTGACGTCAGTCATTGTGCTGCTCGCGGGCCTCCTGTACGTGCGGTGGGTCGGGCCGGCGATGGTCGAGCAAGTCCGAGGACTCCTGGCCGAGTCGTTCGCGAGCCTGGGGCGCGCCGACCTCACGGCCGCCGAGTTGTGGCCTCTGGCAGAGCGGCTGGGGCTCTGGCTCGCGTCGTTCGCCGGGCCGCCGCTCGCTCTGATAGCAGGGGCGGCGCTCGTGGGTGGGGCCGGCCAGGTGGGTGTCCGCGTGACGCTCAAGCCACTCTCGCCTGACATTGGCCGGCTGAGCCCGAGCGCCGGGCTCGGCCGGATGCTGGTGCAGGCCGGGGTGGAGTGGCTGCTCGCCG
>Ga0101944_10006089_pt1 | contig 13095 bp, 9 predicted proteins | sample DewCreD2012metaG_FD_75245 | JGI IMG/M metagenome (GOLD analysis project Ga0101944, IMG submission 75245) | Hot spring sediment bacterial and archeal communities from British Columbia, Canada, to study Microbial Dark Matter (Phase II) - Dewar... ... | reverse complement strand
CTATATTCTGGGGGGTAGAAGTTCCTGCCAACGCTCAGCCCGGAAGTTACCAAAGTACCATAACTTTTACCGCCACATTTTCTCCTTAGACGAGGGGCCCGCCTAGTGTGGGGAAAATATCTCTTGGACGAACTGAAATTCGTTGTATTATGTGTAGTATATGGAAAACCAGAGGACTTCGGAGTGGTATGTGTTTACCGGCTTGGCAATGGTTGCCATAACTCTTATGGTTGCCTTATTGGCGCCATCTTTTTCCGCTCTGATATTAGCCCTTACTCTGACTGTGGTTTTCCGTCCACTTTATGGGTTCATGCTAAGAGCAACTAAGGGAATAAAGGGCTTAGCTTCCTTTATAACCGTAATTTTAAGCGCCCTGATTATCCTTTTGCCGCTAAGTCTTTTTGCTTGGCAGATTTTTATAGAAACGGAAGGTCTTTACGATACAATTTCCAAAGCTGCCACCCCTTGGGGTAAGAGTTACGATCCCTTATTTAAAGCAACAAAGTTCCTGCCGGATATTTTAGAAAAGAAGATGGCTTCTTATATGACCACCAACGAAGTGGTTACCAAAGTTGCGGAGTGGGCGGTTAAAAATGTAGGTAATATATTTTCCAACTTAAGCTCCATAGCTCTAACCGTTTTTGTGGCGCTTATTGGTATGTATTATTTCCTTAAAGATGGCCATAAATTTCGCCAAAATCTTATAAATCTTTCACCTCTAACCCCACAACACACCCGCCTGATTATGAATGATGTGCAGGTTATGGTCTTTTCGGTAGTGCGCGGTTCTTTGGTAGTTGCTTTCATACAGGGCCTTTTGGCAGGGGTCGGATTTTATATATTTGGTGTGCCTAGTCCTGTTTTGTGGGGAGCGGTTTCTATTCTGGCAGCCCTTTTCCCGATGATTGGCACTGGCATTGTGGTCGTGCCGGCGGTTATCTATCTTTTTTCCCAGCAAATGACTCCACAGGCGATAGGTCTTACAGCTTGGGGATTTTTGTTGGTTGGAACCATAGATAATTTAATAAGGCCTCTTTTGATAAGGCGAGGCAATCAACTGCATCCATTTTTGATCCTGCTTTCGGTTATAGGGGGATTGGTTGTGTTGGGCCCCATAGGATTTTTAGCGGGGCCGCTTATTTTGGCATTTTTCTTTTCCTTAATAACCATTTATTCCGAAACGGTTGCCCGTCCGCCGGAACCGGATGACTAATTAAAGTTGCAAGATTATGAACTATTGGGGCCTGTTTAATTATTTTTTTGGCGCTATTTTGACCATCTCGGTTTTAAGCGCGGCTTTTAAATATGCTAAGTCCAATCAAGAAGAAGATGGGACTTTTCTTTACAAGAGGGAGCAATGGGTGATACTGGCGCTACTTTTGGCTAAGAGTATTTTTTTGACTTGGATGCAGTACAGGGTTTGGTCCGCAAGCGAGATAGGCAAAACGCTCCTGACCTCTTCTTTTGAGAAAAACAGCCTTCTACCGGGCTTTTTCTCCATATTTGATTTCCGGGGCGGGTACTTCACTTTTTATGCCCTGACTCATTTTTGGCTGGCATTTCTACTTGCTCTTTTATGCGCCTATCTTTGGAAATTTTTCTTAATTTTCTTAAAAAATAGGAACTCTCGTTTTCTTATGCCGGGGGAATATCGCCTAGGATTTATTTGTGCCCTAGCTTCCGGCTGGCCCGGCTTTGTTGTCTTTTTACCCCTGGCTTTTCTTATGATAATTCCGGTTTCTGTTGTGCGGTTAATAATTGGTATAAAATACACAACCATCGGTTATCCGATGGTTCTTTCCGCGGTCTTTTCAATAATTTTCCAAAATAGTCTTACGGAATTTTTTAATCTGGGAGTTTTGCGGGTTTAGACATATAAGATCGTTTTTCTTTGGGGTTTAATTTTTCTATCGCATACCTTAGGGTGGTGCGGGGCATATTGTCTTTGTATTTATCTAAAAAAGAGATAAGTTCTTTTTTGCCACAATTATTGCCTATCTCTCGCAACATCCATCCGTTAGCTTTTTGAATAAGATCGTGTTTGTCTCGTAGGTTCTTTTTTATTACAACAAGTGGTATCTTGGGTTTTCCGGCGCGTATGTGGAAAAAGGAGGATATGACTGCTATGCGCCTATCCCACAAAGACAAGTTTCCGGCAAGCTTCAGGAGCGTATCTTGGCCTTTCGGGAACAGGTGCGCGCCGACTATGTGATGGGAGGAGATGTCCACCAGATCCCAGTTATTTATAAATTTAGAATTTTGCAGGTAAAAATTATAGATATTTTCCCGCTCCTTTTTATTATTTGTTCTTTTGAATTTATTGACCAGGATAATTAAAGCCAAAGCTCGCGATTCGTGGTATTTATTTTTTAACAAATCGGGAAGTTCTGCCAAGTCCAAACTTTCATATTTTTTTGCCAAAACTCTAATCTGAGGGACTTTAATTCCTAAAAATTTGTCGCCTTCACCGTACTGCCCCTTGCCGGTTTTAAAAAAACGCAAAAGTATTTTGGCTTGCTTTGGGTCGGCTAGCTTTTTTAAATCCGCTAGAGCTTTTGCGGCTTTGAGCTTACTGGTTTTTTCTATTGTCATAAAATAGCTTGGCCAGATTATTTATTTGCACCGATGCGGGCTCTCTTTTTATGGCTTTGTATATCTCGTTCATAACAATTTTATATTCCTCTTCGGTAATTTCCGGATAGGTTGTTATGAACGGATTTATTATAAAATAAGCATCCCGCCTTATTAGATTTTCGTTTTCCGGAGAATTTTTAAGAAGGACTATGGCTCCATCATCCCAGTGGACCAGGAAATATTTGCCTTTTTCTACAAGCTCCCGATAAAGTCCCAGACTCATCTGCCTATAATAGCCTGATTGCTGAAGTACTAGATAGTTAAAGGAATATTTATCCTCAATTAAAACCAGCCGATTGCAATTATTGTTAGTCATTATGCATATTAGCTCATCTCCGGTTTTGCCTCCAAAAAGCTCGCTTCGTCCGTCGGCAAATATTTCCTGACTGGGCCATAATTTCCAAGCTAACATTCCTCCAAAGTTGTCCGGAGCAAAGCCCTTGCCGGATATATTGTTTTTTATTATGTAATTTGCGGCTCCCACAGGGAGCGCGTTCGTATTTATTGGGGGCATTTTAATGACCCTAAAGGAAAATCCTAAAACCAACAGGCAGGAAAATAAAACCATCAATTGTTTGGCTTTGTAGCGCGAGTCCTCGGATAGTTTATTTTCGTATTTCAGGAATATTTTTGATATTGCCGGAGAGTATAAAATTGGGGCAAGCCCCACGTGGCGTATGGAATAAAACGGCAGTGCAAATCCTATCAAGGACAGTATTACAGGAGGATATTCTTCCGATCTTAGCCAAGCTTTTTCCAGAAAAAAATCTTTCAGGATTATCAGGGTGAGTATCGCCAATATTGCCAAAAAAGAAAAAGACTGCCAAGAGTCCAGATAGTTTAAAATAGACAGCCATTCTGCTGTCACCATTTTTTTGACAGCATCTCCTATGTAGGAGTTGTAAAAAATAGTCTTATAAGAATTGGGATTTAAAAATGGCAGGATGAGACCTCCTAAAATAGGCAAGAATTCTTTTTTAATTTCCAGTTTTTTACTAAAAGATCGCCCTGCCAAATAAATCAAAAGTATTCCCATCCCGGATATAACTCCGGCATGCATATTGCCCCAAATCAAAAACAGAGGAGGTATGAAAAGCAGACTTTTAGCATTTCCGGTTTGTCGCCATTTTTCCAACAAGAAAATACACAACGCAAGCATTAAATAGGTGAATATCTGCGGTCGCACCACCCACAATTCACCGGTTAGCATTATAAATATCAAAATTAACCCGCTGTAAAAATAATAGCCGGGGCTGTTATTTAGCTCATAGATTTTAAATATAAAAAGATATGTCAAAACTGCGATAAGCCCGCAACCAATAATCAGCCCCCAGGTTCCGGAAAGCAAATAAATAAGATAAAACAGCGAGTCGCTTAGCCAATAATGATTTATCCAAAGACTACCTTTTTCAGTATAAGAAAATATATCTTGGGTCGGTATGTTGCCGGAGTTTACTATGTATTTTCCATTGGCTAGGTGGTAGCCGGTGTCGTGGTCGCTTATGGAGTTTAAAGAGACCAAAAACACAACTGCCAAAATAAGCGATTTAACAGACATTAAGGATTTTAATTTATCTTTCATATCTAGTTAAGCAGGCGAATTCTCCTTTCTGTAGGGAGGGGGCCTTTTTAAAAACTTCAAGCAATTCGGCCGCTTTATCCTGCAGGTGGGTTTCGTGTATTTTTGATATTTCCTTGCTAATAGATACATTCCACCCGGTATCTTGTGCCAATATTTCCAGTGTTTTTAGAATACGAATTCCGGACTCAAAAAAAACTATCGTTTCTTCGGATGTTTTTTTGCGTTCAAAAAAAGAATTTATTTGAGCTGATTTTTTGGGCAAAAACCCCACAAAAAGATAAGGCCCGGGAAAACCTCCGGCAGCTATCACCACAGGCAGTGCAGAGGGTCCTGGAACAACCCGAAAAGCAATTCCGGCATTTTTAACTTCTTTGATAAGTCGTGCCCCAGGATCAGAAACACCCGGCATACCGGCAGAGGTTATCATTGCTACGTCTTCTTTTTCCAGAAGAGACAATATACCCTTAATGGTTCTATTGTGATTATTCTCGTCGTAGGGGATTATCCTTTTGGGCTTTATGCCAAAGCGGGCAAAAAGTTTTATGGAATCTGATTTTTTCTCTACCAAAATAGTTTCCGCTTCGCCTAAAATCCTTTGAGCGCGAGGGGATAAGTCCTCAAAATTTCCTATTGGGGTTGCAACTAGGTAAAGCATTTTAGGCCTTAAACAAGGCTAAATATTCCACATTTTTCTTCTTTTTGCCAGTTATGGGGGACTGTATCACGCCAATGTTTTTGATATTTAATTTTTCTGCGCCGGATAATATTTCTTTAATTATTTTTTCTCTGTCCGCCTGATTTCTAACCGCGCCACCCCCGGCGCTGACTATTTTTTTATCCGCTTCAAATTGGGGCTTTATCAAGGTGATTAGCAGACCATTCTTAGCGAGTAAATTAATTACCGAGGGGATGATTTCTTTAAGAGATATGAAAGATGCGTCTATTGCCAGAACTTCTATTTTTTCGGGGAGTTTTTCCATGTATCTGGCATTGACTCCTTCCATAATCACAACCCGCTTATCTTCTCTTAATTTATAATCCAACTGCCCGCGCCCCACATCCACGGCATAAACTTTTTTCGCTCCATTCTGAAGCAGGCAGTCGGTAAATCCGCCGGTAGATGCGCCTATGTCAGCGCAGACCTTATTTTTTATATCCAGCTTAAACTCTCTTATTGCTTCTTCCAGTTTTTCTCCTCCGCGCGAAACATATTTGGGCAAACTTTTAACTTCAAGCATTGAATTAATTTCGGTTTGCTGACCGGGAGTGCGAGCTAAAACTCCGCCCACTTTTAATCTGCCCTCGCGAATGAGTATTTCTGCGGCTTCTTTGTCGGACGCAATGCCTTTTTCCACCAGCAAATCATCTAGGCGCTTTTTCATTTTGCGGGAATTGTATAATTATAAGCACTATGGAGAAAATAAAAATAGAACAAAGCGGATGCGCCGGTATTTTTTGGGTTGTCGGATGGTTTTTTACAATAGGATTTTTGCACCTGTCGTTTTGGAAAGGTGTTTTGGCTATTGTTTTGTGGCCCTATTATCTGGGTAGCGCTATTTCTGCCCTTATATAGCTCAAACCCCGGCCCTAAAATGACTCAGGCGAGGCTGTGCGCCTATTTTTCTTGCTTATACTTGTCAGGCATGCCCCATTGCCAGCGGGGTTTCTCGCCGGTTTTGTGACAAATGTAAAGAAGAATTGAGGTGAGGATGAGAATCGGCAGGAGCACTTTAAGAGAAGCTTCTCCATCAGAAGAATTTTTATCACCCAAAGTAAGTACAATAATTGCAACCGCCAGCACGTATAGTCCGATAGTAGCCCAGCCCTGCCACCTAACCGGAGTCCAGCCCCAGCCGTAAAGCTTGGCTCTAAACCAGTAATTTTCGGGGTTGTCCTTTATGTAGGCTAAGTATTCTTTGAGCATCTTATTTTTTAATACATAGAATTAGTTTTGCGGAACCCAAAATTTGTTTCCGTGTGGGCAATCTAACCAGGCAGTAGTTTTAATGAAGTCGCAGACTCTCGCATCACAAGATTTTCCAGCAGAAGTCTCGCACTCCTGTTTGTTTGAAAAAGTTTTTGCCCAGGGCTCTCTTCTCCAAAGAATAAATAGGGCTACTATGGCTAAAAATAGCAGGAAAATATTTTTTTTCATTTATCTGTATTGCGATCTAATTTTAGCACTTTGCAATAAAAATAACTCAATAGTAGCTAAGTCCTATCTAAAGCCACGCAATCGACACCTTAGATTATATGGGTTTGCTGGGGATCAGGGATTCGAACCCCGATACTCGCCTCCAAAGGGCGATGTCCTACCATTAGACGAATCCCCAATTAGGTCAGGATTTTGGAATATTTTCTTCAAATTTCTTCTGCCCGCAGCAGATTTATACCAAATTTCTCTTTTTCTTGCATCTGGGCGAGTTGAGAACGATTCGGTGAGCAGTATTGTCCACGGAGAATATCGTTTTGTGTACGTATGTTTATCAGCATTGTGTTCGGCCAACCTTCGTTGTGGTTTGTCGGTTATGCCAACGTAGCTCTTTTTTGCTGTAGTACTCTTCAGCACATAAAGATAATACATTGCGATTTTTCCTACCCGCCTCGACGAGCCGGAGCTCGTCTCCGGCGAGGCGGGCCATTAGACGAATCCCCAAAATATGGCACCTGTCGATTATGCCAATTTTATCGGAAAATGGCAATTTATGTGCATAAAATAAGTGTTTTTAGACCTTTGGCTCTGGTAAAATTGATGTGGGGGATTATACCCCTAGTAGTTGCGAGTCGATGATATTTGATCGATTGATTAGGCGTGTAAAAAAGCAAAACGGCTTAGGGCCGGTTATTTTGGATTTAAAATCATCTGGCGGCAGTTCGGGAAGCAGGGTTTTGATAATTCCCAAGAAAATAAATTGGAAAAAAATAGGTTTTTTGTTTGTATTTTTAGGATTTATTTGGGGGGGAGTAGCTATTTATAACTCCACCGCCACCAAGGGGGAGGTTAAGGATTTTTATCCTTCTCTTTGTTTGGGAACTTGGAAAAATCCAAGCAATGCTCAGGGCTCTCCGCAAACCGTGGATGGGCAGTCTTTTGATTCTAAAAATTCTTCAGTGTTTGAGGGCTTGGGTCATATATTCTGTGGTGGTTTTATGCCTGCTGATTATGAAGCTCAGGGAGAAATACAAACTGTGGCGGCAACATTTTTCTGGGGATTCCCTCCGGTTCCCGGATCAACTCAAACCAATCCCGATACTAGCGAAAATTTTGAAACGATAATAGAAGAAGAAAAAGAAAGTTCCGACAGCACCTTTATTAGCCCTCGCCTTATTTTTGCTCAAGCAGAGGGTGTGCAGGGGGATACTTCGCCTGCTATGAATTTGCCAGTAGTAGCGGAAAATATTGAGCCAAAAAAAGAAGATAGTGCTTTGCCTGTCGAGGAAGATAAAAAATCAGACCAACTGCCGGCAGACTCCAGCCCAACTTCAACGGAGGCGACAAACACTCCCGGGGGTTTGGATGATAAAAAACCAGACGACCCCAAAGACACTGTTATTGTTACTGAAAAAAACTCGCCCCCGGATGATAATTTTTTAAGAGTTTCCTTGAGTTACGACGGACAGACTTGGTTTGAGGCCGGGCGGGTTAGTTTGGATACCTTGCCTCACTTCACCATAAATTTGCCTGTTAAAAACTGGCAGGAGTTAAGAAGTCTTCAGCTTAGGATTGAGGATATGCCTTCTAATTTAAAAGAAGCCCCGCCGGTTCATTTGGATGGAATTTTAGTGGAAGTTAAGTATGAAATCCCGCCAGTTTATGGAGGAGAAGAAAAACTTGTAAATGAGGTTAATGTGCAGGAAGTAGAAATAGAATCCTTGCCTATAAAAAGAGGCAGGCATATCGGGGTTAAGAGTTTTCGTTCGGATGATTCTCCGCTCATAGACATTCCTTTGCAGGAAATAATAGATGCTAATAATGCCCCTGCAACTTCCACCGCTCCGGGGTTAGAGGAAGCGACATCTACTCCGCCTTTTTTGCAGGACGTGGATGAGATTATGCCGGAGGAACCAGGAAATTCAGAAACAGAAGAAGATGAAATTTTAACTCGTCTTCCCGCTGGCACTCGTTATGGCCAGCTTTATTTTAGAAAAACAGCTAAATCACTTTCGGGTTTGAGGTTTTTTTACAATGCATTTTTGCAAAAAATTCTAAAGAAAACATTTGCACAGACAGAATTGCCTTCCGTAACCTTGGCAGATAATCGTCCGTATTATGCGGAGATAATCGCTCCGGGCAATAAGAAGTCGGAAGAGGAGCCACATATTATGTATTTAAATGGTGTAGTTAAGGTCAGTATCCCTAAGAATAATGCCTCTATGGTGCCGGGGCGGTATATTCTGCGAGTTTGGATGCTCCAGAACGGAAAAGTTTATTACAGCGAACAGCAATTTTTGTGGGGAGTTATAGCCATAAATACAGATTCCACTATTTATGCGCAAGGGAGTACCGGAAAATTAATGATAGGCGTCTTGGATGACAATGGGCACACTATTTGTGATGCAGACATAGAAGTCATTGCAACTTCGCCATCTGGTCAGGAATTTTTTTACACCTCCGCTGGGGGACAGGTTAGAAAGAGTAGCACTTGCGGTCCGGTTAGTGTCACAGACGAACCGGATTATTGGCTAAATATTCCGGCAGGAGAGATGGGGAAATATCAGGTGGAGGTTTTGGCAAAAACAGACTGGGGAGACAGGACTATAAATGATTCTTACGAGGTAGAAGAACAGCCGGCGTTTGAAGTGGAAAGGATTGGCCCTACTCGTATTTATCCTTTAGCCAAATATTCTATGCGCATAAGAATAAAGGCCAATACTCCTTTTACCGGAAGTTTGACCGAGACCATGCCGGATAGTTTTGATGTTTCAGTCAGGGATTCGGAGGCGGCAAGCTATGCTCGCAATGGTTTAAGGTATATTCAGTGGCCGGCCAGACTAAAGGCGGGTCAAATGCAGGAATATTATTATGAGTTTGACGCACCTGATGTCTCGCCGGTGATTCATCGCTTGGGTCCTTTAACTATGGGCGGTTGGCAGGAGGGACGCCAGTGGCAAATAGCGTCTGACGCAGTCTCTGCTGACGGCAGACTTTTCCATGCTTCCACCGCTTCTGCTGGAAATATTTATTTTCAAACCAGAAGTAATGCCGATACTTGGAATACAACGGCCAGCTCAACCATAGTGCCCGTGGCTTCTGGCATAAGTTGGATGCGCGCGGCTCATTCTCCTGTGCGAGATGAAGTATTTATAGGCACACAACACAATAATGGTACGGTTGGGATAACTAAGTGCGTTAATGGCTGTGATGCTACGGCTGATTTTACTGGAGATACTAGCGATAATTTCACTAAAACCAACGTAGTTACGGCCCAGACCTGTAATGGCACCCTGGGTGCTTGCTCGCGCGGCTTTGATGTGGCTTATGAGCAATTATCCGGCGAAGCTCTGGCGGTTTTTGCAAGTTCTGCAAACGGAGTCATCCAATATTGCACCTATTCCACCTCCACTTGGTCTGGCTCCAATTGCGCCACACCTTCAACTTTCACTATGACTGGTTCTGCTGCTAGATTTTTATGGCTCAAACTTTTCCCGGAAGGCGGAGAGCAAGTAACCGCCAATAGGAGTAACCGCATACTCCTGGTTGGCATGGATAATGCCAATGATATATTTTCGGCTGTTTGGGATGGATCTTCTTGGATAGCCCAAAGGACTCTTACCACATCTGCGCCTGCCACTACCACAGAAATGTTTGCGGCTGCGTGGGAAAATCCAACCAGCACAACCGGTCGGGCTGTAGTCGTGTTTGGGGTTGGCACAGGAACAACGGATCAAGCCAGATACCAGACCCTAACTTCCACCTCCACTTGGTCTGCTTCTTCCAGTGTTGGAACATTTGGTGCGTCTAGCAATTTAATTTGGGCTACCGCACAGGCTGATCCTAAATCTAAGCGAATTTGTCTGGCTACTCAATCTGCTGGCAACGAAGTATCTGCTTGGATGTGGGCAAATAATGGCACGACGGATGGTTTTACAAGAGTTTTAACTGATACTACTGGCGCGGAAGGAGCTGTCGCTTTTGCTACTGCCTGTGCTTGGGAAAAATCAAATGGAGGAGCTCAGACCAGTACTGCTATATATTTTGCATCCGATAACGCCAACTCTGATACTTCAGATTATTATCTATGGCTTGGTGGCGTAACTTCTACTAATGATATGCCCGGAGGTTTAAATGATGATGGTATGCAGTTTGGAGATTTTGGAGTGAGGGGTTCTCCAAACGGAGACACTATTTTGTCAATAGGAGCAAGTATAACCTGTGATATAGAAGCAAATTATTGGACGGGTTCCGCTTGGGGTGCTGCTGCCGACTATAACATAGCCCCAGCTGGTTCGGTTGCAGGATCAGACAACATACCGCCTGACTGCACTGCCGCTTCCGAAGCTCATGGTTATTACTATTTGTTTAGACCTTTTGTCCATTGGAGTCGCAATTGGCAGTGGTATAGTGGCGCAACTTCAACAACTCCCACATCCGGCAGGGGTCAAAACACTAACGCCACCAGTAGCCCGGGGGCGGTTTTGCGACTTCGCATGCAACTTCAGGAATTAAATAATGTCGCCGAAACGGATGCCAGAAAAAAACTTCAATTTGTGACATCTTCCACTTGCCCAGATATAAATAATTGCAGTAATTATTTGTGGATGGATGTGGGCGAATTTAATAATGGAACTGCGGCTTGGATATATGCCACAACCACCGACAGCGGGTGCACGGGCTGTGTGGATGGTGCTTTTCTTGCTTCTAATCTTCTAACCAGCTCTACTCAGTCCAGCACTTTTGTGGTTTCCGGAACCGCTACTGCTTCAACCAGCATGGATTTTAATGCCCTGGGGACGGCGGAATTGGATTTTCCAATAAAGGCGCAAAATGTTGTTTCCGGAGAAACCTATTATTTTAGAATATATGACGCAACAGACAACACGGTTAACTTCAGAAGGCAGGATGTGGCAGGAGCAACTGCTTGCGCGGGAGGTGCTACCTGTTCTTACCCGGGAATAACTATGATTGATTCTCCAACCACGATTTCTAATGTTTCTATTAATGGGGGAAGTAATATAATTTTAAATCCTAATACCACCACCACTGTAAATGTATCTTTTCAGGTAACCGACAACGACGGATGCAATACAATTTTTTCAAGTGGGAATATAACTTCTACTCTACACAGAAGCGGGGCTTCCGGGGGGGCGTCTTGTTCTTTGAGTAATAATTTTTGCTACAGAGTAACAACCTCTACAAATGATTGCACCAACCAACCAACAGCCAATGCCACTGCCACTTTCCAGCTTTGGTATTACACCGATGCTACTGATGCCTCCAGCTCTTATGATGGGCAAACATGGAAGGCAACCATAGAGGCCAGGAGTGGGTCCAACGGAACTTCCACTGCATCTTCCAGCATTGAGCTTCTGACTTTGGTGGCGGTGGAGTCTCCGAGTAGTTCTTATGCATATCCCGAGGTTGCCGCTGGAGGTAATACTGGATATTTTAATTTGGACATAGGCACCTACAATGCTGGTAATTCAACCCACACCATAAAAATATCCGGTACCGCGATGAGTTCCGGTTCTAATATAATTCCAACCTCTTCACAGCGCTTTGCCAGTAATACTTTCACCTACGGTGGAAGTGAACAGGAACTTTCCGCAACTCCCATTACTTTGTCCGGGGTTTATGTGTCTGCCGGTCCGGGTTTGAAGAGCGGTTGGTTGGACACCGTCTCTTATCCTAGTTTGGTATCTGCAAATTCTGTATCAGCATACGGAGGAAGAATTTATTCAATAGGTGGAAATTTCACAGCTTTTACCTCCACTGTTTATTACGCCCAAATAAACAGCACTGGCTCTTTGGGTTCCTGGACACAAACAACTTCTTATCCAAATACTGATGGCATAGGTCGTGGTTCTTCTTTTGCTTACAATGGCAGGCTTTATATGGTGGGGGGTATAGATGAATCATCAAATATCACTTCCAGTGTGCATTACTCAACCATAAACCCCGACGGCACTCTTTCCGCATGGGCCACCACCACGCCCTATCCCGATTTTCTATCTCATCTGTCAGCAACCTCTTATGGTGGCAGAATTTATTCTCTGGGCGGTTATAATGGCCTAAATTACACATCTACTGTTTATTACGCCCAAATAAATGGGGGCGGTTCTCTGGGGTCTTGGCAAAGAACCACATCCCTGCCTTCCCCAATGGGATCTTTCTTGGTTTGGGCTTATGGTGGGAATATTTATATTTCTGGGGGCTGGAATGGTAGCAATACCACCTCTAGTTCTTATTATGCTCCCATAAATGGTGATGGAACCTTAGGTGCTTGGACTCAAATACAATCTTATCCGGAGGAAATAGATAATGTTTCCGGAGCTGTTTATAATGGCAGAATTTATGTGGTGGGTGGTTCTATCCTTTCTGCTACAACCCGATATGCTCAGCTTTCCGGAGCCAGCACTTTTTGGGGCATTGCGGTTCCTCCCGGTTCTCCGGTGGGCAGTTATTCCGGTGTTGTAACTATAAGCGCAGCATATTCTCCATAGTTTCATAAGGGATAACTCAAATTTAAAAAATATTTGTATAATTAGGCGGATGATGCCCTTTAAATCGGGCAAATTGTTTACATTTTATCTGCCTTTTTTAGTAGGGCTTTGTTTTTTGCACATTTATACATTCCAAACGGCCAGAAGCGCGGATATAAACCTTAATTTGCCGGTGGGCAATGCGTACCCGGAAATATCTTCAATAGTAATTAATGGGG
>Ga0101944_10006088_pt1 | contig 13096 bp, 10 predicted proteins | sample DewCreD2012metaG_FD_75245 | JGI IMG/M metagenome (GOLD analysis project Ga0101944, IMG submission 75245) | Hot spring sediment bacterial and archeal communities from British Columbia, Canada, to study Microbial Dark Matter (Phase II) - Dewar... ... | reverse complement strand
ATTTGATGGAAGAGGCCGACGACGCGACCAGCAAGTGGGCCGATTCCCCGGACAAGGGTGCCGGCTGGGATGCGATGGACGGTCCGATCTCCAGCATGTCCGCGAAGGGCGTGACGGGAAACCAGCTGCCCAACACCAGCGAGATCGGCGGACGGTCCGGCGAAGGCCGCACCGGCAAGTCGTCCGGCGAAATGGTCAGCGATACGGCCGTGGGGAAGGGCGGCCGCCGGACGCCCACACGGTTGACGCCGGACCCGTTCGAGGCGGGACAGATCACGGATACGTCGAAGGATTCCGCGGGCGGTTCGACCGGCGGAGGCAAGATGGGTGGAGCGGGAGGGGAAGGGTTGGAAGGTCCCACGCCGCCGGATCAGAAACTGCTCGCCGAGCGGCTGGCCGGACAACAGGCCGACCTGCGAAACAAGGCGGAGCGGCTGGCGTTGAACCTGAAGATGATGAACTATCCGAGCGCGGACCTGGAAAAGGCCATCCAGGAGATGAAGCAGGTCGAGTCGGCCTTGAAGGATGGCCGTTACACGAATATCGCCCGGCAGCGCGAGGTGCTCTTGAAGGATCTGAAGGGCGCCCAGCGGTATGCGACCGGCGTGGCGCGCATCGCGCGCGACGGCGCGCCGAACCTGCCGCGTTCAGTGCAGGACGAGGTGCTGGACGCGCTCTCCGGCGAAAACGCGCCGAAGGGCTACGAGGATCTGCTGAAGGGATATTACGATAGCCTCATCAAAGGCGACGAGCCGGCGGCACCGAAGACGAAGAAATAGACCCGGACAGGATGACGGGACGTCCATCGAAAGGAGTTGCAGGATATCTTGTCTGCACGGCGAGCCCCTTTCGATCTTCGATCCCTTCTTCGCGCAAGCGGTGGCTTGTCTGCGGCTTTATGGTAGGATGGAAATCGGACTCGGGAGTCTGCCGTGGGCAAGCGCAAGGAACCGGAGTCGGGATGCGAACCGGCGCGTGGCAACCGCCGTTCGGAGGACGAGAAGCTGGGCGTCCCATCCGGCCAGTTCTGCGCCAGCGATCAGACGGACGACGAACTGCTTTCCCGTTTGGCCATGGGTAAAGGCAAAGAGACGGCGCTGCCGGAACTCTTCGAACGCCATGGCCCGCGCGCGTTGCGGCTGGCCGCCCGCATTCTGAACGACTGGCAGGGAGCCGAGGAGGCCGTCCAGGATGCGTTTCTTCGCTTGGCCGACAAGGCCTACCTCTGGCGCGGCGAGTGTTCGTTCAATACCTTCTTCACGCGCCTGCTGATCAATGTATGTCGCAATCGCCTGCGGCGCGGGCACGATGCCTTGGCCAAGGGCAAGCTGGTCGGCTCGCCCTCCGTCCTGCTGGGCGGGCTGGCCGCTTCCAGCCGAATGACCGAAGCCGGCAAGCGCATGCAATCCGAGGAAACCCGACAGGCCGTTCGCGAAGCCATGCAGCAACTCCCCGAAAAGTACCGCGAGCCGCTGGTGCTCCGCGAACTGGAGGGTTTGGAGTACAAAGAGATCGCCGAAATCCTGGAGGCTTCGCTCGACGAGGTCCGCATCTGGATCTACCGCGGTCGCCAGCGCCTCCGCGAGATTCTCGCCGATCGGGAGCAGGCGCTGTGACATTGAGCGAATCGGAGCCCCCGATGCCGGACGGTCCGATCGGCGAGGCCGATGCCGTGCTCCTGTCCGCGTATCTGGATGGCGAACTTGCGCCTGACGAGCAGGCTGCCCTCGAAAAGCGGCTGGAACGCGAAACCGCGCTCCGGGAGGAATTGGAGGCGTTGCGGGCCGGCGGCGAGGCGTTGCGGCGCGCCGACGAGCTGGGTGCCCTGCCGACGAGCGAGTCGGCCACGCGCCTGGTGGGCTTGCGTCGAAGGCTGCGCGAAGAACTGCCGAGCGAGCATCTTCCCGTTGCGCCGGCCTTGCGCCCTTCGCGCCTGCGACAGGCCGCGCTCGTCAGCCTTGCCGGCCTGCTGGCGGTCGGGCTGCTGGGACTTCTCGCGCTGCTGCTGCAGAGCCTGGGGTTGCCGACGCCGAGCGGCTGGGGCGTGCGGCCGGTGGACGGCAAGGTTGCGATCGAGCGTCGCGAACGCATCGTGTTGGCGCTCGATTACGAGATCCTGCTGGTCGGCGATCGACTCCATCTGGATCGGGGAGAGCGTGCGGAACTGGACGGCCCCTCGACCCTGCGCATCCGACTTTCCGGCCCGGCCGTGCTGCGCTGCGATGTACACGGCGGGCTCTTCCTGGAACGCGGTCTGGCGGAAGTGGAAGGCGCCGCCGGAAGTTCCGGGGCCTTGAACCTGGTCACGCCCGAAGGCCATCTTCGGCCGGAGGGCAGCGCTGAGTTCAGCTTCGCCGTGGAAGTCAAAGGCGGCAGGCACGCGTCAGGGATTATTCCTTCGCGTCCGGCGCCCGCCGGATATTGAAGCGGACCCTGCCTTCGATGACCATGCGGGTGACTTCGACCGTATAGGTGCGTCCGTTGACTTCGCCGAAAGGCTCGCCGAACGACTGGGCCACGCTATGAAAGCCCAGGTGCGCCTGTTCGCCCGCCTTTTTGCCCAGCAGGGGACAGTCGTCGAGAAACTCGACGGTCAGGACAAAGCTCGGCTCCAGATCGATCGCCAGGAAACTTTTGCCCGTGAATTGATTGAGCACCTTGGCTGCCGTCACGCGAATGGCGCAGCGCGACATTTGCGGAGGCACGAAGGCGGCCTCTTCGGCCAGCGCCGCGGCACAAAACGGCAGCAGGATTCCCGCAAGGCAGGCGCGGCGAAGCGGCTGGAGCAGGACCATGAGACGCTTCCTCGTCTGACTACCCGCCGGTGGCTCCCACTTTCAGACGTTCGGCGACCATGGCGGCTTCCGTCCGGTCTCGCGTCGTCTCGCCCAACGCTTCGGCTGTCACGGCGATGCGTTCGCAAATGGCGATCGCCTGGCCTGGGTTGAGCTTCCTGGGCACTGGGCCTGCGAGCCGTTCGAAGTTCGCGCGCAGGATGCGCCGCAGCGCATCGGGCGGCAACTGCAGGCCGTGGATGACGCCATCCTCGGGAGGCCCGAGCAGGAAGTCGGCTTCCGGGGGGACGCGGAAGGTCTCCCCGGTCGCCAGCCACCGCAAAACGATGCCGGCGCGCGCCTGCGCCTCGGCATTCGAAAGCGAGCTGAAGAGATCCGTGCCGAACACGATCCGATCCGCGTACTGGACGAAGAAGGCACGCCCTTCGTCGGGGTCGCGCGAGATGTTGTACAACATTTCGATGCCCGGCGCGAGATCGAAGCAGACCGTCGGATGCGCATCCAGGAAACGAGCCGCACGCGGCAGGTCGGCCGAAAGGAAATAGAAGTGCGCGAAGATCACCTTGAGCCGCGGAAAGCGGCGCAGCACCTCATCCACTTCCGCGTACAGCGTTTCTTTCTGCACGTCCTCCGGTCCGTAGCCCCAGTTGCGTTCGGCCGCCCAGCGGGGAATGCGCTGCGGGTCCCAGAACTCTTCGGGATCGTTCACGTGCCAGACGATCGGCAAGCCCAACTCCTCGACGTGTGCCCAGTACGCATCGTAGTAGCCATCCGTCACGGGCACATCGAGCTGCTGGCGCGAGGTCGGCTTGCCTTCGAGCATCTTCAGCCCCTCGCAGCCGCAACGGACAAACGCATCGACCTGCTCCACCAAGTCGGGCGTCCGTACCCGCCCGCCACTCGTCTTTGCCGCGTGATTCAGGCCGGGGAAGACATAGAACCGGTCCGGATGGCGGGCTTTCATGTACAACGACTGCGCCAACCCGGATCCCTTGGACGGATCCTGTATCGAAACCAGCGCCATGCGCGCGATGCCCGTCACCCGCTGAACCTCCAGCAGGCCATCTTCTTCAGCCACTCCGCCCATGTGGACGTGGCCATCCACGATCGGGCCGAGGTCGAGTGCGCGGAGACGCTCGAACCAACTCGAGAGCGATTCGGCCGTCATGGAGGTGCCTCCTTGCCGGGCGGGGCCAACGAACGAGCCGCATTCGCCGCGGCACTAGGGTTTTTGCGCCTTGTCCAGTTCCTCGAGAATGACCTTGGCGACGGCTTCGGCCAACGCGCGCGAACCGGCCGGCGTGAAGTGGACGTTTTTCGGCTGCTGCAGCTTCTCCAGCTGTGGCTGGACGAAGGCGTACAGGTCGTTCACCCGGATGCCGTGGGCTTCCATGATCCGGACCGCGGCCGCATTGTAACGCGGCGGATCTTCCGGATCGCGGTACGGATTGTTGCAGCCCGGAACGACCGGTGTCGTCGTGGCGAAGACCAGCCGTGCGCCGCTGGCCTTGAGCTTCGCGACGATCCTCTCGAGGTTCTGCGCGTATTGTTCGACCGTGGCTTGGCGCGGATCCTGCGGGTTGCCGGTGGTCTTGTCGCCGCCCGGCTCCGTAACGCGTTTGAGATCGTGCAGACCCCAGTTGAAATGGATGACGGCCCATTTCCGACCGCCGATCCAGCGGTCGATCTCCTTCACGCCCAGCGTCGTGCCGGCGCAGTTCTCGGGCTTCTTGCCGTCTTCGCTCATCGGCCTGAAAACGTTGGCCTTGCCCTTCAGCAGGTCGCGTACCTCGAGGCCATACCCGATCGAGATGGAATCCCCCAGGATCAGCACATTCGGCAACGCCGGATCGGGTTCGAAAGCCCAGTTGGAGGCCAGCTTTTTCTCCGCGATGGAACCGGACTCCGACCGGTGCGCATCCCCGGCCGCGAGACGCACGCCGAAAGCCAGGGAAAACAGGGCCAGCGGCAGCACGAACGGGATCTGGGCGCGAGCTGTCGACATGGATTACGCTCCTCCTCGGGGAAACGAAAGACTGGACGATGCGTCAGATCCATCCGCGAAGCGGCGCCACGCCATCGGGAAGTCGAGGCGTCGCGGGAATGTTGTACTCCCAGGGGGCTCAACGCGACAGTCTGTTCTTCAACCATGCCCCCGCTTCGGTGCGTGGGACCGTTTCGTTCCGGCGTGTCGCCAGTTCGCGGAAGGTGACCGCCCCCCGGGCGAGGTCCTCCTCGCCGGCCGTCGCTGCGTATGGGATGCCCTTCGTCTCGGCCAGCGCAAACTGCTGGGGCAGCTTCGCGGCGCCGGGAAAGAGGTCGGCGCGAAGACCGGCCGCGCGCAGCTCCGTTGCCAGTTTGACGGCTTCCGCCGCCAGCGCCGCCTGCGGAATCGCGATCAGAACATCTGCCGCACGGTCCCCGGCCGCAAACATCCTCCGCTCGTCCATCAGCGTGTAGACGCGTTCGAAGCCGATCGAGAAACCGACGGCCGGAACCGGCGAACCGCTCAACGTCCCCACCAATTCGTCGTAACGCCCGCCCCCGGCCAGGCTGAACGGCACGTTCTCCGCCGACACCTCGAAGATCGGTCCGGTGTAGTAATCCATGCCGCGCGCCAGGAACGGATCGAAGACCAGCCTGCCGCTGGGCAGGGAAGGCGTGGCCGCGACCACCTCGCGCAGCTGCTTCAACAGTCCCTCCGCCTCGGCACCGCAGCGACGCTCCACCTCGGCCAGCCGCGCGTCGCCGTCCAGCGTCTTCGCCGTTGCAGCGAAATCGAGCAGCGATGCGACGGCCGATTCCGGCACGCCGCGCGCCAGCAATTCCTGCTTCACTTCCCCGGCGGCCACCTTGTCGAGCTTGTCGATGCTGGTGAAGACGCCGCCGACCAGCTCTTCCGGAACGCCGGCTGCGCGCACCAGGCGGCCCAGGAGCGGCCTCGAGTTCAAGCGGACGGTCAACCCCGCGAATCCCAGCGCCGCCAGCGCCGTCGCCGTGGCCAGGATCACGTCGGCTTCGGCCAGCGGAGACGAGGAGCCCAGGACGTCCACATCGCACTGGACGAACTCGCGGAAACGCCCATGTTGCGCCCGCTCGGCCCGCCAGACCGGACCGATGTGGTAGCGTTTGAAGACCGACGGCAGCTCGCCGCGGTGCGTGGCGAAATAACGGGCCAGCGGCACCGTCAAATCGAAGCGCAGCGCCAAGTCGGCCAGCTCGTCGCGCTTTTCGAGCGCGCGCTGCAGTTCCGCACCGCGCTTGAGCACGCGGAACATGAGTTTCTCGTTCTCGCCGCCGCCCTTGCCCAGAAAGACGGCTAGGTTCTCCAGCGCCGGCGTCTCGATGCCTTCGTAGCCGAAGGACTCGTACACCTCGCGGATGCGGCGGATCAATTCGCCGCGCTTGCGGTACGCACCTGGCAGGAAATCGCGGAACCCGCTGGGGGCCTGGAACTTCGCCATGAAAACGCTCTTTCCTTTCAGCACGGAGTCGCGGCGGCAGGAAGAGTGGAACCCGCGCAGGCCTCCTCCTCTCTTCGTGTTCGCTTCGCTCGCGTCGATCCTCTCCCGCGCGGGGGGAGCGGGCCATCCCTGCAGCTCGAACCCGCCATGCGAGGTCGTTTCAGCGCTTCTTCTTCACGATGGACTTGCCGCCGGGAAGGTCCTCGATCTCGTACCCCAGACCGGCCAGACCGTCACGAATCCCGTCGGCCATCTTGAACTGTTTCTCCTTCCGAGCATCCTGGCGGAGCGCCAGCAACAGGTCCAGCAGGCGCTGCGTGTCTCCGCCATGCGCCGCGGATTGCGCACGGATGGGGCGCAGCCCCAGCGTTTCCATCAGGGTGCGGATCGTATGCGCCGCGGAACGGAAGGCGGTGCGGTCGGCCGCCGAGCAGTCGCCTTCCTTTCGGCGCCGCGCGAGTTCCTGGTTCGCTTCGGTCACCAGGTCGAAGATGGACGCCAGCGCGCCGGCCGTGTTGAAATCGTCGTCCATGGACGCCTTGAAGGTCGTCTCGGCCTCGAAGATCGCCTTCACCAGCGGGATCGTTTGCGTCTCGAAGGCCGGGTCGCCGAGCTTGACGAGCGTCGTGGACGACATCTTCCAGCTCAGGTGATCGTGCTGCCGGCCGTCCGGATGCGTGGCCCGGTCGAGCGCGTCGAGGGCGTTGTAGAGCCGCTCCAGGCGCGCGGTCGCTTCGTCCAGCATCGCCGGCTCGAAGACGATCGGCGAGCGGTAATGGCTGCTCAGCAGCATCATGCGCACGGCCATCGGGTCGTAGGGCCCATCCGGCCAGATCATCTCGCGGAGCCACTTCACGTTGCCCAGGCTCTTGGACATCTTCACCGAACCGCTGGCCGCATCGAGCAAATCGGCGCTCAGCTTCTCGTCCTCCGGTCGCGACTTGACCGTGACGAAGGCATTATGCAGCCAGTACTTCACGGACTCGGCGCCTTCGAGCAGGTCGTGAAACGCGCATTCGGTCTGGGCCTTTTCGTCCTCGTGATGGGGGAAGACCAGGTCCATGCCGCCGCAGTGGATGTCGAAGGGTACGCCCAGGTACATCTGCGACATGGCCGAGCACTCGAGGTGCCAACCGGGCCGGCCTTCGCCCCACGGCGAGGGCCATCGCGGGACCGCCATGCCGGCGTTCTTCAACTCGTCGGGGTCGTTCTTGTTCAGCTTCCAGAGCACGAAGTCGCCCGAATTCCGCTTAACCGCCAGCCGCTGGGCGTCGATCCGTCCGCTCAGCCCGGCTTCCTCTTCTTCCAACTTGCGCCCGGAAAGGGCGCCGTAGCGCGCAAACGAAGCCGTATCGAAGTACACGTCGCCATCCCGGGCGATGTAGGCGTGCTTCCGGACCAGCAGGACCTCGACGATTTCGATCATCTCGGCGATGTGTTCGGTGGCGCGCGGATAGGCGTCGGCCGGCTTGACGTTCAACGCCGCCATGAGGCGATGATATTCGTCGATGTACGTGGCGGCGATCTCGCGCCAGTCCCAGCCTTCCCGGATGGAACGCTTGACGATCTTGTCGTCGACATCGGTGAAGTTGGTGACGTAGCGCACCTGGTATCCGCTGTACTCGAGATACCGCCGGATCACGTCGGGGGTGATGGCTGCGCGGGCGTGCCCGAGATGGAGGCTGTCGTAGACGGTCGGGCCGCAGCAATAGATGCGCACGCGCCGGCCGCACTCGGCCAGAGGCGCGAACTCTTCTTTGGTTCGAGTCTGGGTGTTGGTTACGCGCAACATCGTTGCCATGCTCCTGGGTCCGGTCCCTCCATTCGGGGAGGCGTCCGGACCACCCGTTGAAAGCTTCTTCTTCGCCTCTCCCGCGAAGTCCCGGCGGGGAGAGGAAAGGCAACCGCTCCATCGCCGACGAACCGCTATCCTTTGAACTCTCCGGGCTGCGGCAGGTCCTTGGCCGACTTGAGACCGAAGTGCTCGAGGAACTCCTGCGAAACGGCGTAGAGCAGCGGCTGGCCCAGTCCTTGGCCGCGACCGGCGATGCGGATCATCTTGCGCTCGAGCAACTGGCGGAGCACCGGGCCCGAATCGACTCCGCGGACGGCTTCGATCTCCGCGCGGCCGATGGGCTCCTGGCTATAGGCGATCAGGGCCAGGACTTCCATGGCAGCGGGCGTAAGGCGGCGCTGCGAGCGCTGGACCTTCAGCTTCTGGATGGCCGGGAAGAATTCGGGACGCGTGGCAAAGCGCCAGCCGCCGGCGACCTCCAGAAGTTCCCAGGGACGCCGCTCGTTATCGAGCGATTCCTTCAGCGCCTTCAGCACCTTGCGGATCGTGTGACTGCGACTGCCGGCGGCGCGTGCGAGTTCCCGCACGGTCAGCGGCGCTTCGGCAGCGAACAGGAGCGCTTCCGCCGTGCGGCGAAGCGCCTCCAGGTCGACCGGCGTTTCATCGACGTCCGGTTCGGGCTCCTCCGACTCGCCCGTGGCAGAGGCCGGATCGGCCAACGGGGGATCGGCCAGCTTGGAGCGGCTCAGGTCGAGCGTGTCCGACGCGTCGGGAGTGCCGGGGGTGTCAGGCGTCTTGGCGGCGGCATCCGGGGTCGTCGCGGCAGGCGCGGGCTCCGGCTCCGACGGTGCGACGGGCGGAGGCGCGCCTTCCGGAATCGCAGGTTCGTTCGCTTCGGGTTCGGTCATGGGATTGGTTATCGCCGGTACGGCGGGCGTGTCAATGGCGGCCATCGACGGAGGTCGTTCATTCGGGGCACGAGAAGACGTCAACCTTTCAGAAACTTCTTGACGCGGCGACAGGCCTCGCGCAGACGATCCTCGGGTTCGACCAGCGCCATGCGCAGATAGCCCTCGCCCTCTTCGCCGAACCCGGCGCCGGGCGAAAAACTCACTCCGACCTTCTCCGCGACCTGCATCGCGAACTCCATCGAGCCCATGTCTCTGCAGGCCTCGGGCAGCGGTTGCCAGGTGAACATCGTCGCACGGTTCTTGAGGGTGCGGCCCCAGCCGGCATCCTGCAGGCCTTCCAGCAGCACGTCGCGGCGACGACGATAGATCTCCGCCTGCCTGCGAATCGCCTCGTCGCCCTTTTCCAGGGCCACCGCCGCGGCCACCTGCACGCAGCGGAAATGACCGTAATCGAAGTACTGCTTGACCCGGCCCAGCAGTTCCACGAGCTGAGCGTTGCCCGCCATGAAACCCAGGCGCCAGCCGGCCATGTTGTACGGCTTCGACATCGTGAACGTCTCGACCGCCACGTTCTTGGCGCCTCTCACCTGCAGGATGCTGGGCGCCTTATACCCGTCGAAACAGGTGTGGCCGTAGGCAAAATCGTTGACGATCCAGAACTTGAAATGCCTGGCCAGCGCGACGGCTTCCTCGTAGAAATCCAGCGTGACGATCTTTGCCGTCGGATTGTGAGGGAAATTCAGGATCAGGATCTTCGGCGTCGGATAGACACGCTCGAAGACGTTCCGGAGGTCCGCGAGCAACTGAGGTCCTGGCTGCTCCTCCTCGATCCGCACGCCGATCGAATGCGCCCCGGCCAGGACCGGAGCGAAACGGTGGATCATGTACGCCGGGGTCGGCACCACACACGCATCCGTCGGGTTCAGCACCGCCAGGCACAGGTGCGAGAGCGCATCCTTGGATCCGATGGACATCAGGATTTCCTTCACGGGATCCAGATGGACATCGAAGTGGCGGCGGTAATGCCCGGCGAACGCCCTGCGCAGCGGCTCGATGCCGCGCGGATAGCAGTAGCGATGGTTGGCGGTATCGTCCAGCGCTTCTTTCAGTTCCGCAATCGTTTCGGGCATCACCGGATCGATGGGATTGCCCATGCCGAAATCGATCACGTCCACGCCTTTGGCCCGCAATTCGGCGTTCAGCTCGTTCAGCCTGGCCAGGATATACGGCGGCAACTGCGCCATGCGGTGCGAGGCCGGGGATGGAAAATTGGCATTCGCCGGCGCAGCCCGGAGAGAGGCCGCACGGCGCAGCCCGCTTTTGACGCGCGGAGGCGCAACAGGACGAACTTCGGAAGACATCACTTCGTTCCTTTCGGGGGTGATCCGCCAGCGAGGGAATCGATTATAGCAGGGCTTGACGAGCACGCCAGTTTCAGCCATTCCCAGGACCTTTTCCGCTGGTCGCCGCACGGGAAGAAAGGCCACAACGCGAACGAGTGCCGACAAGTAAGAATCGGCATCGATGGCGCAGTGCTGAAGCCGGATTGGGCCTTCAGTGCCCCGGGGCGCCAAACGTGCTCATGAGATGAATCAGCGGCATGAACAAGGCGATCACGATGAAACCGACCGCGCCGCCCATGCCGATGATCAGGAGCGGTTCCAACAGGCTCATCATCGCCCCGACCAGCGTGTCGACTTCGTTGTCGTAGGTGTCGGCCACCTTGATCAGCATCCGGTCCAGCTCCCCCGTCTCCTCGCCGACCTGGATCATGTTCACCACCAGATCGTCGAAGACGCCCGAATGCCGCAGCGGCTCGGCGATCGTGTCGCCTTCGCGGATCGAGTTGTGCACGCTCTCGATCGCGCCCGCCACGACCACGTTGCCCGTGGCGTTTTTGATGATCGACAAGGCGTTCAGGATCGGGACGCCGGATTGCGTGAGCGTGCCCAGCGTGCGGCAGAAGCGGCTGATCGAGGACTTGGAGACGATTTTGCCGAAGACGGGCAGCTTCAGCTTCAGCAGGTCGATCGTGTAGCGCCCTTTCGGTGTCTTGCCGACGACGTGGACCGCGGCCCAGAGCGCCAGGGCCGCGAAGACCATGACGTACCAGTAGCTGGCGAACATCCGCGAGATGCCGATCAGCAGCTCGGTCAGCCAGGGCATCCCACCCATGTCCATTTCCTTGAACATGGCCTCGAAGCGCGGGATGATGAAGATCAGGGTGAAGGTCAGGATCCCGCCGGCGATGATCGTGACGGCCGCCGGGTAGACCAGCGCTCCGACGATTTTCTGCTTCAGGCGCAGCGACTTCTCCATGTAATCGGCCAGACGGCCCAGGATCACGTCCAGCACGCCACCCGCTTCCCCGGCCTTGACCATGTGCACGTACAAACGGTCGAAGACGCGCGGGTGTTTGAAGAGCGCTTCGGAGAGCGCCGATCCGCTTTCCACGTCGGCCTTGACGTCGAGCAGGGTCTCTTTGAGCAATCCGGGCGGCTGCTGTGCCCACAGGATGTCGAGGGAACGGACGATGGGCAGTCCGGCATCCAGGAGCGTGGCCAGCTGTCGGGTGGCTTCCGTAAGTGCCTTCTGGCCGACCCCCATGGAGAACAGGCAACCGCCACGCCGCGGCGCGACGGGGGTCGGCTTGGCGGCGGCGGGCGGCAGGGCGCTCACGCTGGTCGGGAAATAATGGAGCGCGCGGATTTTCTCGTGGGCGTCCCGCTCGTTGAGCGCCTCGATCTCGGCCTGGATTTCGTTGCCGCGACCATCGACCGCTTGGTAGGAGAAGGTAGCCATCGCCCGTTTCCCTCGCCGCAAACGACCAGGCCCCTTATGGCGTCTTCAGCGCTCGCCTCGGTTCGTTTCGAGAGAAATCTCCGGCGCTGCCGCCGCGGCTCACGGGCTGTTGCCGCCGGGCGGGGGAGGAGGAGGCACCGCGACCGCACACGCCGACGGAGGGCTCAGCCACCTCAACAGGCGTTCCCGATACAGGCTGAGCAGCATTCCACCGAAGAGCGTAAGGAATCCGGTGAAGATCAGCACCGTCGAACGCGCCTGCCGCGTGAAAAAGCCTCTGGCGGGCAGCCAGAGCGGCGCGCCGGCCGAAGCGACCAATCCCAGCAGAAAGACGTTTCGTTCCGTCGCCCACGCCAGGCCCAGGTAGGCTAGCGCGGAAGCGAAGGTCAACTGAACGCCCATCCCCAGCCACGCGCTGTCGGCGAATTCCGCCTGCCAGGGCCGCACCGCATTCCACGCCCACGTCGTCGCCGCCGCCGGCGCGACGGCCAACGCCAGGTTGACGACGTCGAAGCGCGGGCGGAAGGCGAAGCGGGCGAGCAACCACATCGCGGCCACCCAGCCGAGCGTCGGCATCCCGGTGAGAGCGTTGACCCCGCCGGCCGTGATGCGCGTGTTCACCGCCTGGATCAACGGCTCGCGGCCCGAGCCGGTGAGCGTCGATCCCACGACGCGGAGCGTGCTGAAGAGCGAGCTCACGACGCTGTCCCGCGCCAGCAGCAGCCCACCGGCCAGACCCATCCATCCCGGCGCGGGTGTCGAATCGACGTTGCCGCCGCTCGTCGACAGACTGAAGAAGTCGCCTCCCGACTGCCGGTCGGGCCCGGCGTTGAACGTCGACGCGTCCAGGGTGATGAGCGGCTCGAGGGTCGAGCTCACCAGCTGCGCCCCTTCCCCGACGAAGAACCCGCTGCAGCACGCCGAACCACGGCCGCGGCTCGTCGTGTCGAACGAGGACCGACTCGCCGTCATCAAGGGGCCGAGCAGCTCGATGGTGGACGGCGCCCCCGGACGAGAGCGCCGCAAGGTCAGGACGTTCCCGGCCGTGTCCAGCGTGGTGCTGTCGAACACGAACAGCGGGTCCGGACCCCGCGTCACCAGTCGGGCGCCGTCCGCGATGAAGGCGAGCGAGACGACGTTGGCCGTCGGATCACCGGTGGTGAAGACGGCATTCCGGGCCGACAGCAGGGTTCCCCCGACGCTCGGAAACTCCTCGCCCTCGAACAGGCCTCCCAGCGTGAGCTCGGGGGCCAGTCGGCCGCTCCTCGCGCTCAGGTTCAAGAAGTTGTCCGACGCGGTCACCCTCACCCCGCCCGGCACGGAGCCCTC
>Ga0101944_10006087_pt1 | contig 13096 bp, 13 predicted proteins | sample DewCreD2012metaG_FD_75245 | JGI IMG/M metagenome (GOLD analysis project Ga0101944, IMG submission 75245) | Hot spring sediment bacterial and archeal communities from British Columbia, Canada, to study Microbial Dark Matter (Phase II) - Dewar... ... | reverse complement strand
TGTCACCTGCTCCTCTTCCATCCTGAAGATTTTTTTCTTCTCGCTATCAAGGATCAAGGGAGTTTCCTGTCTCTTCATCTTTTTCCGTCCCACTTGAGCCTTGAACCTCCATTACGAGAGTCCCTTTTAACCTTTTCCCTCTCCCCTTTGCTATTTAACCTTCTCCCTACCCTATTTGAATACTCCTCCCCCTCTACTTCTTCCAACTTGCGCTATTTGCGGAATTTCTGAATCTTCAAAAAAGGACTTGACAAACTTTTTGCGATGTTGTATGTTGGTAAAAAATAAGAATATATTCTCACTTTGTAAGAATGCCGCAGAAGCAATCCATTACATTAAAAAAGGCGCTTGATATTTTGGAAATATTCGGGGAGGAACACAATCCGCTGAATGTCAAAAAAATTTCACAACAAAGCGGACTACCGGAGAGCACCCTCTATAGGTACATAAACACGCTTGTCGAAAGAGAATTTGTAGAATATGACTCTTCCATTCAGGGATATAGGCTTGGAATTAAACTGATAAAGTTGGGGTACGCTGCGGCAAGACAGCTCGAAATTCACCGGGTGGTCTACCCGATGATGGAAGAGTTAGCACGTGCCACCGGAGAGACAGTGCTTCTTACCGTGCGGAAAGGTACGGCTGCCGTTGTGGTCGAAGTCGTTGAGAGTCCTCGTGGAGGGATCAAATTGGCGATGAATCGTGGAGATAGCCTCCCGCTGCATTCCTGTGCACTCACGAGGCCATTGATGGCCTACCTGCCAGATAAGGAAATCGACTTGATTTTACAAGCCGAGCCTCCTAAGCGTTTTACTGAGTATACGATTACCGGATTTGAGGATATCAAAAACGAACTTAGGAGAGTGAGGCGCCAGGGTTACGCTTACAGCAACCAAGAGCTCACAATCGGGGCGAGGGGGTTAGGATGTCCTATTTTTAACCACTCTGGCGCAGTGATAGCAACCTTGTGCTTGGCAGGTTCACTGCATCATATTACAGAAAAGACAATCCCCAAATTCTTGAAAATACTCCTGAACGCTACAAAGACGTGTTCTTTAAAAATGGGCTTTAGGGGCAATAACATAAAAGACTAAGAAGGATGATGGCACCAAAACTATTTCATTTGGAAGGAGGGCATAGATAATGTCTAATCACAAAGCAAAGAGTAAAATTCTTTTAATCCTAGGCCTTATCTTTCTACTTGGATTGTGTGGCTTTTTAACTCAGGGTTGGTCCCAGGAGAAGATGATTAAAATCGGTGCACACTTACCTTTATCCGGCGGGACTGCCCCAACGGGAGCGTTCAACAAAGAGGGGATAGATCTTGCAGTGGAGATTATTAACAACAGATATCCGGAACTCACCTTACCGCTTGCCCAAACAGAGGGCCTTCCGAATTTAGGTGGAGCGAAGATCAAAATGGTGTATGCCGATGACCGTGGCGATCCGAACGTGGCTTTGGCCGAAGTTGAAAGGCTCATCCAAGAGGAGAAAGTTCTTGCTGTCATCGGTGGCTGGGAGAGCTCCTGCATAAAGACCGGAAGTTTGGTTTCTGAGAAATTCAAAACCCCACATATTAGTGGGGCGGGAAGTTCCGTGGACTTAACCACCCGTGGTCTAAAGTACTATTTCAGGCTGCTCGCCCACAGTGGAAAGGTGGCAAGAGCCTACTTTGATTTCTTGGAGGATATGGAGAGGAAGGTTGGGAGGAAGTATAACAGCATTGCGATCGCCTATGAAAATACAGAATACGGGTCCGTGGCAAATGAGCAGTTAGAGAGAGAAGTAAGGGAAAGGAAGTACAAGCTTGTGGCGTCTGTTCCGTTTTACAAGGCGGCAACTTCAGTGACAAGTGAGGTTCAAAAGATTAAGGCGTCGAAACCCGATGTCTTCTTTCAAATCGGGTACGATCCTGATGCGATACTATTCACAAAAGAGATGAGAAATGTTAATTTCGCCCCTTCCGTATGGTTTGGAATGGCCGGGTATACCAGTCCGAAGTATATTCCGAGTGTCGGAAATGATGGGAATGGAGTCTTGATTTCCGGCTGGTTTCATTCGCGGTTCAAGAAACCTGTAACACTCAAAGTAGGAGAATTGTACAGAAGTCGTTACGGGAAAGAGATGAGTATCCCGGTCGCCTTAAATTTTATGAGCCCGATCGTTGCCGCAGAAGCGATTAATAGAGCTGGTTCGACAGACAAAGAGGCTATTCGGGATGCCTTAGAAAAAACAAAACTCACCGAAGAGCAGAGTATCATGCCGGGACCCGGGATATGGTTTACGCCCGTCCAGCCCCCTCCCGCACACAGCCATGACAACGCAGGAGCAACTATGTTGATCATACAAATCATTGACAAAAAGTATGAGGTCGTCTGGCCGGAGAAGTATAAGACCGGAGAACTGATTTGGCCTCATCCCAGGTGGAGTGAAAAGTAGAGTATCTCGATTCGAGTGTGGGGAATAGAGGGGGATATTTTCTGTTTCTTTTCCCTTGACAAGATCATTGGGTCGAAATAATGGATGACCTCATTGTTGTTATCCAATTGATCATCAATGGATTGCAGATAGGTCTGCTTTATGCCCTAATTGCTATTGGATTGACTCTCATTTGGGGCGTAATGGATATCATTAATTTTGCCCATGGCGAGTTCTTGGTTATTGCGATGTATGTAGGCTATGGAACCTATGCATTTTGGGGAATTTGTCCGATCCTTTCATTGCCCGCAGCTTTATTGATCCTGGGGATCTTGGGATGGCTTGTTTATCGATTTGCAATTGCGAGGGTACTGAAAAGTGAAAATCTGCTTTCCCAAATAGTGGTTACCTTCGGAGTGAGCGTTTTTTTGCAGAATCTCTTACTTTTCCTTTTTTCAGGAGACTATCGATCGATCGCTAGTGATCCGTGGATAAAAGGTAACCTGACAGTAAACCAGCTCAACATGAACATCCCAGAGTTGGTTCTCTATCCTGAGTCTTCTTGTGATTCTCGTTATCCATCTCTTTATCAACAAAACAAAAACTGGTAAGGCAATTCTTGCAACAGCATTAGACCGTGAAACTGCACAGCTCATGGGCATTAACACGGATCGGATGAATCAATTGACTTTTGTCCTTGGGATAGCATGTTTGAGTATTTCAGGAATTCTTCTCCCCATTACGACGCACGTATCGCCATATTCTGGATTTCTGTTTGCTGTGCTGGCGTTTACGATAGTTGCGCTTGGCGGGTTTGGCTCGGTGCTTGGGACCATCATAGCCGGGATTATCATTGGCGAGGTCCAGTCCTTCGGCGGATTTTTGGTTGAACCATCCTATAAGTATCTCTGCGTCTTTTTGCTCTATCTTTTTGTACTGGTTATCAGGCCACGAGGACTATTTGGTTGGTAGGGAGAGGTAGAAAGTAGGATGAAAACGCGGTTGCGGGATCTTATGCTTTTTTTTCTCTTGGGAGTTTTCCTCCTTATTTATCCTTTTGTCTTCACCCAGGCATTCTATCAGCACATCATGATCATGGTTTTCATGTACGGACTCCTTGCTATCTCTTGGGATATTATGGGAGGTTACGCCAACCTCTTCTCTTTTGGGCAGTCAGCCTTTTTTGGCATTGGAGCCTACGTATCGACACTCCTTTTTCTTCACTGGGAAATAACACCATGGCTTGGGATGGTAGCGGGAGGGTTTGCGTCGGGCGTGGTGGGAATTATTGTAAGCTATCCCACAGCAAGATTGAAAGGCCATTATTTTGCGATTGCGACATTAGCTTTTCTTTTCGTGGTCCAAATTGTGCTAGAAAATTGGAAATTCGTTGGAGGGGCGCAGGGACTGACATTACCACTTACAGAGCAGTCATCCTTTTGGAAGTTTCAATTCAGGGAGAGCAAAATTCCTTATTACTACATCATGCTCTTTCTGTTAGGTTTAGGTTTTCTCTTGGCGAAGGGAACTTTGAATTCAAGGGTTGGCTATTATTTGAGGGCTCTTAGGGAGAGCCAAGAGGTTGCGCAAAGCCTTGGCGTAAATACAGCAAAATATCGTCTTATGGCAATCGCTCTAAGCGGTTTTCTTTCCGCATTAGCCGGAACGTTTTACGCTCAGTATGTTCTTTATATTGATCCGTCTTCCGTTATTTCTCTGAATTTGTCGGTGGAGGTTGTACTGATTTCAGTTTTCGGAGGTTGTGGAACCATATACGGCCCTCTTATTGGCACTGTAATTCTGATTCCTCTAACGAATTTGATACGTGCCTCACTGGGGGGAGCGGGCAGAGGCATTGCCTATATGGTTTTTGGGGGAATTATTATTTTGATATGTGTGCTTCAGCCCGACGGTTTGGTAAAACTATTCGAAAGATCAAAGAAAGCTGTTGCGAGAGAGGTATGACGTTACTTGAGGTTAAAGGAGTTACGAAGCGTTTCGGGGGACTCACAGCTGTTGATGATGTTTCGTTTGAAATCGCTGAAGGCAAGATCCTTGGGCTTGTTGGGCCTAATGGAGCTGGAAAAACAACTCTGTTTAACTGCATTTCAGGTCTTTATCGGGTAAACTCAGGAATGATTGTTTTCGGAGGGCGGGACATCACGAATAAGCCAGCTCATATAGTATGTAGAGCGGGAATAGGGCGCACCTTCCAAATTGTCCAAAACTTCGAGAGGATGACGTTGACTGAAAATATCATGGTGGGGGCCTTTTTGAGATCTAGAGGTAAGAAACAGGCAGCTGAGAAAGGGCTAGAAATCTTAGAATTCATTCAGCTTCAGGAGAAGAAAGATGTAAAAGCCCGCAACCTTTCTCCGCCGGAAAAAAGGCGGCTGGGGCTAGGGATGGCGTTGGCGACCGAACCGCGACTGCTGATGCTTGACGAGGTTATGGCGGGGTTGACCCCGGTGGAGATAGACGGGGTTTTGGATTTGTTGTGGAAGATACAGGAGACGGGCGTGTCCATCATTGTGATTGAGCATGTGATGAGAGCTGTGATGGCGATCTCCGAGAAAATTATTGTCCTTGATTCCGGCAAGAAGATTTCGGAGGGGCCTCCGGAAGAAATTGCGCATGATGATAGAGTGATTAGAGCGTATCTCGGGAAAAGTTATGCTGGCAGTTAATAACTTGATGGTAGCATACAATCAGGCGACTGTAATAAGGGGTATTTCGGTTACAATATGGCCGGGCGAAATTGTCTCTGTTGTAGGGTCCAATGGAGCGGGCAAATCGACATTGCTGCGGTGTATAGCGGGATTATTAAGACCGTCCTCAGGTGAGATTGTTTTCTTGAACGAGAGAATAGACGGGTGGCCAGCCTTCAAAATTGCTAAAAAGGGACTTTCTTTGGTTCCCGAGGGGGCGAGAGTTTTCTCAAAGCTCTCGGTAGAAGACAATCTTTTGCTTGGTACCTTTACGAGAGACCCGGGACACATGTTCGAGGAGCTTTCAGAAAAGGTCTACGACATGTTTCCGATTCTGAGAGAGAGAAGACTTTTGAGGGCGGAGACGCTCAGTGGTGGACAACGACAGATGCTGGCGATTGGTCGAGCCTTAATGTCCCAGCCAAGATTGCTTTTATTAGATGAGCCCACTGCTGGGCTTGCTCCCAATCTGGCAGAAGAATTGTTCGAGTTCATCAGAAAAATCTGTACGATAGGAATTACCCTCCTTCTGGTAGAGCAGAGAATTGAACACGCACTTGAGATATCCGATCGCGCTTATGTGGTCGAAAATGGGGAGGTGGTGATGGAGGGGCGAGCAAGAGAGTTAATAAATTCGGATATGGTTAGGAAGGCTTATCTTGGTCTTTAAGGGGAAGAGGAATGGAATGGCGATAATGGTAACGGGCGGTAACGGGTTTGTAGGGAAGCAGGTATTGCGGGAACTTGTTCGAAGGGGGGAGATTCCCATTTCATATGACATTGAACCTCCTGCCGAAGACATGAGTGACCTGCTTAGCGCAGTTAGGTTTGTACAGGGGGACGTTTTGAATATTGCAGAGGTACTACAAGCGATAAAGCGACATGACATAAATCAGATCATTCATTTGGTCTCGCTTCTGACGGTGGCTTCTCAAGAGGACCCCGCCAACGCCCACCGTGTCAATGTGGCAGGGATGGTAAACATATTGGAGGCCGCGCGCCTGATGGATATCCGACGCATTGCTTACTCAAGTTCCCTGGCTGTCTATGGCAAAACGGAAGAAAATCCAATCACTGAAGACACTCGAAAAGAACCGATTTCTTTTTACGGAGCCACCAAACTTTTTTGCGAGCACCTTGGGATTACTTACCGACAAAGATTCGGGATAGATTTCGTTGCTGTACGATGGCCGGTGGTCTGGGGGCCGGGCCGGGGGAAAAGGAGTGGAAAACCAATGGCTTATGGTGCGGGGAAGTTCTCGGATATTATTGAAAAACCAGCCCGAGGTGAAAGTGTGACTGTTCAAGGCGGAAGCCAAAGATACGAACTTATTTACGTTAAGGACGCTGCGCTTTCGATCGTTTTAGCTCTTTTTGAGGAGGGATTGAAGCACTTTGTGTTCAATGCGGGGACCGAATCGACGATTTCCCTTCAGGAATTGGCAGAGATAATCAAGAGATATCTCCCGCAAGCTGTTATTAGAATTGAAGAAGGATGCGATTATGCTGTTCCCACCCGCAGTTGGCTGGACAGTTCACGGAGCAAAATAGAACTGGGCTTCCAGCCAAGGTTTAGCGTTGAGCATGGAGTAGAGGACTATCTGGCTTACCTCGGGATCGAACCATGAAGCAAAACTGATGAGGTGCTTGATCCTGGGCAAAATGATTTTTCGGATCGCCCAGGTATAAGAACTACAATTCGGAATAGGGATAAGAAAGTGAGAGCAGGGGGTCAATATGATACGAGATGCCGAGCCAAGAAGTCATGTCGAAAGGGCGACGCGGAAAGCGCAAATGCGGTACATGGTATGGTATGGTGCGGAGTTCACCGCGTCTGGCAGAACTTAGGATAAGCAATGTATTACTTCTCCGTAGAGAATACGCTGGGGTGGACTCCTAGAATTTCGTGGGAATCAGACGCAAAGCGCGAAAGACGAGGTCAAAGAGTCGTAAATTGGCAGACGAACTAAATTGTGCCGCCAATTCCGGAAGAGTTGTCTCCGGGCCTACCGCTTTGCAGAAAAAGTGGGCGGAGGTTCTAAATATAAAGGTTCCAAATATAATTGTTAGCGATGTGTAGCAACGACTGGGACGATAAGAGGCCGAGAATGAAGCGGTTTTTGAGATGATAAAATGTCATTGAGGACAGGGAGGTAAACTGAAATGACAGTAAATCTGGAAGAAATGACTCAGAGTTTGATAAACATTGTGGGTAAGGAGCATGTGAGCACGGAGTTATTTGAAAGAGTTAATTACGCGGACACGTCGCTACCCTATGACGTGGAGGAGGAGGATTTGCCGGATGTAGTGGTTCATCCAGGAACGTCCGAAGAGGTCTCGGGGATTTTGAGATACGCAAACAAGCACGGGATTCCGGTAACCACTTATGGATCTGGAACGTCATTGATCTTCGGCACGAAGCCTAAGCATAAAGGAATTACCCTCAGTACGAGAAGGCTTGACTTTTTCCAGATTGAAGAGGATTACCAGTGGTTTGAGAGCGGTGCGGGGGTGACGATTGCGCGGGTGAACACGGAGTTGGAGAAGCGGGGTTACTGTCTTCCGATCAACGTGGGAAGCCGGATGCAGGCAACGATCGGCGGAGCGGTGAGCGTCAATACCTGTGGACACTTGATGGACTACATTTACGGCAAGCCCGTGTCGAATGTGTTGGGCCTGGAGGTGGTGTTGCCCACGGGAGAGATCATTCGGACGGGCTCGAAGACCATAAGGCGGGCGACAGGATGGGATCTGGCCCGCATTTTTGTGGGCGCGGAAGGGATTTTGGGGGTGATCACGAGAATTCGGATGGCCTTCTATCCGAAGCCGGAGACGGCCGATACCGTGGGTTTTTTCAAGACCGCCGAGGACATAGGTCGGGCCTTTTCGGTGATGTTGAAGAAGAAATTGCCTCCCATTTTGGATGGAGAGTTTGCTTCGGAGAAGTGTTGCAAGGTGGGCTATGAGGCCTATGGTTTGGATTTTCCGGAGGGAGCGCTGGCGATCACCCAGTCGATGGGAAGGACGCGCGAGGAGGCCTTGGCGAATGCAAGGGAGATGGAGCGGTTTTTCAGGGCGGAGGGGGCGACGGAGTCCTTTGTCTTGGAGGATCCGAAGGTGAGGGCCCAGGTTTGGGGGGTCCGGGAGAACGCCATGCGCTGGGGGAAGGAGAAAGGGCTCAAAGGATATCAGGCGATCGAGGTCAACCCACCCCTTCCATTCCTGACCCAGGCGATTACGGAACTCAACCACATCACAGAGGGGCGGGACGATCTGATCGGGCAGACAGAGGCCTATCTTTACGGTCACATTGGAGCGAGTTCCCTTCACTGCCTCTTTGCTTTTCCCTACGAATGGCCGATCGAGAAGATGAAACAGGTGGTCCGGGAGATCTGGCGCCTGGAAAAGGAGCTCAACATCAAATATGACGGGGTAGGAGGGGACTGGGGGCAGTTGCCCTATCGGGTTCCCTTTTATCGGGAGAAGTACGGTGAGGTCAGCTACGAGATCATCCGGAAGATGAAGCAACTCTTTGATCCAAACAATATCCTGAATCGAGGAAACCTGGAGGGGGAGGAGTGATGGAGGAAGCGATGGAGCCACAAGATCAGGTGCAGATGGAGAACATTGAGGAATATCTGATGTCGCAGTTGGTGTCTTGCGAGAAGTGTCATCTGTGCAACACGGATTGTCCGATCTGTGATTATCGGGTGACCCAGGGGTCGTTCGGGATCAACCGGGCGATTTACTATGGGTTGAAGTGGAATCGATTCGACACGGAGCTGCGGGATTTGGTTTATTCGTGTACGACGTGTGGGAAATGTGTAGCGACATGCAAGCACGTATCCAGGGCGCTACCCTTGGTGGAGATTTTTGAACGGGCGAGGGAATTTCTCTTTGTGGAGAAGATGATCGGTCCCATGCCGGATCAGCGGCCCGTGGTCAAGAACATTTTCAGGAAGGGGAATCCCTGGGGCTATCCGTCCCAGGAAAGAACGAAGTGGGCCGAAGGGCTCGCGATCCCTTTCGCTTCGAAAGAGCGCAGGGTGGAGGTTTTGTACTACGTGGGGTGCACCTCCTCGTATGATCCGGAGGGACAGAAGATCGCGAAGAGCCTGGCCCGGGTGATGAAGGCGGCGGGGGTGGATTTCGGGATCTTGGAGGGAGAACAGAGCAGTGGGAGCGAGGCGAGGCGGATGGGAGAGACGGGATTGTTTGAGCACCTTGCAGAGGGAAACATGAAGATGTTCGAGGAGGCGGGAGCAAGGGAGATCGTGACGGGAGATCCTCACGATTTTTACAGCTTTTCGCGGGAGTATCCCCTCCGCGAGAAGGGAGTGCGGGTGGAGCATTCGACCCAGTTTCTGAAGAGGCTTGTGGAGGAAGGGAGGTTGAAATTTTCGACTCCGATTGAAAAGAAGGTGACCTATCATGATCCCTGTTACCTGGGGAGGCGGGGGGAGGTCTTTGAAGAGCCGCGGGAGTTGATCCGAAAGATCCCGGGCGTCCTTCTTGTGGAGATGGAGAAGAATCGGGATCAGAGCGACTGTTGTGGGATGGGAGGGGGGCGGATGTGGATGGAGACGCCCAAGGGGTTGGTCTCGTCCCAAGCGATCGCGGAGAAAAGGGTGCGGCAGGCTTTGGCAACGGGAGCCGAGGTCTTGCTGACAGCGTGTCCGTTCTGTAAGATCACGTTGACGGATGCGGTGAAAGCGATCGGAGCGGAGCGGTCGATACAGGTGATGGATATTGTGGAGCTGGCGGCGATGGCTCTTTGAATAAGACACGAAGGGGATATTGATTAGCCTGGAAATAGGTGACTGGTGTTGTACCAGGTAACCAGAAGGAAAGGGGAACCCATGAGGATCTGGTATGAATTTCCGAGACCGTCGGCGGGAGCAGAGGGTTTCTACGACAGGCTCAAAGCAAATTGGAGAAGGCTTGGAAAATCCGATTCCGAACTTGTTATTAAGGCTCCAACAAAAGGAACGAGCGAGTTCAGGTATTCGATTGTGGGGCACATGTATGCGGATATGCTTCGGACTATCGAAATGGTAGAGGGGGTTCTTCAGGCTGAACGAGAGGGATACGATGCGGCGGTGATTGGATGCTTTGGGGATCCAGGGATGGATGTAGTCGAAGCCTTGGTGGATATACCGGTTATGGGACCGGCCAAAGCCGCGATCATGATGGCCCAAGCCATCGGGAGAAGAATGGCGTTCGTTACCCTTCCGTACTGGGAAAAGAAGATCGAAAAGATGCTTAGTACGTACGGTGTCGGAGATTTGACAATTCCCAACCGCCCATGCCGTGCCTTTGATCTTCCTTTGGAGGAATTTATTGACGAGAGCAGGGTGATTAACAATTTTCTTGAAATTGCAAAGACGGCGATTTGTGATGGGGCGGACGTGATCATTCTGGCCTGTGTGAACACTTCCACACTTTTGACTTACAAAGAGATAAGCAGTGTGGACGGTGTACCTATTGTTGATGGTGCAGTAGCGGCATTAAAGGTCGCGGAGATGTTAGTAGATTGGAAACGGGCGGGCTTGTGGAAAACGAGGAGAACGATCCCCGAGGATGTGAAAGAAGGATTGAGAAAAGGGTATTATCATGGCGCACTTTCCCTTTAATTGTTCGGTGGGAAAATGAAAGTTCTAATTATTGGGAACGGGATAGCGGGATTCAGTGCAGCTTCAACTCTTAGAAGGCTCAACGGTCGGTGCGAAATTGAAATAATTTCGGCCGAGGCAAATCCGCTTTATTCTCCTTGCGTATTACCAGACTACGTATCCGGAGATATTCCTCGCGAACGTGTTTTTGTTAAATCCCTGATAGACTACGAGAGACTTTCACTGAAGGTGCTTTTCAATCAGCAGGCCAAGGAAATTGATCCTCCCAAAAAGAGAGTGTTGATCGATCAGAATAAGCGGATCGCCTACGATAAACTTGTTTTGGCGACGGGAAGCCAAGCGATTCGGTTCGGTAGCCCGCAAGGAGGTATTTTCACGCTTAAGACATTGAGAGATGCGGATGCAATATTGAAACACAGGGGGAAGAAAGCCGTTGTCATTGGGGCTGGCCCAATCGGAATTGAGGTCGCCATGGCGTTATTATCAAGGGGGTATAAGGTCTCTGTCATTGAGATGATGGACCATGTTCTACCTCTTGGCTTGGATGCAAAGGGAGCAAGGAAAGTTGAAGCGGTTCTTGAGGAACGAGGCATCGAGATTTTTACCGGTGAAAGAAGTGAGAAGATTTTGGAATTGCCGGGACACCTCCACACGCGTGGAGATCACTTCATATTCGCGGAAGCCAATTGACAAAATATCGGGACACCTCCACACGCGTGGAGATCACTGAAAGATTGTGTTTTAAATTGATATAATTATCGGGACACCTCCACACGCGTGGAGATCACCCTTCACTCAAAAACTCTTTCACATTACTAACCGGGACACCTCCACACGCGTGGAGATCACCATCTTCGGAGTAATCGTGAGATTGTGATGGTCGGGACACCTCCACACGCGTGGAGATCACTTAAAATATTTTTCTTTATCAAATAACTTGCAAAAAGAGATTATGACAAATTTTAGTTTGCTTTTTTATGACGAAGATTGAATTAAAAGAAATTTGTAAATACGTTGATGAATCTGTTGAAGTGGGTTCAATAAAATTGGAAAACTACATATCGACTGATAATATGTTACCAAACAAAGGTGGTATCACCTTATCTGAAAAATTACCACCTCAAAAAATGTGTAAAAAGTTTCAAAAAGGAGACATTCTTGTTTCCAATATAAGACCATACTTTAAAAAAATATGGTTTGCTGAATTTGATGGGGGATGTTCGGCTGATGTATTAGTGCTTAGGACAGTTAATCAAAATTTTGATCCTATGTTTGTTTATTATAACCTCTTTCAGGATTTGTTCTTCAAGCATCAAATGACTGGTTCAAAGGGCAGTAAAATGCCAAGAGGTGATAAAGACCAGATAATGACATTTTTAATCCCTGAATTTGATAAAACTTATCAAAAACGGATTTCGGAATTTCTTACTGTTATTGATGAAAAGATTGCCCTGAATAAAAAAATCAACACCGAGTTAGAAAACCTTGCCAAAACCATTTACAACTATTGGTTTGTGCAGTTTGATTTCCCCTTTGACTTTGAAAAAAACGAGCCCTGCACACATACTCCGGAAGATAAAAAACAGGGCAACTGCCACTGCAAACCCTACAAAACCAGTGGCGGTGAAATGGTATGGAACCAAGAATTGAAAAGAGAGATTCCGAAGGGGTGGGAAGTCGTTTTACTAAAGGACAAACTGGAATTTGAAAGAGGAATTGAACCAGGTTCTGATAAATATTTTGATAAACCTAACGAGAACACAATTCCTTTTTACAAGGTTGGCGGAATGGATGGTAACACAGATGTATGGATTGAAAGGGAAGTTGCAAATAGTTCAATTTGCAAAGAGGATGATATTTTACTATCACTGGATGGTTCAGTTGGAAGAATAGCAATAGGTTTAAATGGTGCTTACTCGTCCGGTATTAGAAAAGTATATCAGAAAGAGGGTTGTTTTCCTAAGTCATACATTTATTTTTTACTTCATTCTGATGAAATTCAACAAATAATAAAGAAGAATGCCACTGGTTCCAATATCTTACATGCAGCAAAGGCACTTGATTATATGATAACACCTTACAATGAAAGTATTGTGAGACAATATGATGAAATTAGCAAACCAATTTTTGAAAAAATCCTTTTAACAAAAAGAGAGAACCAAGAACTCATCAAACTTCGAGACTTTTTATTGCCCTTGCTGATGAATGGACAGGTAAAAATAAAAAGTGAAGTATTGTTATAAAATGGCAAAACACCGCCCAATGGCAAGGCAATCAATGGTCAACGAAGGACTTCTATAAATTAAAAAATAATAAAAAGGTATGATTTTTTTTGTG
>Ga0101944_10006085_pt1 | contig 13099 bp, 7 predicted proteins | sample DewCreD2012metaG_FD_75245 | JGI IMG/M metagenome (GOLD analysis project Ga0101944, IMG submission 75245) | Hot spring sediment bacterial and archeal communities from British Columbia, Canada, to study Microbial Dark Matter (Phase II) - Dewar... ... | reverse complement strand
GCGTTCGGCAGTGTGCTGTCGTATGTTGATGTGGAAGCCATGGTTGGGAACAAGCTGCACCGGTGGCGCACGCCCGGCCTGTACGGTGTGGAGGCGCAACTGGCTCTCGCGCTTCTGGATGCGGCATTCGAGAGCCGCGGAGGATTCGATGCCGTCCGCGCGGGCAAGCTGTTCGTGGCCCTGTCGCGCGGAGATGCGGCCCTGCCCCTGGGTGCGCTGCGCGGCGCGAGCCGCGATCTGGGCGATGCGATTCTCGCGCTCAAACAGGGACGGAACCCCGCGCTTGCCGGACACACGAACGCAAGCGCCGCGCCCGCCGCGCGCATCGCGCCTCTGGCCGTTTGGCATTCGTCCAATCCGCACGCATTGCCGGACATGATCATTCAAGCCTCGCTGCTCACGCACCGCAATCCCATGTCCGTATCCGCGGCCGCAGCCGCGGCGCGCATGGTTCTGGACTTGATGAACAAGCCCGCTCTCCCCCGGAGCGAATGCGCCGCGCTCTTTTCCAATGCCGCGGCGTATGCGCGAGACATTGAAGATCGCCTTGCCGCAAACTATCCGGATTCCATAGAGGGCACGGATGCGGGCCGCACGCTTCACGCTTTCAGCTCAACGCTCGAACAGCTCTGTGAACGCCTGGACTGGGACGAGCCGGCCGTGCATGACTGGCTCGTGCAAAACGCGCGAGACCTGTATCCCGGACAACTCGCGCGTGCGGCCGTGGACTTCGCGCCGTGCTGCGCGCCCTATGCGCTGTTCGTGTTTGCGCGCCATGCGGCCGAGCCGGAGCGGGCGCTGGCCGCAGCCGTGGCGCAGGGCGGGGCCGCGGGCGCCATGGGCGCCATGGCGGGCGCGCTGTGCGGCGCGCTGCATGGAGAATCTGGCCTGCCCGAAAATCTGCTGTCCGGGCTGGCGAACCGCAGGCAGTTGCGCACGCGCGCGCTGGCCCTGGCTGCGCGCAAAGCGCCGGGCGCGCAGGCCGCGGATCTCTATGAAATGGAAGAAAGCCTCACGCGCAAGGAGCTTGAAGAACGAGAGGCGCGCATGCGCAAAAACCGCCGCTTCAACGCCGCGCAGGAAAAGAAAACGCTGAAAAAGGCTGCCGCGCCGGACCCGGCCGCGGAACGCATTCCCGGCAAACAGACCCTGGACCGCAAGAAACTCAAAAAGCTCAAGGAAAAACAGCGTGACTGGTCGCGTTATTATCCGCCCTCGGATTGATTCGAGCGGCTGCCCTTTCCCAACCCCTGCATGACGCTGAACCGTTGTTGCCGCGCGCTCTGGATTCTTTGCCGGATTCCATGCATAATTACGCAGCGCCGCACGCGGCCGGACGGGACCGCCGCGGCGAATAGTCCGGCGTCCGGAAATCACGGGTGAGCAGAGCCTTTACCGCGCATGCTGTTTAATTCTCTGATTTTCATTGCGTTCGCGCTCGCGTTCTATGCGCTCTGGCCGATGATGCGCAAAGGCAACGCTTTGCGCTGGGCGTTCATCACCGCCGCTTCATTTTTCTTTTACGGCTGGTGGGACTGGCGGCTCGTGTTTCTGCTGCTGGCCAGCGGGGCGCTCAACTATGCGGCGGGACTCGCCATTGCGAGCGCCGGGCCGAGGAAAAAGGCCGCGCTCGCTGCGGGCGTGGCCGCAAACCTGCTCCTTCTGGGCGCATTCAAGTATGTTTCCTTCATTCTGCTCAATGTGAATTTCCTGCTTCGCGCGGTAGGCACGGACGCGCAGCTCGCATTTGAAACGCCGCCCCTGCCCATCGGCATCAGTTTTTATACATTCATGGGAATCAGTTACCTGGCGGACATTTACAAAGGGCAGATTTCCCCCACTAGGAGCCTGCTGCATTTCCTGTCCTACATCTCCATGTTTCCGCACCTGATCGCAGGCCCCATCGTTCGCGGCGCGCACCTTCTCCCTCAACTCACGACATGGAACCGGACCACCGAAGAACAGCGCTGGCAGGGAACCATGCTCATTGTCACGGGCATGTTCAAAAAGGTCGTGATCGCGGACAACATCAGCCGGTTTCTGGACCTGGCCTTCGAGTTCGGCGGTCCCGTGACACTGCACTCCATGCCGTTCTGGTGGATCGCCATGACGGTTTTCTCGTTCCAGATTTATTGCGATTTCAGCGGTTACAGTGACATCGCGCGCGGCCTGGCCAAATGGATGGGCTACGATTTCCCGCTGAACTTCAACCACCCCTACATCGCCAACAGTTTCCGGGATTTCTGGGCCAGATGGCACATGTCGCTGTCCACCTGGTTTCGCGATTATGTGTACATCCCGCTCGGGGGCGGCCGCAAGGGCAAAATGCGCTGGCACATAAACATGTGGATCACCATGGCGCTGTCCGGCCTGTGGCACGGCGCGGCGTGGACCTTCGTGGCCTGGGGCGCGGCGCACGCCCTGTTCTTGAGCGTGGAGCGGCTCACCAAATGGCCCGAGCGCCTCGGCCGTCTGCCGGCCGGAAGATGGCTCGTGTCCGCGCTTCTCATCCCGCAGATCTGGATTGCGTGGGTGTTTTTCCGTGCGCCGGACATGGGCACGGCCCTGGCGATCATCAAACAGATGGCGGACATAACGGCGTTGTCTCTGGCGCCGGTTTTCGTGGTGGGCGTGCGGCCGCTCGTGTTTCTGGCCGTGGGCGTGGCCATGGAAATGTATTTCTATCTCGGCATTGACCGGTCCCGGTTTGCGGACTCGCGCGCGTTCAGGGCTGCGGAATTCATTCTGGCCGCAATCATGATCCTGTGCTGCGTGTACTTCCGCGGTCCGGGCGCGGCGTTCATTTATTTTCAATTCTGATCGGGGTTCGCCATGATGCGCGAACGGCTCACAGCTCTTGTTCTGGTCTCCGCCCTTCTCACGGGCGCCTTTGGCATGACACGCCCGGCGCAGCCTTGGGTGCAGGGCATGCAGGAAAACCTGTTCTGGCTCAAGAAAATGCAATGGAACAGGGAATTTGACATAGCGCTGGCCGGGGATTCCCGCATGTTCCGCGGCGTATCGCCCGAAGACCTCGACCGTTCGCTACCGGGCTTGCGAATCGCCAACTACGGGTTCAGCGGCTGCGGATTCAGCCGCCCGTACCTTGACGCCATCGGCGGCATCCTCGACCCCCGGAGCAAACAGCGCATCATCGTGCTGGGCGTAACCCCGCATTCCCTCACCCCGAACGCCGCGCGCAACAACGGATACATTGACAAGAAAAACCTCGACCCGTTTTCCGCTTGGGTTTTCCTGACATTCCCGGGAATTTCCACCTACCTGAAACCCTATTCTTCGGTTGAAATGAGAATGCTGACGGGCGGCCCGCCCCTTGCGAAATACTATGCCAGATACCACGCCAGCGGCTGGGTGGCCTCGCGCAAAGACCCGGAGGACCCGCGCGAGGCGCTGGAGGAATACCGGCGCATGTTCGAAGGCGGAAACACGGTTGACCCCGCACAGGAAGACGAGCTTGCCTCGTATGTGCGCAAGTGGCGCGCACAGGGAATCCGCGTGATCGGATTCCGCCCTCCCGTGAGCCGGGAGATGCTGGAACTCGAAACCCGGATCAGCGGATTTGATGAAGCCCGTTTTGTCAACAAATTCAAAGCCGCTGGCGGCGTATGGCTGGACATTGATCAGACAGGATATCACAGCTACGACGGCAGCCATCTCGAAGAAAAAGCGGCGCGCCGCTTTTCCCGCGACCTCGGCACGGCCATTGCCGATGCGCTTAAAAATCCCGCGAACTGATCCGGCATTTCATTCTTTATAGAAAATCATAAATGCGTTTGCAAGCTTGCGCTCGCCGCCGTTGAGGTTGTTTTTGGTTTGGCCGTCCAGAACCATCTGGCTTGAGCCGCCGCCGTCGAGGTTGATCGCGGACAGGCAGCCCAGAGACACCATGAGTTCCGCCAGTTCATCCAGGGTCATGCCGATGCTGATGCTGCTGCGGCCCTCGACCACGGCGAAGCGCAGGCGGCCGTTATGGGTTTCGCACACGGCCGTGCGCGGCGCGCGGCCCGCCACAATGCCCGAGTCGCGCCCGAAATCCTCGACCAGATATTTCTCGGCATATCCATTGGACACCAGCATCGGCCCGGCGCTTACCCCGCAGGACAGCGCCCCGGCGTCCATGCTGCCGGTGATGCGCAATTCCGCGCTTTCTCCGATGCGCAACTTCGAGCCGAACTTCTCCCAATGCTTTTCATCCACGGAAATCACAAACCCGCTCTCCGGGATTTCAGCGCCGCCGCCTCTTGCGATCTCCGCAATTGCGCCGTCGCGCACGATGAACTCCGTGCGCGCCGCGGCTGCGGGCGTTCGCTGCCCGAAGTTGCGGTCCAGCACGGCCACAGCTCCCGCGGCCGGAGCGCGGTTCAGTTGCGACACATAGTACGCGGGCCGCCCGCCCGCGCTTACGCTCACGGTGATCGTGGGCTTGGCGAACACGGGCCGTCCGCTTTTGTTGATTCCGAAAAACGAGCGGTAGCGGTCCGGGCGGGTAATCACGCGGCCTGCGGCCACAAGCATGTCGAACGGTTCGCCGGTCTGCATGTTGAAATATCCGCCGTTGACCGCGAAGGCCGCGCCCGCGCGCCGCGTCATGGCGCTCAATGTCTCGAGTCCGCCGAACCGGCCCTGGCCCTGCTCCAGCTCGATGCGAATGCGCGGGTCTGCGGGGTCCAGATCCAGCACATGGTAGATGATCGGGCCGGCCTCGCGCCTTTTGGCGACCCGCGTGTAAACGACACCCGGACGCACTTCCTCGACAGTTGTGCCTTCCGCGAATTCCGGCGCGGGTTTGACCGGCGCGCCTTGTTCTGTGGCCGCGCCCCCGGCGCGCGGCAACACCAGTTCCACGGTGTTGTTCTTTTCGTTGACTTTCGCGGTCGCCTGCAATGCGCGGCCCAAATCCAGAACAACGCGCGCGGTGTCCGTGCTGAACTGGCCCACGCGGATGCCGAGGAGATCCGTTTCTCCCCCGGGAATCGCAGGCAGGGGGAACGCGGCTGACGCCACGGCCAGCACGGTTCCGGGCAGGTCCGCCACAAGACGGGGCGGCCCCGTGAGCGGGAATGTCTTTGGCGCCACGGCGCGATCCATGTGCAGCACGATGCGCACGGTCTGCGCATCGGACTCGTTTGTGATTTTCTTGAGAACCGCGGCGCGCGCGGCGAGGGGACATGCCGCGCACAAAACAAACGCCGCAACCATTATCGGCAGCATGCAGGCCGCCGTGCGCATTCTGTATTTCAAGGAATCCCTTCCTCCGGTTTCTTCGACATGTTGCAGGGCGAGCGCGATTCTGCGCCCGCATCCGGGAATTCCGCGCGGACTCCGGGCGGATTGACCCGGAATCATTTACCGGCCAGGCGCAGCGGAACCACGGGTTCGGGGCTGAAGTACAGGGTGATGGACGCGGTTCCGGTGTTGCCCGCCCTGTCCCGGATTGTGGCCGTGAGGGTTCCGGCGGTGCGCGTGTCCAGGGACCAGAGATCCATCACCAGGTATGTGTAATCCGCGCCGCAGGTTGCAAGCCCCGACAGGGGCGGCGCCTGAAACGAAACCGTTCCGGCCACGGAAGCCCCGATTACGCGGCTCACGGACTTGCCGCCGGAATTGATCGCGAATACGCCGCCCGAGGACAGGGGAAACACGGCGCGCGGGTTCGCGCCCACGGGAATGTCCGTGACCGCGCCTGACGGCTCGGCGCGCGTGAGAGAATTTGTGTCAAACCGGGACAGATACACATTGCCCGAAGCCGCGTCATAGGCCAGAGCGCCGGGCTGCGTCAGGCCCAGGGCCGCGGCCTGCCCCTGGGTCCCGTTGTTGTCATAAGGGAACAGGCGGAACTGCCCGGCCGATGCGCCCGCCGCGAAAACGCCCCCGTCCGCGGACCCCGCGCGCGCGCCAAGCAGCGCGGGCGTGTAGGCTATCGGGATTGTTTGATCCACGGCGCCTTGCGCGATGTCAATGCGCGACACCTTCAACGCCGCGGGGTCGTCATAAGCGGCGTACATCTTCCCGGTTTCGCGATGCCACGCAAGCAGCGAAGGCTCATGCGGCAAAGAGATAAGGTCCGCCACGGAACCGGTGTCCGCATTGAAGCCGAACAACTGGCTGAACCCGTCGCGCGCCGCATAAAACACGCCGTCCGCGGCCGCAGCCGCCACGGGCGCAAATCCCAGAGAAATCTCCTTGGCCCGGAACGCGCCGCTTGCGGGCAGCACGAAAGCGCTCGAAAGCCCCTTGCTCCACACCACGGCGCGGCCCGCGCTGTCCAGACACTCGACGGCCATGGCTGACGCGGTCCCGCGCGGCACGGCGGCCGTGCCGGTCACGGATGAAAACGCCGTGTCCGCGCGCGCATACCGCATCACGACCGTGCGGCGCAGGGGGCTGGTTTCCGACGCCGGGGTTCGCGTGGACGCCGCATTCTGCGCGCTGTCCGTAGCGAACAGGGGCGTGAGATCCACAGTCCCGCCGTTGAGGGACAATGACACATTCAACGAAGAAAGGTCCAGTCCTCCGGCGTCGGAGTAATTGATCTGCACGAAGGATGGAAGCGCGTTTGCCGTGAACTCGGCATTGTTGGCGGGATAAGCGAAAGCCACGGAAGGGGCCGTGGTGTCGGGAGCGCTCGGAGCAACGGGCGCCGAGGATCCACCGCCGCCTCCGCCGCCGCCGCAGCCGGACATGAGCGCAGCCAGCGAACAAAACGCCAGAACAAGAAACAGAGCGCTCCGAATAATTTTGCCGAATATCCTCATGGCGCGAAGTCAGTCCGGTGGCAGGGGCGCGTGCTCCGGCTGAAGGGTCAGGGTTAGGCTTGCCTGGGCCGCGCCCACGGATGCGGTAACTGTGACCGTTCCTGGAACATTGCCCGCGGTGTATGTGACGGTGGTCTGGCCGGTCATGGTTGTTGATGTGGAGACGATGTCCCCGGATGTGGCCGAAAAAGCCACTTCTGTGCCGTCGGCCACGGGATTGCCCGCGGAATCTTTGACGGTCACCGTGATGGTTGTGTTGTCGGCTTCGTCGGCCACGAGTGTGGTCTTGCCCGCGCTGATCGTCACGATGTCCGCGATGCTCGTGTACCGCAGGAAGGTATTGTTGTCCCGCACGGTCACGAACTTCCAGTCCGGCTCTCTTGTGAAAACGAAGACCGCGAACTGCGAGTACCCGGTTCCCGAAGAGCTTGCGTCCCACTGGAAAGTGACCCGGCCGTCGTCGCCCGAGATGATGATGTCATTGATTGTGTAGCGCAGCGCGATGGCGGCGAAGGCCGCGAATTTTTTGTCCAGCGAATTCTCGAGGTTGGTCTTGTCCTCGATGCTGTCGTAGTTGCTGGAAAAGGCGGAAGAGGTATATCCCGAGAAAGTGGAGGTGTCTTTGTTTTTGTAGGCCTGGAGCATGGCCTCGAACACCTCGCGCAGGGTGTCCTCCTGGGTCTTTGAGTAATACGCGGCCTCGATGGGCTGCAGCATGTCTTCGCTCACGGTTCCCAGCTCATCCGCGGCGCGCGCAATGATCTGGTAGGCGCCCTGCGCCGGGGAAAAGGAATAGGTCCAGTTCCGTGTGTCCTGCGCTTTGACCCATGACGCGCCGTTGTCCAGCGAAACCTCCACGGTTTTCACGGCACAGTTTTCGGACGCGGCCGCGCCGGTGATCACGAACCGGCCGCTCTCGAGATTGTCCCTGTAAACTTCGGCCACTCCCGTGATGTCCGCGGCTGACAGATGCGCAACCTTAATGATTTCCACGGTGGGCGGGGCCACTTCGCGCCGCAGTTCCACGGTGAAAGAATACCTTTGGGACTGTCTTCCGCCGGAGTCCCTGGCCGTGACGATTGCCGTCACCGGCGCTGAAGAGGTCAGTGACAGGTCCGCGCCCCACGAACCGCCGCCCAGTTCCACGGGCAGTGTTCTGCCCGCGGCGGATACGGCCACCGAAGACACCTCGCCGCATGCGGCCGTGGCCTCGCCCTCGATTTTTACGGTCACTGCGCCGCAGGTGTCCACGGTCACAACCGTGCTGCCTCCCTGTGAAACGCTCTGTCCCGAAACCGAAACGGAACTGATAGCCGGCGGGGTTGTGCAGGCCTGCTCTTCGGCCCTGAAAGTGACCATGGCGCTGGCGGTGATTGCCACTTCTTCATACACCACAGCGTCCGCTTCCGCAGAGTCCGGCACGGCCGCTTCTGCCGTGAACACGAGCGCGCCGTCCGAGGAAGTATAGGTCTGGGTGTCAACCTGCTGGCGGCCGGAACTGAAGATAATCAGCGCCGTTCCCGAAACTACAACTTCGCCTTCGGCAGCGCCGGAATCGCCTATGCTGAAAACCAGCGCCGCGCCTGCGGTCCTTGCGTCTTTGTGCGCGGCTTGCGAGAGACATGTATAGGCGTCGTCCGATTGGTTGAAGGATGCGGAGATGGTCCCGGGCGCGCCCAGAGCGTCGCCCTCGACCACCAAGCGCTGGTTGCTCTCAAGCACGAGAACGGCCGCGGGATCCGCCATGCTGCGCGCATTCATGCTGCCGGAGAAAACATCAACGCAGACATTGTTCTGCCTGTCCGCTTCGATGAACACCGCGCCCTGCTCCGTGTCGAACACCGCGCCGCCGGACTTGATGATAAACCGCTCCAGACCGCCGCCCGGCGACACGCTGGCCCAGAGCTTGCCGTGGTCCATGGCCGCCACGCCGCTGGCGGCGCCCTCCTGCGATTGAGCCGTTTCATCGAATGCAAGCAGGGAAGCCGGCCCGAGCTTGAGGGCCGTGCCGTCGCGCAGTTCCATAAGCGCGCCGCTGCGCGCGCCCGTGCGCAACTGGTCTCCACGCACAAGCGCCATGCCGCCCACGGCAGGCTGCCACAGGGCGTCTCCAACGCGCAAAACAAACACATCGCCCTGCGCGTCTTTGACTATGCCCAGCGGCTTCTCTCGCGGATGTTCGAAGCGGGCCACCGCGCTCCCATGCACAGTCACATCCGATATCGCGTCCTGCGCATGCGCGGCCAATCCCGGCCACAGAGCAAATGCGGCCAGAATCATGATCACAAACGCGTATGCTCCGCTGACGAATCGCTGGCGCATTCGGGAAATCCCTTCACAAAACAAAACCGCAGGCATGCGCGCTGCCCGCGGCTGACATGCTTTTCCCCGGATCGCGGGTCCGGAAAATCATCCGGCCCGGGCCTCGTTACTTTTTGACCTTTATGGTCATGCTGGCGTCCACGCTCACGGATTCTTCCACGGAGTTTGAAATCTGGAGCGTTGCGCCGCCCGTGGAGCCGGTGGTCACGCTGATGGTGTTCGAACCGCTGTCGTTGAATATGGCGGATCCGCCCAGCGTGAGCTTCAGGTCCACTTCTCTGGCGTAAGGTTCGCCATTCTTGAAAACCTGCACGGACAGGGTCGCGTTTTCGCCGGGCTTGACTACCTGGGGCGAAACCGAGACCTGAATTTCAAAGGTGGCGCTGGTGTACTCCTCCTCGGAGAAGCCGCTGCGCCCCTTGTTTTCCTCTTCTGCCGGAATTCGTGTGGGCGCGGCCGGGGCCTTGTTGGAGGCCACGGTGGTGCGCTCATGCGCATTCACGGCTACGCTCTGGGACGGGTCCGCAGCGCTGCTGACCACGACCTGGCCGTCGAAAACATCGAATGTGCTCACGCTTTCCTCGGCTTCGGAGGAAAAGAATGTGCCGCGCACGCCGGCCACAGCCGTTGGGGTTTCGATGTTGAACGATGCCTCGTTCCCCAGCTTGCGCACGCGCGCCCAGGTTTTGCCCGAGTCCACATCCAGCTTGGTTTGGGCGTTGGCCGCGGAGCCGGACAGCGAGCCGATGGTCATGGTGGCCATGGCGCCCTGCTTGACCATGCTCCCGTCGCTGAATTTGATGATCACGGACGAATCCGCGCTGGTTTTCACGGTGTCGCCCGCGTTCACTTCCATGTTGTTGGTTGCGGCCTTCCATTCGCTCGTGCCCTTGGCCTTCACAGCCACCTTGCCCTTGACCCCGGTGAGAGTGGCCTTGTTCGGCTTGGCCGCATACGAAAACTGGTGAAACGCGGCCAGACCCGCGCACAGGCAAAGGCCCGTGAGAATCGCCATCATGGTTCTGATCTTCATTCGCTTCCTCCCCTGTTTCTTGTGTTGGCGTATTGCGTCGTCATCGCCAATGCATAAGTGAACTTACAGGTTTTAGTAGGAGTTCCTGCTGACTGATCACCGATTTACATTATACCTCATTTTGACGCTGTGGTCATTATGCGCCGGATAGTTCATGAACGAATAATCGAACTGATACTCCGTGTCCGTCTTCACATCCAGATGCCTGAACCCGACGACGGCGCCCAGGCGGTTGCTGCCGGAGGCATTGTAATAGCGCTCGAAGGCGATGCTCATGTCTGTCCATTCGCCAACCTCGATGGTGAATCCCGTGCGGTAGTAACGCGTGAGCGGAGTCGTGGATTTCTGGCGTTTTTCCTTGCTGAACTGGGTCACGCACAGGATTTTCGGGGCGACCAGAAACTGCGCCCTGTAATCGAAGGTGGCGCGGGTTGCGGACTCGCCGCTGTTGTCTTTGGTTTTGCGCCGGCCCAGAGTGGCCTGTGCCGAGACGGACCCGAGCTTGTCCCGCACCTCGAGCAGGCGGTTGTCCACAAGGGAGCGGGACGCGCCCGTGGTGCGTTCGTAATTGCGGCGCAAGTCCACCTTGAGGCGCGTGCGCGAGGCCGAGGGGGACAGGCCCACAAGCACGGGATAGATGTATGTCCGGTTGCCCTTGAGCAGCCTGTTGCGATGGCCCAGGCCCAGGGTCATGCGCGCATGCGGCTTTGCGTTCCACAGCGCGGACCATTCATGTTTGCCCTGGGTGAAACTCGTGGATTCCGAGTAAAAGTCCGCGCCCGTATTCTCGAAATTCAGGTCGAGGGTGGAATGGCGGGTCTTGCGCCGAGCCTGGAGTTGCATGGCCGTGCTCGAGGCGTTGCGGCCCGCGAGCAGCAGGTCCGTGTCCGCGGCGGCGAGTTCGCCGAACATGTCCCATTCCTTGTGCGTTGCCCGCGCGCTCACGCTGCCCACGCGGTTGTCCAGCTTCTCATCGCCGCGCGCCGCGCCCGTGTCCCGCACCGCCGCAAAATTCAGCGCTACATGCCGCGTGTCCGGCCCCCACTGCGCGCGCGCCGCGCCCGCAAGGCGCGAATATTCGCTGTCCTTGAATTTTTTGGGGCTGATCCCGGCCGCGGCCTGGTATGTAAACGCGCCACGGACATGTTTTACATCCGCGCCCTGAAGCCGGTAGTTGCGCATGGTGTAGCGCGAGAACTTCGGCAGCACATCGTACAGGGAAACCGACAATCCGGGCCGCTCCAGCAGGAAATACATTTTCTGGATTTCGCCCCGCTTCTGGTCGCGGTCCGTGGTGGAGGCGGCGCGCACGAACCCGTCGAGATGAAACCCGCCCGCCACGCTCCCTTCCATGCGCAGGGTGAGCCGGTCGAGCAGAACCTGGCGCGGCGTGAGATAGCTCTGGGTCCGGTCTCCGCTAATGCTGTCCACTTCCGCGCCAAAGCTGTTTTCAATCGTGAAAACCATGCCGCGGCTCTGGCCCATAAATTCTTCAAGCTGCGCATCGGTCATGCCCTGCTGCGCGGCGTCTCCGGGTTTGGGCGCAAGCTCGGGCGGCAGCTGGCTCACAATGTCCGGGGCCTCGATGCGCCGGGTCACGCGCAGGCTCAACGCCGCGGGGTCGTACTGCGCCTCGGCCTCGACCGCCGTAAAGAACGGCAACGCCGGAACCATGAGAACCCCGGCCGTGTCCGAGTACGCCTCTGCGGCAAGGGTGTGCGCCAGCCCGTCCACAAGCATCTGCGCCTGGCCCTCGGTGAATTCGATCTGACGGCCGGACCACTGCACCACCGCGCGGATGCGATCCTGCTCCAGATAGGCGTCCATTTCCGCGCCCAGGCTGTAACAGACCGCGGGAGTGAGCGGCAGGTACAGTTGCCCGTTCCGCGAGGCCAGAGGCAAATCCGTGCGCAGCACCGCCCCGTTGTAAACAATCACAGGCGCGGCATCGCCGCTTTGAGCGCGCGCGCAAACACACGCGTGCAGCAAGACACACGCAACCATTAGCTGAACAATCAGATAACGCCGCTTCATTATCAAAACATCCTATAACAAGAAAGAACAAAAAAGAAGGCCGCGAATTCAATACTTGAAACCGAACACGCCGCAGCGGGTGGCTGCGTAAACCACGCGGTTGCGCGGGTCGGGCAGGATCTGGCGCAGCATGGGTCCGCAGACCCGCCTCGTGACGATGCGGCCCGTGTCCGCGTCCAGAATCCAGAGCCGGCCCGATCGGTAACTGCCTGCGAACACGCGGCCCGCGCCGGGATCCGCGGCCACTTCACGCACAAAATACGGAGCGGGCATGGAGCCGGCGCGGCGCAGCGTGTCCGCCCGCAGCACGGCGACGCGGCGCAGAAACGGCTCCGCCACAAAGACGCGACTGCGGCGCGCATCCGCGGCCAGCCCTGCGGCCCCGGCCATCAGGCGCACGCGAACAGTGCGCCCGGACGCGGCGGCATCCCACGCGCTCACATCGCCGAACAGGCCCGACACAAACAGGCGCGGGCCTCCGCGCCCGTCCAGCCCGGAGATGCGGTAGGGAAACGCCATGCGCACAGTCCCGGCGCCGGACACACGCAGTTTTCCGGGCGGCAGCCGCTCCAGCGCCCCGTTTTTGTACAACACGAACATGGCGCCGGACTCTGGATCAACCCAGACATCGCGCGCCCCGCGCCGCGGCACACGCAGCACGCGCGGCGGCCCTGGCCGGGTTCCGCGATCCGGATAAACAAGAAGCGCGCCCTGCGTGCCCGGTTCACCCTCGCGATGGCCGCGAAGCGCGATGATGCGCGCGCCGTTCGGGTCCGCCGCTATGCGGTAAGCGGTCCGGTCCCCGCGCGGCCGCGATACGCACCCGCCCGGGCCGGACGGCGCGCAGCTTGTCAGGTTGTTGCCCTCATCCGCGGTGGAAATGTACACGCGTCCTGTGGCAGGCCCCAGGGCCACACCGAAGTTGTCGCGGTTG
>Ga0101944_10006084_pt1 | contig 13099 bp, 13 predicted proteins | sample DewCreD2012metaG_FD_75245 | JGI IMG/M metagenome (GOLD analysis project Ga0101944, IMG submission 75245) | Hot spring sediment bacterial and archeal communities from British Columbia, Canada, to study Microbial Dark Matter (Phase II) - Dewar... ... | reverse complement strand
GACGGGGAGGCGGACCTGTTCTTCCCGGCCCGGCTGCTGCCCCTGGTGGCGAGACTGGCCGGGGCCCGGCGTCAACGGCGGCTGAACCCAGAGGCCCGGGCCAAACTGGCGGCGAAGGGCACCGCGGCCTTGAAAAGGTGGCGGGAAGGCAATGTAGAGGGGGAGAAACCCGCCGCACCTTGAGGCAATCCCCCACCGGCTGATATAGACCCATAAGAAAGGACTGGCCATGAGTGACAAGACCATCTGTGAACTCCAGAAAAACGCCAAGACCATCATCAGGTTCCGCCTGGGGGAGCTCAAGGGCCACAAGTTTATTGACATGAGGCTCTTTGTGTCCGATGACGGCCAGGAACCCACCCCCACCAAACGGGGCCTGGCCATTGCCCCCCACCTGTGGCCGCAATTCCGCCGGGCCCTGGCCCAAGTGGATCAGGTCCTGTGTGAACAAAGGTGGCTTGACCGGGAGGACTTGGAATACCCAAGCTGTGGTCAACCGGAAGCGGGACGAAAATGACGAATAAACGAGGCAGGCCGAAAGGCATCGGGCGTCGTTATATGGAATTTATGGACCCCAAGGTTCGCATCCGCGGCTGCGAGCGCACCAAAGTTAATTTCGCCTACGCCATGCTGGGCCTTGATCTTTTTTTAAAGGACGAGACCATCTACCGAAAGGTCTTCGGCTCTACAATCCAGGACGCGATGGCGGGTGAGAAGCGTCTTCCCAAAGGCTCCTTGGCGGCGCTTGAGCAAGTGGGCCGGCTTATAACCGAGATGGAGGCCACCGATGATGAGAAAAACCAGATCGTAGACGTGGTTCAGGATGCGGTGAGCCGGGGGTGCACCTGGGCGGATATTAGGGCGCACTTTCGGCGGTTGCGGCTGGGGGATCACGAGGGCGAGGCAAAAGGCGTGGAGCGGGCTGTGCTTAGGGCCGTGGCTGAATTTAGGAAAAGTTTTCCTAAAACACCTCCCGCCATTATTGTTCAGGGGTTAAGAGACGCCCTGCGACAGGTGGAGGCGGCTATGGTGGAGCAAGGCTTGCTGGACCGGGAAGATCTAAGTCGTTCTCATCCAGAAAAAACATCTTGCTGAAATAGTTCACTGAAGGGTAATTTCCCCTCGCGGTTTCACTCGGAAAGGGTGATCCTATATCAACTAACCAGTTGATTTAGTTTAGAAAGATAACTTTCCGAGGTTGGTCTCTGCGCCAAAAACGGGACCCGCAACGGAACCTTTTGCAGCTCATGGCAAGGAATAAAGTAGCCCGGGAACTGGAGGCCATTTCCCTGGTCCTGGACCAAAATGCGGGTATCCTGGACCTGGTGTTTCGTGACTTGGTGCAATACCAGCGTACCGATACCGGCCGCGACGGCATGACGGTCGAGCAGGTGCTGCGCTGCGCCATTTTGAAGCAATATCGGGACTTGACCTTCGAGGAGCTGGCCTTTCATCTGGAAGACTCCATGGCCTTCCGGTCTTTTGCCCGCCTGAAGATGGGTCGATATCCCTGCGGCTCTGCTTTGCAGGAAAATATCAAGGCCATTGCCGCCGAGACCTGGGAAGCCGTAAACCGGATGCTCCTGGAACATGGGGCCCAACAACAGGTGGAGCAGGGGGGGGCCGTGCGCCTGGATTCCACGGTGGTGGAGACCCCTATCCATCATCCTACTGATTCGAGGTTGTTGATGGACGGCATTCGGGTGATCACCCGCCTGCTCCAGGCCGGCAAGGACCTGAACCCCACGCCGTGGTACACCTTTGCCGATCATCAACGGGCCGCCAAGAAACGGGGGTTGCAGATCCTCAACGCCCGCAAGGACAAGGTGAGGCACAAGGCCTATGGGGAGCTGTTGTCCCTGGCCCGCCGGGTGCTCCGGGGGGAGCAGGTGCCCGGCGGTGAGAAGGTGGTCTCCTTCTTTGAGTGCCACACTGAGGTGATTGTCAAGGGCCGGCGGGACACCCAGTATGGGCATAAGATTTTTCTGAGTGGCGGCCGCTCCGGTCTGATCCTGGACTGTGTCATTCCTCGGGGCAATCCCACCGATGCTGCCCTGTTCCCCGATTTGCTTGCCCGGCAGGAGGCGATCTACGGCCGCCTGCCTGCCAAGACCGCGGCGGGCGGCGCCTTTGCCTCGCAAGGTAATCTGCGGCTGGCCCAAGGCCGGGGAGTCAAAGACGTCATGTTCGCCAAGAAGAGGGGCCTAAGGGTCTTGGATATGGTCAAGAGCCTGTGGGTTTACAAAAAGCTGCGCAACTTTCGGGCCGGCCTCGAAGCCAATATTTCCCGGCTGAAGCGGGCCTTTGGTGTGGAGCGCTGTACCTGGCAGGGCTGGCCCGGCTTTAGGCAGTATGTCTGGAGTGCGGTGGTGTCTTACAATGTCTTGGTTTTGGGGATGTTGCTCCAGGCGCAATAAGTTGGAACCACCCCGGCCTTCCTGACCAAGGGAGAGGTTTGCCCTGAAGAGGGGAAAATCAGGCGCCAAGGCCCGGCTCACTGCCAATTTTGCTCTCATAGCTCTTGATTAACCAAAGTTTCGGCTAAAAATGGCCCGCCGACGCGAAAACACCACCATGAACGCACGACTTTCTGGATGAGCACTAATTATCAAAAACGAGGTTTTTTTGCGAAAGATACGCCTATAGAGCATGCTTTCCAAGCACACTCCAGATTGGCCTTCTCCATAGGGTTTGGAGTTAAACAGCTAATTTAATGACTTAAGGAATGACGAATTCCTTTTTCAGCCACCCAAGCCCGGAGGAATGAATGGGGTTTGATCAGAAACAGCAACCGAGGGGGTCGAAACCGCCGTCTAAGACGGCCGCCAAGGACGAAAAAAGCGTCATTTTTAATGCGGATATGAGGCAAAAAACGCCGAAAAAGCGCCCTCGGGGGCGGCCGTGGCCCAAGGGGGTGTCCGGCAACCCGGCGGGGCGGCCGCGGGGTTCGCTGAACAAACTTACCCTGGCGATGCTCTCCGGCATCCGAGAGGCGGAGGCGGAACTGGCCAAGCCCCGGCTCCTGGACCCCTCCCGCCCTTTTGAAAGCTGGGATGGCTATTTCTGGCAGGATGGTCTTTGCTTCCATAAAGACACCCTGGAGGCCCTGCCCCATGACGGCCCGCCGCCGGTCCCGCCCGCGCGCCTGGACCCCCGGGAGCGCTGCACCGAAATCATCTGGAAACGCCGCCGCCTTTACCTCCAACACGGCTGGGCCTTCGACCCGGCCACCTGGGAGATGGTGAAGCTCTAACAGGTTTGTGAAAAAGGGTATGCGGGGGAGGAGGCCAGGGGTCTTGAGACCCCTCCCCCTTCCCCCGAACCCCCGCCCCCAACCCCATACATGGGATTCGGCTGCGCCACACTGGTAAATTCGGCAACCCTTATCCCACCAAGCTCCGGGGAAGAGGGTTGTTCAACAGCCTGCGAGCCGTTTCGTTTATGAGGGAAGAACTAACTGTTTATCTCGCCGGCCCCGGGGCATCAAATCCCCTGTATAGACCCCGCAATTTTAACGCTTGGGCACAGGGGAAATTTTTGGGGGGTCCGGAAGTCAAGGGATGGTGAGCCCATGAGAAAACCGCCACGAGGCCCAGACCTGCCCTTGATCGGGGTCGCCCGGGCGCCGGTGTGCCTGCCAATACCATCCGGCGGCAGGTGAAAAACTTCCCCCACTACCCGCCCACCTGGCGGGAAGGGCGGAAGCTGCGCCTCCCCCTGGCCGCGGTGGCCATCGCGGCCCGCATCGCCCAGCTCCACCGCCAGGGGCTTACCACCCCGGAGGCGAGCGCTAAGCTCCGGGAGGGCCTCCCCAACCCGGCCAAGACCCTGCACCACGACCCCACCCCCCTCCTCCCCGCCCTCATCACCGCCCTGGAGCACCAAAGTAAGGCCCTGGAGCGCATCGGCAAGGAACTGCGCCTCCTCCGCCAGCAGCAGAAAAGGTTGGCCAAGGGGAAATCTACGTGAAAGATGACCTTCCCTTTTAAATGAATCCGAGAACTTTAGGGCCCGGCCTCATTCCTACCCTGTTACGAGATCGAGACCTCCGGCAAGCCGGAGAGCCCAGATGATTCTCCGCCATCAAGCTCAAAGAAACATCTGAAAGGACGGATTCAAGGTATGGGCCAGGCTGTGCTATTCCGGGCTCAGGACCTCAAAAAGATGGGTTTTGCGTCTGATGCGGGAACACCAGCTCCTGGCGCCCCACCGTTGGGGATGCTCCCCCGGCCCCATCGCTTCATGGCGGCAGCATCACCACGGGCCGGGCCCAAAAGACGTGGGGCACCGATACGACTGCGACTTTTACCCCTGAAGAAGATCAGGCGGCTATCTTCGTTGCTGTGGATCACTGCTTCATGGAGTGCGTGGGCATTCATGCCGCCCCACGCGGCACCCGCTTTGAGGCCCTGGAGCCCATCAGGCAAGGGGTCAGAGAATATCTCGGCAACTTTGCGCCGGGGGCCGCCCAAGGCTTGACCCTGAGACATGACCACGGCAGTCAGTATAGGTCTCACGATTTTCAAGAAGAACTTGCCTTTCTGGGTATCAAAAGCTCCCCAGCCTTTGTCCGGGGTCTGGAAGGCAACAGCTGCGCCGAGGGCTTTGTCCGCATCCTCAAGGAAAACCTCCTCTGGTTGCAAAATTTCGCCACTGTCGAGGATCTGCAGCAGGCCCTCCTGGACTTTAATCGGACCTACAATGAAAACTGGATCATCCCACGTCACGGCTATCAAACCCCGGCCCAGGTGCGCCGGGGTCAACTACAGTCTTTGCCCCTGGCTGCCTGATTTAAGCCCTATCTGTGTCCAAAAAAACTGTGGACCGGTACACCAACCCAGTGGGCGGTGTCCGCCTGAATCAGCCCTTCTGCAAAAAATTCTCAAAAAAAAAGTTGACATTACTGGGAAAATTATTCACTTAAAAAATGTTAGTTGTTATTATGCTGAAACTGCCCAGCACCGTGGGCTGGGGCTTATTAAAGCTCAGCCACCTGAGGGAAACCAATTTGAGGGAGCGCAACGGCCTTTGGGAGGTGCTTTGTTCCCGAAAAGAAGCGACCCTGTCCCCATTGATCCCGGTCAATGTGGCTTACACCATCTAATGCTTCGCCAAAACTTTGCCGGATAATATTGAAATATTTAAGAGGCAGCCAGATGGAAAAAATAAGTTTTGAGATTGAATTGGTCACCCCCATGTTTATGGGTGGCGCCGACCCCCAAAACCAGCCAGAGCTTCGGGCGGCCAGTCTAAAGGGTTTACTGCGCTTCTGGTTTCGGGCAATTTACCCCAATGAGGGAGAAGCCGAACAGGAAGTTTTCGGCGCCATGGGAATGAGGTCGCCGCTCAAGTTGACTGTGGAGCCGGTGAACCTCCGGCCAGGTCAGGCACGTAGTCCAAATCTGAGAAATTACAATTATCTTGGTTATGGATTAATAAGCCATGACAGGCAGAGCAGACAATTTCTCACCGTCCGGCCTTATTTGGAACCTGGCAGCACGTTCAGGGTCACATTTACCTTTTCACCTCTTGTCAAGGATGAGGACAAAGAAAAAGTAATTCGGTCCTTTTGGGCCCTGGCCATGCTGGGCGGCCTGGGGGCCCGCAGCCGCCGGGGGTTCGGGGCTTTTTATGTAAAATCCGTTACCCCATCCTTGCAGTTGTCTTTTACAATGGCTGATGAAAAGGATTACGAGAAGAAATTACAATCATTTATTCAAAACATATCTAAAGTATCCGGCTTGCCGGAATATTCCTGTTTCAGTGATCAGAGCCGGGTAATCTGCGGGCCAGCTTTAAAAGGTGGCGGCACAGTCCTGGCAGGCTTTAATGAGGTTCTGCAAGGGTTTCGTTCATATTATGAGAAATTCCCAAGTAGAAAAAAAACCAGCGGCATCCCTAAACAGGATCATGACTTGATGTACATGTTCATGACAAATTCCCGCTTTACTCCCTCCCAGGCTCCGGCCCGGGCCATTTTCGGCCTGCCCCACAACTATTATTTCCGAACCACAAAACAGAAAGGTTTTGTGGATCTAATGGAAGGCACTACCAAGGGACGGCGGGCCAGCCCTTTATTTATCCATATACAGAGAATGACCAATGGGAAGGCGTGCGGGGTGGTCACCTTTTTACCGGCCAGGTTTTTGCCACCGGGCCGAAGAATTATCCTCTCTGATGAGCGTGGACGGTCAGTAGAGGTTAATCCTCCCGGATACCAGGCAATAATCGATTTTATTAACGACATGCTCAAGAAAGGGGCTGTGGGGATATTGTGATGTAACTATAAGTTAATTTGTGCAGGAGATTGAACATGGCTAAGTACATGGTGTTGTTTCAGATCGGACCGGTGCAGGAATTTATTCGGGCGGCCCGCAAGACCCAGGATTACTGGGCCAGCAGTTTTCTCTTGTCCTATCTCAATTGTCAAGCCATCTACGCCTTTGGCAAGCACAACGTGGTCTTCCCCCAAGTGACGAGTTCCTCATTCTTTGACAATGCCTTAAAAAGCACCTCATTTTGGAAGGGAGTCAGCGATAGTGCCGCATATATCCCCTCTGTTCCCAATCGGTTCTTCGGAATCATTGAGAGTGATAATCCAGAAAAACAACTTAAAAAAGCCAAAGAAGCTGTTTATGAATCATGGAAAAAAAATCTTTCTGAAAATGTTTTGAAAACAATCAACAATAAATGGAAAAGCGTAATTGATGTAACCCTATGGAATGATCAAATTAACGACCGGGCCCTGGAAATTCTTTATGTCTGGCGGGAGTGGGATGAAGGTGAGGATTACGGCGCGGCCTACCGGGCCACGGAGGCCCTGATGGGTGCCAGGAAGGCCAGCCGGATCTTTCCAGCTCTCAATCCCCAGACAGGCTACGCCTGTTCCCTCTGCGGCCTGCGGGTGGCCCTGGGTTCCAGTCTGGTTAAGACCAGAGAGAAGCTCCGGAACTGGTGGCAGGCCAATATCCGGGAAAAATTCACCTACCGCTTCCGGGAGGGGGAATATCTTTGCACCGTCTGCACCGTCAAGCGCCTCTATCCGGAGGTGGTTTTCTCTCGGGCCGGCGATGTCCCCTCCACCAGCACCATGGCCACGATTACCTGGCAAAAGGAATTACAAGGACTGCTGACGCATCCAAGTCTGACCCAGGAAGAGATGAAAAACTTGCAAAAATGCCTAAATCAATTCAGAAATGAGGCCAAAACGGCAGCTCGCCAGCTCTCTGAGCCAGAAACTGCTTCCCTCCCCCCTTATTTCGCCCATCTGAAAATAAAAACGGATCAGTTGCTGGAAGTGGAGGGGGACTGGCTCATCCCCTCCTGGTATCAACATCGGGAGCGGCGGGAAAAGGCCAAAGCCGCCCTGGAATCCCTGAAGAAGCTCAAGGAAACCGTTACCGGGCTGGTGGCCAAGGTCAACAAGGCGGCTCCTTCGGCCCCCATCAGGGTCAATGAGCCGCCCCTCTACCTCGCCCTCATCACCGCCGACGGGGATAACATGGGGGCCTATCTGGCTAGTTGCACCCAAGACGAACACCAAAAAATCAGCCAAAGGTTGCAGACCTTCGCCACGGAAGCGGTGCCCGAGGTCATAGAACATGACCGCCCCGGTTTTATCCTCTATTGGGGCGGCGATGAGGGTCTGGCTCTGGTGAGTCTGGCCGATCTCCTGCCAGCCCTGCGAGCCTTGCATGAGAAATGGAAGAGGGTGGTGCTTAACGGTCAAGATAAGCCCACCCTCTCCGCCGGGGCGGTCATTTTTCATCACCAGTATCCCTTAAGGCAGGCCATGCGGGAGGTATTTCAGACCCTGGAATATGCCAAAAGTTTACGAAGTTATAACCGGGAGAAGGATGCCTGGGCCGTGAAAATCCTAAAACGCTCCGGTGCGCCACTCCTCACCCGGGCCCACTGGCATTATGACCATGAGGGCACTACGGTTCGCCCCTTGGAACTGCTAAACAAATTTATTGACGCCTATCAGGGGGAGAAGCTGTCCCCCCGCTGGCTGGCGGCCCTGCAGGCCGAAGAGCGGGTCTTGGACGATCCGCCGGATTCCTGGAAAAAACCTGAAAAAGAGAACTGGTGGGATACAGCCAAAGACCTATTTGATCATGAGGTCAAACGTCTGCTGCACCGCCAGGCTTCTGAAGACTGGAAGAGATCGGGCGGTTTGGATCAATTAGTTTCCCAGGTGCAGGCCTTGAACCAGGTCATCAGCGGCATTCCGCCACAACGGAATTTAGTCCGTTATCAGGACCTGAAAGGTATGCTCCATCTGAGCCATTACATCGCCAAAGGGGGTGGACGATGACGGTCTTTGTGCTGGAAGCCTTGGATACCCAGTTTTATCGGGGCACCTTGCCCTTTGATGCCGGGGCGGACGGCTTCGCTACCACCGAGCCGCTGCCCTGGCCCAGCACCGTTTATGGCGCCTGGCGAACCGCCGGAATGGTGAGAGGAGGATTGATAACCAAAAGAAAAATCAGCAACTTCCATAAGATTTGGGGAAATGCGGAAAAGCGCGGCAGTTTTACCCTTAAGGGCCCTCTATTGTGGCGGGACCGCTATGGCACAGAGGAACTGTTGCTGCCCATGCCGGCGGATCTGGTGGCCACTTGCGGATCTGAGCCGCGCCTGCGGCACTTAATCCCCCATGAAAACCACTTATTGGCTGCCTGTAGCGATCTTCATCTTGCCGACTGGGGTCTCAGAAGATTGATGATAAAGGATCATACCACAGGCTCCAAAGTGGAATCGCTGGAAGATCGTTTTCTGAGTAATCAACTACTTGAAAATTATTTAACCCAAACATTACATCATTTTCTAATAAATGAGGATCACTTTCCCGCCGCGGAACGCCTCTTTCATCCTGAACCTCGCATCGGCATTAAAAGATCGCAGGCTTCCCATCAGGCCGAGGAAGGCATGCTCTATGCCGCCTGGCACCACCGCTTTCTGGCCCCGGTACATGCCCAGAAGGAACTGGCCTATTGGATGCATCTGTACTCCGGCGAGCAGCAGTCCTTGGGTTTGCCGGACCAGGGCGTCCTGAAGCTGGGCGGGGAAGGCCGATCGGCCCGGTATCGGAAGCTTGCGGAAAATTCTGACCTGGGTTCCCTCAACTGGACAACGGCGCATAAGAGAGAAGTGGTCAACTTAATTGCCCAGCAGGGAAAATTCAAGCTCCAGCTCCTCACCCCCGGCCTCTTCGACGGCCGGGCTCATCCTTTTACCGAAGCAAACGGTAGAATTTCTCTAACTATCAAGAGCACAATTAAAGCTACCCTGGTGGGACTGGCCACCTACAAACCGGTGCTCATCGGCGGCTGGGACCTGCAGAAAAAATTCCCCAAACCTCTCATCACGGGCATGCCGGCTGGCACAGTGTATTTTTTCAGCATAGAGAACTTTGTCGGCTCTGAAAACCACAAACAAGCAACAGCGGAACAAATCTTCACAACACTTAATTTCGCCTCCATTTGTACGGATGACATAGAAAAAGAGGGCTTCGGCCTGGTCTTGGTAGGAGGATGGCATGTTTGAAAAGGCGGCGTTGATGTGGTTATATGCCGAGCATCCGGTTCATGCCGGCACCGGCAGCGGTGTGGGGGCCATTGATCTGCCCATCCAACGGGAGCGGGTGACCAACTGGCCCATCGTCCAGCCCAGCGGCCTCAAAGGGGCCTTGCGGGAACTGTTTGACAAAAAAAACAGAAAAAGGAATGATCCGGACTTTAAAGCGAAAATTTGCGAGGTTTTCGGGCCCGAGACTCAGGCTCCGGACCTCCACTCCGGAGCCGTGTCCTTTACCGAAGCCCGGCTGCTCCTTTTTCCGGTGCGCTCCCTGAAAGGCACCTTCGCCTACCTCACCTGCCCTCTGGCAGTAGAGAGGTTGCAGCGGGATCTGGAAACCATCAAAGCTTGCGGCGGACCTGATCTTACCGAGAGAAACTCTTGCAGGCTGCCACAAAATCTGACCCACCCCGGTGAAGCAGAGGTCCTGGTCAATTCCAACGCCCAGAAGCAGGATTCATGTCTGGTTATTACCCCGTCCGGCCAGAACCAGGGGCCGCAGGTGGTGCTGGAGGAATTCACCTTCACGGCCCAGGCTGACTCACAAGTGGGAGAGTTGGCAAAGTGGCTGGTGGCCGCCGCTCCCTCTCTTCCCTGGCTGGATAAAGCCAACCTGGCCAAAAGGGTCGCCGTGGTGGCGGACAATGTCTTCAAGGATTTTGTGGAAATGTCCACCGAAGTCATCACCCGCAATCAAATCGATAATAAAACCGGCACGGTAGCGGAAAGGGCCTTGTGGACCGAGGAGCACCTCCCCCGGGAAAGCGTCCTCTATGCTCCTATTTTTGCCGCTCCATCATTTTTGGCCGCTGATCCCAAGCTGAATGGTGCTGATGCAGTAATCAATTTTCTCACCACCAACGGCGCCGGCTATCTCTGGATCGGCGGGAATACCACCGTCGGCCGGGGCTTGGTCCGGGTGGCATTTGCCAGCTAGGCCAGGGAGGAGGAGAAGATGCGCACCCAAGACCAGAAACGGGCGCAACATGCCTATGATGAAGTTCAACGTCTTCGGGATGACAAGAAGAGTAAATTCAAGACGCTGGCGCTGAAGTTCCCCGCCATGGTGCAACAGTGCGGCCTGCTGCAGACCTTGGCTTTTTGTGAACAAAAAAATATCGAAGTTTACAACGCCATTACTGGATGGTTGGCACAGCAGCAAATCCTAACCCCCCAGGCCCAGACCCAGCAAGGGGGTGAAACTTTCTTCCAAAGGGTCTGCAGAGAACAGCTTGGCCCTTACCGGCTGCTCAGCCGGGAGGCTCTGGCCTACGGCACCTGGCTGAAGCGGGCCGTAGAGGTATTGCTGAAAGATGTGAAAGCCGAGGATTAAGGGAGACCGATAGATGACTGCCATACCGCAGATAAGTAGAAATAGTTGGTTAAAGGCCAAGAATGATGGAGGCCTCCACCCAGGTTTGGCCTTCTATCGGTTTCTGGAGGATCAAAACGGCCAGTTCCAGGAGGGCCTTAAGCTCCTCACCAACAGGGTCAGTATGCCCTTCGCGGCGGAGTTGGTGCGGCGCCAGCAGGAACAGTTGCGCTTTTTGGAGGACAACGGCTGGGTGACCTGCTGTTTTCAGGCTGAGCTCACCTCCCGTCTGGCCATCGGCTTGGGCATCCCCAACCGGGCCGAAAACGGTTTCTGGCTGGACCAGACCCACGGCCTGCCCCTGATCCCGGGGTCGGTCCTGAAAGGGGTAAGCCAGGACTACGCCTTGCTCTCCCGGGGGGAATGGCCTGGTGCCGAAGCCCTCCGCAATGATCCGGAGCTCATCGCCCTCTTCGGGGCTCAGACCCCGGAGGTCCGGGATAAGCATTTCCAGGCCCGCCAGGGGCATGTGGTCTTCTTTGAGGCCTTGCCGGTGTCAGCAAGCCAGGAGAACCCCTTTGACCTGGACATCATCAATCCCCATTATCAGCCCTATTATTCCGAGGGGAAGCCGCCGGCGGATTACTACAGCCCGGTCCCCATTGTCTTTCTCACCGTCAAAAAGGGGGTGAAATATCAGTTCGCCCTGGCGGCAAGGGACGCCGACTTTACCTGGAAAAATTCCCAAGGAATGGAATGCCCTTGTCAGATGCCTGCCACTGAGCTGCTCACCCTCGCCGCTGGTTGCCTTAAGGGCGCCATCACCCAGCTCGGGGTGGGCGGCAAGACCAGCATCGGCTACGGGCTGTTCAGGATTCCCTCGGAGAAAAAATAATGGCCGGCCGACTGTTTATCATCTCGGTGGGGACTTCTTTGATCAGCAAAGTTAATGAATTGATCGCTGAGCAAATCTGGTTAGGAGTTTCTTCACCCTTGCCCGTGGAAGAGAAAGATTGGTCCAACAATATAAAGCAACACGTCGATAAGCTGAATAATTGTTTGAAAAATATCAATAACAGACTCCCCTCCCTCTCCGCTGAACTGAGCAGCCTCTTTAAAGACTCAAGCTATCCTCAGCCCATGGCTGCGGATACGTTTCTGCTGTTGCACACCGCCACCACCATGGGGGAGGTCTGCGCCGACCGGTTGGCGTTTCTTCTTCAAAGAAAACTTGGCAACCAGGTTAAGGTTTGCTGTTATGAGGTGCCGGGCTTAAGCGAGGCGCAGAGTAACGAATTTTTTTCGCAAGGCTTGCCCAATCTCCTGGCCAAATTGCAGCAGGAGATAAACAATACGCAAAAGAACGGGCAAGAAGTCATCCTGGTGCCCACCGGCGGCTACAAGGCCATTATTCCCTATTTCGTCATCATGGGCCTCCTGTATGACTGTCCCTGCCTCTATGTCTATGAGGATTCCGATCTGGTGGCCACCCTGCCGCCGCTGCCCCTGCATGCCGATCTGGCCCGCTGGAGCAGCCTGGAGGCCGTGGTGGAGACATTAAGCGGCAAGGCCAATAAGGAGGCGGAAAATTTTTATATTTATGGCAATCTTAAGCCCATCATGCAGCTGCTCCTCCAGGAGGAGAACACCAGCCTAAAGCCTTCGCCTCTCTGTCAGGTCCTCCAAGAAAAGGTGACGGCGGAGCGCCGCCGCTCGGAGCTGGAATTCCGCACCCATTTCAGTCCCTTGCTGGACTACCTGGTAATAAGAGAGGGAGAAAAACGCGACGACTCCTTGAAACAATATTTCCTCCGCCTGGCGGCCATCGGCCCTCACATCTGGAAGGGCGACCGGGTGCCGGAGATGGCCGACCATGCCCTGCTGCACCATGCCGACATTTTCCACTTGGCCGAACGCATTCTTTTGCCCATCTTTTATTTTTATGAGACCAAGCGAGACGGAAAGCCCTTCCTGACTCCCGAGGAGCTTTTTGTCCTCTTGGGGGCCCTGCACCTGCACGACTGCGGCCATGTGGTGGGCAAGGTAGATTTAGAAAACAGCGGCCAGCAAGAACTTCTGCCCACTGACTTCCGAAACCACCATCATGTCCTGGGCTATCTCCGGCTTACCCAACCAGAAAAGCATGGCGGGACCGGGAACTGGATACATCAGGCTCTAAAGGATAGTGCTCCCACCGTCGGCAACGCC
>Ga0101944_10006083_pt1 | contig 13108 bp, 7 predicted proteins | sample DewCreD2012metaG_FD_75245 | JGI IMG/M metagenome (GOLD analysis project Ga0101944, IMG submission 75245) | Hot spring sediment bacterial and archeal communities from British Columbia, Canada, to study Microbial Dark Matter (Phase II) - Dewar... ... | reverse complement strand
AGTTGTTGAGCGCCCTTGTCAATCATGGGATCAAGAAAGGGGTTGCTTCAGCAGCGAAAACCGCGTAACGTCATGAGAGTCAAGAGTCGCAAATCTCAACGGAACTCCGGGCATCCCCACTCGGGCAGCCAGCCGGTCTTTTGCCATGACAAGGCGCCTTTCAGTGTGTATGTTCCGAACAAGTAATCGTGGTTGGATATATCGGCATCGAAAAACACTACGTCGACCTCCTGGTTCGGGTCATCAACGATGCCAGGCATGGGCCGCTTTATCAGCGCTGTTGCTACGGTAGCGAACATCTCCTTCTTTGTGGCTGCTTCGATTAGCCTCCACACATCCAATTCTTGCTGCAAGCCCAAACTCGCGCCGAGCCAGAATGTCACCCACCCCTCCCGCCCTTCGGCAGTTAGTTTAAGCAAATCGTCCGCATCGAGATAGAGGGAGACATTGCCCTGCAGTGAAGCCCAGCCGAGGTTCTTGTTTGCCATCCACTTCAACGTCGATGACTGTGCGATTATCTTCTTAATGTCGATTTGAAAAATGAGTAATCGCTTATAGCCCCTGTTGTAGCGGTCGATTGCTGAGGGAAATCCTGGTCCGCTGCTGGAGGACAGAGATGCAAGGAAATCTTCAAAAAGAGTCGAGCGGAATTCGTACGTCCTGCTAAAAGTCGCCCATCCACTGAAGACGCCGCTACGATCTTCAGCCTGCACCTGGATACTGAGATTAGTTGTGTAGGGCCACTGCTTCTTCGGAGTGAACGAGGCCACAAGGTGGTATCCGCTGCCGTCCCCGAGGGTGGTTGCTGTGACGGCGTCGAAAGAGATGGATCCAGGCGCCCCACCCGTTACGCTGGCGAGCGCCTTGCGAACCGGGTCGTAGACCATTGTCACCGGCTCATTAGGGTTGCTCAGTCGAAAATAGAGCGCCTTTAAGTCGGCAGCACCGTCCGGATCATGATATTTCGCGCTGAAAGTGTATTGGCGGCCAGGAGCAATTCGCAAGGAAGTTGGCCCAGTCATATCGGCGGCACTTACGAGTGGAGGAGCGTTCCCCTTTGATGCGACGAAATTGAGGTCTGAGATGGCGCTGATCGGCGTTCGCTGATAGTGCGTTGGGTTGTAAGACCACCCAGTGCGAGCTTCTGGCTGAATTGTGTAGGTGGCTCCAGAGACGACGGAGAACGAGTAGTTGCCGGTTGCTGGGTCAGTGGTGGTGGATTGGGTGCCAGCAGCCGAGGAGAGGATGATTTTCAATCCGCCAAAGACTGAGCCGGTTGACTGGGTGACCTTCCCGCTGAGCGTTACTGTAGGGTTTGATTTCGGAGTCGCCTCGAAGGTGTAGGCCATGCTGGTGGCACATGAATTGCATGTAAAACTCGTCTGCTTGAGGGTGTAACCGTCTACGGTTGCGCTTACGCTGTAAGTCTGCCCCTTGGGCAGGTTGGAGAATGCAGCTTGGCCGTTAGAGGGTGTCGTTTGGGTAGTGTTGTATCCACCACCAGTTAGCGTGACCCTTGCACCGAGGACTCCCGAGGTAGGGGAAGAGGCGAGCACGACTTTGGCGGCGATCTGAATCTTGTCGGTGGCGGGTGAGGCGCTGGCAGAACGTACGAGGAATGAGTCGCCGACGATGTTGTGGGAGCCGTAGGGACAATTACTTGCGGTCAGCGCCACGGTATACGACCCCTTCTCGATAGTCCATCCGGCCACCGAGAGGAGTGTAACCGTGTAGGTGGCTCCCAACGGGATGCCAGAGAAGGAGAACTTGCCCGCCGGGCTGGCAACTGTGGTCACCGTTTTGCTTAAACTGCCGCCCGTAATCCGAAGAGAGAGACCGGCGACGCCGGTATACGGTTTGCCATTGGTGGAGTCCATCACGTATCCGAATACGGTGCAGCTCGTTTGCGCCCGTACTGTCCCACCAACGGCAAGCAGCAGAAGCAGGACAAGGGTTGAAGTATGCCGGAGCCTCCTCTGTAATCGGAAAATCAAAGCGGCAAGCAGCCCAATGAGCGAGCAGATCCATGTACTCGTTTCAGGAACATCCGCATTATGGGGTGGAAGTTCGATACCGTACTCAAAGGCACTTTGCCCGTTGACGTCGAAGGTCATGAACCCCGCGATGGCTTCCGATGTTTCGAAGAGGAACCCGGCGAGTTGTCCGCCCTGGAGAAGGTCGTAGATGCCGCTTGGATCTGAACGCCAAAGGATGAAGGTGGACCCGGGCTCCAAGTCTGGACCGAAGGCGAGTTCGCCACCTGTGGGTCCGGTCCAACCCTGTGGACCTTGGATGCTGGCGCCCACAAGTAGACTGGAATCGACGGGAAGCGCCACCTGCAGCAACCAAATGGGAGCATCAGGGACGCTATCGTGGAGCAGGCGGAGATCGTAGGTCCAAGTGGGAGGTGTTTGAGTGGCAGTGTAGAGCAAGACTGCAGCTTGAGCTGGCGGCTGGGGTGTAACGGCCGTCAGAAGGATGAGACCGAGAATGATGGACAGAATTCGGATGGAGAAGCAGGCTGGCATGGAAAGTCCTTTGGGCCGCGGATGTAGTGAGTATGGAAACGGAACGGGCAGAGGGGCTTAGCGCTTGCGAGAGTCACCACGGGTTGTTCCGTCTTCCTCTTGACCCTGCGCGCCGGTTGTTAGTCCGGCGCTGATTTCTCAAGCTGGTTTGGCCGATCCTCGCGTTCCTGTTTGAAGACAAGCTATCCGGACTGGGTCAAGTTAAATTCCCCTCTAATCTAAATAAGATCAAGAGAACTGAAAAGCGCAAATAGACGCATACAAGCGCAGATTGAAGCTTGCATCGAACGATAGTCCCCATTTGGGTGGTTACATGTCTGCCAAGGAGCCCCACGTCCAGAGGCTCGGCGATCGCATTTTTTTATCGGGGCGGTTTGAGGAATTGATGAAGCGGCGGAGGCGGGGTCAATGTATTGTGGGTAAGAGACTTAACCATGACCCCGAAGGAAGTGCTTGAATTCGCCAAGTCGCATGGCGCTCAGCAGGTGGATCTGCGGTTCACGGATCTGCCGGGGCTGGCGCAGCACATCTCGTATCCGATCGAGCAGCTGACCGAGTCGAGCTTCGAGGAGGGCTTCGGCATCGACGGATCGAGCATCCGCGGATGGGCGGCGATCAACGAAAGCGACATGCTCCTGATCCCCGACCCCACGACCGCCTACATCGACCCGTTTTACAAAACCTCCACGCTCTGCATGGTCTGCACGGTGATCGACCCGATCACGCGGCAGAGCTACGACCGCGATCCGCGCTACATCGCCCAGAAGGCCGAACTCTACCTGAAAAACAGCGGTATTGCCGACACGGCCTATTTTGGCGCCGAGGCCGAGTTCTTCATCTTCGACAACATCCGGTTCGACCAGAACCAGCACTCCGGCTTCTACTTCATCGACGCCGAAGAGGGAAGGTGGAACTCCGGGCGCGAAACCAGCAACCTCGGCTACCGGCCAAGGTACAAGGAAGGATACTTCCCGCTGCCGCCGACCGACCACTACCAGAATCTGCGCGCCGAGATGGTCTCGGTGATGCTGTCGGTGGGTCTGGAGATCGAGTGCCATCATCACGAAGTGGCGACGGCGGGCCAATGCGAGATCGATCAGCGCTTCAACACGCTGGTCAAATCGGCCGACAACATGATGCTGTACAAATACTGCATCCGCAATGTCGCCAACCGCGCCGGCAAGACGGTCACCTTCATGCCCAAGCCCATCTACGGCGACAACGGCAGCGGCATGCACTGCCATCAGTCTTTATGGAAGGGCGGCAAGCCGCTGTTCGCCGGAGACGGATACGCGGGGCTGAGCCAGATGGCGCTGTGGTACATCGGCGGGCTGCTGAAGCACGCGCGGGCGCTTTCGGCGATCATCGCGCCGACAACCAACAGCTACAAGCGGCTGGTGCCGGGCTATGAAGCGCCGGTGAATCTGGCCTACTCGCGGCGGAACCGCTCGGCGGCGGTTCGCATTCCGATGTACTCGGCGAGCCCGAAAGCCAAGCGCGTCGAATTTCGTCCGCCGGACCCGTCCTCGAATCCGTACCTGTGCTTCGCGGCGATGCTGATGGCGGGCCTGGACGGGGTTCTGAACAAGATCGATCCCGGCGAACCGCTCGACAAGGACATTTACGACCTGTCGCCGGAAGAGGCGAAGGGGATTCCGTCGATGCCGGCGTCGCTCGAGGAGGCGCTCGACTGCCTGGAGCGCGACCACGGTTTCCTGCTGAAGGGCGACGTCTTCACCGACGAGCTTCTGGAAACTTTTATCAGCTACAAGCGCAAGAATGAAGCCGACGCCGTCCGGCTCCGGCCTCACCCTTACGAATTCGCCCTCTATTACGACATCTGATGCGCGGGGTGATTCAGCAGGTCTCGATCTCGAAAGGCGGCCTTCCGAAGTTCGCCATTTCCGAAGCCTGGGCCGGCCCTCTGGGGCTTGAGGGCGACGTCCAGCAGCACACGAAGTATCATGGCGGCCCGGCGAAGGCTCTGCTGCTGGTATCCGCCGAAGACTTGGCGGCGCTGGCGGCGGCCGGCTATCCGGTTTCAGCCGGCGGGCTGGGCGAAAACCTGACTGTTGAGGGAATCGACTTCCGGCTGCTGCGCCCGGGCCATCGCTTTCTCGCCGGAGGCGCCGTGATCGAATTGACGGCGCTGCGGCGGCCCTGCCGGGCGCTGGACCTCTACAATGCGTCCGCCCCCGGCCCCATTCAGGACCAGCTCTATGACGTTCAATGCAAAGCCGGTGACTTCTCCTCCCCGCGTTGGGCGATGGGCGGCTTCTATGCTTCGGTGTTGCAGCCGGGCTTCATCCGCACGGGCGATACAATTGCTCTGGCGGATCTGAAAGCATGAGCAGGCCTCGGAGCCCGGCGTTGCCTTCCTCGAGCGCGCTGGATCAACTCGAGCATTGGATTCCGCCGGACTTGCGGCAAGGGCTCGCCATCCTGCTCAGCCAGTCATCCGACGCCCGCTCGGCTATTGGCCGGCTGGAAACCTTTTGCGCCTCGCATCCGGCTGAGTTCCAGATGCTGGCCTACGCCCCGTTCGGGCTTCAGGCGCTGGTGGCCGTCTTTTCCTCTTCCAACTTCCTGTCGGAGGAGGTCCTGCAACATCCCGAGTGGCTTGTCGAAGTTTTGCAAGGCGGCACGCTGCACCGGGTCCGAAGCGCCGACGAACTGGCCGAGGAACTCCGGGCTGTCCTGGAAACAGCCGCCGCTGGCGGTGAAGCGTTGACGCTGGCCGCCTTTCGCCGGCGGCAGATCTTGCGCATCCTGCTGCGGGACGTGCTCGGCTTCGCCGCCCTGCCTGAAGTGACCGAGGAACTCTCCAATCTGGCCGATGTCCTGATCGAAGGCGCCCTCAGCAGCGTTCGCGCGCGCCTCGAGGCCCGCTATGGCCCGCCACGCCTGGACAATGGCGAGCCTTGCGGCTTATCTGTTCTGGCTCTCGGCAAACTTGGCGGCAGGGAGCTGAACTACAGCTCCGACATTGATCTGATGTTTGTCTACGGCGGGGCCGGCGAGACCAGCGGGCCGGAGCGCATCTCGAACCGCGAATTCTTCAAGAAGACCGCCAATGGCGTCACCGCGCTGCTTGGCACCTACACGGCGGAGGGCATGGTCTACCGCGTGGATCTCCGCCTGCGGCCGGACGGCAGGCTAGGCGAAGTCTGCATTTCTCTGGAAGGCGCGCTGGACTACTACAGCCGCCGGGCCCGCGACTGGGAATTGCAGATGCTGATCAAAGCCCGCGTCGCGGCAGGCGACCGCGGCCCGGGCAAAGCGCTGCTGGAACACGTGCAGCCGCGAATCTACTCTACTTCACTCGATTTCCTGGCCATCGAAGCGATGTCGGAGACCCGAGAGCGGATCAACGAGAAGATGGAAGCGCGGCGCAAGCGCGACGGCCTGGACATCAAGCTCGCCAAAGGCGGAATCCGGGATATCGAGTTTCTCGTGCAGTGCCTTCAACGCATGCATGGAGGCCGGGAGCTGTGGCTGCGCAACTCGTCCACGTTGCTCGCGCTCAACCGGCTGCGCGACAAAGATCTGCTCTCTGGACCCGAGTACTCGCGCCTGATGACGGCCTACCAGTTCCTCCGCCATCTCGAGCACCGCCTTCAGTTCGCCGACGACAGGCAAACCCACTTGCTGCCGGCCGATCCGGATGCCCTGGCGCTGGTTGCCCGGCGCATGCCGGCCTCCCTGCTCGGCGAAGAGGCGACCGGCGAGAATCTGCTGAAGCTGCTTCAGGCCCACCTCGAGCGGGTCCGCGAAATCTACGACCGGGTCGTCCGCGCTTATCAGCCGCCAGCGGCAGCCAGGGCGGAGGCAGCCGGACGCGGCAGCGTCAGCATGACGCCCCAGCAGCAGGACACAGAGCCCATCCCTGCCGCCAGCAACCTCATCCGCTTTCTGGAACAGACCGCGCCTGGTCTCGCCCAGGCCGTTGCCCGGGCCAAGCTGGGCCGCTCGCAAGCTGCTTTTGAGCACTTCCTCGAGCGCGCCATCCGCCGTGAGGACTGGCTCCGCGCACTCAACGCCGACGCAGCGCTCACCGGCTATCTGCTCGAGATCTTCCAACACAGCCCGTTTCTGGCCGATCAATTGATGCGGCAGCCGCAGTACCTGGAAAAGATCCGCGCCATGCGAAGCCGCGGGATTTCCGCCGTCTCTTATGGGGAACTGCTCCCTCTGCTGGAAGACGCGCAGGAAATCCGCCGCTTCTACTTGCGCCAGGTCTTCAGGCTCCAGGCGGAAAGCATCTGCCTGCGGGCGCCGATTTTCCACACCCTGAAGCGAATGAGCGAACTCGCCGACGCCGCCATCGCCTCGGCCTACCGCGTCGCGCTGGCCCAGGCGATGGAGTCGCGGCCGCCCGCCGATCCCGGTTACCTGCCGGCGGGACAACTCATGGTGATCGCCTTGGGGCGGCTGGGCATGCTGGAGTTCGACCTCGGATCAGACGCCGATCTCGTCTTCGTGCTTGCCGACGGCGATGCCCCGGAGTTGCCTTTCTGGACTCATGTCGCCGAGAGACTGATCGCCATCGTCAGCTCCTATACGGGCGACGGGACGATGTTCGCCGTCGACACCCGCCTTTGCCCGAACGGACGCAGCGGAGCGCTGGTCCAGACCGAATCTTCCTACAAAGACTATTTCGCCCGCCAGGCGGAGGCTTGGGAGGGCGTGGCCTACATGAAGAGCCGCGCCGTCGCTGGCGACATCGAGCGGGGCACGGCTTTCCTGGCCGAACTGCAAAACATCGACTGGCGGCGTTACGGCCAATCCGGCCGTTCCCGCGAGCAGGTCCGCCAGATGCGCATCCGGATCGAGAAGGAACAAGGCGAGATCAACGCCCTGAAGACGGCCGCTGGCGGATACTACGATATCGACTTCGCGCTGATGTATCTGCGCCTGCGGGGCGCCGGGATGTTTTTCAAAGTCCTGAACACCCCGGAGCGCATCAACGTGGTCGAGCAGATGGGGCACATCGATCACAATGAAGCCCGCTTTCTTCTCGACGCGGCCACGTTCTACCGCGCCGTCGATCACGGCCTCCGCCTCATTTCAGGGCATAATGAAGGTAGTCTTCCCCCGCCGGGAAGCCAATTGCAGCTCTTAACCAGATTGGTCGAGCGTTGGGTTCCCGAGCACCTCTGCGACCAGCCCCTGCCCATGGAGCTGCGCCAGATTCAGGACCACACCCGGGCCTACTTCGACCGCTTATTCGGAGAGTAACCTTGCTTTCGCTGTTTCTGCTTGCGGCGCTCACCGCCCCGGACCTGGATCACGTTTTTCAACGGCTCTACAGCTTTGATTTTGAAGAGAGCCGCCGTCTCGCCGCCCGCTACGTCGCGGCCAACAGCGCGGACCCGATGGGCCACGCGGCGCGCGCCGCCGTGCTGCTGTTTGGGGAACTGAACCGGTTGGACGCTCTCGCCAGCAGTCTTGGCGGCGAGAAGTTGCGGGGCAAACCTCTGTCGCCGGACAAGGCGGTCAAAAAAGAATTTGATGCCGCCGTCGCCCGCGCCCGCCAGGAGGCGGATCGCCGGCTGGCTCAGAACCCTGAAGACCGGGATGCGCTGCTTGCCATGGCCATCTCGCATGGCCTCCAGCGCGACTACCTGGCGCTGATCGATAAGAAGCTGCGCCAGAGCATGGATTCGATTCGAGAGGCCCAGAACTTTTCCACGCGGCTGCTCGCCGTCGACCCTACAGCCTATGACGCCTGCCTCAACACCGGTTTCAGCGAGTACCTGCTTGGCAGTTTCCCTGCCGTCCTGAGATGGGTGGTCCGAATCGACGGCGTGGAAGGAGACAAGCGAAAAGGCCTGCGCCTGCTCGAGCAGGCCGCCAGCCGCGGCCGGTACATGAAGCCATTTGCGCAGCTTCTGCTCGCCCAGTTCTACAAACAGGAAGGGCGGCCCCGGGACAGCATCCGCGTTTTGCGGGAACTGCTGCGCGACCACCCGGACAACGATACGATCCGCCGGGAAGCCGACCGGCTGGCGCAGGCGGTCGAATCCGGCGGTCTGTGAGCCCGCGCGTCAGGGCTTGACGGCGCGCTTCTGGTACTTGAACTCCCTCCAATCGGCTGCCGCCCGCCCGTTCAGATCCCACTTGACCTCTCCCTTGAGAATCGTCATCTCCGCCATCAACCGGCTCGAGCCGGGATACCGCGCCCCGGCCGAGTCGAGGAAGCCGAACGCGCCTTTGTCCAGACGCAGCACGGTGACATCGGCCACGGCGCCTTCCGACAGATGGCCGAACTCCTCGCGCCGGATTTCCCGGGCCGGGTTCCATGTCGACATTCGGATCACCTCGGCCAGCGGCGCGCCGAGATTCAGCATCTTCGACATCACGTTGGTCATGTCCTTCATGCCCGAATTCATGCTGCCCACGTGCAGGTCCGTGGAGATGGAATCCGGCCAAAAGCTCTGCTTCGTCATCGGCACGGCGATGTTCCAATAAAAGCTGCCCCCGCCGTGGCCGACATCGAAGATCACGCCGCGCTTGCGGCCGGTGACCATCGCCGGGTTGACGGCGCCGTTGAGCAATTCGTCCCGGTGGCCGGCGTAGCAGTGAGTGTAAATATCGCCGGCCCGCAGCTTGCTCTCGAGCAGGACTTTCAGGTTGCGCTCTTCCGTCGTATATCCGAAATCGACCATCACCGGCAGCCCGGCCAGACGCCCGGCCTCGACAGCGCGATCGACCGAATACCAGCCCTCGCCCGAGTAATGCGCCGTCTTGATACCCACGACGATATCGGAGTTGGCCTTGGCCACCTTGGCGGCTTCGGCCGCGATCATGCCCGCCGGGTCGTTCTCGTCCTTCGGGTCCGGACCCATGCCGGCGGCGCAAATATTGACCATGGCCAGAACGCGCGTCGCCGCGCGGTCGATCACCCGCTCGCGGAAGTCGGCGAAGTTGCGCCACCCGGCCGAGCCGGCGTCCACCATGGTCGTCACGCCGGAGCGGAAGCTCATCGGGTCCGGATAAACGCTCAGATCGCCCGTGTAGGCGCGGCGGATGCCAGTTCCCGCATAGACGTGAACGTGGATGTCGATAAGTCCGGGCGTGACGATCAGGCCGGTGACATCGGCGGTCCGGCGGGCCGACGAAGCTGGCAGCCCGGTCCCAACGCGCGCGATTTTGCCCCCGGCGATGGCCACGTCCCGGATCGCGTCCAGATTGTTCTTCGGGTCGATCACGCGGCCGCCTTTGAGCAGAAGATCCCAGGTTGGCTGGGCGGAAAGCGGCCCCGTCAGAAGGGCCGCGGCGAGAAGGGAGTTACGCCAGTCCATTTAGTTGTTATCTTCATGGTCTGGGACGAGGAGGTCAAGCATGTTCGGCAGAAGAGGATTTCTGGAGACCATCGCCGCCATCCCCGGCGTGGGCGCGTTGCTTCCGTCAAGGGCCGCCGCACAGGCCGGTCCGCCAAGGGATTACTTCAAGGAACTCGGCGTGCGCCCATTCATCAATGCCGCCGGAACGTACACGGCGCTGACGGCCTCTCTGATGCCGCCCGAGGTCATGCGGGCGATTGAGTATGCATCGAGGCATTACGTCCACCTGTCCAAGTTGCAGGACGCGGTCGGGGCGCGCATCGCAGCGCTCCTCGGCGCCGAAGCCGCGATGGTCACCTCGGGCGCCGCCGGCGCGCTGGCTATCGGCACGGCGGCTTGCGTGACAGGCAAAGACCCGGCGAAAATCTTGCGCGTGCCGGACCTCGCCGGAATGAAAAGCGAGGTGATCGTCCAGCGTTCGCACCGCTACGGCTATGACCACTCGGTCAGGGCGGTTGGCGTGCGGATGGTCGAGATCGAGACCGTGGAGGATCTGGAAAGAGCCGCGGGCGGTGGAACCGCCATGATGCATTTCTGGTGCGATGGCGAGCCGAAAGGACGCATCAGCGCCGCCGAATGGGCGCAACTAGGCAAAAAACTCGGCATTCCAACCTTCGCCGACGCCGCCGATATCCTCCCGCCGGTGGAGAACCTCACCAGGCACCTCCGCCTCGGCTTCGACCTTGTCTGCTTTTCAGGCGGCAAGGCTCTCTGCGGTCCCCAAAGCGCCGGCATTCTTGCCGGGCGCAAGGACTTGATCGAAGCCGCCAAACTCAATACCTCCCCTTATTCAGACACCTTCGCCCGCGGCATGAAGGTCAACAAGGAAGAGATGCTCGGAATGCTCGTTGCGCTCGAGCTCTATCTCAAGCGGGATCACGCCGCCGACGCCCGCGAATGGGATCGCCGCGTGGAGCTCATCGCCAGCGCGGCGAAGGAGGCGAAGTCCGTCGAGACGGACGTGCTCGTGCCGCCGATCGCCAATCACGTGCCTCACTTGCGGATCAAATGGGACCAAAACGTGCTGCCGCAAACCGTCGCGCAGGTCCGGCAAAAGCTGCTCGATGGCGAGCCCTCCATTGAGGTCTGCCCGATGACCAACCGCGAGTTCCTCGTCCTCAACGTGTCGCGCCTGGAACCGGGCGAGGCGGAAACCGTCGCCCGCCGCCTGAGAGAAGCTCTGCGCGCCTGACCGGACTGAGGGAACTTTTCGACAGCGGCCTTCGTTTACCCTGAAGGCACTCTCTCTATGAAAACCCTCACCCTGGCCGTTTTCATTGGCAACCTCGCTACCGCGCAACTGCCCCCGATCATCGATCGCGACGCCTTCTTCGGCGAAGTGGAAATTGCGGGCGCGCAAATCTCACCGGACGGCAAGTATGTTTCCTTCCTGAAACCTTACAAGGGCGTCCGGAACCTTTGGGTCAAAAAGACCGGGGAACCCTTTACAGCCGCCCGCCCGTTGACGGCCGAGGCGAAGCGCCCTCTCGCTGGCTACTTTTGGTCGCGGGACTCCAGGTTCGTGCTCTTCACCAAAGACAACGACGGCGATGAGAATTACAACGTCTACGCCGTGGATCCGTCAGCCCCCGCCGCCGAAGCCACCGGGGCGCCGCCTGCCCGCGACCTGACCGGCGTCAAGGGCGCCCGCGTCATCCTCTACTCGCTGCCGAAGAACCAGCCCGATACCGTCTATATCGGGCTCAATGACCGCGATCCGGCCTGGCACGACCTCTATCAACTCTCCCTTTCCACCGGCGAAAAATCGCTGGTGCGCCGGAATACGGACCGGATTTCCGCCTGGTTCTTCGACAACAAGGGCGAGCTTCGCATCGCCACGCGGTCGGCTGACAACGGCGACTCCGAGTTCCTGCGCGTGGACTCCGACAAGTTCACCAAGATCTACTCCTGCTCGGTTCTTGAAACTTGCTCGCCGGTGAAGTTCGACAAGGAGAACAAGCGGCTTTATCTGACGACCAATCAGGGCGCTGCCCGCGACCTGATCGAACTGGCGCTGCTGGACCCGGCGACGGGCGCCACAACATTGGTCGAGACGGACCCGCTGAAACGGGTCGATCTCGGCGGCGCCATCTTCTCCGACCTGACGGACGAACTGCTCGGCACAGTCTACCTCGACGAGCGCGAGCGCCTCCACTGGCGCGACAAGAAGTTTGAAGCCGACTACAACTGGGTGAAATCGAAACTTGGCCAGCAGATGCAACTTGGCTTCGTCTCCCGGACCCAGGACGAAAATGTCTGGGTGGTGAATGCCTCGTCCGACACCGAGCCGGGCGCCGCCTACCTGTTCGACAGGAAGGCGAAAAAGCTGGACCTGCTTTACAAAGTCCGCGAGAAGCTTCCCCGGGAGCATCTCGCCGCCATGCAGCCCATCCGTTACGAGAGTTCCGATGGCTTGGAGATTCCGGCGTACTTGACCCTGCCCAAGGGCGTTCCCGCGAAAAACTTGCCCGTGGTCGTCCTCCCTCACGGCGGCCCTTGGGCCCGCGATGTCTGGGGCTACAGCGGGCTGCCTCAATTCCTCGCCAATCGCGGCTATGCGGTGTTGCAGATGAACTTCCGCGGCTCCACCGGCTACGGCAAGAAATTCCTCGACAAAGGCAACGGCGAATGGGGCCGCAAGATGCAGGACGACGTGACCTGGGGCGTGAAGGCTCTCGTGCAGAAAGGCATTGCCGACCCCAAGAGAGTGGCCATCATGGGCGCCTCCTACGGCGGCTACGCAACGCTCGCCGGCGCCGCTTACACGCCAGACCTTTACGCCGCGGCGGTGTCCATCGTGGGCCCTTCGAACCTCATCACGCTGCTCGATTCGATTCCGCCCTACTGGGAGTCCTTCCGCAAGACCATGTACGCCAGGATGGCCGACCCCGGCACGCCGGAAGGAAAGAAGCGTCTGGAAGAGATGAGCCCGCTCAATTTTGCGAAGAACATCAAGACGCCGCTGATGATCATGCAGGGCGCCAACGACCCGCGAGTCAACAAGGCCGAATCCGAGCAGATCGTCATCGCGCTGCGAGACCGCGGCTTCCCCGTCGAATACCTTTTGTTCCCGGACGAAGGTCACGGCTTCGCCCGCCCCGTCAATCTGCTCGCCGCCATGGCGGCAGCCGAGCAGTTCCTCGCCAAGCGTGTCGGCGGCCGCGCTCAGGAGGGCGGGACGCCGGAAGCGCTGGCGCGGCTCAAGGAAGTCACCGTCGACGTCAAGACGGTCTC
>Ga0101944_10006081_pt1 | contig 13115 bp, 2 predicted proteins | sample DewCreD2012metaG_FD_75245 | JGI IMG/M metagenome (GOLD analysis project Ga0101944, IMG submission 75245) | Hot spring sediment bacterial and archeal communities from British Columbia, Canada, to study Microbial Dark Matter (Phase II) - Dewar... ... | reverse complement strand
GCGGGGCGCCTGGCTCGGGAACGCGCCCGCATCGTCTCTCAGCTCGGCGAGAGGCCCGCATTGACCGCGCCGCAGGCGGAAGCGCCGGAGGATCTCAGTTATAAATATAAGGCCAGCGGCGAGCGCGGCCATGTGACCGCGGACTATGCCGGCGGCGCGGTGGCGGGCGCCGAGGGCCGTGTGGCCGACTCCGATAAGGCTCAGGCGGTCGGCACGCTGCCTTCGGAAGCGCCGGCGTCGCCACCTCCGGCGGCGTTCGACACGGTTGGCATCTTGAAAAGTCCGATCATCATGCGGGGCCTCTACAACAGCCGCATTCCAGGGGCGAGGGCCTCTGCGTTGAGGTCCTACGGCGGGGGCGGGGGGGCGGAGGATACGCAGGAGCCCTCCGAACAAAGCGGCCGGCTCGCGAGGGGAGAAGATGTCAGCACCCCGGACCAAAGCGCGAGTTTGGAGAAGGATTTGACGGTTCACGACGGAAAGCCGCTTTCCGGCGCCGGTGCGGCCGGGATCTCGTTGCCCGCTTCCGGCATGCGCATCGAATTCGAAATCAGCGAGACTTTACCGGAGAAGAAAGAACTGCGCCAGCCGCCGGGGGCAGTCGAACCAGCCGCCACGCGCTCGGCAGCAATGCCGGCAACTGAGCCGGAGCCGGCGCCGAGACCGTGGAGCGCGAAGAGGGGCGAAGCCGTTCGTGAAGAGCCGCCGCAGCCCGCGGCTACCGACAGCTCCGCGGCTGTCTCGGGGCCGGCGGACTTGCCGGCGGTCGAGGTGGTCCTCGCCGAATCCGATCTCCAGCGAGACGCGGCCGCGCGCAGGCCGGCCAAGCCGGCCATGGGGGTCAATCCATTCGTATCCGCCGCCGAACAGCCCGTTTCGACGTTCGGGATTGACGTGGACACGGCCTCCTACACGCTGGCCCGCAACGAACTGCTGCAGGGCCGGCTGCCGGCGCCGGAATCCGTGCGCACGGAGGAGTTCGTCAACTTCTTCGACTACGGTTACACCGCGCCGACGCGCGAGACCTTCCGGGTGTACGCGGCCGGAGCGCCGTCGCCGTTTGGCCGCGGGCTGAGTCTGCTTCGGCTCGGGGTCAAGGGGCGCCGGCTGGGCCGCGAGGAACAGCGGCCGGCCGTGCTGACCTTCCTGGTGGACACCTCGGGGTCGATGGAAAAGCCAGACCGGATCGGACTGGTCAAGCTGGCCTTGCGTTCGATCGTGGAGCATCTGGCGCCGGAGGACCGGGTGGCGCTGGTGCAGTTCGATTCCCACGCCCGGACGGTGCTGGAACACACCTCCGCCGCCGAGCGGGCGCGGATTCTGGCCGCCATCGACGCGCTGCAATGCAGCGGCTCGACCAACCTCGAAGAAGGGATGCGGCGGGCCTATGCGCTGGCCGCGGCGGCTTTTGCCGCCGGCGCCGAGAATCGGGTCCTGCTGCTGTCCGACGGCGCGGCGAACCTCGGCACTCTGGACGCGGCGAGCATTCTGGAGCAGGCGGCGCAGTTTCGGCGCCAGGGCATTCTGTGCTCCGTCTTCGGCTTCGGCGCGGGCGGATATGACGATGCGATGCTCGAGACGCTGGCCAACCGGGGCGACGGCGCCTACGCCTTCATCGACTCGGCGGCGGAAGTGCAGCGGGTGTTGGTGGACGATCTGGCGGCGACCTTGAACACGATCGCGCGGGACGTGAAGATTCAGGTGGAGTTCAATCCGCGGCGGGTGGCGCGCTATCGGCAGTTGGGCTACGAGAACCGCCAACTGCGGCGGGAGGACTTCCGCAACGACGCCGTGGACGCGGGGGAGGTGGGGTCGGGGCAATCCGTGACCGCGCTGTACGAGCTGGAACTGCGCGGGTCCGCCAGCGAGCCGATCGGCACGGTGCGGGTGCGCTATCGCCGGACGGACAACGGGGCGGTGGAAGAGACGGCGCAGCCGATCGCGGCGACGGATTTCCGGGCGCAATTTGCCGCCAGCGACGCGCGGTTCCGGCTGGCGGCCTGCGTGGCGGAATTCGCGGAAATCCTGCGCCGCAGTCCGCACGCGCAGGGCAGCCGCTGCGCCGACGTGGCGCAGATGCTGCGGCCCGTGGCGCTGGAACTGTATCTCGATCCGCGGGTGCAAGAACTGGCGCGGTTGCTGGAACTGGCGGACGGCCTGCTGAAGGACTAACAGGCTGTGAAAGAATGGATTTCGGACGGTCGGGACAGAGCCCGGCCCTCCAAAGACCCGGACAAAACGGCCGGCTCGAGGAACGGGAGGGACGACCTTCGTGTCGTCCGCCGATCCTGGCACAGGTTCTGAACGTGGCAGAACGCGAGCGGATGATGTGGGGAGGCGGACGCATGAAGACGGGTTCAGGTCGGCGGCTGGGGAGGGGGCGATTGGGGGGTGCGTGGAGCGGTGGCTGGGCAGCAGCGGGGGTTCGGCTGCGCCGCGCGACGGTGTGGGGTCTGGTTCTGGCAGCGGTCGGCGGCGCGACGGCGGCGGAACCGTGCGATCCGGCGCGGCTGGCCGAAGCCAACAATCGTTTTGCGCTGGAGCTTTACGGCCGGGTGGCCCAGGCGCCGGGGAACCTTTTCTTTTCGCCGTACAGCGTGGTCAGCGCGCTGGCCATGACCCATGGCGGCGCGCGCGGCGCCACGGCGGCGCAAATGGAACGGGCGCTGCACTTCCCGGCGGCGGACGAAGCGCTGCACGCGGGCTTTGCCGCTCTGCGGCAGCGGCTGGCGGCGCTGGAGCGGGTCGGCGGGGTTGAACTGGCTGTGGCCAATTCCCTCTGGCCGGAGCGCACGTACACGTTCTTGCCGTCGTATCTGGAGCGGATGCGCGAGTGCTACGGCGTTGCCATCACGCCCCTGGACTACCGCGGCGACGCCGACGGCGCCCGCCGCACGATCAACGCCTGGGTTGAAGAGCGGACGCGCAACCGTATTCAAAACCTGATTTCCTCCCTGGATTCACTGACGCGCATGGTGCTGGTGAACGCGGTCTATTTCAAAGGCCGCTGGCATGTGCAGTTCGATCCGAAGGCCACCAAGGAGGAGCCGTTCTGCACGAGCGCGGAGCGCGCGGTCTCGGCCCCGTTGATGACGTTTCGGCCCCCGGCCGGCGGCGAGCTGCCGGAATTCGGCTACTGGGAAAACGAGCGCTTGCAGGTCCTGGAACTGCCGTACGTGGGCCAGGAGCTGGCCATGGTGGTGTTGCTGCCCAGGGCGCGCGATGGATTGCCGGAATTGGAGCGCAGCCTGAGCGCGGTTCAACTGGCGGACTGGACGGGCGGACTGAATTCGCGGCGCGTGCGAGTGTATCTGCCGAAATTCAAGTTCACCTGGGGCGCGGTGGACTTGACGGCGCCGCTCATGGCACTGGGCATGACGGACGCCTTCGATCCGGCCACGGCGGATTTTTCGGGCATGACCGGTCCGAGGGCTGACGGGGACGGACTGCACATCAGTCAGGTGCTGCACAAGGCCTTTGTCGAGGTCAACGAAGAAGGCACGGAAGCCGCGGCGGCCACGGCGGTGGTCATGCGGGCTCTGGCGTTGCCGGAGCCCGAACCGGTCTTCCGGGCCGACCATCCGTTTCTGTTTCTCATCCGCGAACGGCGGACCGGCCTGATTCTGTTTCTGGGTCGTTTGGCGGAACCGGCGGCCGCGAAATGATGCGGAATGGGAACGCGGCTGCTTCCCGGGGTCCGACGACAGGGAGGGCGGCCGGGCCGCGGGCTCGATGGGCAGTTGGACATGTTGAAGACAAGGAGGTTTGACATGAGACGCAGAGCATGGGCGGCGGCCGCGCTGCTGGCGGCGGCGTTGGGTTCGCGGGCGGCGGAGAACGAGATCGGCTTTAACGAGCGCTTCGCGCTTGCCACCAACCGCGAGGAAGCGTTGGCCGAGCTGATTCCCGGCACGGAAGACTACTTCTTCTACCGTTGTCTGCACGCGCAGAACACGGGACGGCTGGACGAGGTGGTCCCGCTGCTCAAGCAGTGGTCGAAGCAACTGGGCGAAGGCGAGCGGTTTGGGATCGTCGAACGTCGCCAGGCGCTGTTGAACTATGGGCGCGATCCGCAGGGCACGCTGGGTTTTCTGCGGCAACGGCTGGACCTGACGTTCGACCATCAGCGCGAAGAGGCGGACGCGGCGACGCGGCATCCCACCGCGCTCGATCCGGCGGCGATCGGCTTCGAGCGTTTTCGGCAGCGGGCCCTGGCGGGGCGCAGCGACCTGCGCCAGATCGAGGACACCGGGCTGGAGCGGCTGGTGGGGGAGCCGCTGGAAAGAGGGCAGCGCCGCGACCTGTTGCAGCGGCTGCCTCGTCCGGACTTGCCGGGGTTGGAGGCGCTGGTACTGGCCGAGTTGCAGGAGCCGGAGAGCCAGGGGTTCGGCGCGTTTCCGATCCATCGCAAACTGACACTGGCCCAATTGGACGCCTTGCGCGCGGCACTGCCGGCGCTGGGCGGCAACGAGGCCTTCGTGGACGCGTATGTGCGGCGTCTGGCGCCGGACGCGGACACGGATTGGCGCGGCGACGCGGCGGAACGCGGGGCCTATCTGAACCGCCTGTGGTCCTTTGCGCAGACGCTGCCCGCCTCGCAAAACTCGCTCAAGGCCTGCGTGTTGTATCGTCTGCTGGACCACGAGCGCGGGCAGGGGACATACGACCGCGCGCGGTTCATGGCCTATCTGCAACTGCCGCGCCTCGTGCCGTACGCCCGGCGCCAGTGGCTGGAGCGGGGCGGAGTGCGCGAGACCGCGGCGGATTTGAATCGGGACTTTCGTCCCGCCACCGGTTTGGCGCCGGTGGGGCTCGACGAGCCGCTGGTGCGCGACTACCTGGAGCATTTTCTGGTGGACGCGGAAGACGCGGCCGTCTTCCAGGAATGGCTGGACGCAGAGTACCTCAAGACGGCGCTGGCGGAAACGAAGATTCTGTACGGCCGCGGCGACGCGGCGGTGTGGAGCGCCAGGTTGGACCCCGGCCGGCTGCAGGCCTTGCGCGAGCGGGTGGAGCTGTACTTCACGCCCCGCAATCCGGAGTTCCTGGCCGCCGACGCCGAGGTGGCTCTCGAGGCGGCGATCAAACACGTGCCACGGCTGACGATCAAGGTCTTCGACGTGGACGCGGCCGCGTACTATCGCGAGCACGGCGCGGAGTTCGACGCCGGCATCGATCTGGACGGCCTGGTGCCCAATGCGGAACGCACGGTCGAGTACGCGGACCCGCCGGCGCGGCGGCACGTGGAGCGCCTGTCGTTCCCGGAGCTGCGCAAGCCGGGGGTGTACGTGGTGGAGCTGGTGGGCAACGGCGTGAGCAGCCGCGCCCTGGTGCGCAAAGGCCGCCTGCGCTTCACGCAGCGGCCGGGCGCGGCCGGGCATGTGTTCACGGTGTTCGACGAGGCCGGGCGGACGGTGCGCGACGCGGAGCTGTGGATGGCGGGCCAGAACTATCGGGCGGGCGAGGATGGCGCGATCGTCGTTCCCTTCAGCACCCAGGGTCCTAACCAGCAGCGCGTGGTGGTGCGGCAGGGGCGGTTGGCCTGCCTGGGCTCCTTCGCGCACGAGCCGGAGCGTTACGAATTGCGGCTCGGCGCGCTGCTCGAGCGCGAAAACCTGCTGGCAGGCGAAACGGCCACCGCGGTGTTGCGGCCGCTGTTGCTGGCCAACGGCCGGCCGGCGGATTTGTCCCTGCTGCAGCAGCCGGCGCTGGAAGTGCGCACGGAGGACGTCGAGGGCATCGCCTCGGTGCAGCGGCGCGAGGGCTTGGCGTTCCCGGACGGCGCGGACCTGGTGCATGCCTTTCAGGTTCCGCCGCGGACGGTGGCGGTGCGGCTGCGGCTGACGGCCAAGGTGCGCAACGCCAGCCAGAACCGCGACGAGGAGTTGGCGGCGGAAACGGCGCTGGACTTGAACGGCATTCTGGCCGGCGACCGCGTGGCGGACCTGCTGCTGCGGCGCGCGGCGGACGGCTATGTGGTGGAAGCGCGCGGCCGCAACGGCGAGCCGCTGGCCGGCCGGGCGGTGAACTTCAGCTTCAAGCACCGTCTGTTTCGGGAGCAGGCGCACGAGACGCTGCAGACCGACGCCGCGGGCCGCATCCGGCTGGGCCCGCTGCCCGACATCACGGTGGTGTGGGTCAAAGGTCTGGGTGCCGCGCACACCTGGCGGCTGAGCCGGGCGGCGGGCGCGGCCCTGCCGGCGGCCCTGCACGCCGCGGCGGACGAGACTCTGGTTTTGCCGGCGGCCGAGCTGGACGCGGCGCGGCTGCGGGAGGACGTATCGCTTCTGGCCGTGGCCCCGGGCGCGGAGGACCAGTACGTGTTCGACGCCCTGGACCGGGCGCGGGTGGCGGAGGGGCGGCTGGAAATCGCCGGCCTGGCGCCGGGCGATTATCGGCTGACGCTCAAGCGCAGCGGCGAAACCGTGGTCTTGCGCGTGGCGCGCGCCGCGCGCGCGGGCACGGCGCTGGTGGGCGCGGCGCGGATTCTGGAGGCGACCCCGGCGCGCGCGCTGCAGGTGGCGGAGATCAAGCCCGAGGGCGACGCGCTGCTGGTGCGGCTGGCGCACGCCGGCCCCGAGACGCGGGTTCACGTGGCGGCGCGGCGCACGAGCGCCGGGGGCGAGATGTGGGCGGCCTACGGCGAGGGCGTGCCGGCGCGCGAGCCGGCGCGGGCGGCCTGGCTGCGCCAGCCGGCGCAGTACGTCTCCGGCCGCGCCATCGGCGACGAAGCGCGCTACGTGCTGGAGCGGCGTTACGCCGAACGGTTCGCGGGGAACATGCTCGAGCGGCCGAGCCTGCTCCTGACCCCCTGGAGCCGGACGGCGACCGAAACGCTGCAGCAGCTCGCGGCCGCGGGGGAGGAATGGCAGCCGCCGGCGCCGGCCGAAGCCGCCGGCGCCGCCTATGGCGGCCGCGCCCGGCAGCTCCGCGCCGCCGGAGCGCCGCGCGCGGAGGAGGCGACCCCGGCCCTGGAGTTCCTGCCGGCGCCGGCGCGGGTGTGGGCAAATTTGAAACCCGACGCGCAGGGCGCGGTGCGGATTCCGCTGGCGGAACTGGGGGGCCGCAACGAGATCGTGGCCGTGGCCGCGGACGCGCTCGATCTGGCCTGGCGTTGCGCGGCGTTGGCCGAGGCGGAGTGGCAGCCGCGCGATTTGCGGCTGGCGCGCGCCTTCGATCCGCGGCAGCCGCTGGCGGAACGCAAGACCGCCACCGGCGTGCCCGGCGGCGCGGCGTTCGCGGTCGAAGACCTGGCCAACGCGCGGGTGGAGCCGTACGACACGCTGGGGAAGGTGTTCCGGCTCTTTCAGGCCCTGCGGCCCGACGAAACCTTCGCCAAGTTCGCGTTCCTGACCGACTGGCCGAAGCTGCCGCCAGAGCGGCAGCGGGAACTTTACAGCGAGTACGCCTGCCACGAGGTGAACTTCTTCCTGTACCACAAGGACCGGCCGTTCTTCGACCGCGCGATCCGGCCGCACCTGGCGAACAAGCGCGACAAGACGTTTCTGGATCGCTGGCTGCTGAACGCCGATCTCTCGCCCTATCTGGAGGCCGGCGAGTTTGCGCGTCTCAACACGCTGGAGCGGATTCTGCTGGGGCAGCGGCTGCCGGCGCAGCGCGCGTCGGTGGCGCGCTGGGTGGCCAACCGGTACGAGTTGATGCCCCCCGATCCGGAGGCCTTCGACCGGCGCTTTCGCACGGCGATGCAGAGCGGCGAACTTGAAGGCGCGGACCGGGGCGCGGCGGGGCGGCTGGGGGCGGAGATGGAAGCGCCGGCAGCGACGCCGGCGCCGGCAACGGCCGCGCCGCTGGCCGCCGCGCCGCGGCCCGAGAAGTCCGACTTGGTCTTCTTCGAAAAGGAGGCGCGACTCAAGGCTCCGGACGAGGCGCCACAGGCAGCCGCGCGGGAGTTGAACGAGGTTGTCGAGGCAAAGTCCGTCGAGGCCGCGGAACGCGAGCAATTGAGACGGGATGTGGCGCGGCGCAGCGGCGCGCGCCAACTCTACCGCGCGCCGGAACAGACGCGCGAATGGGTGGAGACCCACTACTACCAGGTGCCGCTGGAACAGACAGGTTCCGAGTTGATCCCGGTCAACGGCTTCTGGAACGACTATGCGTCCCACGAGGAGGGAACGCCGTTCCTCTCCGCGCACGTGGACGAGGCGGCGGGCAGTCTGGCCGAGCGGATTTGCGCCCTGGCCGTGCTCGACCTGCCGTTCGAGGCCGGCGCGCGGCGGGAGGCGCGCGAGGGAGCGCGCTGGACCTGCACGCCCGCGACCCCGGCCATTCTGTATCACCAGCAGATCGCGGCGGCGGCGGCCGCGGCCGAGGCCGCGCCGCTGTTGACGGTGGAGAATTTCTTCGATCCGGCCGACCGCTGGCGGCAGGCGGGGGCGGAGCGCGTGGAGAAATACGTGCGCGAGGAGTTCGTGGCCGGGCGGGTGTACGGCGCGCAGGTGGTGCTGACCAATCCCTCCAGCGCGCGGCGGCGGGTGTCGGCGCTGTTGCAGATTCCCGCCGGCGCGTTGCCGCTGGCCCGGGGCCTGGCCACGCGCAGTTTGCCGTTGCGGCTGGAGCCGTACGCCACGCAGACGTTGGAGTATTTCTTCTACTTCCCGGCGCCGGGCGAGTTCCAGCATTTTCCCGCCACGGTTTCCGAGGGGGGGCGCGTGGTGGGCCGGGCCGAGCCGCTGGTGTGCCGGGTGGCGGCCAAAGCCACGCAGGCGGACCGGAGCAGTTGGGCCTATGTGTCGCAGCGCGGCGCGCCGGAGGAAGTGCTGGCCTATCTGCGCGAGCAGAACGTGCACCGTCCCGACGTGGAATTGGCGCGCATCGCCTGGCGAATGCGGGACCGGGAATTCTTCCGGGCGGCCCTGGCGGCCCTGGACGAGCGCCGGGCGTTCGACGCCACGCTGTGGAGTTACGCGCTCCTGCACAACGACGCGCCGCGTGTGCGCGAGTACCTGCGCCTGGCGCGGCCCGAGTTCGCGCGCTCCTGCGGGTTGTGGCTGCGCAGTCCGTTGCTGGACGTGGACGCGGAAGCCTGGCGCGATTTCGAGCACAAGGAGTACTGGCCGCTGGTCAACGCGCGGGCCCATCCGCTGGGGCCGCGGCGCGCGATTCCCAATCGCGCCTTCTACGCGCAGTACAACCGCTGGCTCGACTATCTGGCCTATCGGCCGGAGCTGGGAGCGCGCGAACGCCTGGCGCAGGTCGTCTGTCTGCTGCTGCAAGACCGCGTCGGCGAGGCCCTGGCCTGGCACGCGCGGGTGAAGCCGGAGGACGTGGAGACCCGGCTGCAGTGCGACTATCTGGCCGCGTATCTGGCGTTCTCGCAGGGCCGGCCGGCCGAAGCGCGGCGCATCGCGGCGGCCTACGCCGACTGGCCGGTGGAGCGGTGGCGCGACCGGTTCCGCAACGTGACGGCGCAGGCGGACGAAGCCGAGGGCGCGGCGGCCCGCGTGTCGGACCCCGACCGGCGGGAGCAGGTGCAGGATCAACTGGCCGCCGAGGCTTCGACGCTGGCCTTGCGGGCGGAGGGCGCGAAGCTGGAGCTGCGAGCGCGCCATCTCAAGTCCTGCGAGCTGCGCTGCTATCCGCTGGACATCGAGCTGCTGTTCTCGCGCCAGCCGTTCCTGGGCGAGGAAGGCGCCCGGCTGGCCTATGTGCGGCCGGCGCTGACGCAGACCGTGCCGCTGGGCGCTGGCGAGGTGGTCAAGACCATCGAGGTGCCCGCCGAATTCCGGCGTCGCAACGCGCTGCTGGAAGCCGCGGCCGAGGGGTTGACGGCGCGGGTCTCCTACACCCCGCATGCGCTGAACGCGCAGGCGGCGGCCAACTACGGCCAGTTGCGCGTGCGCGCCGCCGAAGGCGGGGCCCCCGTGGCCGGCGCGTACGTGAAGGTGTACGCGCGGTTCCAGGACGGCGAGGTGCGGTTCTACAAGGACGGGTACACCGATCTGCGCGGGGCGTTCGATTACGCGGCGCTGTCCACGGACGATCTCGACCGCGTGGAGCGCTTCGCCCTGCTGGTGCTGGACGAGAAACTGGGCGCGACGATCCTCGAGACGCCGCCGCCCAAACGTTGAAGCGCCCGGCCGCCGCCGGCGGCGGGAGGGCAACCGCGGAAGAAGGGGGGCGGCCGTGAAGCGACAACGCTGGCGGAGCGTCGGGCTGGCAAGCGCGCTGTGGGCGGCGGGTTGGGCGGCGGGCGGCGCCGCGGCCACGGTGCGCGATTTTGCGCTGGAGGGCGAGATCGATGGCGAGAACATCGCCTTCACGCTGCGGCTGGATTTGGAAGGCCTGGCGCCGGGCGACGTGCTGCCGCTGGTGGCGGGCGAGGTGGCCTATCTGGACGGCACGTTGCCGCGCGGCCTGCGTCTGGCGCGCGCCGGGGCGGGCTACGCGGCGGAGGTGGAACGCGGCGGCTGGTTCGCGCGCCGGCGCTCCGCGCGCTTGTCGCTGCGCTTCGCCAGCCGGCCGGCGGCGGACGGCGACTGGCGCCGCACGCGCTTCCAGATTCCGCTCGCCAGCGTGCGGCGGGTGGCGGTGGTGTGCGACCGGCCCGACCTGGAGGTGCAGTTTGCCGGGGCCCTGGATGTGCGGCGGGAACGCACGCCCGAAGGCCGGCGGAAGGTCACCGCCTACCTCGGCGGAGGCGAGACCTTCGAGGTGGGCTGGAAACCGGAAGTGCGGCGGCTGGAGGCGGAGTTGATCGCCGCCTGCGACGTCAACACCATCGCCGTTGCCGGCAGCGGCGCGCTGCGCGTGGAGTCGCTGTTTACGGTGCGGGTGATTCAGGGGCGGCTGAGCCGGCTGGAATTCGACTTGCCGGAGACGCAGGTCACGCAGGTGCGCGGCGCGAACCTTCAGGAATGGCGCTGCGAACCGAGGGCCGGCGCGGATCCGGCGCGGCTGATCGTGACGCTGAGCCGGCCGTGCGAGGACGGGTACCGCCTGCAGGTGGAGTGCGAAAGCGCTTTGCCGCGTTTTCCGGCCGCGTTCACGCTGCCCGTGCCCGCGCCGCGCGGGATGCTGCGCACCAGCGGGTTCGCGCTGCTGGGCACGGACAGCGCGGTCAAACTGCAGGTCGAACGGCTGGCGGGCTTGACGCAGGTGGATCTGGCGGGCTTTCCCGCCGCCGCGCTGGACGAGGCCACGCCGCGGCTGCGGCCGGCGCGGGCGGTGTATGCCTACCAGTTCGCGAGCCTGCCGTACCGGCTGGAGTTGCGGGCGGAAGACATCGTCAGCGCCTGCAGCGCCGACACCCGCGTCACGGTGGCGCTGACGGACAACGAGCTGGTGTGGACGGCCAGCGTGGAACTGGAAGTCAAGGACGCGCCGGCGCGCGAGATAGCGCTCGAGACCGACGCCGAGGCGGAGTGGACGGTGACGGCGGTGACGGGCCAGCAGGTGGCGGAGGCGGACACGGAGACGCGGACGGAGGGCGGCGCGCGGGTGATCGGCGTGCCGTTCAAGCAGGCGGTGCTGGGGTCGGCCTTGGTGCAGGTGCGGATGGAGCGGCGGCTGCCGGCGGACGCGGCCGGGTTTCGCGTGCCGCGCGCGGCGGTGCGCGGCGCGCGGGCGGAGCGGGGCTATCTGGTGCTGGCCGCGGAAAAGGGCGTGCGCCTGCGGCCGCAGCAGAGCGCGGGCCTGCGCGAGGTGCACACCGGGTCCGCGCCGATGCGGGTGGACGGCGCGCAACTGGCCTACCGCTTCAAGGAACCGGCCTGGGCGCTGACGGTGGGCGTGGAGCGCGCGGCGCCCTCGATCCACGCCGAGGCCTTCCATCTGGTCTCGCTCGGCGAGGGCGTGATGTATTGCAGCGCAACGATCAACTACGAGATTGACGGCGCGCCGGAGAACACCCTGCGGCTGCGGATTCCGGCCGGGATCGAAAATGTGGAACTGACGGGGGCCGACCTCGAGGGCTGGCGGCGCGAGGGCGACGTGTGCACGGTGCGGCTGCAAAGCAAGACGCTGGGCGACTACACGCTGCTGGCGGCCTACGACCGGCAGTTCGCCTACCAGGGGGCCGAGATCGAGGTGGGCGCGATCGAAACGCTGGGCACGGACAGCGAGGTGGGCTACATCGCCGTGGCGAGCGCGGCCAGCGTCAAGCTCAAGCCGCTGGAGTTGCCGCCGTCGCTGATCGCTATCGACCGCGCGGAAATTCCGGCCGGGTACAGCGCGCCGGTGACCGACCCGATTCTGGGGGCCTACAAGTACGTGCGGACGCCGCACACCGCGCGGGTGCGGGTGGAGCCGTACGAAACGCAACCGCTGCTGGAGCAGGTGGCGGACTGCGCCACGCTGCGCGCGACGCTGAGCCGCGACGGGGAACTGGTGACGACGGCCCGGTATTACGTGAAGAACGCCTCGCGGCAGTTCTTCGTGGTGCAGTTGCCGGAGGGCGCGCGGCCGTGGGCGATCCGCGCTCTCGACGCCGACGGCGGCGCGCAGGACGTGCTCTCGCAGGAGAGCGAGGGCCAACTGCTGATCCCGGTGCGCCGACCGCGCGATCCGAGCCAGCCGATCCGCGTGGAGGTGACTTATGCCGAGCGCGCGAGCCGGCTGGGCTGGTGGTCGTCGGGTCTGCGGGGGCTGGTCGTGCGCCTGCCGCGGCTGCCGGAGGCGCCGGCCACGCTGGTGAACTGGACGCTGACGGCGCCGGCGGGATTTGCGATCGGGCGCGGGAGCGGGGATTTGACCGCCGCCGGCGAAGTGTGGCTGAGCGGAGTCGGCGGCGTGTGGACGCTGTGGCGGCGGCTGGCCGCGGCCACCGCGGACGGCTGGGGTCGGAAGACCTGGGGGGCGGCGCTGCGGGAGCACTGGCGCGGGACGCGGGAGGCGCGGTTCACGCGGACCGTGAGCCTCAGCGCCGCCGGCGGCGGGCCGGGGCAGCGGGTGCGGATACTGCCCGACTGGCTGGGCAGCGTCTATTCGCTTTGGGGGCTGGGCCTGGCCGTGGCGGCGGGCGCGGCGCTGCTGGCCGCGGGCGGCGCGCGGCGGCCCGGGCGTCGGGCGGCGGGGCTGGCGCTGCTGGCGCTGGGCCTGGCGCAGAGCAGCGCCGGGGTGGTGCTGTTGACCGGCGCTGGCGCGATCTGGCTGGCCTG
>Ga0101944_10006080_pt1 | contig 13120 bp, 8 predicted proteins | sample DewCreD2012metaG_FD_75245 | JGI IMG/M metagenome (GOLD analysis project Ga0101944, IMG submission 75245) | Hot spring sediment bacterial and archeal communities from British Columbia, Canada, to study Microbial Dark Matter (Phase II) - Dewar... ... | reverse complement strand
AATCATGATGCAGCACCTTGTCGTCCAGGGGCCGGGCCGGCATAAACGTCGAGGAGCTGGAGGCGGGTGGCGTTAAGCCGCTCCACCATGAGCCTCGCGAAACGCTTCATGAGGTCGTAGCCGAGGTCGTGGTCGTCCTCGCAGGCGGCCCGCAGGCACAGCGCATTGAAGGCGACCGCCCGCGTGGGATGTATGGCGCGAGCGTCATATGGCCAGAGATAGGGTGGAAAAAGCCAGGAAACGCCCACGATGTCTCCCTGGCCCATGGTTTCGATGGTCACGACACCCCGCTCCGGCGCAAAGATTTCGAGCGCCGCCCTCCCCTCCTCAATGATATAGAAGCGGTCGGCCGGCTCGCCCAGTCTGAATATGGTCTCTCCCGAATCGAAGCAAGCCTCCGACGCGCAGCCGGTGATCAAGCGAAGATAAGCAGGCTCAAGCCCCGCAAAAAAAGGAAGGGAGTCGAGATTCCTCTCAAGGGCGCACATGACACTTCTCCTCTGCGGACGGGGCGTGAGCCCCATCGCTCCGCCGAATAACGGCGGCTTCTTCCGTGATGTCGATCCCCGCCGGACACCAGGTGATGCAGCGGCCGCAGCCCACGCATCCCATTTCACCAAACTGGTCGAACCACGTGGCCAGCTTGTGCGCCATCCATTGTCGGTAGCGGGACTTGGCGGATGACCTGACGTTTCCTCCCCCATGGACGTAGGTAAATTCGAGGTTGAAGCACGAATCCCAGACGCGCGGCCTGCGGGCGGTGAGGCCTTCGAGGTCGGTCTCATCCAGGATGTTCGAACAGAAGCAGGTGGGGCAGACCATGGTGCAGTTGCCGCAAGTGAAGCATCGCCCGGCGGTCTCCTCCCATCTTCGGTTCTCCCACTGGCGCTCGAGCAGCTCCCTGATGCCGGAGGTATCCAGGAATCTGGGCATGCTGGAGGCACAGGCATCCACCAGGCGGACGGCCCTCCGGATGTCCCGCTCGCGGGCTCCCGGCAGAGCAAGCGCATCCAGGATTTCGGCACCCGCCCGGGAGAGAGCTTCCATCAGAAAGGAGGACCCCCCTTCTCCCGGGAGCTCAGTCAGAACCAGGTCGCAGCCCGCTCCAATGCGCGGCCCGGGCCCTACCGAACTGCAAAAGCAGTTGCCTCCGGCCTCGATGCACTGGATGCCGACGAAAAAAGCCCTCTCGCGGCGGGCCGCGTAGACGGGATCGACGCAGACGGATGGCTGGAGTTCGGCTGTATTGAGGGGACCGCCGCGGAGCCCGAAGACACGGTCGAGCCTCAACATGCCCGCCACATCGCAGCCGCGCATGCCAAGGAAAGCGATGGCCGGGATGTCATCCCTCGAGGGGAGGGCTTCCCAGCCCGAGGTCGTTCGGCGGGCTTCCCAAACGATGGATTGCGATGGAAGGAGAAGCCCCTTCCAGGACTCGGCACCGGGATGCCAGCCGAAAGCCAGGTTTTCGGGATGCCTCCGGAGACGGTAGGAACCGGGCTCCTGAATGTCGGTCCACCCGGCCGGAAGATCGTCGAGTGACCCTATTTCATCGATGACGAGAGCTCCATCCTTCAGTCGGGGACCATGGAGAGCATGGCCCCTTTCCTTCAGGTGCGTGAGCAGGCGGCTGAGATCGTCCCAGCGGGCCAGGCATTTCATGGCAAATCCCCCGGTCATCATGGCCGGCCATTTTCGGCCCAACCGTTGTGAGTCTGCGGCTCGGTCCGACGGTCATCGGGCCGGCAGTCCGCGAGTGCCTGCGGAAAGAAGTATATCGCCAAACGCGGCGGGTTTCCAGGAACGGATCCTGATAGTTACAAGCTTCGGGTTATTCTTGCATTTCGTCTGCGTCAGCTTATTTTTCACACAGGTGTATGTGGACCCGGCATTCGGAGGGTCACCCCCGCCCCAAGCGAAGCTCATGGCGGAAACGCCCTTCGTTATACCTGAAATTCACGGGAGGAACCCATAACAAATGGAAACGCACCTTTCCGAAGTCATCGATCTGAGGCCGGGAATGGACACGCAGCTCACCGCCGAGGAAAAACGGATACTCCGTTCTGAGAGCCCCTCCCATTTTGTGGGCATCGGCGCATCGGCTGGAGGACTCGAGGCCATCGAGACCTTCTTCGCCAACATGCCCCCGGATTCGGGAATGGCTTTCATCATCATCCAGCACCTGTCTCCGGATTATAAGAGTCTCATGGTGGAGCTCCTGTCCAAACGGACTCCCATGCAGGTTTGCCGGGCCGAGGAAGGGATGACCGTCGAGCCCAACTGCGTCTATTTGATCCCCCCCAAGAAAAACCTCACCATTTTTCATGGTCGGTTGCTCTTGAGCGATCAGGACCACTCGAGAGGCATCAACCTTCCCATTGACGTGTTTCTCCGCTCCCTTGCGGAAGATCAGGGCGAGTCCGCGGTCGGCATCGTGCTCTCGGGCACGGGGAGCGACGGCATGAGGGGCATTCGGGCCATCAAGGAATCGGGCGGCATGGTGATGGTTCAGGACCCGGAATCGGCGAAGTTTGACGGCATGCCGAGGAGCGCCATCTCGACGGGGCTTGCCGACTTTATCCTGGCTCCCGAGGAGATGCCCCTCCAACTCCTCTCTTACGCCCAGCACCCTTACGTGGCCACCCCCGAGCGCGGCAAGGCGATGATCACCGACGAGGATTGCATGACCCGGATCTTTGCGCTCCTCCGGGAGAGGACCCGCGTAGACTTCACCTACTACAAACCCAGCACGGTGGTGCGACGCATAGAGCGGCGCATGACCGTCAACCAGATCCACGAGATCCCGGATTACGTGAAGTTCATGGAGAGCCACGCGGGTGAGGTGCAGGCCCTTTACCGCGAGCTGCTCATCGGTGTCACCAGCTTCTTCAGGGATAGAGAAGCTTTTGAATTACTTGGGGAAAAATGGATCCCTGAGCTCCTCGGGAGGGAAGGGCACCGTGAGGTCCGGCTTTGGGTTGCCGGATGCTCCAGCGGGGAGGAGGCTTACTCCATTGCCATCCTGTGCCGGGAGGTCATCGAGAGCACGGGGCGCGCCGGGGATGTTAAAGTCTTCGCCACGGACATCGACCGTGATGCCATCTTGCGGGCCGGCAGCGGGATTTACCCCGAGAGCATCGCGGCGGACATCTCCCCGACCTATCTGAGCAAATACTTCCACCGCAGGAGCGATAGTTTTCAGATCACCAGGAACATCAGAGAGATGGTCGTCTTTGCGCAGCACAATCTCGTGAAGGACCCTCCTTTCACCAACATCGATCTGATCAGCTGCAGAAATCTCCTCATTTATCTGCAGCCTGTGCTCCAGAGGAAGGCCCTGGAGCTTTTCAATTTTTCCCTCAATCCGCAGGGGCTGCTCTTTCTGGGCAGCAGTGAGACCACCGGTGACATGACCGAGTACTTCGAGCCCCTCAACCACCGATGGAAGATCTATCGCTCTCGTGGTCGACGTCGGCCGACGGGGGTTGCGTCAGAGATACTGACCTCCCATGGGTTGAGGTCCACGCCGCTCCGCGCCCGACCCGCCGCCTTTCGAGGGCTGAGGACCCAGGAGGAGAATCGCTTTCATGAGAGACTCCTTTCGGCGATAGCCGGTGATTATGTTCCCCTCACGCTCGTGGTCAACGACCAGATGGAGCTGCTCCATGTTCTGGGGGATACCGAAGGTTACATGAGGGTGCCCGCAGGCAAGATGCAAAACGATGTCACCAAGATGGTTGTGGGGGACCTGCAGATTCCCCTCGCCACCGGGGTTCAGAAATGCTTTCAGAATTACGAGGAGATCCGCTACTCGAACATTCGGTTGAAGGGTGCCAATGGATACAGGACGGTCCAGATGCGCATCAAGCCGATGCCCGAAAAGAAGGGCCAGGAACCCCTGGCGGTCGTGTTCATCGAGGAAATCGCCAAATCCGATGTGGGAGATCCGGGCGAGATACTCGTAAACTATGATGTGGGAAGGGAGACCCAGCAGCGCATCTCGGACCTGGAGCAGGATCTGCAGTTCACCAAGGAGAACCTGCAGGCCACCATCGAGGAACTGGAAACGTCCAACGAGGAGCTCCAGGCCACCAACGAGGAGCTTCTGGCCAGCAACGAGGAGCTGCAGAGTACCAACGAGGAACTACAGTCGGTCAATGAAGAGCTTTACACCGTCAACGCTGAGTACCAGACCAAGATTCTGGAGCTCACCGAATTGACGCACGACGTGGACAATCTGCTGGCCAGCACCCAGATCGCCACACTTTTCCTGGATGAAAACCTGGAGATCCGGAAATTCACACCCCAGATCACCCGGATATACCGAATCATGGACAAGGACCTTGGAAGACCCATCAGTCATCTGAGCCATTGCCTGGTGAATGTGGAACCGCTCGCCCTCATCCAGCGGGTTCACGAATCGGCCAAACCCATCGAAATCCCGGTCGAAACCGATGACGGGCGCTGGTATCTGCTGCGCGCCTTTCCCTATCATGTGGGGCCACAGACCTTCTCCGGCGTCGTTCTGACCTTCATCGAGATCACCCAGCTCCGAAAAACACAGCGTGCCCTCAAGGAAATCGAGGACAGGTTCAAGCTGGTGGCTGAGCTTGCCGTGGACGGCATCTGGGATTGGAAGGTGGGTACCGACGAGGAATACCTCAGCCCCAATCTCAAGGCCATGCTGGGCTACGAAGACCACGAAATAGCAAGCTCCCATTCCACCTGGAAGCAACTGGTGCTCCCCGAAGACCTCCCCCTGGCCCGACATGCGTATGAGCAGCATGTCAAACATGGGAAAACCTATTCGGTTCCCTTGCGATTCAGGCATCGAAACGGCTCCATCGTCCTGGTGCTCAGTCGGGGGGTTGTCATCAGAGGGAACGATGGCCGGATTGAGCGCATGATCGGAATGCACACGGACATCTCACATCTCATGGGCTCAACCGAAGTGGTGCGGACCGGCGAGGCTGCGGTCTCGTCACAGGAGCGGGGGGGCTAGCCATGTCCCGTGAAGAGGACAGAGCGAAGCTGTCGTTGCGGCAGAGGGCCGAGGGTATCGTGAGGGAAGAAGATTCCATGATCGAGGCCAGGCCCCCCAAGGAGATACGCGCCCTCATCCACGAGCTCCAGGTTCATCAGGTCGAGCTCGAGATGCAGAACGAGGAGTTGAGGCGCACCCAGCATGAACTCGAGATTTCCCGTGACAGGTTCTTCTGGCTTTTCAACCGGGCTCCCCTCGGCTATGTCACCCTGGATGCGGCCGGCATCGTCCACCAGGTGAATCAGACCCTGGCCGACATGTTGGGCGCCGAGATCGCCGAGATCCAGAACAAGCCTTTTTCGAACTGGATCGTCCCGCGGGATCGCGACATCTTCCTCGCCCGGTACAAGGCCATATTCAGGAGCCCGGAGTCCAAGCACCTCGAAGTGGATCTCCTGGGCCGACGCCGAAAGGGTCTCCACGCCAGCTTAAAGGGGCGCCGGCTCGAATTCCCGCTGCCCCTGGCCCGGGAAGGAGACACCGAGCGGCTCCTTCTACTGGCGGTAAGTGATGTCACCGAGCGGCGAAAGGCCCAGGACGCCCTGATGGCGAGCGAGCGATTGCTGAAGGTAATCCTGGAGTCGACCGCCGACGGGATCCTATGCGTTGATGATGAGGGGCGCGCCATACATGGCAACCGCAAGTTCTTCGAAATGTGGAAGCTCCCCGGGGATGCCACAGGGACCGAGGATCAGGAGCACTGGCTACTTCGTGCGGCCGACCAGCTCGAGGATCCCGACGGTTATGCCCGTGTCGTCCAGGAGCTGGCTGAATCCCGTGAGGAGCGAGCCGGGACCGTCACCTTTAAGGATGGTCGGGTATTCGAGTGGACCAGCTGCCCGCTGGCTAATGACGAGGGCATCTCCGGACGATTGTGGAGCTTCCGCGATGTCACCGCCATCCGGAAGCTCGAGGTCCAGTATCGGCAGGCCCAGAAGATGGAAGCCGTGGGACAGCTGGCGGGCGGAGTGGCGCACGATTTCAACAATCTCCTTCAGGTGATCGCGGGCTATGTTGAGCTGGCGCTATTGGGCCTTGAGGAGGATCACGCCGTTCGTCCCCGGCTGGATCGGGTGCGCGCGGCCGTCGTCCGTGCGACCGCCCTGGTTCGACAGCTGCTGGCCTTCAGTCGGCGGCAGTCCATGCAGATGCAGCGGCTCGACATCAACGAAGTGGTAGGGAATCTGCTCGGAATGCTGAGGCGCGTCCTGGGAGAGCACATCGAGATCGTTTTCCACCCAGACGAGGCCGTTCGCCCGATTCATGGAGATCCGGGGCAGCTGGAGCTGGTCCTGATGAACCTCGCCCTCAACGCCCGTGACGCCATGCCCGAAGGCGGCAGAATCGTCATCGAAACCGGGAGCGTGCGTGCGGACGAGGGCTTTCGCATGGCGCACTCCTGGGCTGTGGCTGCCGAATATGTCATCATGAGCGTTCAGGACACGGGCTCGGGAATTCCCTTGGAGCTTCGGGAGCACATCTTTGAGCCCTTCTTCACCACCAAGGGCATCGGCAAGGGTACGGGACTTGGGCTGTCGACGGCTTACGGTATCATCAAGCAGCACGAAGGCGCGATACTCCTGGGAGATTCCGGTGATGGCGGAGCCTCCTTTCATATCTATTTGCCGGTGGCTGAAGACAGCGGGGAGGCGGCGGGGAGACTTGCTCTCGAGGAGCCGGGCGGAGTCGGAAGCACCGTCCACGCGGAACGTGCGGCGGGAACCATTCTCGTGGCCGAGGACGACCAGCTGGTGAGGGAGATGGCTGTCCACATCCTCGAGGCGGCCGGGTACCGCACCATCGTGGCCCGAGACGGACTCGAGGCTCGGGAGATTTTCCTCCAGTACGCGGATCAGTTGGACCTGGCATTTCTCGATGTCGTGATGCCCAAAGGGAGCGGAAAGGCGGTGGGCGAGCTCATCCGTTCCGTGAATCCCCGCGTCCCGGTCTTGCTCTGCACCGGATATGATTTCAACATTCTTGGCGAGCCCCTGGGTCACGGAGAGCACTTCGAGGTGATCAGGAAGCCCTACACCCCTGAAAGCCTGCTCCGAAGCATACGGGGTATTCTCAGCTCGACTCCCGTCACTTTCGACCGAAAGCTGTGATCGGTCAGTAGAGCGGGGGAATTTGCCCCGCGGCCCCCTCGGAAAGGTGCATGAGGCTCTCGACTCACACCGCTCTCGTCAAGCAAACATGCGAACCACCTCTGCCCGCCAGTGCACAAACAGATGCGACTGTCTTTTCGAGACTCCTTCAATGAAAAACCCGGCTCGAGTCTTGTGACCTCGAAGGCCGCCGCGTTTCCGGTTGTCAGAACCGAAGGGGGGAGGAGCAACATCTGTTCCCTGATACCGCCTATGGTGAATGTGTTGACGGGATTATGCCGGGGGATCGCAAGGATCCTCGATCCATAAGGCATGACAATGCGCTTGCCTTCCTGAGATTCTGCTTGAAGTGACGAATCGCGGAGGAAGAGACCAAGGTAGACAGACAACGAGAATAACCAGCATCGGACATTTCAGGGAGGGCGGGTGTGGACTCAGAACGATCCGGGCCCTTTTTTTTTCTCCAATATACCGGACAAGACTGCGATCCGCGTAGGTCATGCATACCTGAACAAAAAAGGGGAAACAGCCAAAAGCCGTAACCCCTTGAATTTTCTGGTGGGCCGTTAGGGAATCGAACCCCAAACCTCCTGATTAAGAGTCAGCTGCTCTACCTATTGAGCTAACGGCCCGTGGCTGGTTTGACCCGGGACCCCGGAGGGGTCACGCTCAAACGCAAGTGAAGCGATCTTATAGCGCGCTTTGTTCCTTCTTGCAACACCAAAGTTGCACATCGCCGCGGAATGGTCACGAGAAACCTCATGAAGATTCCCGGGATTCCCACTCTTCCACGAGCCTGAAGCGCACAGTCGCCGCAACTCCCAGAAAGAGCCCCATCGAGGCCAGGAGCAGAGCATCGCGCAGGCCCCATGCCTCCGCGACAGCTCCCCACAGCAGACTTCCCGCAGCCAGGCCGCCAAAAAACACCAGCAGATAGACCGCCAGCGCCCTCCCCCTCACCCAGGCGGGCACGATGGACTGCACAGTGCTGTTGAAGGTGGCGAGAAGGGCCAGCCAGGAGGCTCCACCCAGCAACAGAAAGGCACAGGCCAACACATAGTGGGTCACCATGGCCATGGCGGCCATGGCCGTGCCGAACAGGCAGGCGGCCGAGACTGCCAGGACGTTCAGGGACAGGCGTCGACGCACCGGCGGCAAAACCACCGCCCCAGCCACCGCTCCAAGCCCGAACATGCCCACCAGCAGGCCATAGCCCGCGGAGTCCACCATCAACCGCTGCCGGGCGATGAGCGGAAGCAAAGCCATGAGCGCGCTGCCGCAGACGATGAATGAAGCCGACCGGATGAAGATGGCACGAAGGGCCGAAGACGCCATGGCGAAACGAATGCCGGTCCCCATGGCCCGAGCGAGGCTCTCCGATCGGCCTCCGGTGGACGGGTCACGATCCCAGATGAACAGGACCGCGATGACTCCCAGATAGGAAGCCGCATTGCACAGGAAGGCGGCGCCGGCACCCAGGGAGCCCACCACCACGCCTCCCAGGGCCGGGCCGATGAAGCGGGCCACGTTGAAGCCGGCACTGTTGAGAGCCACGGCCGCCGGGATTTCCGACCGCTGCACCAGCTCCGGGACTATGGCCTGCCACGCGGGAGCATTGAGAGCCATCCCAAGGCTGAGGAGGAGAGTGAGCCACAGCAGGACCCAGGGAGTGATCATGCCCGTCCAGGTGACGGCCGCCAGTGCGAAGGCCGCGCAAAACATCCAGCACTGGGTGAAAAGGATCAATCGCCGCCGATCCACCACGTCGGCCAGGGCCCCCGCCGGCAGCGCCAGAAGAAAGATCGGAAGACTGGTTGCGGTCTGCACCATGGAGACCATCACGGGCGACGGAGCGATGGTCACCATGAGCCACGCCGTCGCCGTGCTCTGCATCCAGGTCCCGATGTTGGAGACGAGCCCGGCTATCCAGATGGATCGAAAGACCTTCTGCCCCAGGGGACTCCATGCCGACCCGGCGGCGGGCGCGATCCCGGTCGGAGCGGACACGCACGGGGTCGTGCCGGCTGGATCCATCATTTCCTTCATGCTTTCACCGGCCCCCTGGAAAATTCTCGCGCTCAAAAAGTCGACTCGACGCCCGCCTGCCGCCAAAACATGCACATCGCCCCCGAAAGATTATAATGACACGGCGCCCCATGGATCAAGGGCCGCTCCATCCCCGCATGCGGTCACCAGGCCCGGACCCCCGGGGAACTGAGTTGACAGCCGGAGGAAGTTCGACCAAGGTTTCCCCTGATAACTTACGGCGGGAATGACCGATAGCTCGATCAACCTTGCTCATTGTTCAGAATGAGGCTCACCCTGAAGGAGGAGTATGATGCAGCTCAACCAGGTTCTCTTCGAAAGGTCCGGACCCGTGGCCGTTTTGACCCTCAATCGCCCGGACCTGCGCAACGCCCTCACGGACCTCGAGATGATCGACGAAATCGAATCCGTCTGCAAAATGGCTCAGGAAGACGAGTCCATCAGCGTCCTGGTTCTCACCGGCGCTGGAACCGCCTTTTCGGCCGGGGGCAACGTCAAGGACATGCTGAATAAGGAGAAGATGTTCGCCGGCAACCCGGCCCAGGTTCGCGAGAACTATCGCCGGGGCATCCAGCGCATCCCTCTCGCCCTCCATCGCCTGGACGTGGTCACCATCGCCGCCGTGAACGGTCCCGCCATCGGGGCCGGATGCGACCTGGCCTGCATGTGCGACATCCGCATCGCCAGTGAAAAGGCACGCTTCGGCGAGACCTTCGTTTCCGTGGGGCTCATCCCCGGTGACGGCGGAGCCTTCTTTCTGCCCCGGGTGCTGGGATTCTCGAGAGCCTGCGAGCTCGCCTTCACGGCACGGGTCATCGACGCCCCTGAAGCCTTGCGCATCGGGCTGGTGAGCGAGGTGACCCCGGCGGAACTTCTCCTGGAGCGGGCCACCGAGCTGGCCCGGGAAATCGCCCAGCAGCCGGGCCGAATCCTGCGGCTGTGCAAGCGGCTGTTTCAACTGGCCCAGGGGAAGAGCCTGGAAGAGGTGCTGGAGCTCTCCGCGGCCTACCAGGCCCTCTGCCATCACACGGAGGAACATGACCTGGCGGTGCGGAAGCTGCTGAACAAGTAGTGCACCAGAAACCAGAAACTAGATACTCTTCGTATCAGAGGGCAGGAACTCCGCGAACTTCTTGTGTAGCTCCACCAACTTGGCCTGGTAATAGGCGGCGTTGGCATCGGGCTCCCGGGGGTTGTACGCGGCGAGCAGCTTGCAGTTCTCGAAGACCTTGATCTTCTTGCCGGCCCCGGTCACATAGTAGGAAACCTGATCCCCAGCCCGGTATTCCCGCCCCGAGGCCAGGGCCAGCTCGTAGGCGGCGGCGCGGTTGCGCCTGCGGTTCGCGACCTTCTGGCGGTAGAGCTCGGGCGACTCCGTGAGGCTCTCCGTCTTGACCAGGTCCTCGATGGGGATCGCACCCCGCTCCAGCCTGGCCAGGGTCTCATGGAGGAGCCGCTCGACCTCGCGCTCTCTCCCCTCCAGAAGCAGCCGGATCATTTCCATGAGAAAGTCCCTCAGATACTTCTCCATGCCGCGCGATCGGAGTCCGCTCCCTTTGATGCTGACATGGCCCGAGTCGTCCAGGAGGGCGTAGTTCTTCCGTTTGTAGGAGAACATTGCCCGGTAGAGCCCGGTCATCTCAACCTCGATGCCCTTGGGAAGGCTCCGGGAAAGGCTCGCCACCAGCTCGGCCGCCGACGAGGCGTCCTCGATGCCGGGAGGAGGCACGAAATAAATCCCGTCCGTGTCCAGCTCCACGGGCATCGCCCCGGCCTGCCGCAGCCATTCGAGCATGCCGCGGATGATCTCGCGGCCCCGCCGGGTCACCTCTGCCGCCAGGGAAGGGTCGGCAAAATGGTGCAATTCCGTCCCCAGGTAGCCATAAAAGGAGTTGATGAGGACCTTGAAGGTCTGCTGAAGGGCCTGGTAGTAATCCCGATCATGTCCAGGCGACGATGCCAGGGCCAGTCTCTTGGCCTCGAGACGGAACGATCTGAGGGTTGAGAGCAGCGGCAGAAAGATGGAGAGCGTGTCCCCCTTCGGCTTCAACTCGAAAACGAGCATGATGGATGGATAGAGGGAAGCCACGTCACAGTGCACGACGTTCTTCACGACGCCTCGGACGAAAACGTCCGTATACCCGCCCTCGTAATCTCCCTTACCCTCAGGCTTGGGGATGGACGCCCCGCGGCGCAGGTACTCCCTGAGGAACAGGGCGTTGATCTTGGTGGCGTTGCCCCTCAGAAAGATGTTCTGATATCCGAAGGGAAAAATCCGGGCCTGGAGAAAAAACGAATACCCGAGGAGCTCCGAAAGCGCCAAAGTCTCCCGGGCGTCATCCAGGTTGTATTTCTTCAGGGATTCCGGATCGTTTTCGAAAGCCGACTGGATGTGTCCCCCATCGATGGTCGTGCGGTCCTCGGCCGACAGGCCGAAATGGATAGCGGCGGATTTGAGCCCGTAGCTTTCGAGTTCCCTGGCGGTCACGTCGTAATACTGGAGGAGAAAGAGCGTATCCACGACGTGGCGACCGTAAAGGTCGACCCGCGTGAAATCGATGACGCGCTCGGCCACCGTGAAACGGGACCGCCGCACCCGGGGCTCGCTCCAGTCCCGTCCCCACCGCAGGGGAACGCGGTGCATGCGGGCCCTTGCCAGGATGTACTCCAGGTCGAAGTTGAAGAGGTTGTGCCCTTCGATGACATCGGGGTCGAGAAGCCGGATCCTCTCGCCCAGGGCTTCGAGCATTTCACGCTCGCCCATGTCCCCACCAAAGAGAACCTCCTCATGGCCGCGGGAGTCCGCCAGGGCAATGGAGAGAATCCTGTCGCCGGGTCTCTCTGCATTGGAGAACTCGAAGCCCGGGGTGCAGCCGGTCTCGATATCGATGGCCAGGCGATGCAGGTCCCCGTAGGGAAGCCCCTTGAAAAGCGTTTTCCCCGAAAGCAGCAGGAACTGGTGCACGGGGTCCGCCAGAAAAACGTACGGGGCCCGAGGCGATGAGGGCAGCTCCCCCGTCGCCTTGCGCAGGTGGTCCCTGGCCTTCAGACAGTCGGGCCAGCTGTGGAACAGCACCAGATAGGCATAAGGATTGGAGCCCGAAAGGATCTCGACCTCGAAGTCTCCAGGAATGGAGGCCGCATTCTTTTCGTCTTCCACCAAAAGAAAGGGCCTGAAGGGAACATCCTCCGAAAACAGCCGCGGCCCGTCCCGTCGAAACAACCGCATGCCCGCTGCTCCCACAGGTTCGACAGCCACGATTCCCGGCGTGGAATCAACCCCGAACAGGACCTCGTTCTTCTCGAAAGCCAGTGACGCCACTCTCAAATCTCCCAGCCGTCAGCCTTTCGGCGCAAGCCCCTTCGACCCCGCCCCCGAGACCTGCGGGCGGAACAGCACCCATCATCGGCTGACCGTGTGATAATGGGCATCGGAAACCCCGTCCAGGAGCAGAAGTCCTTCGACCTTCACCTCCAGGACCGCCGCATCGGGATGGCTGCTGATGGGCTCGAGGTGTGGGTGCCGGCCGGCCAGCTCCCGCAAAATGGAACGGCTCTCCTCGGTCGGAAGCGTCCGGCATACCCCGTGCACCGTGAGAGCCTGGACTCCCTTCCTGCCCTGGACGGGGATATCCTGACGCGTGTCCACCAGGAGGCTTACCTGCGGGTTGTCGAGGACATTGCGATGCTTCCGGGAGTCTTTGAGGGTAATCATGTAAACCGTCTCAGCGGCTTCGTCCGTCACATAGGTCATGAGGGAACAGTGGGGCCGGTTTTCGGAACAAGTGGCCAACACGCACATGTCTCCCTTCTTGAGCAGACTCTTCATGCGATCCATCATCGATCAGGCTCCTCCGGGAATGCAGCTCAAAACTCTCTCAGGCAGCCGTCTCCTCCACTCGGATCCGGCTCGGGATGGAGG
>Ga0101944_10006079_pt1 | contig 13122 bp, 12 predicted proteins | sample DewCreD2012metaG_FD_75245 | JGI IMG/M metagenome (GOLD analysis project Ga0101944, IMG submission 75245) | Hot spring sediment bacterial and archeal communities from British Columbia, Canada, to study Microbial Dark Matter (Phase II) - Dewar... ... | reverse complement strand
TCCGTTAACCAGTGGGTGGAAAAAGTTCTAAAAAATGAAATGGCTGCCCATTCGCGGCTCTCTTCGGAATAAACTCTCTGTTCGGAATGGTCGAAAAGCTGTTAACCGCTTCGCGTAACTGTGCTGTTTGCAGTGACTTGCAGAATTGCGAGAGAAAACGGCGAGTGGCTCGAAAAAACCCGCAAGGGTGCCAATTCCCGTCCATCGCCGACACCCTTCCCTCCGCTCCGCGCAAAGCTCAAGGGGTTTCGGAGAGGCTTTTTCATGATTGGCAGGGTTTTACTTGACTGGGAGTTCATGACAAAAACTTGATTTTCTGCTCCCGCAGGGGCGGCCTGATTTTCCTCGCGCCTTCCGGCGCTCGCAACAGCTCTGCTCCCCACAGTTATCCTTTCCAGAAAAACGTCCCATCCATCAGGCTGCTTCCACCACTTTTTCAACGTATATTCTCGGTGGACTATTACACCGTCACAAGAATCCTCAAAAAACCGCCAACCTTCCCGCCATCACGGCCTCAAGAAGAAGCGGCCACCCGCACGGTCACCGCCAAGTATCCCAACCACGTCTGGCATGTTGACCTGACCGTTGCTCCCACCTCGGCCGGGTTCTGGGCTCCATGGTTTCCCCTCGCCTTGCCCCAGTGCTGGCCGTTCGGGTTCTGGATTCTGCTCGTGGTCGATCACTTTTCCCGGCGTTGCATGGGCTTTGCCATCTTTCCAAACCAACCGTCCGCCAAGGAGGTCAAAGCCGCCCTGACCCGCCTGATCCGTGCCGTCGGCAAAGCGCCCAAGTACATCATCTCCGACAAGGGCGGTCAGTTCTGGTGCGATGAGTTCAAGGCGTGGTGCAAACGGAACAAAATCAAACCCCGCTTCGGCTGTTTTCTGAGTATGGCTGGGGTGGATATTTATCATGGAAATTACCCGCTTTCCCGCTTTATATAGACGCCAGGACAGATTTATACGGCGATGAAATCATCCAAGAATGGCTCTCCATCATAAATGCACAAGACGGCTGGGAGGTAGCAATCGATAAATGGGATATCCCGCTCCTGTTCATTCAGCCTGATCGTCCGTTGGTTCAGGCAGCAATCGCCCAAGGATGGCAGCCAATATACATGGATCAACAATCGATTATACTGGTATATATTACCGATAAATAACCAATAATAAATAATTAATTTATAATTTATATGGTTTTTTTATGCGCATAAAATTATTACAATCTTATTTTTTACAGATAATTTACAAATTTGAAAACAATTTCTTATCATAATACCTTGAAAAAAAAAGATTATGGTATATAATAAAATCAACAGTCTATGAAAGGAGGTTTTCACCATGTTATTCGCAGCAAAGGAAAAGGGTCAAGGTTTGGTAGAATACGCGTTAATTCTTGTGCTGGTCGCAATCGTAGTCATCGTTATTCTTGCCCTGCTCGGACCCGCAATCGGTAATATCTTCAGCAACATTATCCGCACCATCTAATGTAATTTTTCGTTCATTCAGAGAAAAAGGCTCTGGAGATAACAGAGCCTTTTTCTCATTACGGTAGTTGTTATCTCCATAGCAAAAGTTGGTGCGATTTATGCAACTAAGGAAAATTGGGTGATAAGATTAATTATAGATATTACTTTAAATCAACCAAGAAGTAGATTTTTTACGCATTATTGATTGACTTTGATTCGAGATAAGATTAAAATAAATCTTACATGTACGGAAAAAGTTGTCTAACTTGTAAACTAATTTGAGGGAGATTTAGCCATGGCTGCAGGTAAAAGAAGAAACCGGGGTTTAATCCTCATTTTGTTAGCGCTCATCATCATTTTCGGTCTAGTCGCTGTCGGGGTCATTATCCTGAGGAACCAAATCTTTTCATTCCAAAGTCAATTAGGGGAAGAGTTGGTTCAAGAGACTGTCCCGGTAATTACCCCCACACCCGCATCGAAAACGGTCCCCATCATTGTCCTAGCCCAACCGGTACAACGGGGAGCAGTCATCCAGGAGAACATGCTGGCAACGATCGACTACCCTATTCAACGCATGGAAGAAGGTTTATTCTTGACCAATATGCAGGATGTCGTCGGGAAAAAAGCCAGATATGATCTGGAAGCCCGCATTCCATTAACGAATAATATGTTATCCGCCAGCAGTGATCGATCGATTGCCGCCTTCAATATCCCCGTCGGAAAGGTTGCTATATCGATCCCCGCCGACCGATATTCGCTGGTAAGTTACGCCTTGGAACCCGGTGATCACGTCAATGTTCTCGCTTCCCTCCTGTTTATCGATTTAGATCCCGAATTCCAGACCATACTGCCCAATTTGACAACCCAAGTCCTTTCTCCGATGGTTACAACTTACGCCACCACCGCCGCCGGCGAAGAAGCGCTGACGACTACCGGTGTAACCGTTTTGGAGGTGCCATTGGTGTTGCATGTTGTCCCACCCCAGGCATACCCAATGTCCTATGTGGGCAGGACAGAATTAGATCCTAATCTTCCGGGCATTGCCCCCGCTGAAGATGAAGAGGCAAGGGGTTCGTGGATGTATGTCATCCCATCTGAACAAAACCAGCGCCCGCGTTTGGTCAGCCAAACATTGATCCAGGATGCAATCGTCTTATGGGTCGGTGAATATCCGACTCCTGAAGAGCGTGCCGCAGCTGCCCAGCCGCAGCCTCAGGCTGCTGAAGTTACACCAACAACTGCAGTTGAGCCTCAGGCAGAACCTGTCGTACAAGAAACCCCCGACGAACAGCCGGTTGTTCGACCGAACATTATCACCCTGATCGTCGATCCACAAGATGCCGTAACTTTGAACTATTTGATGATCGCCGGGGCAGACTTGAATCTCGTCCTGCGGGCAGCCGGGGATGACAGCAAGATTTCCACCGAAGCCGTTACATTGCAATTTATCATGGAACAATACAATATTCCATTGCCATCGAAATTACCATACGGTTACCAACCCCGCGTTGATGATTTTACAAAAATTGAAGAAATGACCAACCCAACCCCAACCCCAGCTCCATAAATTTCAACGGCTCCTTCCTGACATACAATTTGTGAGGAAGGAGCCCCTTACCTCTTATGGGAAACAAGATATTTTGCTGATAATTAATATTATTAATTGGAGATGCTATGCCGCCTGAAACTATTCGGGTGCTGATCGTTGATGACATTACCGAAACAAGAGAAAGCATTAAACGAATGCTTCAATTTGATAAAACAATTGAAGTCGTCGGTGCTGCCAGAACCGGTCGAGAAGCTATTGATGCAACCCAAAAGCAAAAACCCGATGTGATCTTAATGGACATCAACATGCCGGATATGGATGGTATTACTGCCACCGAAGCAATTCGGCGTAAACTGCCTTATGTTCAGGTGATTATCTTATCGGTACAAAATGACCCGGATTATATGCGGAGAGCTATGCGGGTTGGCGCCCATGATTTCCTATCCAAACCGCCCACGATTGACGAACTAACTGCCACGATACGCCGGGCGGGAGAAGTCGCCGCACAGGAAAGACAGAGGATCGCTCAAGAAACTGCTCGCGATACTGCCGGTTTTGCAGCAGGATTGAGCCAACAAGGGAAAATCATCGTCGTTTATAGCCCAAAAGGCGGCAGCGGCTGTACGACCATTGCAGCGAATTTAGCAATTACCATCCAATTACAAAACAAAGATTGGAAAATCTGCCTTATTGATGCGAACCTGCAATTTGGTGATATACCGGTTTTCCTCAAGGAACAAGCGAAGTATAATATACTTGAACTCACTTCGCGGGTTGACGAATTAGATGAAGATGTTGTTCAAGAAATCATGACCAAAAGTGCTGCTACCGGGTTGCACATCTTGCCTGCCCCTCCCCGCCCCGAAATGGCTGAAAACATCACCGGAGAACAATTTCGTAAACTGCTGACTTTCTTACGCGGGATGTATCAAACTATCATCATTGACACTTCATCTTATCTCTCAGAAACTACCTTAACCGCTATCGAACTGGCAGACCTCATCGTCCTGATCACGACTCAAGAAATCCCGGCTATTAAAAATTCAAACGCCTTCCTGGTTTTATCGGACGCATTAGGATATTCACGAAATCGGATTGTTTTCATCATGAACCGCTACGACAAGCGAATCGTTAGTGTCACTCCCGAGCGTATCTCGGAAAACTTACGTCAACCAATTTTAATCACCATACCTTTTGATGATAAAAATATCGTTACCGAATCAATTAATCGTGGAGTACCACTCATTCCTAACTACAAAGCCCATCCCGTCGCAAAAAGCATCGTTGCTTTAAGTAATTTAATCCGCGATAAAGTGATCAGTATGGATAAACCAAAAGAAAAAATTTATTAAAGAGGAGCTAGGGTAAATGTCAATACTTAAACGTCTTCAAGGCGAAGGTGGGCAACAATCAGCCGGCGACACATCTGGTAAACTATCGACCCCAGCAACAACAAGCGGATTACAGAGCCGGAGAGTTGGCACACCTGCAGCTGTCTCCGGAACGCAGACTACTTACCAAGATTTAAAAACACGCGTTCAAAATAAATTATTGGCGACACTCGATCCCTCCATGGACATCTCGCAAACCGCTGAGGTACGCCGGTCTATTCAGGAACTATTCGAACAATTGCTTGAGGAAGAAAACATTGTTCTATCCAGACCGGAAAAAGTGCGCATGTTCGACCAGGTGGTTGCTGAGATCTTGGGTTTTGGTCCTCTACAGCCTCTTTTGGAGGATGACTCCATAACCGAAGTGATGGTTAATGGACCGAAAAATGTCTTTGTCGAGCGAAAAGGAAAAATCGTGCGTGCCAGGGTCGCATTTGAAAATGATGATCATGTCATGCGGATTATCGAACGGATCGTCGCTCCACTTGGCAGGCGCATCGACGAATCCCAGCCATACGTTGATGCTCGTTTACCGGATGGTTCCCGCGTCAACGCCATTATCCCGCCTTTATCTTTGGTAGGTCCCGTGTTGACGATCCGAAAGTTCTCGCGAACGCCCATCACCATGGAGCAACTGATCGAATGGGAATCGATTACCAAAGAAGCTATGGAATTTCTCGAGGCTTGCGTAAAATCCAGGATCAATATCGTGGTATCCGGTGGTACAGGTTCTGGTAAAACGACCCTTCTGAATATTCTCTCCACCTATATTCCAGGGGATGAGCGTATTATCACCATTGAAAACGCAGCCGAGCTCCAATTACGCCAGGAGCATGTGGTCACCCTTGAATCGCGCCCGCCCAATATTGAAGGACGCGGTGAAATTACCATCCGCCAGTTGGTGATCAACGCCCTTAGAATGCGTCCAGACCGCATCATTGTTGGTGAAATTCGCGGCGGTGAAGCCATTGACATGCTGCAAGCGATGAACACCGGTCATGACGGTTCAATGACAACTGCTCACTCGAACAGCCCGCGTGATACCCTTTCCCGTATCGAGACCATGACCATGATGGCGGGCATGGATTTGCCGGTTCGGGTCATCCGCGAGCAGATTGCTTCAGCCATTGATTTAATCATCCACCAGGAACGATTGAAAGATGGTTCAAGAAAGGTGGTCAGTATCACCGAAGTAGCAGGTATGGAAGGAGATGTGATTACCTTAACAGACTTGTTCGTCTTTGAGCAAACCGGCTATGATGGCGCCAAAATCATGGGACGCTTAAGACCAACAGGTTTGCGTCCCCGCTTCATGGATCGAGTCGAAGCTGCCGGAATTCACATTCCCGCTTATGTTTTCGGCGTTGGAGTAAGGCGGTAGAGGGATTAAGCATTGCGACTAAATCACTCAAGGTATTAGAAAGGCTTGACCATGACCCCAATTATTATTTTTAGCGTTGGCGGCTGTCTTGCAATGATACTTTTAATTGTCGGTATTGTCATCTCCTTGCGGAGAGATCGATCCGTCTTGGATGAAAGACTGGAAGAAATTGTTCGGGATGAAACCCCTCCCGATCAATACCAGGTTGGTGAATCCCGAGTACGCTTATCCGCAGCCTTAACCGAATGGTTGAATAATCTCCTCAAAGGGTCTAACTGGGGCGAAAAGGTCTCCAGAGATTTGGCAATGGCAGACCTGAAAATCAAACCCGGTGAGTACGCCATCATCATGCTGCTGGTTGCTTTTGTCGCTGGATTTATCATCTGGTTTATCAGTGGAAAATCCATCGTTTTTGGGATCATCGGGGGTGTCGGAGGGTTATTTCTGCCGGGGATATATGTCAAAAGGCAGCAAAACCAACGGCTGACTCGATTCAACAACCAATTGGGCGATATGCTGAGCTTAATGGTCAATGGCTTGCGGGCTGGTTACTCCACCGTCCAGGCAATGGAAGCGGTCAGTAAAGAACTCCCTTCACCCATTTCGGATGAATTTCGGCGGGTGGTACAGGAAATTCAATTAGGTCTGTCAATGGACCAGGCATTGGCTAACCTGTTACGCCGTATCCCCAGTGATGATCTTGACCTAACCATTACGGCGATGAAAATCCAGCGGGAAGTGGGTGGTAACCTTGCCGAAATCTTAGATACCATTTCGTTCACCATTCGCGAACGGGTTAGGATTAAAGGTGAGATAAAAACCCTCACGACCCAAACGTTATACTCCGGACGGTTTTTGGCAATCATGCCGATAATCGTGATCGCTGCCCTTTTTATGTTAAACCGACCCTATATGATGCAATTCTTTTCCTATGAAAACAATTTTGCTCCCACCGCTATTGGGGGTGGAATCCTTCCCTGTGGTTACTGTGCATTAACGCTCGCCGGTATTCTAATTGTTAGTGGTTATTTTGCCATGACCCGCTTAGCGGATGTCGAAGTGTAGCCGAATGGAGGATGAGATATGGAATATCTAATCTTAATCATCATCACCGCTGTTGTCCTAATCGGCGCCATCGTTTTAACCATCATCGGTCTTCGAAATCCTCAACGGATTGAAGACCGTCTCATGCAAGAACGGCTCCAAGAATTTATCGATAAAGGGGAAGATATAACGCTAGAAAAGCTGGAAATGTCTCAGCCAATTACCGAACGCGTCATCTTTCCCTTAGCTCGATCACTGGGTTCTTTGGCTCTAAAATTAACTCCACAGGCTGCCCTAGATAGTATGCGGCAAAAGCTGGAAATGTCCGGTATGGCAGCGCGAATTGACCCGACCATTCTGTTGGCATTGCAGATGATCCTGGCTCTCGTCTTCGGCAGCGTGGTTCTCCTTGTTTTCAGAATCGGAACCGCGAAAATTTCTACCGGCATGTTATTCCTTCTCATTGGTGTTTTTATGGTGCTGGGGTATTATTTCCCCAACCTCTGGATTCAGAGCCGCATTAATAAAAGGCAAAAAAGCATCCGTAAAGCATTACCGGACGCTCTGGATTTATTGACGGTGAGTGTAGAGGCTGGGCTCGGATTCGATGCCGCTATGGCACAGGTCTCCGAGAAATGGCAAACTGAACTATCCCTGGCTTTTCTGAGAGTCAATCGGGAGATTCAATTGGGGAAATCCAGACGGGAAGCCTTGCGAGATATGGCAGACCGCTTGGGGGTACCGGAATTGACCAGCTTTGTGGCTGCGGTGATCCAATCGGAACAGTTGGGTGTCAGCCTGGCAAAAGTGTTGAGAATACAAGCTGACCAAATGAGAATTAAACGCCGCCAGCACGCTGAGCAGGAAGCCCATAAAGCGCCGCTTAAAATGTTAATACCGATGACATTCTTGATCTTTCCCGCATTGATAATCGTTTTAATTACACCGGCCATATTCCAATTTATAAAGTCTGTATTATTTGGACTATTTTAAGAAAAATGAAAAGGATCCATGAATGGTAAAAACGTGGCTTAAAACGCCACCTTTATACCCGTTCTACCGGTTTTTCTGGCAGGCTCTGGATTGGCTGTATCCGCCCGCCTGCGCCGGCTGCGATAAACCCGGCAGCAGATGGTGTAAATCATGTCAAGCCGCCTCACGCTTTCCAACCGAAAATATCTGCCCGTTGTGCGGAGACATGCAGGATAACAACCAAATATGTCCTTCATGTCTGGATTCCCCGCCGCCTTTTACACAACTACGCTCTTGGGGATTGTTCAGCGGGCCTGTTCGGCAAGCCATCCATCGGCTCAAATATCAAAATGATATTTCCCTTGGAGATGTATTAGCCATCCATTTAATCGATTTCTACCTTCAACTCGGTTGGCATGTTGATGCTATCGCCCCCATTCCTCTTCACCCTAACCGTTTGCACAACCGAGGCTATAACCAATCTGCCCTTTTAGCATTCCCAATTGCCCTTAAATTAAACATTCCCTATGTCCCCAAAGCCATCTATCGAAAGCGGGATACCCAAAGTCAGGTTGGGTTGAACAAACAGCAAAGGCTCATCAATATCGAGAATGCTTTTCAGGCAAACCCACATTTGGTAAGAAGAAAAACTTTCTTGTTGATCGATGATGTAACAACAACAGGAGCAACCATGCGTTCCTGCGCGGATGCACTGCTTGCTGCCGGAGCGTCGGCGGTGTACGGCATGACTCTGGCAAGACCTGCATTCTCTGCGCAATCGTCAGACATATTCAATCAATCTTAATTCAGGAGGTAAATCATGCAAATGAAAATCGAAGTATTAGGAAAGAATATCGAAATAACAGATCGGATTAACGAGTACGTAACAAAAAAGGTAAAAAAGCTGGGACGATTATTGGGAGATATTGATGAAATTCGGGTGGACTTGGCTTATGTAAAATCTGCCCGCAACGCAGTCGATCGACAGGTAGCCCAAATAACGATCCGTGGCAGGGGTTTTATCCTCCGTACCGAAGAACGATCAGATGACGTTTTTGCCGCGATTGATACCTCCCTGGATAAAATGCAAAGACAGATCGAAAGATTTAAAGGGAAACGACGCCGCGGCAGAGGAGACGGCACTTCTGCCGCTGAAGTTGCTCCTGAACCCGCCCCCCTGCCCGAGGAGGAAGAGACCGCACCGGTTATCGCCAGGCGCAAGCGCTTTACCCTATTCCCTATGGATGAATTAGAAGCCATCGAACAGATGACCTTGCTTGGACATGAAAATTTCTTCATCTTCTACAATGCGAATACCAGTGAGATAAATGTTTTGTATAAAAGGCGTGATGGAACCTACGGTCTGATAGAACCCACTATCGGTTAAGACCGGCGCTCCCCCAAAAAATCCGATGAACCTCACTGTTCATCGGATTTTTTTCATCTTGCCATAAGGCTACCCCTGCGCTATAATCAGAGGGCAATTTTTAGAATATCGAGTGAGGTTAATGATTTATGATCGATGTGAATGATCTCCGCAAAGGAGTAACGTTTGAGCTTGACAATAATTTATACAGAGTGCTGGAATACAGTCATAATAAACCGGGCAGAGGTACAGCAACCATTCGGATTAAAGCCCGCAATCTGCTTACGGGAGCTACCCTGGAAAAAACCTTTATCTCCGGCGATCGGGTGCAGGATGTTCGTTTGGATTACCAAAACGTACAATATTTATACAATGATGGCGAACTTTATTATTTCATGGATAATGAAACCTTCGAACAGCCAGCCATCGAAGCCAAAGCTCTCGGCGATAGTGTGGGTTTTCTAAAAGAAGGCACCCCTGTCAAAATTACTTTCTATCAGGGAAAACCGATTGATGTCGAGCTGCCCACAACGGTTGATTTAAAAGTAACACAAGCTGAAACTGCCGTCCGAGGTGATACTGCCACCGGTGTTACCAAGAAAGTTACCGTCGAAACCGGGTATCAACTCAGCGTCCCCAATTTCGTTGTCGAAGGCGATGTGATCCGCATCGATACGCGCACCGGCACGTATGTTACCCGCGTAACAGATTAGTTTGAGGTTCTTCATCTATCCGACGAACAGAGACGGCTGCAGCGGAATCCAATCATTGGGTGAAGTGAGTAATCCCAAAATTGATTATTCACTGCGCCCAATTTTTTATATTAATCTTTTTACTGCCCTGATCATTGGTAAAATAATCCCTATCATGCGAACACCTTATGGATTTGATTGTAAATACTTTTACGGAAATTACTATCGGGGAAGAAAACAAGAAGAATGCCGACTTATCGGCAATAATCCACCTCCCGACCAATGGGAATCTAAACTGTGCCGTACCTGTCCTGTGCCTCGTATCCTATTGGCAAATGCATGTCCAAACATGATCCTAAAGGGGATCGTGAAAAGGCAGCTTTTTGGATTAAAAAAACAAGTCATTGTCCAGGCATATTGTCAGAAAACAAAGCAAATTGTCGAAAAACCTGAAATAGGCTGCGGGCAATGCCATCCCTTACCACCTATGTTCCTGGATCAATCATGAAGAAATCCTTAATTCTCTTCGACCTTGACGATACTTTACTCTCGAATCAGATGAGTACTTTCTTGCCCGCTTATCTGAAAGCGCTTAGTAAAGCACTCATTGAATACATCTCGCCGGACAGGATGGTTTCTACCCTGCTGGCAGCAACGCAAACATTGGTAGAGAAAACAACACCCCTGAAAACGTTGGAAGAAACATTCGATCAATGTTTCTATCCGGGCATCGACATCCCCAAGGCTGACTTACAGCCGATCATCGATCAGTTCTACATAGAGGATTTTCCAAAACTGCGAAATCTCACTCAACCCCGCCCTGAAGCGATTCGGATGATCGAAACTGCCCTCGAAATGGGTTGTGATATTGCCATTGCCACCAACCCGCTTTTTCCGAAAACCGCAACCCGCCAACGGCTATCTTGGGCAAACCTGGATCATCATCGATATCCCTTTGTTCTGGTCAGCACCTATGAATCATTTCATTTCTGCAAGCCCCATCCGGCGTATTATGCTGAGATTCTGGCGCAGTTAGGATGGCAACATTCCCATGTCGTAATGATCGGAAACGAATGGGAAGACGATATTTCCCCTGCAGAAACTTTGGGAATCCCGGCATATTGGCTTACCGATGAAAATCAATCTGGAACCAGGATGCGGCTCTCCGCCAGCAGTTGTGGTTCGCTCACCAATGCCGTCGGCTGGATTCAGTCCCGGCTAGCCGACCCGGGCGATCCTCCATCTTATCAACCTATTCCGGCAATTATGGCTGTCCTCAGATCCACGCCGGCAGCTCTGGAAACCCTGCTGAAACGGATAGACACTCATCTATGGTCAGAAATCCCAATCAACAACAAATACAGTATAAGCGAAGCGGTTCAATCTCTTTCGCATATTGACCAAGAGACCTCCTTGTCGCTGCAAAACATTCCTATCAAATCAGCTCATCCTGAGGCACCCTTGTCAGCCAATCGGCAAAAAACAGAACGTAACGATTATCCTTTCGAAGAAGACAACCCGCTTTCATCCTTCTTCGAAAGTCGTCTGGAAGTCCTGCACCAATTAGAACAACTTTCCTCCGATCAATGGCGGGATAAAATCCGGCACCCGATCTTTGGGGAGGACACTTTACAAAAGATCACCGAATATATAGCAGCAACCGATCGAACAGTATTGCAGGATATCTACCTCGTTTTAAACAGCGATATCCTGACCTAAGAACTTGTGCCGGTTCCGGTCATCTCTAAGGTTGTTTCCTCTTCTTTCTTGATCGCAAAAACATCTAATATGCGGCGGACAATTTCATACACCACATTCTGCTTGAAACCAACTATCCAGGCGAACAGGTATATAACATAAGCCGAGCGGATGGGCTCTTCATTCGCGGTGCCGGCAGTCAGCGAGAAAAACCCTGCCTGAAAAGCCAGAAAAATGAATGCCCCTAACGCTAAACCAAGGATGGGATTGGTGAGATACCACATACTATAGCGAGCATCAAAATCCTGCTTCGATGCCACATGCCTCCAAAGAGCATATAACGCACCCACAACACCACCGAGGCTTCCCCATAATAAACTGCTGATAAATTGGTTGACATTGACAGTCCCAATGATGGTGCTGATCCCCAAAACTGGCTGGATGATGAAAGCCATGCCGGCAGCAAACAGTCCCATCATCACCAATTCATAGGCAAACAAGAATGGAGCAACTCTCCGTGAATCATGTCGAATGCGCAACACATTTTGAATATGGAATTCCACCTGGCTGATTAAATTATCCGCCTGCTCATACTGTTCTTTCCCTTGCAGCAATTTCTCACGGGTTTGCTCTATCAAATTAAATAGGTTATTTGCGACAACCTGTTTGTTGATAAGCTGTAGTACATTTTCCCGCGCTGTCACCGTCCGAACCCAGAGGGCGCGCAAATCTTCATCGGTAATAATTTTATTGACCAAATCTCCTTCGGGAAAAACCGGAACAGGTATTGATTCTTCCGGCGGCTTAAACGCGGCGATTTCTTCTTCTGAAAGAATCGGTTCAACTGCGCCCGTGGGTTTATCTTCCAACTCCTCCAAAGCCGGCATTCTCTCTGCACTATCAACATGTTCAGATGAAACATCAGCGAACGATCCTGCCGAATCGGTATTATCCTCAGCGGTGTCCTTTTCCTGCGAATCTAGAGAAACAGGTTCATATTCTGATACAGCCACACCAACCTCCTCTTTACCCACACCTTTAATGGGATATACTCTTTGTCAATCCAATCGATTATTTTCCAGTATAGAAGATTGATCGAGAAACGTCAACCTAAAGGCAATAACTCTTGGGAAAATTATAAGAAATAAATAAGATTCGGAATTTTTACTGGTAGGACTGGCGATTGATTGGTATAATTTTATAAATAATATTTTAATTAATTAGCGCACCTTTGGAGGATTTTGTGAGTTCTCGAAATCAGTCCTATATCATATACCTGCTGCTTTTTATAGCAATCATTGCCATGGTTGTCTATAATTTCTCCTCGCAGGGCAGCGGCAGAGATGTTTTAACAATTAATGAGGTGGCAAAAGGTATCCAGGAACAAAAAATTAAACGCATCGTTGAGGACGATAACCGGCTTCAAATAACCCTAAAATCAGGTGAAATCAAAACCTCAACGAAGGAACCGTCCTCAACATTGGTTGAACAGCTGCTCAATCTGGGGGTCAAAGTCGAAGATTTATCGGCGGATAAAATTTTACTAGAAATCAAACCGCCC
>Ga0101944_10006076_pt1 | contig 13125 bp, 8 predicted proteins | sample DewCreD2012metaG_FD_75245 | JGI IMG/M metagenome (GOLD analysis project Ga0101944, IMG submission 75245) | Hot spring sediment bacterial and archeal communities from British Columbia, Canada, to study Microbial Dark Matter (Phase II) - Dewar... ... | reverse complement strand
TGCTGGTGGGCGTCAACAATTACGAGAAGCTGAAGGCCGGGCGCGAAGCCGCTCGTCAAGCCGCCGCCGAGTCGGTGGCCGCCCTCATGAGAACGATTGTGGGCGCCAAGGGCTTCGCCGCTCCCCGGGGCGAATCCGAGTATGTGATCGTATTCCCAGGCGAAACGGGCGCGGAAGCTTACCGCCGCGTCCGGCAAGTCACCGAGCGGCTCTGGGATTATCAGTTGCGTTCTCTCGCCCAGGATGCCGTGACGTTCACTTCTTTCAGTTGGGGCACCGCCGAGGTCATCTCGGAGAGCCTTTCAGACGCCATCGCCGCTGCCGCCGAGCAAATGAACGAGACGCGGCGCATGCGTTCCTCTCATCTGGCCGCGGGCGGCATGCGCTCCCGGGCCGTGAACCTCTGAATGAACTCCTATCTCCGGCCGAGTTCCGCCGCTATGCCTTCCAGTTCCTTGCCCGCTTCAGCCCACTTGCCTTGCGACATCAGGTCGCGGTAGCGCTGGAATCGGACCCGCAACGCCTCCAACTGCTTCGCAGCTTCGGGCGCCGGCGGCGCGGCAGCCGGTTGTCCAGGGGTTGGCGTCGCAACCGGGGCTTTCGCCAGCTTGATTCCGGCAAGTTCACTCACTGCTTCCTCGTAAGTGTCCCGGTAAATGAGCGTGTTTCCCATGGCGAGAACCACTTTCCGCAACTGCGGCATGCGCGCTTCGGACGCCTGAATGTAGATCGGTTCCACATACAGGAACGTGTTCTCCACCGGCAGCACCAGCATGTGGCCGCGCAGCACCTGCGAACCTTGCTGGTTCCACAGCGTCAGATCCTTGGAGATGTTCTGATCCTGGTTGATGCGCGCTTCCACCTGCATGGGACCGAAGATGAGCGCCTGCTTGGACAGGAGCAAGAACACCAACTCTCCCAAGTGCTCTCCGTCGCACCGGGCCACCATCAAGCCAATCAGATTGTCTTTGTTGCGCGGCGTGAACGGAACCGTAAGCATGAACTCGGCTTTGTCTTCTCCCGGCAGGGTGGCGACGACGTACGTCGGAGAGACCAACTCCGCCTTGGCGCCTTGCCCATAGACGTTCTTGGCGATATCCCACACGTCTTCCTTGTTGTAGAACGCCTCGGGATCCGTCATGTGGTAGGTCCGGTACACCTCGGCTTGGGCGCGGAAGATCAATTCCGGATAACGGGTGTGCGCCCGCAGATCTTCCGGCATAGCCTCTTTCGGCAAGAACAAACCGGGGAACAGACGCGCGTACGCGCGAATGATCGGCTCATCCGGCTCGAAAATGTATAGTTTTACTTCTCCGTCATAAGCGTCGATGGTGGCTTTCACCGAGTTGCGGATGTAATTGAACCGGCCCAGAGCTTGGGTCTGAATCCCGCGGGAGTAAGGGTGGGCATTCGTGGTTGTGTAGCCGTCCAGAATCCAGACCAGGCGCCCGGACTTGCTCAGAACCAAATACGGGTCGTTATCCCACGACAGGAAACCAGCCAGCGCCTCGGCGCGGTCCACCACCTTGCGGCGGATCATCATGCGGCTTTCGCCGCTCAACAGACCCGTCAGAAGGATGTTCCAGTTCGCTTCCCGCAGCGCCGCGGCAAGCTTCATGGGGAAGGAAGCCACAGGGAAACCGCCCTTTCCCTCATAGTGGCTGTGGACGTTGTCGGATCCGGAAGGGTAGTTGAACTCCGGTTGCGCAGTTCGGACGAACACCGGCTCGTGCACCGCTTCGCCGTAGTAAATCTCCGGGCGTTTGACTTCCAACTCAGGCAGGGCTACCTTCGGCGGAGCATCTTGTATCAGCAACGAGGGCAAGCCGTTGGCTGTGATGCGGGCGGCTTCCGCCATCACCACCCCATAGCCGTGGGTATAGATGAAATGTGGGTTGATCCAGCGCACTCGCGCATCGGGCAACTGCCGGATGTCGAGTTCGCGGGGGGTGAGCAGGACTTGCCGGAGCTGCCCGCCGATGATGTAGCGGTCTACGTCCGTGTCCGCGAAGACATAGTAGGGGCGCAGAGCTTGGATTTGGGCGACCGTGTCATGGAACGCACGCCAGTCCCACAGGCGGACGTTGTCGAACAGCGCCCGGTGCTTGGCGGGATCGATGCGCGCCTCCAACACCGCGGGAAACTCGGTCTCCTTAGCGCGCCGGTCCAGTCCGAAAGCCGCTCGTGTCGCCTGAATGTGCCGGATAACGTATGGCCTTTGGATCGAAATCTCATTTGGGCGGACGTACAGGGAGTTTACAATCTTCGGCACGAGCGAAGCCGCCGCCATGACCAGGGGCAAGATGAGCAACCATTTCCATCGCCGCATCCATGCGAATACGGCGGCGGCAACCGCGGCTCCGACGGACGCCCACACCAGCGGAAGGGTGATCTTCTCATCCACGTAGTCGACGCCCATCATGAACCCGTGGTCCGCGTAGAGCAGGGAATAGCGGTTCAGATAAAACTGCGCCGCCACGCCTAACAAAAAGACCACGGCGGCTGCGCGGAGGAAGATGGACTCGAGCCCCAACATGAGCCCCAGCTCCGATACCGGCACCTCGCCGCGAGCCTGCCAGTCCGCGAACCGTCCGCGCAACTCCCAAATCCTCCCGGTGACCCAGAACACGATTCCGGCGATCAGCGCCAGAGCCAGGACGAACCGGAGCAGCATTCTCCAAAACGGCAGGTCAAAGAGGTAGAAGCCGAGCGGCTTGTCGAAGACGGGGTCGCGCCAGGCGTCCGGCGACGCGCCTGCCGCCCCGAAGAAGCGAACCGCGGTCCAGTTGTCGATGAGCGCCGACGCCAAACCGATGGCCACCACGAGCGAAATCACCGTGGTCACGGCGGCGTAGCCGGCGTTCTCCCGCAAACCGGTTCCTGCGTATTTCAGTCCCCTGGCGTGCGCCGTCCACAAGACGATCCATGCCGCGAGGGCGCAAACGGCGATGGGCGCCACGCCGTAAAGGAGCATGCTGATCCAGGTGGGAACCTGGTTCATCTCCTTCCACCACTGGTATTCGATTACGTAAGTTGCAATCCAGCGCGCGCTAAACAGCAGTGCGGCCAGCAGGATTAGGAAGATGAGGAGCTTCGGCCGTCCCCGGCCGGATTCGATGCGGCTATGTTCCATGGTCGCTACCCTTGATCCCGGCGCCAAACAACGGCCCCGCTCACAATGGTAGCAATCGGCCCGCCTTGAAATGTGCGGCCGTCGAAAGGAGTGTTCTTGCTCTTGGAGTATGAACGGTTGGCGTCATATGTCCACTCGCATTTGAGATCGAGGATGGTCACGTCTCCCGGCGCTCCCGGGGCGAGCGTGCCCCGGTCGAGGCGCAAGATTCGCGCCGGGTTCACCGTGAACATCTCGATCATGCGCGTGAGCGTGATCATTCCGGTCCGAACCAGCTTTTCGAGGGCCAGACCCACGGCGGTCTCGAGTCCTATGATGCCGAACGGGCAGCGCTCGAATTCCTGCATCTTTTCGCTGCCCGGGTGAGGGGCGTGATCCGTGGCGATGCAATCCACCGTTCCGGAAGCGATGCCGTCCAACAGCTCCGCCACGTCCTTGCCGGCGCGCAGAGGCGGCTTCATCTTGTAAGCGCTGTCATAGGGCGGCATGTCGGAGTCCGACAGCGAGAAATGGTGCGGCGTGACTTCGCACGTCACCGGAAGTCCCTGCGCCTTCGCCTGCGCCACCATCTGCACCGAGCGCCGCGTCGAGATGTGCGCCACGTGGTATCGAGCCCCGGTAATTTGAGCGAGCAGCAAGTCCCGCGCCACCATGACGTCTTCGGACGCCGAAGGGATTCCGCGCAGTCCCAGACGCACGGATTCAAAACCCTCGTGCATGTCGCCGCCGGCGCTCAGATTGAGATCTTCGCAATGGTTGATCACCGGCAGATCGAAGGCTTTGGCGAACTCCATGGCGCGGCGCATTACGCGGGCGTTCATCACCGGGTTGCCGTCGTCGGAAATGGCCACCGCGCCGGCTTCCTTCATCGCGCCAATAGCCGCCAACGCCTCTCCCGCGCTGTTCTTGGTGATGGCGCCGATGGGAAACACGTTGACCGCCGCCGTGAGCCGCGCCCGCTCCACGATGTAGTTGGTCACCGTGGCGCAGTCGTTCACCGGCTGGGTGTTGGGCATGCAGCAAACAGATGTGAAGCCGCCCGCCGCCGCGGCGCGCGAGCCTGTCTCAATGGTCTCCGCGTGTTCGAAGCCCGGCTCCCTCAAGTGCACGTGCATGTCGATGAAGCCGGGAGCCACGATGCGCCCTGAAGCGTCGAAGCGCTCCGCGCCGGGCGCCTCCAACCGCTCGCCGACCGCGGCGATACGGCCATCCTTAATGAAAACGTCGGCCACTTTGTCCAGCCCCGATGCGGGGTCTATCACACGGCCGTTGCGGATGAGAAGTTTGGCCATGGCGCTAGTCCCTCAAGATCTTCTCGAGAACCGCCATGCGGACGGCGACTCCGTTTTCCACTTGATTCAAGATGACCGAACTCTGCGAATCGGCCACCTCGGAGGAAATCTCCCGGCCCCGGTTGATCGGTCCGGGGTGCATCACAATGGCGTTCGGCTTGGCCAGCCCCAAGTGCTCCAGCCGCAGCCCGTAAAACTGAAAGTACTCGGTGGCGGGGAACGCCGCTTCGTGCTGCCGCTCCAGTTGCACGCGCAGCATCATGATCACGTCGGCGTCGCGGATCGCTTCGCGGATGTCGTAAGTCAATGAGACGTTGGGCGCGATCTCGCCCAGTTCGCGCGGCAGCAGCGACGGCGGACCGCACAGCACCAGATCAACGCCGAACTTGGACATCAGGTGAATGTTGGACCGCGCCACCCGGCTGTGGGCGATGTCTCCGATGATGGCCACCCGGAGCCCTTCGAGCGATTCCCGGTGGTCCAGAATCGTCCGCGCGTCGAGCAGCGCTTGCGTAGGATGCTCGTGCGTTCCGTCGCCGGCGTTGATGATCGGAGTGGGCAGATGGCGCGCCAGAAAATGCGGCGCTCCGCTGGCCGAATGCCGCATGATGATGGCGTCCGGCCGCATGGCGGCGAGCGTGGTAAGCGTGTCCACCAGAGACTCCCCCTTGGACACGCTCGAGCCGGAAGCGGTAATGGAAATGGCGTCCGCGCCCAGGCGTTTGGCGGCGATCTCGAAACTCGTGCGCGTACGGGTCGAAGCCTCAAAGAAGAGGTTGACAACCATCTTCCCGCGCAGCGTGTCCAGCCGCTTGAAAGGTTGGTGTTCCAAAGGCTGAAAGTCTTTGGCGCGATCGAGAATCTGTTCGATCTCGATGCGTTCCAGCCCCTCTATGCCCAGCAATCCTTTAGTCATGCCGGCTTCCTCGTTTCACTCAGGCACTTTCTCGACCAGAATCACCTTTTCCGTATTGTCGATCTCTTGGAATTTTACTTCCACGATTTCATTCGAGGAAGTCTGTATGGTGCGCCCCACGTAACGCGCCGCAATGGGCAGTTCCCTGTGCCCCCGGTCGATGAGCACCAGAAGTTGCACGCGCGCCGGGCGCCCGCGTTCAAATAAAGCGTCCAGCGCGGCGCGGATGGTTCGCCCGGTATACAGCACGTCGTCGGTCAATACGATGTCCCTTCCGGTCACCTCGAAGGGAATGTTCGTGGAATTGACCACCGGGGCGCTGCCGACAGTCGAGAGGTCGTCCCGGTAAAGATTGATATCCAACTCCCCCACCGGGATCGCGCGTCCTTCGAGACTTTCGATCTTTTTGGCCAGCCGCGAGGCCAATGGCACTCCGCGCCGCCGGATGCCGACGAAAGCCAGTTTGTCGAGGTCCTTGGTCTTTTCAAGAATTTCGTGCGCCAGTCGCACCAGCGTCCGGTCAATTTCCGAAGCGGTCATCAACTGGACTTTGAATCGGGTGGGAGTCATAGGCCGGCTCATTCCGTAAGGCAACAGATTAACACATCAGGTGCGGCGCGCCCGGCCGGGCTGAGCCCGCAGGCGGAACCCGCGGTTCAAGCGGCTGCGGTGGTCTTTTTTTTCTTCCGGTAGGTCTTGGCCAGCTCCAGATACACGCCTAGGTCCCGGTCCAGGTCCGACTGCGTGCCGTCAAAGTAGAACGAACGGATGGGAATGCCGCCCCAATCGCGGCTCAGCTTCGGGTATACAGCTTCGCTCACTATGCCGTTCATGCAGGTGAACGGGCTGATGTCGATGATTCCGTCAGCGCCCTTCTTCGCCAGGTAAACCGCCTTGCCTATGTTGAGGACCATCTCTCCGAGGGCGCCGTCGTTCGGCAGGTAAGGGCGCGCCAACTCCAGGATGGTTTCGATGGGCGGCTCTTCATAGCCCTCCATGTCTTCGGCGAACGGCTCCGTCAATGTGTGCTCTTCATCCCGCTGCACCTTGTTGCGGAGCCATGCCTTGGCCATCTCCAACGAGAATTGTTTTCCCCGGAGTTTGAGAATCCGGAACTGCTCGGCGTTGGTGTACCACACCCACTCGGCGATGTCGCTGAGCCAGGCTTCCGCGCCGTACTCCTCCAAACGCCGGATCAGGTCTTCGTTCGAGAAGGTGTTCAGGCGGCAGAAGATCTCTCCCACCACGCCAATCAGAGGACGGGCGGGATCTTTCTGCACCCGGATCTTGCGGAAACGGTCCCGGCAGCGGATGAGAGCGTCGCGAATCGCCAACAACTGCACGGGCGGATCCATCGGCGTGCGCTCGACGGTGAGGCAAATGTCGTCCAGGCACTCATGATAAACCCTGTCGGTCTCACCCTTCACGACTTCGTGCGGGCGCGTCTTGAGCAAGAGCTTCTGCAAAATATCGCCCGCCAGCAGCACCCGCCAGCCCGTGCGGAAAAACGGCTGCGCCAGCTTGCCCAAACCCTCGTAGCCGTTCTTGCTCGTCGGCGACAGAATGCCCACTTGCGTATAACCGGTGGCGTCCAGGATCTTTCGCAGGAACGGCGCATACTGGCCGAAGCGGCAAGGACCGTCGGCGGTGGGCATGAAGAACACCACCTCCGCGGGATCGATGTCCGGCTGCTCGAGCACCTTCATGAAGTCGCCTACAGTCACCTTCGCCGGGTAACACTCATCTCCCGAGGTGTACTTGGCGCCCAGCTCCAGCGTGCGGTGGTCGGACGGCGGCGTCAGATAAGCGTCCACTCCCATCGCCCGGAAGCCGGAGGCGAAAGCGCGGGCGCTGCCGTAGGCCATCGGCGGGATGAAGACCCGCTTGCCTTTCAGCGGGTGCTCGCCGATGCCGTCTTGCTCGTCGATGAGCCGCTTTCCTTGCTGTAACATCGCAGAATCCCCTTACTGTCGAGATACGCTTCCACGCGCGTCATGTAGCCGGCGTCGTTGCCGTGCCCGTCGAAGGTGAGCACCAGCATCGGCGCGCCCGCCACCTGGCGCGCGAAGTACTTGATGTAGGAATCCGGTCCGCACTTGAAATTCGAGATATAAATCAGGTGCAGGTTCTTGTGCCGCGAAGCGATCCGGCAAGCTTCCAGAATCTTCTGCCCTGACGACCAGTACATCGTCTGATGAAGGTCGCCGATGTACTCGCGCCCGGTCACCAGGCAGTCCAGAGGAATGACGTTCACTCCGTAAAAGTTGCGGATCTTGCGCGGGATGTCGCAGTTCACGTTGCGGTCGTAAATGTTGTAGCCGCGTCCCAGTATCAGGATGCCGGGCTCGCCCGTCTCCTCGAGAATCTTCATGGCGCGCTTGCCCTCCTCAAGAAGGCGGCTCTGAAATTCGCGCTGCGCGGCGTAAGCGGCGTCCACGGCGGCGTCGCTGGCGCGCTTCTTGACTCCCAGCTTCTGCGCCATCTCTCCCAGTGCGGTCTTGACCTGCTCGCGCCCAAGCTGAAAATGAAGCGTCGGCGAAAGAATCCGGTCCCAATACGGTTCGAGCGGCGGGTTGGCCTTCAGCACGAACGGCAGCGTCTGATTCCAGGGGCACATGTGCGCCGTGCAGTCGTAGTTGTCCGCGCTCTCCTGGTTGAGCTGGTTGGGAACCAGAATGTAGTCCACGCCCAACTCGGCTAGCGAGAGCACGTGTCCGTGCGCCACCTGAATCGGGAAGCATGGCTGCGCGATCGCCATCTCCACGCCGTCGGCCGCGATCTTCGGGTCGGTGGGCCGTGAAGGAACCGCGCGGACGCCAATCGACGCAAAGTAACGGCTCCAGAACGGATAACGGTCGATATTGGCCATCGCCCGCGGGATGCCGACCACGATTTCGCCGGGCTTCTTGTCCAGCTTCTTCGGCGGCGCCTGCGGTCCCGTCATCTCCTCCATCAGCCGGTCGCGGAAAGCGAAAAGGTCCTCGATCACGGGTTGGCGGCTGCTCTTCGAAACCTTGCGGTATTTGTCCGAGCACTTGTCACCCCAAAAGCTCTTCTGACCCTCGATCGTGAACTCTTTGATGTCGCACTCGTTCGTGCAGGCTTTGCACACGAAGTCGCGCGTCTTCATCTCCAGCTTGGTCAGATCATAGCCGCGGAACCGCGTCATGCCGCGCGTGGCTTCATGCCACTGCTTGGCGATCAGCGCCATCCCGATGGCGCCCATCACGCCGTTGAACGGAGGCACGGTGATTTTCTTGCCGAGCAGCGCCGAGAAAGCCGCCGCCACGGCGTCGTTGTAAGCCGTTCCGCCTTGAAAGTAGATCACGTCGCCGATATGGCGTCCTCGCACCACGCGGTTGACGTAATTGAGCGCGATGGAATACGCCAATCCCGCCACGATGTTCGGCACCGTCTCGCCCTTGTGCAGCCAGCCGGTGACGTCGCGTTCCATGAACACCGTGCAACGCTCGCCTAAACGCGTGGGAGCTTCGGCCGAAAGCGCCAGCCGGGCGAATTCGCCTTTGATGCTGATGCCCAACTTTTCGGCTTGCTCTTCGAGGAACGATCCCGTGCCCGCGGCGCAGGCTTCGTTCATGGCGAAATCCACCACGACGCCGTTTTCGATGGAGATGAACTTCGAATCCTGCCCCCCGATTTCGAAGATGGTGTCGACCGGCTCCCCTCCGAGAGTCTGCGAGATATGGCACGCGCCGGTCTTGTGCGCCGTGATTTCGTCGTTCACCACGTCGGCGCCCACGAACTCAGCGATCAGCTCCCGCCCCGAGCCCGTGGTGCCCACTCCCTCGATCACCAGACGGTGGCCCCATAGCTCGTTCAATTCCGTCAAGCCCTTCTGCACGGCCTCAATCGGCCGCCCCGCCGTGCGAAGGTAGATGTCGTGAATCACCTGGCAGTTCTGGTCTATGGCCACCAGGTTCGTGGATACCGAACCAATGTCGATGCCCAGATAGGCGGGGATGGGCCCGCCGCCCGGCGGCGGCTCGTACCGGCTCACCCGGTCCCGCAGCAGCACGACGTTTTTCATCGACAGCGGCTCCGAATCCGGTATGCGCGTTTGGTGCTCGTGCTGTTTGAGGCGGTGGATTTCATGGAACGTGCGCTTGCGCGCTTCAGCCGCCTCCAGCATGGCCGCCCCGATCGCCCCGCACCAGGCATAGTGCGGCGGGACGAACAGATCGGCTTCGCTGAGTCCGAATGCTTCGCGGATGGCGCGCGTGATGCCCTCATTCAGCGCCACGCCGCCGATGAGCGCCGCCGGAGCGTCTACGGTTCGCCCTTTCACAATGCTCGCTTTAAAGTTCCGCGCCACGGCGTCGCACAAGCCGCGCAGAATTTCCGCCGGCGAGTAGCCCTTCTGCTGCGCATGGATCATGTCGCTTTTGGCGAATACCGAACAGCGCCCGGCGATGCGCGCCGCGCAGCCGGCTGTGCAGACGATGGATCCGACTTCATCCACCGAATAGCCCATCCGCAGCGCCTGCTGGTCCAAAAACGATCCCGTGCCGGCGGCGCACTCTCCGCTCCGGTCGTAGTCGACGATGCCCGTTCCGCCGGCCGAGGTGGCTTCTAACTTGATGTACTTCGCGCTCTCTCCGCCCAACTCCAGCACCGTCCGCACTTCGGGGTGGAAGTGGGAAAACATATGGGCGATCGCTTTGAATTCGTTCTCGAAGTAAATGCCCAGGATCTTGGCAATGGTGCGGCTTCCGGAACCCGTCACCCGGATGCCTTCGATGGCGTCCTCCGGCACTCCTTCGTAAAACTCTTGCAAGACATCATAGGTCGACTGCATCGGCGAGCCGGCTATGCGCCGGTACTCGGAGAGCACCAGGGGACCCGCCGGGGACTCTATGAAACGAAAGGACTTACTCTTCTGGCACAGCCCTTCGAGCAGCTTCCGGTCGGGCGTCTTTCCCAGCGCCGCAAGCTTCAGGCTGATGGATCCGATGTCCACTCCGATATTAATGCCCATGATTCCTTATCATACAAACAGGTTCTATTTTCTCAATGAGATACAAGCGAACTGCGACTTTTGCGGCCTGTACGCCCGGAATCTGCATTGAACGGTACACCTCCGCTTCCGGCCCTGGCTCCGGAGCGCGGTCCGATCAGTCCAAGTCGATGTCCCGCTTCGGGGGCGCAGCGTCGGGTTCCGACTTGGCTTTCTTCAGCAACTCGTCGAACTTCTTGCTAAGAACGTCCTTGTGGACTTTGTGCTCAGCTACGGACTTTCGGAACGCTTCCTCCCGCCTCTCGGCCGCGCTGCGATGGAAAGCCGCCGCCGCTTCGATGTCCTCGAATGTCTTGGGCTTAGGCTTCTCTTTGTAATCGATCACCGCGCGCGTGTCCGGGTCAATTTTCAGCGTAGCCTGACAGCAAGGACAGTCCAGCTCAAAAAATCCTTTGGCCGCTTTCGCCATACTTCCCAATCATATCGAATCGTGCTAAATCTGGTAGGCGCTACCGAACCTGAAGGGAGACTGTCGGATGCTCAAAGAATTTCGCGAATTCGTCATGCGGGGCAACGTATTGGACCTAGCCGTGGCGGTTATCATCGGAGGAGCCTTTGGAAAGATCGTCGCGTCGTTCACCAATGACGTGTTGATGCCTCCCATCGGCCTGCTGTTAGGCAAGGTCGACTTCTCCAATCTCTTCATCACGCTCAGCGGCCAAGTGTACCCAACGTTGGCGGAGGCCAAGAAAGCCGGGGCGGTGACCATCAACTACGGTATCTTTATTAACTCCGTTCTGGACTTCTTGATCATCGCCTTCGCCATCTTCCTCATGATCAAGCAGGTCAACCGGTTCAAGAAAGAGGAGCCCGCGCCCGCGCCGGCGGGACCGACGCCGACCGAGCAGTTGTTGACCGAAATCCGCGACCTGCTGGCGAAAAAGTAACGCGGAGCTTCTCGCCGCTGACTTAGCGTCTGACCCAGATCGGGCTTGACCAAGCCATTTGTTCGTCCACTTGCAGCACGCGCACGTAGTAGTAGCTCTCGCCGGACAAGGGCTGATTGTCGGTAAAGGTGAACTCCACTTCCGGCCCAAGGTTGTGCCGTGTGTGCAAGTAGGCGTTGTTGCGAATGATGTCGATTTGCCGGATTGGCGCCGTGCCGGCGATCTTCACCAGGAGGCGGAAATCTCCGCGGATCTCGGCTATGTCGCCTTGAAGATACTCCCGCCCGCCCGCGGCTATACGGTAATCCAGCACGATATTGTCCGTGGATCCATAGGAGTGGCGCGCGCGCATGGCGTCCAGCAGCCCCTGCCGTGTGAAAGCCGCCGCCAGCGTGCAGGCGTAGGAAATGTGCGTAGACAGGTGATCGGAACTCGCCTGCACGCCCAGCTTGTAGCCCTTCGCCCAGGCATTCCACACGTACCCCTCGGGACGGAATCCGCCGGCTTGCGAGGTCACATCGCCGCGGCTCGCCGCCTTCGGCGCTCCTTCGTGCTCCGCTGAAACACGGTCGCCCTGATAGATTTCGACGAGCGGCTCCACCTCCGGGTCGTTGTCGCGCCAATCGGTGCCCATATTCGTGGCGGAGGTATGCGACACCGCAATTCCGCCATGCTTCTTCAGATAGGCGTACAACGCTTGCGCCCCGGTCTTGCCCTTCTGTTCCTCCGGAGGAATGGGCAGCGTGGGCGCGCCCCGGCGCGCGAACATCACGTTTCGGTGCCCGTTCGGAAACCCGATGCTGCGCTCGTAGCCGTACAACGGAACGAACGCGCCTGCCACATAGAAGACATCCGCCAGTTGCTGGTTGAGCCAGTTGATGTACTCGAGGTCGGGTCCGCCCTGATTGTTGTGGTCGCTCACCCCGAGAAAATCCAACTCCGCGGCGTCCATGGCGTAACGATATGTGTCGATGAGCGAGCCGTCGTTCTTGCCGTCCCGCGAGATCTCCGTGTGCCGGTGGATGTCGCCGCGATAAATGCGGTAGGTCTTTCCATCCACCTTCAGCTCCGTCTGGCGGATGCGCTGGATGTCTTCCTTCTCGCGGGGATGCACGGGAAAACTGCGCAGCGCCGGCTCCACCCTCGGCTGGGTCCTGAGCGGCCGAAGCTCCTCTGCGAGCGGGGGCAAGACGCCCGTGAAAACCTGCGACCGCTCGTGAATCATGGCGTCGTAGTTCCGCCCGTCCGTCGCCCAAATGACGTGCAGCTTGCCCGCCGAGTCGAGCGCCGCCGCCGTCGCCATGTCGGAGCGCCCTTGACTCGAAGGAAGCGGTATCGGCGCGCTCCAGCGGTCGCCCTCATATGCCGTGGCGTACAGTTCGAACGCCGCTCCGTGCAGCGCCGCCGAAACGGGCACATCCGGAATGCGGTCGAAGCGGTGCCGGAAGAACAGCCACATACGCCCCGCGGCATCCGCCTTGAGATGCAGCGACTCGTTGCGGTCGCGCAAATCCTCCGGCAATGCGGCTTCCACTTCCGCAGCCGTCCGCTGCCAGCCCTGCGGAGTCTGAATCGCGATGGCCATGAGGCGCTGCTTGTAGAGCGGCGTCGCCTGCCGCCGCACCAGGAAGCCGGTGTCCTTGCCCCACTGCAAACCGCTCTCGCTCCACGCCACCCACAGGCGGTCTTGCGGGTCGCACGCGGCGGCCGCGTGCGCTTCGAACTTGAGACTCGACGCCACCGGCGTCTCGGCGCCCCAAGCCGCCCCGTCCCACGTGCGCAGCATCACGTCGTAGTCGCCTTTATGATAGGTGTCCCAAACGACGTGCACCTTGCCTTTGGAATCCGCCGCGACAGCCGGC